>Ga0224523_1000509_pt1 | contig 19780 bp, 17 predicted proteins | sample CFST50metaG_FD_182732 | JGI IMG/M metagenome (GOLD analysis project Ga0224523, IMG submission 182732) | Peat soil microbial communities from Stordalen Mire, Sweden - C.F.S.T50 | ecosystem: Environmental > Terrestrial > Soil > Wetlands > Peat | place: Sweden: Norrbotten County, Stordalen Mire...
GCGGGTGGGGCTGGGAACCCTTTCAGGGTTCCCAGGATCGCGTAGGCGAAGGCAGGCTTTGCCTGCCGGAGCCAGAGCGCGGGTGGGGCTGGGAACCCTTTCAGGGTTCCCAGTTTAATGAGCCGTCAGGCCACTGCGGATGATACGACGCAGGCCATCGGCAGGGAGGCGGGGACCCCGCTTCTCTTCTTCGAAAATGATCTGCGCCATCGTGGCAGCCGTCAGATCCTGCTGAGTCGTCTTGTCGATGACTCGGATCTCATCACCATTGCGAATCAGACCGGCAATCTGTTGCAAGGTGACATAGTGGCTGTCGTGGGTGTCGTACAGCTTCCTGTTCGAATACCGTTTGATCGTGCGTACAGTCATGCCACTAATCTGCCCTGCCTCCGTGGCGCGTCAAGGGCTAAATTACAATCCCGCGTTATCAAAGCGGAATTTTCGGGCAAACCGGAACAGCTGTTTGAGCCACGTCTTCGCCGGATGGGCCGGCCGAGACTACGGCTTGGTCGCCGGCTCGCTGGACTGGTCTGAAGCAGGCTTGGTCCGCTCGCCAGGGATCTCACCCTTTTTGGGGGAAACCTCGATCTCGTTCGCGCTGGTGACAGCCCGCTTGAAGTTCTTTATGGCGCGGCCCAGACCATCGCCCAGCTGGGGGAGTTTGGTTGAGCCAAAAACCACCACAACAACGAGAACAATCAGGACCAATTCGCCAGCGCCGAGTCCAAACATTTTTTGAGTACCCAGCGTGTCTATACCACCGCCAAACCGGAGAGGCAATCGCGCGAATGGGGCATTTCTTGGTCCCTTGTGGTCGATCCTGTACGATCTGGTCCCATGCGGCTCACGGCGCACGCTGCCCAATTCCTGATTCCGATCGGCGTCGCCACATTCGCGACCTCTGCGCTCGCTGGCCCAGGCCGCGCTTCCGGCCCGGCGACAACCGGCAGTGCAGGCAAAGCCGCGGAGGCAGGCGCGGATCCTGTCCAGGAGAACTCAGCCGAGCGCAAGGCCGTGCGGGGCGCTCCTCTCGAAGAGGCAGATGCCAACGAAAGTCCCGAGCTGCGCGAGGTGCACCGTTTCGAGGCACGAGCCTTTCCACGCCTGGGCGAGCCCGAACTGCTAGACGTCCAGCCTGACGATGCCGCTCTGCCACTGCCACCCGGGCTTACCGGCCGTTGGGGCGGTACGGGCGACATTCCCCGTCAGTTGCGCAGCCCCGAGGGGCCAGCCCGGACCGACAAGGCGGCCGCCTCGTCACGACCCGCGTGGGCCCAGTCTCTCACGCTGCCCGAGATCCCGGTGCGATGGGCGCCCCAGGTGATCCGCTACCTGGACTTCTTCAAGAGCGACCCCAAAGGCCACGCCATCATGGCGTCGTGGTTGCGCAAGATGGAGCGCTTTCGCGCGATCTTCGAGACCGTGCTCGCGCGTAACGAGCTGCCCAAGGATCTCATCTACCTCGCCATGGTCGAAAGCGGGTTCGAGCCAGGCGCGACCTCGAACAAGAGCGCGGGTGGGGTTTGGCAGTTCATGCCACAGGTGGCGCGGGCCTACGGGCTGGAAGTGAGCCATTGGGTCGACGCCCGCCGCGATCCCGAGCGAGCCGCCGAATCGGCCGCGCGCTATCTCAAGGATCTCTACGTGCGTTTCGGTTCGTGGCACCTGGCCTTCGCCGCCTACAACGCAGGGTACGGGGCCGTCCTCCGGTCCATCTCCCGCTACAACACCAACGACTACTGGGAGCTCTGTCGTCACGAATCGGGGTTGCCCTGGGAGACTACTCTCTACGTGCCGAAAATCCTTGCTGCGGCCATCGTGGGTCACAATCGGGCCGCTTTTGGCTTTGCCGATGTAGCGCCCGATGCGCCCTGGGCCTACGACACGATCTCGGTACCGCCGGGGACGTCGTTTGCCACCCTGGCGCGGGCCGCGGGCACCAGCCCTGAGGTGATCCAGGCCTTCAACCCTGAACTCTTGCGCGATCGCGTGCCGCCGGATCGCGGTCCCTGCACGGTTCGCATCCCGCCGGGATCGTCCGGGCTCTATGCGCAGGCAGTCGCGCAACTTCGCCGATCAGGGGAACGGGTCGAAGCCCTGGTCTTGCGTTTCGGCGATACCCTGGACAGCGTGGCCAAGGCGCGCGGGGTTTCGCTACGCGAACTCAAGCGCCTCAACGGCGTGAGCGACACCGCCGATCTGCGCGGGGGCACCACCATCCTGGTTCCGGCCCGGTCGGGCGCCCCGGTGCCGGCGTTCAACGCAAGCGATGAGAGCGATGACACCCTTCTGGTCGCGGTTCCCGATCGCGCAGTGGGCTGCCCTGGTTGTGAACGTGTCTTCTATCGCACGCGCGAGGGCGACACGCTGGATGAGATCGCCGATGTCTTCAGTGTCAGCGTGGACAATCTGATTGAGTGGAACAACCTCGACCCAGAGGCCAAGCTCCAGCCCAAGCTGGTGGTGCAAGTCTTTGTCCGGGATGGCTTCGACCGGGCCAACGTGGCCCTGCTCGACCCCAACAAGGTGCGCGTGGCCACGTTGGGATCGCAGGAGTTTCTCGACCTGGAGGCGGCCCGCCGGGGCAAGACGCGATTGCAATACACAGCGCGCGCAGGTGACACGTTGGCCAAGATAGCGAAGCGCTACGGGCTAGCCCCGGGCGACCTGGCCCGCATCAACCGGCTCTCGGCCACCAGTGAACTGGGCGACGGGCAAAAGATCGTCGTGTACTCTCCGACATCGGAGATGCCACGCGAGATCACCGCAGCCAACAGTCTTGCGGCCAAGCGCCCGCCGACGACGAGCAAGACCATCTTGGCAAAGAATACATCGACGCACGCGACGCCCAAGGGGACGGTGGCCCACAGTCCTGTCAAGACCGTGGCAACGACGGCAGGCGCACGGCCAGCGTCGCCCGCGGCCAAGTCAGGCGGGAAGAGCGACCCGAAGCCAGCGAGCAAGCCCACGGTCAAGCCCGGCCCAGCCCTGCGCCCGGCATCCGCATCCACCAAACCCGCGGCGACAAAACGGTAGTCTTGGCAGCCTTGCGTTTTGTTGTGGGCACGGCAGACGTAGGGCTGCGCCTGGATGCGTTCCTGTTGCGGCAGAAGGTGGTGCCCAGTGCCACCGCTGCTCGGCGTGCCATCGCCGAGCAAATCGTGTTGGTGGCCGGGCGGCCCGGCAAGAAGGGGCTGCACCTGGGCGAGGGTCAGGTGGTGGAAATCGTGGCGTCCATCCCAGACCAAGTCGTGCCGCTTCCCGCGGCCGAGATCCCGCTGGTTGTGCTCTACGCCGACGATGACCTGGTGGTTGTGAACAAGCCGGCTGGCTTGCCCTCCCACCCGCTGCGGGCCAGCGAAGGGCCGAGCGCGGCGGGGGCGCTAGTGGCTCGCTTTCCCGACTGCGCGGGCGCCTCGCCCGATCCCAGAGAAGGAGGGCTGGTCCAGCGATTGGATCGCGGCACCACTGGCGTGCTGGTGGCCGCGCGCCGCCGCGCGGTCTGGCCCGGCCTGCGCGACGCACTCGCGGCGCCGGACTGCGAGAAGACCTACCTCGCCGAGGTCGTGGGTTGCTTTCCCGATGTGGGAGCCGGTGAGAAGGACTTCGTGAGCCCGGGTGCCCGGCCTGGAACTCTGTCGGTGGCGGTGCCCATCGGCCGCGTTGGTCGTCGCGGATCGCGGGTGAAACTGGGCGGCGGCCGCCAGCCCTTGCCCGCAACCACCGAGTTTGCTCTAGTGGAACAGAGATCCACGTCCGCTCTCATCGAGGCGCGACTGTGCAAAGGACGAACCCACCAGGTGCGCGCGCACCTGGCCTATCTCGGCGTGCCGGTCGTGGGTGACACCACCTACGGCAAGACCGGCCACGATGTCGAGCCGCCAGCGGCCTTGCATCTGCACGCCGCCGCCATCGTGTTCAAGCACCCAACCACTGGCCAGCTCGTGCGCATCGAAGCCCCACTTCCCGATTGGGCGCGCTCCGCTTTGCGATCTGGCTAGCTTCCCCTACTCGAACTGTGCGAGGCCTGTCTCCACCAGCAGGTGCAGGGTTCGATAGAACGTGAGCAATTCATCCGACGAGCCAAATCGCTCGGTCCATTCTGCGAGGGTGCGGCTCCCATCGAGCAGGCCCCAAACTTCACGCGGTGTGGGCCCCAGGCGAAAGGCCTCGGGGTTGATGCGAGGGTTGGGCATGGCGCGCGGTCGGAAGACCGACAGCGGCGCGAATCGGCTGGCGAGAAAGTCGTAGCTCAGGGTCAGCACGCCGGCGCCTAGGATCTCGAAGCTGTTGAGCCCGAGCGGGAACGCGGCCACAGGGTTCTGCAGGCCACGGAAGAAGCTGAACTCGCCCTCGGTCCACGTGAACAGCTCCATCACGCGCTCGCGCACCTGCTGCGACAGGAGCCGGAACACGTCGAGCGGCCGCATGAGCCCGAGCCCAACCAAGGCCTCACCCAGCTTGCCCGAAAAGCGCGACATCTCAGCCAGGGCGCGCTCGAGATCGGACAGTCGCAAAAAGCCGCGCGTAACAAGGTATTCGCCAAAGCGATCGCCGGACGTGTTGGAGTTGACCGACTCGGGTGCCCCGCGCACCAGGTACACGTCTTTCACCAGGGTGCCGCGGGTAAAGCGGACCAGGCCGGTTTCCGCCATGACCGCCAGATCGGCGATGACGCGAGTCGTGGAGCTGAGCGACAAATCACCGGTGTTGTCCGGCGGCACGGACTGCTCGTCGCTGGGCACGCTGGCCTCGGGCGCGCTCGCCACGGGATTGGCCCGCACCTGGCTGGGCCTTGGCCGCAGGCCGCTCGCTGTCGCCCGATAGGTTGAGGTATCAGGAATTGGCGTGCTGTCGAGAGGAGACGGGGCGCCCAGGCCGCCGGTCAGATGATCAACCGAGCCCGGGGTCCAGCCCGGCGTGGGAACGGCCGCTGGGGTTGCATACTGGTCCAGCTCGACCAGGGACATCGGCCGGGACAGGGCATCGTCGAACGCGGCGCCCACCATGGTGGCGGCGGGCGATGCATCGGCCCTCTCGGGGGAGTCTGCGTCCTGACCGTCGAGGTCGATTGCGATGGCGGGTTCCTCGGGCTCATCGCCGTCTCTCCTGCCTGACTGGGCTTGCTCGCGCTTGGGCTTGGGGCTCGCGCCGTGGCGCCGCGACTCAGTGTCGTCCGCCTTGATCTCCCACTTGCGTGAGTGCTCCTGGAGCCGCGCCATCGCCTCGGGGCTCTTGTCAAACAGATCAGAGGCCAGAACGCCGACGTCGGCCGGGCCCACGCGTAGGCCGAATTGGAATTCCAGGTCGTGCAGCACATCGCGAAACTCGGCGGCGGTCTGGAAGCGCTCGTCCGGATTCTTGGCCAGCCCTTTGCGCACGATGGCTTCGAGGGCTTTGGGAATGTTCTTGCCGTATTTGTCGAAGCGTTCCAGACGGCCGTCGCGCACCATGAGCAGAACGTCGAGATCGTTCTGCGCGGTGAACAGGCGCTTGCCCATGAGCATCTCGGCCAGGACAATGGCCACGGCGAAGAGATCGCTGCGACTGTCCAGTTCCGCGCCCCCAACCTGTTCGGGCGACATGTAGCCGTACTTGCCCTTCAAGGTGCCGGCCTGGGTCTTGGACTCGCGCTCCTGCGCGTGCGCGATGCCGAAGTCGCCCAGTTTTACGTCACCGCGTTGGGCGATGAACACGTTGGAGGGAGAAATGTCGCGATGAACCAGGCGCATCGGCTTGCCCTCGACGTCTTTGGCGTTGTGCGCATAATCAAGCGCGTCGAGAACCTCCATGGCGATGAACATGCAGATGGCAGTCGGCAGACGAACCTGCTTCTGCGCCGCCGATCGGAGCAGGGCTAGGCCGTCGAAGCCATCCACGAACTCCAAGGCGATGAAGTATTGGCCGTTGACCTCGCCGAAATCGGTCACCTGCACGATCTTGGGGTGGATGAGCTGCGCAGTGAGCTTAGCCTCGTCGATGAACATCGACACGAAGGTCTTGTCCGCGGCTAGGTTAGGCAGGATACGCTTGATGACCAGCAGCTTCTCGAAACCATGGCCCGAGAGGATCTTGGCCTTGAAGACCTCGGCCATACCCCCGGTGGCCAGGCGCTGCACCAGGGTATAGCGCCCGAACTGCGAGGGAAATGTGGTGTCCTTTCCCTCGTCTGGCATCAAGCCCTCATTTTAACACGTCGAGATCGCACGGAGAACCTGGGCGCTTCAGGAGTTTCGTAGTACCATGATTTCGACCTTATGCGTATTCACTCGTCAGGTCAGTCAGACGTGGGCCGCCGGCGCCCTCACAATGAAGACGCCTACCTTTGCGACGACGAGCTAGGACTGTACATCGTCTGCGACGGCGTGGGGGGCAACGCGAAGGGTGAGGTGGCCAGCGCCGAATCCGTGGATCTCGTGCTTTCCTGGGTCAAGCGTGGGCACAAGACCCTGGAGGCCTTCGCCGCCGCTCCGACCGAGGAGGGGTCAGGTCAAGTGCGACGCCTCTTGGAAAGTGCGGTGCAGTCGGCCTGCTACATGGTCTTCGGTATGGGCCAACTCGACCCACGGCAGAAGGGCATGTCCAGCACCCTGTCTTCCCTGCTGGTGGCTTCCAGCAAGGCCTTTATTGCACAGGTGGGTGACAGTCGGGTCTACCTTTCGCGTGATGGCAAGACGGTGCAGCTCACGGAAGATCACACTCTGATCAATTTCCGCCTAAAACTAGGGTTGATAACGCCCGAGGAGGCGGCCACGTCGCCCGGCAGGAACGTCATTACCCGGGCCGTGGGCCATCAGGACTACGTCGAGGTGGACACCATCGATCTGGATGTGCAGCCGGGTGATCGCTTCATGCTCTGCTCCGATGGGCTACACGGCTACCTGGAGGACGGCGAGGTCCATGGTTTCCTGCAAGGCGATCGGCAGTCTGTGGTGACACAGCTTGTCGACATGGCCAACGACCGCGGCGGGCGCGACAACGTCACGGTTGTTGTCTGCGACGTCGAGTAGGGCTACCGCTTCTGGCCGTCGGCGATTCGAAGAACTGATGCCGTGTCGCTACTTGCGGGTCGGGCCGCGCCCGCCCATCTTGCGAAAGATAGCGGGATCGTAAAGTTCGGTGAGCAACTCCACTGTCTTGTAGGACGCTCTGCGCGCACGGGCCTGGGTCTCATCGACGCTCACCAGGGCGACCAGCGTCTCACGGCCCAACTCCACGCGCCGGTCCTCATCGGGCAGGATCGAGTCACGCAGCAGGCGCGCGGTGTCCTCGTCGCCCTTGTCCTCACAAAACGAGGCCAGCGCGCCCAGTCGGGTCGCACTCATGCCGGCCAGCGTTAGAAACCCGGCCGCCGCGCGCTCCTCACTGGTCTGCAGCGAGCGCATGAACGCAAAAAGCCGCGAATAGCCGCCCTGGCGCGGGTCGTACGAACCGGGCGCCAGGCCCAGGACGGCCAACCGTTCGGCCAAGAGGCGAAAATGGCGTGCCCTGTCCCCGCAGTACGATGCGCAGTCGAGTTTCAGGGCCAACGAATCGGTATCGGCCAGCCACAAGGCCGCGATCTCGATGGTTTCCACCACCATCTTGCTTTCCCACCGCAATGCCTCCGCCACCGTCACGCCGTCGCCGGCTAGCGCCGGCAGATAGCGGGAGGAGATGAGTCCGCGAAAAGACTCCTGATTCTTGAATTCCAGCTCAGAAACATAGACGTCGGCGGTCACCATTAGAAGCCGGCGGGATTTTCCTCCCCCGGACGCCGCCTCGTCAAGGGACAAGGAAGCAAACCTGGGTGTGGGGTGGCGGTGTAGTAGGTGACAGGGACGGGGCTGTCCCTGAACCAGTGGCCAGGTCGCGATGCGTGCAACGCGGACGCGACATCAGGACTCGATTCAAGCCAGGAGGCAGACGGGCAAGAAACGAAGTTCGAAGTGACCTTCCGCACTCCCCTCCAGCCCCTTTTCACTGGTAGGCTGCCCGCAGCGCGTTTGCGGGCACTAGTATGGCCTAGAAAATCTGACTGACTACTGGGAGGTTCTTCATGCGGCTGCCGCAATTGTATAAAGGGCGAAACGGATTCCTCGCGGTGCTGGCGGCGACTGTCTGGGTCGCCGGTTGCCAGAACGACCTGCCGGTCAGTCCCGTTGTCCCGGATCCCGGGTCGCAATCGTCAGACGCTAGCACCAGGGATGGGGAGAGCTTCGAGCGATACGTCTTGGCCATTCCAGACGCGCCTGACCAAGTGCCCGACTCCGCGCCTCCGCCAGGCCCCGATGCGCCCCCTGCACCCCCGGTGGTCTGTGGTGACGGCATCTTGAATGTTCCAGCGGGCGAGCAATGCGACGATGGCAATACCGATCCGGCTGACGGCTGCGGCTCGACGTGCCTGTTGGACGAAGGCTGGATCTGTCCCGAGCCGAACAAGCCCTGCGTGAACACGACGGTTTGCGGGGACGGCACCATCTCGGGTGCCGAGAAGTGCGACGACAACAACACCAACAGCGGCGACGGTTGCAGTGCCGATTGCAAGATCGAGGATGGCTGGATCTGCCCGACGCCAGCCGTGCGCTGCCAGGCCGCAGCGTGCGGCGACGGGTTCATGGTGGGCAGCGAGGAATGCGACGACAACAACACAGACAGCGGCGACGGCTGCAGCGATACCTGTCACGTGGAACCAGGCTATTTTTGCCCCACGCCCGGAGCTGCCTGCCAAAAGACTGCTTGCGGCAACAACGTCGTCGAGGGCGACGAGGGTTGCGACGACGGCAACACGTTGCCATGGGACGGGTGTTCGCCAACCTGCGAGCGCGAACCCACCTGCACGGATGGCGAATGCGCTTCGGTGTGCGGAGACGGCATGATCCTGGCCGGAGATGTAGAGGAGTGCGACGACGGCAATCAGCGGGATGGCGACGGCTGCAGCAGCACCTGCACGAAGGAGATCGGCTGGGACTGCCCGGTCACTCCGATTGCGGCTGCCAGCCAGCTTTCCTTGCCCGTGGTGTTTCGCGACTTCATTTCCTTCCCCACCGCGGGCGCCACCCGCCACCCCAATTTCGAAGACAACATCGGTACGGGTGTCACAACAGGCTTGGTGCAGTCTGTGCTGGGCAGCGACAGCAAGCCTGTGTACGGGGGGATTTGCGACAACGCCAGCGTCAGCGCGACGGCTTGCCCCCACGGCCGCCAGCTAACGACCCAGGCTGACTTCGACCAGTGGTATCGCGACACCACCGTGAGCGTGCGCGGGGACAGCTTCATCACCCTCACTCTCAACACGGCTGGGCGGTATGTGTTCAACGGGGGGACCGGGACGAATCCCTTCCTGCCCTTTGGAAGGAATGACTTGACCGGCGTGGGCTGGGTGGCCCAGGGCCAGGAGCTCGCGTCGGGTGGTGGCGACTTCGGCTTCACCACTGAGTTCCACTACTGGTTCCAGTTGCAGGGCGGCGAGACCCTTGATTTCTCCGGGGACGACGACGTTTGGGCCTTCTTGAAGAACGCCCGCATCATTGATCTCGGCGGCAGGCACGCCCAGACCCCCGGAAGCATCACTCTGGACGACACGACGATAGCGAACCTCAGTCTCACCAAGGGACGCATCTACGAAATAGCGTTCTTTCACGCCGAACGACACACCAATCAATCGAACTTCCAACTCACGCTCAACGGGTTCGGCCGCTCAAAGTCCGTGTGCACGCCCATTTGTGGCGACGGCATCGTGGTCAAGGGCGAGGTGTGCGACGACGGTCCGCTCAACGGAACCTACGGGCACTGCAACGACACCTGCACCGGGTTGGGCCCGCATTGTGGCGACAACGTGCTGCAGGCTGACCAGGGCGAAGAGTGTGACGACGGTGTGAACCTGACCACCTACGGGATCAACGGCAAGCCCGGCTGCGCCCCAGGGTGCAAGTGGAGTCCGTTCTGTGGCGACGGCAACACGGACAGCTTGTTCGGCGAACAGTGCGATACCAAGGGTGTGAAGTTGCCCGACAGCAGCTGCCAGCTCAACTGCACCTACCGTCCTTCTTGCGGCAACGGCGTGGTCGACAAAGAAGATGGCGAGACCTGTGACGACGGCAACACCATCTCTGGTGACGGCTGCTCGTCGTTCTGCACGTGGGATATCGTGCAGAAGTAAACCCTCCGCCCGGTCTGGAATACCGCGAAGCTATCGCCCGGGCGGCAAGAGATCGCCGACCAGACGCTCGAAGACGCCGCGGTTCATGTTGCCGACGAAGGAGCGGCGCAGGAGGCCCTCACGGTCGTAGGCAAAAAACGCTGGGATCTCACCCTCCCAGCTCGGATCGAGATCCGCGACCAGATCTTCGGCACGGTCCGCCTTTAGGATGGGGCTCCATTGCGGGTCGCCGGTCTTGGCGAGAAGGACACGGCCCACCAGTACCGCGCTCCGGTCAGTGGGGTCGTCGAGCGACACCGCCAAGAAATCGATGCCCCGACTGCTGGCTTCGCGTGCCAGCTTGGCGAGTAGGGGCAGTTCCTTCAGGCAGGGCCCGCACCAAGTGGCCCAAAGATGCAGCACCACCACGCGGCCCTTGTGGCTCGCGAGAGTCGCCTTGAGTTGCGCTGGGGTGATGAATTGCGCTGAGGAAACTTGCGCAGGAGCTGCAGCGCCCGCCTGTGCGCTCGCCAGGAACACGCACAGAGCCAGCCACAACTTGCGCTTCATGAGCCGATGCGGGGCAGCGATGCCCCGATTCCGTCCGGAACAAAGTTGCCGCCCGAGACAACGCACTTCAGGGCTTCGCGGGTGGGCACAGTCAGGAAGCGACACTCGGCCTGAGGCACGAAGTACAGGCGGCCGCCGATGGGATTGGGCGCATTGGGCACGAACACGCAAAGAATGTCCGTGCTGCCCGGAACCGGCCGTCCCGAGGTGAACCCCAGCAAGCGCACGCGCCCCGATTCATCCGGAATCAGCACCACGCGCGCGAACACGCCCGAGTCAACGTCTGGGGTCACCACCACCTGCTTCCACGTGCGGTAGAAGTCGCGCAGGCCAGGCAGTCGACCCAGCACGCGGTCGAAGAGGCGCAGCACCTGGCGACCCACGAAGCTGGTGACGAAGATGCCGAGAAAGTAGATGAGCACCAGCGCCACCGCGATACCCACCAGCGGGTAGCGCGTGGGAAAGATCCGCTGCGCGATCGCGTTGACATACACGACCACGAAGATGGTGATGCCAAGGGGAATGGCGGCCAAGACGCCGGCGAAGAATTTGGAACGGAAGTGTGCTGTCAGGCGATTCATCGGTGTCATCCAGAGATCAAGCATACACCGCGGCTGGCGGCTGCCACGTGCGACTGTGAATTGGGTTTGACAGCCTGGCCGGCGGTTCCTACGCTGCGTGCGAAGTGACCCGAAAAGGCTTTGTTTTGTCCGCGTGGTGTCTGGGCGTGGGGACTGGCTCGGCCGCGCGCTCCGCCTGGGCCGAGTCGCCGTCCTCGCGGGCTGTGTCCGCGCCCGCCATCCTGCCCTTGTCCCAGGTGCGGCCCGGCATGTTGGGCGAGGCGGTCACGGTCTTCGAGGGCGTCAAGCCTGAGGCGTTCAAGCTGCGCGTGCTCTCGGTGGTGCCGAACTTTTTGCCCAAGCAGGACATCATCCTGGTGCGGGCCGAGGATCCGCGCGTCGCGAGCTGCGGCATCGCAGCGGGCATGAGCGGCAGCCCGGTCTACGTCGACGGCAAGCTCATGGGCGCCATCGCCTACGGCTGGAGTTTCGCCAAAGAAGCCCTGGCCGGCGTGACTCCCATCGAAAGCATGCTGGCCGGGAAGCAGCGACCACGTCGGCCGCCTGGCGATGCCTTCCTGGCCGACAGCGCACCCGCCTGGACTCCTGGGCGGCCGGCCCAGCCCGCGGCCGCGCCTGCCTTGGCTGACGGCGAGCCGCGCCTGCTGCCCGCGTCGCTGCCCCTGACCGTATCAGGAATCTCGGACGTGGCCCTGCGCGAGCTGGGCGAAAGCTTGCGTCCCTTTGGATTGCTTCCGGTGCGCGCGGGCGGCTCGGGTGGGAAGAAGCCGGCGGCTGCGCCGGCCCAGGCCGTACAGCCGGGCGCAACCGTGGGCGTGGCGCTCATTCGCGGGGACCTCAGCGCGGCGGCCATGGGCACCCTGACCCAAGTGGAGGGCGGAACGGTCGTCGCGTTCGGGCACCCCCTGCTGGGCCTGGGTGAAGTCGATCTGCCGCTGGTTTCCGGAGAAGTGCACGCCATCGTGGCCAGTCTGGCCAGCTCCATGAAACTGGCCTCGCCGCTCAGCGAGATCGGTGCGGTGGTGCAAGATCTTCCTACCGGCATCGTGGCCGAGTTGGGCCGCCACGCTCCCTGGGTCGCCGTCGAGGTCATGGTCACCGCCCGCGGCGACAAGAAGACCAGCTTCCACACTCAGGTAGCGCTGCATCGCCGGCTGCTCCCGTTGCTTGCGGGCACAGTGATTGGCAGTGCGCTGAACGAGGCTGAGCCGGACGTGACCGACATGGTGATCGCCATGACCACCCGACTGAATGTCCGCGGCGCCGGCAGCGTGGAGGTTCGCGACCAGCTCTTCTCGAGCGAGGGGCTGTCGAGTCGAGTCCTGTCGCAGGCCCACGGCCTCAAGGCTCTGTCGGACCTGCTGGGCAATCCCTTTGAACCCGCGGTGATCGACCGAGTCGATGTGGACATCCGCGTGGAGTACCGCAACGACGTGGCCGAAATAGTCGGCGTTTCGCTGCCTGACGAGCGGGTGCGGCCGGGCGAGACCCTGCCCGTGCGCGTGGTGCTGCGCCCCTACGCGGACAAGGAATTCGTAGAGGTCGTGCCGGTGCTGGTTCCGCGCGCGCTGGCAGGCAAGACCATCAAGATCGACGTGGCCTCAGGCGCGCTGGTACGGCCCGATGTCCCCAAGCCCGAGAGCCTGCGCGGCCTGATGGAAAACCTGGGCGTCTCCTACCCAGGCAAGTCCATCGTGGTCAGCGTAAGCACCCCTGACAGCGGTGTCTCCTTGCGCGGCCGCCTGATTCCCAGCCTTCCCGACTCGGCGCTGGACACGCTTCGCTCTGCCAACCAAACCCGCCGCGCTGACGCCTACCGCGTGGCTGAGCGAACCCTACATCCCTGCGATCGCGTGGTGAGCGGGCGGCAGGAGCTGACCGCACGGGTGCGGCCCGTCGGAAGCCGGTAGCTACTTCACGACGCGCAGTTGAGGACGCCGACGCCTGCGAGTGGGCGCGCGCATGAGCATGCCGTCGCTCTCGATCTCCGCTTCGGTGTCTTCATCGACCAGCGGGACGGAATGTAGCCAGGGCTCGTCAACTGGCAGAGTCTGCGCTCCTTCATTCATCCGCGCCACGAGTGGCGGCAAGCCCCCATCATGCCCTTGGCGAAAAAAGCACAACTCCCGCGGAGCATCCTCGCGGTAGATCGCGCCGCAACCATTGGTGCAAGTAACCGCGAACACCGCGGACCAGGGCACGTAGGTCCGATGAGGCACGCGGGAGAACGACAGGGTGGCGCTCACCCCGGCGGCCGTGACTTCCAGGTCGGGGATGGGAATGGGCATGCTGCGGCCGTACTGCAGAACCAGTTGCGCCTGCGAAGAGAACGGGGCCGGCACCACCACCCCGGGACGACGCGCGTCCAGGTGCAAGGCCACCCAGCCTTCGCTCAGCAAAGTCAGAAACGCTTCCTGTTTCGATGGTCTCTCGCTGACATCCATGGATGTGCCCCCACGGGCCAAAGACTCGCCGACGACCTGGATCTATTACCTCCCGAAATGGGGCTGTGCCAGGCCCAGATTGAGTTGGGAGAAAAACGATAGCCGTTGGACCCAGACGACCTTCTGCGCTACTCTCTTATCCCTACATTGTCGACAGGCTTGTGGCGCATTCGTCTTCCCGCCGCCGGCCGAACCATTCGCTATACTGCAGCAACTTTGGCATTGGTTATGAATCGGTCGCGACTCTTCCCCACCTCGGTCCCCATCTCATCCCCGCCCCGGGCACTTTCGGGGTGGCGCGCTCGGCTGGCCAGCGATCCTATTCCGCGCTTGTTGCGTGAGGGAACCCCCAGTGTGCTCGCACGCGTGCGTCGCGACCTCATCGACGACAGCGAAGCGCCCACGGCGCACGAGATTGCCGGCTACCGTGAGGTTCAATCGGTGCTGCGCAAGATGGAGAAGGATGGCAGCTTCGCGCCGCGCGCGCCAGAGAAGGGGATGGGCAGTGGAAAGTTCGCTCTGTGCTTGGCCACGGTGCGCGCGCTTGACCGCTTGGCCGATCTGGGTCTGCGGGTCGAGGGCGAGGGCAGCGCCGCGCCCCAGCTGCACAAGATGGCGGACGTGATTCTGGCCTCGCAAGCGAATGACGGCGGGATTGCGGATCTCGCGCTGGCCGATACGCCCAAGGCTCGCGCCAAAGTCGTCGCGCTGCATTTCCACGGCTGGGCCATTTCGGCCCTGTGCCGTGCAGGGTTCGAGTCAGACCCCAGGGTGGAGAAGGGTTTCCAACTTCTCCTGTCCCTCCGTCAGGACGATGGCGGTTGGGCTTGGCGGGGTGTGCGCACGGACTCCGCTGCGCGACCGTCGAGCCACCTGGTGACCGGCATGGTCTTGCGCGCCTTTGCATCTTCCAGCCAGCGCTGCAGCTCGCGCGAGGCGCGTCGGGCAGCGGAGCTGTTGGCCACACGCTTCTTGCAGCCCGACCGCTATGAGGACCGCAAGGCGCCCGCTTTTTGGGAAATCCTGACTGAACCGCGCTTCTACACCGACGCACTCGATGCGCTCGACACCATCACCAGCATCGGCCTGGGCAAGGAAAACTCAGGCGTGCGCACCGCCGAGGCCTACCTGCGTTCGCGCCAGGCGAACGATGGCCTGTGGTACCCAGGCGCGCCGGTCAAGAGCGAAGGCCCGACGGTGCGGTCTGCGGGCAAGGCAGCGGGCAAGGACAAAGATGTAGCCGAGGCCATCTGGCTGACCTTGCGCGTGCTGGTGGTCTTGCGCCGGATCAACTAGTAGATCCAGTCGCATGACCGCTGAGCTTCGCCACGACTTTCGGGTCGAGGAGGTCCGGACTATCCACGACCTGGCCCTGCCCGAATTGCTCTTCCGCGCGCAACAAGTGCACCGCCAGTACCATCGACCCGACGAGGTGCAGCTGTGCGCGCTGCTTTCGGTGAAGACCGGCGCGTGCCAGGAAGACTGTGCCTACTGTGCCCAATCGACACGCTACTCGACCGCGGTGCAGCCGGCGCGCATGCTGAGCCGCGAGGATGTGGTGCTGGCAGCTGAGCGGGCGCGGGCGGCTGGGGCCACGCGCTTCTGTATGGGGACTGCCTGGCGCGATGCCAAGGACGGGCCCGCCTTCGAGTCCGTGCTGGACATGGTGCGCGCTGTGCGGGGCGTGGGTCTGGAGGCGTGCCTGACCATGGGCATGCTCACCGACGAGCAGTGCCGCCGCTTGGCCGAGGCAGGGCTGACCATCTACAATCACAACATCGACACGTCACGGGCCTTCTATGCGTCAATCATCACGACTCACACGCAGGACGACCGGCTGGCGACCTTGGCGCGGGTCAGGCGCGCCGGCATGCGTATTTGCTCGGGCGGGATCATCGGCATGGGCGAATCGGTCGATGATCGTTGCGCCATGCTGGCTACGCTCGCCCACCTCGACCCGCACCCGGAAAGCGTGCCCATCAATGCGCTGGTGCCCATCGCGGGCACACCGCTGGCTGAGCGGCCGCCCGTGGATCCGCTGCAACTCGTGCGCGTGATCGCCACCGCTCGCATCATCATGCCCCGGTCGCAGGTACGACTCTCGGCTGGTCGAGCGGCGCTGACCCGCGAGGCACAGGTGATGTGCTTCGTGGCCGGGGCCAATTCGATCTTCTACGGCGAGAAACTGCTCACCACAGGCAACCCCGACGTGGAGGCGGACCAGCAACTGCTGCGCGACGCGGGCCTGCGAGTCGCGCCGCCGACACATTGAATTGGGAAGCTAGTGCCGCCGGTCAGAAGAGCGGCCATGTTTTGGGTGAGCGCCCGGCCGGCAAGGCGCGACGAGGGAGCATAGTCAATCCTATGTGACCGAGGAGCAACGCCGCCGGCCGGGATGGATCGGCAGCCAAAACCTGACCGAAATTCTGACCGGCGGCACTAGGCACGCAGTTCTTCGCCGCGCACCAGGCGGCGGATGTTGTCCTTGTGGCGCCAGAAGACCAGGAGCGCGACCGCTGCAGCGAAGGTCAGGTTGGCGAAGCTGCCCGCACGGAACAGCCAGAGGAAAGTGGGGAAGCTGGCCACGGCCGCCAGAGAGCCGATGGACGAAATGCGAAAAGCGGCAAACAGCGCGACCCAAACAACCACGCAGGCCAGCGCGGGCAGGGGAGCGAGGGCCAGGCCGGCGCCCAGCGAAGTAGCGACCCCTTTCCCGCCGCGGCCTTTGAGAAAAACGGAAAAGACCTGCCCCAGCGCCGCGACCAGCCCCGCAGCCGCGGGCAGCCAGGTCTGCTCGAAGAGTCCGGCTGCGAGTACAACCGGAAGAGCTCCCTTGCCCGCGTCGATCAAGAGCACCAGGGCGGCCCAACCCCGGCCGAGTGCGCGGCCCACATTGGTCGTGCCGATGTTGCCGCTGCCCACCTTGCGCAGATCGACGCCCTTGGCGCACGCCACCACGACGCCGGTCGGGAACGAGCCCAGCAAGAAGGCTCCGATCAGAAACAAGATGTGCATGGACTACGATTGTAGCCCCGCCCCGGCAAGTCTCAATGGCGCGTCAGCCTGCGGATCCGAAGAACGCCCCAACGTCCTCCAACTCCTCGGTGCGCGGGCATTCGGCGGGTAGGCTGGCCAGCAGCATGGGTCCGTAACGGCGGCGGGCGATACGGCCGTCTAGGATGGCCACCACGCCGCGATCGCTGCGCGTGCGCACCAGGCGGCCGAAGCCTTGCTTGAGCGCCAGGGCCGCGCGCGGAAGCTGGAAACTGTTGAAGGGATCCCCGCCGTCCTCGCGGATGCGCTCGATGCGCGCGGCGGTCAGCGGATCGTCGGGCACGGCAAAAGGCAAGCGATCGATCACCACCAGCGAGAGCGCCTCGCCCGGCACGTCCACGCCCTGCCAGAAACTCTGTGTGGCCAGCAGCACCGAGCCGACTTGCTGGCGGAGTGTGGCGAGCAGCACGTGGCGCGGGCGTTCACCCTGTACCAGCAGAGGAAAACCACCGTCGGCGCGCAGACACTCCTCGGCCACGCGCAGGTTGCGGAAGCTGGTAAAGAGCAGAAGCGCCCGACCGCGCGAGAGCCGACATAGTTGCAAGACGCGCTCGGCGGCCGCGGCGGAGAAACCCTCATGTGTCGGATCAGGAAGATCGACAGCCAGATAGAGCAAGGCCTGTTCGCTGTAGCGGAAGGGTGAGGGAAAGCTCGATTCGCTGGCGGTGTCGGTGAGGCCGAGCCGGCCACGGATGTAGTCGAAGTGTCCGCCTGCACTCAACGTGGCCGAGGTGAAAATCAGGGGTCCCGGGTGGCGGTCAAAGCTCTCGCGCAGGATGGGCGCGGCGTCCACGGGCGAGGCGCGCAGGGTGAGGTTGCGGCGCGACACCACCACCCAGCGGATCGAGTCTCGTCGAGCCGTGCCCACGATCTCGGCGAAATCGGCGCGTACGGCGTCGGCCCGTCGCGAGAGCCCAGCCAACGCCGCCGCTTTGGTCTGCGAAGGGGGATGCGGCCGCTCGACGTCGCTGCCGTCATCTTCGCTCAGACGTCCGCACAGGGCGGCCGCTTCTTCGAGGACGTTGTCCAGCTCGTGGTAGCGCTGCAGCACCTCGGCAGCCCACAAGTCGTCGGGCATTTCCACGCGCACTTCCTCACCGCTGCCGCGCAAGGCCGGCAAACGGCCGCGCAGGGCCTCGGCCAGCACGTGGGTCGCGGCTTCCATGCGGCGCGCCGCGGACTCTACTCGGCCAGCTTCCAGCGTGGGCGCCGGCGCGCGCAGCAGGTCGCGCGCCAGAGCGAAGAGTCGGGCATTGGAGACCTGAACGCCGAAAACCTCGGTGGCCACATCTTCGATTTGGTGGGCTTCATCGAAGATCACCAGCTCATAGGGCGGCAGCACCTGGGCGTCGGGCCAGCGACTGCGCAGGGCCAGGTCGGCCAGAAACAGGTGATGGTTGACCACCACCACCTGGGCCCCCAGCGCGCGCCGTCGCATCTGCGTGATGAAACAGCGCTCGACAAAGGGGCAGCGGTTGCCCAGTCGCATCTCCGGGCTGGACGTGATCTCGCGCCAGATAGGGGCGGCGTCGGGCACGCCGTCGAGATCCGCCCGGTCGCCGGTGCTGGTGGTGGTGGCCCAGGCGCGCACGCGCTCGGTCTCGTGCGACTTGGTTGCCGCAATTTCCAGCTGCTGGCTGTGCTCGTCGAAGCGGCGCAAGCACAGGTAGTTGGACAGCCCCTTCATCACCGCAAAGGTGAACGGCTCGGGCAGCACGCGTTGCAGGCGCGGCAGGTCCACTTGCGCGATCTGGTCCTGCAAGGTGCGCGTCCCGGTGCTGACCACCACCTTGCGGCCGGAAAGAATCGCCGGCACCAGGTAGGCGATGGTCTTGCCCGTGCCGGTGCCCGCCTCGGCCAGCAAGCGCTCGTCCATGTCGATGGCCTGGGCCACGCGCTTGGCCATGGCGAGCTGGCCAGGGCGCGGCTCGAAGCCCGGCAAGTGGTCGGCCAGGAGGCCGCCGGGGCGCAGGATCCGGGCGACGGCTTTTTCGAGCGTCACGGCCTCCGCGTCGCTATTTGGCGGCGGCTGGCGCCGGGCCGTCGTCGGCAGCCAGGCCGTTGGCGGTCACGCTGCGAAAGAAGCAAGAGGTGGCATTGGTGTGGCACGACGGCCCGTTGGCGTCGACGATGTAGAGGATGGCGTCGCCGTCGCAGTCCAGGCGGACATCGTAGACGCGCATGGAATTCCCCGATGTCTTGCCCTTCTCCCACAGCTCGTTGCGCGAGCGGCTCCAGAAGGTGGCTAGGCCATTCTGAACGGTGGCCCGCAACGCCTCGGCGTTGGCCCAAGCCAGCATGCGCACCACGCCGGTGACGCGATCTTGTGCAATCACCGGCACCAAGCCCTTTGAGTCGAATTTCATGGCTGACAGCAGCGCATCGGCATTTCCAATCATGATGCCCAGGTCTACCGCATTTTCGTCAGACAGTTCCACGCCCGATGTGGGGGAAAGTGCGCCAAGCCTGACGCAGCCAGAAGATGCCGCGGCGGCAGGAAAATAGCTGCTGAATCCACGGGCGGACGCTGGCCTGATTGGTGGGCGGCGGTGTACAGTATTGGACGGCGTTTGGGCGACGCCGTCGCAAAGCGCCGTCTGCAACAAGAGCCGTCCCTCAGTCCACTATGGCGTTCGTATTTCACAGTCGCACAGGTGATGGGTCCTCGGAAGCAAAGACGCCGCGAAAGGAAGTAGCATGATTAGGGAATCATCGAGGACCGCGTCCTGGCTGTTAGCCGGAGCTGGCCTGGTGTTGCTGATCTCTTCGATCGGCTGTGGCCAAGGATCGTCGGCTCGGAGCAGTGGCAGTTCTGGCGGCTCCACGACAAGCCAGGGCGGCAGCGCCAGCGCCGGCAGCACCGCTCCGCCCCTGGGCGGCTCTGCAGGCGTCGGCGGAAACGCCGGCTCGGCTGGCAACAGCGGTGGTCCAGTAGGCGCGTCCGGCACTGCTGGTGCGGGGCCGGTGGCAGGCGTTCCCGGTGGTGGGGCAGGCGCAACGGGCAACAGCGG
>Ga0224523_1000510_pt1 | contig 19756 bp, 15 predicted proteins | sample CFST50metaG_FD_182732 | JGI IMG/M metagenome (GOLD analysis project Ga0224523, IMG submission 182732) | Peat soil microbial communities from Stordalen Mire, Sweden - C.F.S.T50 | ecosystem: Environmental > Terrestrial > Soil > Wetlands > Peat | place: Sweden: Norrbotten County, Stordalen Mire...
CGCCCCGTCGTTAAGTGTTCCCATGACCATGTTGCAAAAGATCGATAAAATTCGTGAGGTGATCCAAAAGGATATCCGGCCCATTCTCGAAGCCGACGGCGGCGATTGCGAGCTGGTGGACATCAGCGGCAACGACGTGTATATTAAATTCATCGGACATTGCAAGGGGTGCGCGTTTTCGAACCTCACCCTTATCTCGGTGGTTGAAAAAAAACTGAAGGAAAAAGTCTCTCAACAGTTGGTCGTTAAAACTTTAACTTAAGGAGGTGTTTGATGAGCAAGAACAGAGACGTGAAAAAAGAGGAAAAAAAACAGCCCTCAAAATCCATTAAAGAAAAAAGAATGGAAAAAAAGCTTAAAAAAGCCGCGAAATCCGGCTCCGGACCGGCCATTTAATAAGCCGGCCTTCAGTGTAGCGGCGTATTTACGGTATGAAATGCGCCGCATTCTTCTTGCGCACGCAGCAAAGGCATTCTTCGTGATCTTCATCAACCCCGACGTAGCCATTGACGAAAATGAAATCGGCTTCGATTTCATCCGCGCCTCCGGGCCCGGAGGCCAAAACGTCAACAAAGTATCAACCGCGGCGCAGCTGAGATTTGACGTACGCAACTCCGCATCCCTGCCCGGCGAAGCGCGCGAACGCCTCACGCGGCTTGCCGGTAGTCGAATTTCCGGCAACGGGGTTCTGATCATTACCGCGCGGCGTTTCAGAACACAGGAACAAAACCGTAAGGACGCGATCAACCGCCTCGTTGTGTTGGTTCAACAGGCTTTGATAAAGCCGAAAAAACGGCATAAAACACGACCCACCCAGGCTTCAATGAAAAACCGGATCGTCGCGAAATTGCGGCTTAGATCAGTCAAAAGGCTGCGTAGGTCGAAGCATAGCGTCGAGGAGTAAAAACGCCGCATTGTTTGTTACGTTTTCATGACGCCTTCAACGACACGGACGAATTCATCGATATTGAACGGCTTGACGATAACGCCGCAAAAGCCGTATTCCCTGAAGTTCGCCATAACGGGATCGTTGGAATATCCGCTTGCCACGATAGCCTTGATGGCTGGATCGGATTCGTGAAGGATTTTTAATACTTCCTTGCCTCCGATGCCGCCGGGAATGGTGAGGTCCATGATGACCACGTCGAAGGGGCATCCTTCGCGAAGCGCCATTTTATACGATTCGATCGTCTCATTGCCCGTTGCGGTGCACTCGACCTTGTATCCAAACCCTTTTAAAAGCTGCGAAACGACCGTCCTGACCGAATCGTCGTCATCCATGACCAATATTTTTCCCCCGCTGTTCTTAGGATTCTTGCCTTCCGCGGCATAGGAATTGACCGTAACCTCCAACGCCGGAAGATAGAATGAAAAAACGCTCCCTTGACCCGGCTTTGATTCCACGGTAATAACGCCGTCATGATTTTTTATAATCGAGTACGAGGTGGTCAGTCCCAGGCCGGTTCCCTGCGGCTTTGTGGTAAAATAGGGATCGAAAATTTTTTCCAGGTCCTTTGCCGCGACGCCCACGCCCTCGTCCTTGATGGAAACCCTGACATAGTTGCCGGGCCGCAAACCATGCTGCGCCGGCTCCAGCGCGCCGGGTTCCTCCTTTATAACGCAATTTTCGGCGCTTACCGTAATGGTGCCTCCGGCCGGCATGGCTTGAAGGGCATTGATGAGAAGGTTATTGATCACCTGGTCTATTTGCCCCTTATCGATATTGGAGGCTAAAAGATCGTCGGGAATTTCCAGCCGGTACGTGGCGTTCGACCCCGAAAGGCAGAAGCCCACGGTTTCCTCGATGAGTTCCTTGATCGAGGCCACTTCCTTGACTGGAGAGCCTCCTTTGGAAAATGTCAACAATTGTTTTGTCAACCTACTGGCTCTAAAGCAAGCCTTTTCGGCGTCCACCAGCAGCTTGTAGCTTTCGCTTGTCGTGGGCATGGTGATTTTAGCCATGAAAAGATTGGTGATGATGCCGGTAAGAATATTATTGAAATCGTGCGCGATTCCGCCCGCCAATACTCCCAACGACTCGAGTTTCCGCGCCTTAAAAAGCTCGGTCTCGAGTTTTTGATGTTCGGTGATGTCGCGAAAAACAATGACCATGCCGATGACCGTCCCATCGTCGGAACGGATCGGCGCAACCGACATGTCAACCTGATGTTCCGCCCCGTCTCCCGCGAGCATGACGACGTGCCGTTTATAGGGAACGATCCCGTGTTTTTCCACCATGGGCTTGAAGATTCGTTCATGCGTCTCGCGGGTCTTTTTATTGACTATTCGGCATATCTCATCCAACGGCCGGCCCACCGCCTTTTCCTTGGAAAACCCCGTCAACGTTTCGGCGATTTTATTGATGGTGATTATGTTGGTGTCGATGTCGGTGGATATCACGCTGTCGCCGATGCTGCTCAAGGTGACATCGAGCCGTTCTTTCTCCGCCGCGAGGGCTTGTTCGATCTTTTTTTGCTCCGTAATGTCCCATACGGTGGCCAAGGTGGCCAATTCGCCTTCAAAGCGTATGAGCGCGGCGTTCTGGTGCACCCAGGCTTCCCCGCCGTTTTTCATCAGGATTTTAAACTGGAATTCCGTCGGCGTCTCTTCGCCGCGCATGCGTTGGGCCTGCCGCAGCCGTATTTCGTCGCGGTAATCGGGGTGGATCACCTCCAAAAAATCGACGCTGAGCAATTCCTCGAACGTATATTCTGTTGAGTCAAGCAAATACTGGTTGACATAGCTGAATTTGCCGTTTTTTATGATGACGATGCCCGCGGAAACGGTATTGGCGAGCGTGCGGAATTTTTCCTCGCTCTGGCGCAGATCCTCCTCGATTTTTTTCCGGTCGGTTATATCCCTGATGTTTTCGATGACTCCCTTGATTTCGCCGGTGGCGGCATCGACCAGCGGAAACGTATGCAGATCGGTCCACCCGCAGATGACGCCGTCATTCAGGCGCTTCGGCACGATTTCATGGGCGGACTTCCCGGTTTGCAGGGTGACAAGCGAAGGGCATATTTCGCATGGTTTGTCGGCTTGATGGTAAACCTCGTAGCATTTTTTCCCTTCCAAGGGAAGAAAATGCGGATACCATTGCTCCATCACGGCGTTTACCTTGATGATGGATAGGTCCTTATCGAGGATGCTCATGCCGTCGAGCATGCTGGAAAAAATATTCGAATAAAAACGCTCGCTTTGCCGCAAGGCCTCCTCGATGATCAGTTGCTCCGCGATGTCCATGGTGCGCTGCTTGCTGAGCGTTTCCACTTGCCTGGAGCGTTTTTTCAGCAGTTTTTCCAGTTCACTTTTCTTCTTTTCCAATTCAATCAACGTTTCCCGCAATTCCTTTAACCGCGCCGATTGGGCGTTTACCTGTTTTTTGTCCTTAGGTAGCTCGGCATCAGCCATGAAACCCGTCCCGTCCGATCATAGGCGAAACCAACAAAGCGATTCCTGTTCGCTCATGAACATTTTTTACATTCCAAAATAGTATACCACTTCGGCAGCCTTTTTTCAGCAGATGTTTTTTCCATTTTCCCAGACCCGCCATCCGATCCCCTTGTATTATAAAACTTCATTCATCGCGCCCGTCCGATAGCCTTGCGTATCGATGGCCACGAACGTAAAACCCGCGTTTTTGCAAGCCGCCTGAATGCTTTTCCGTTTGGCCCACCCGGCGTCCATTTCCGATTCAGTCAATTCGACCCTCGCCAGGTCTCCGTGGCTGCGCACGCGCAATTGGGTAAAACCCATGATCCTCAAATCCTTCTCCGCGGCCCCCACCCGGTCGAGTTTCGGCTTCGTAATCTTTTCACCATAGGGAAAGCGCGACGCCAGGCATGCGAGCGAAGGCTTGCCGGCGGTAGGCAACCCAAGAACTCGTGAACACTCTCTAATGTCATTTTTCGAAAACCCGGCCTCGCACAAGGGCGAAACGACGCCCAGCTCTTTCGCGGCCTTCCTTCCGGGGCGGTAATCGCCTTCATCGTCGGCGTTATTGCCGTCGAAGACGATCGCGAAGTTCTCGTTGCGGGCAATATCGGCGATATGGGAAAAAAGGGTTTTTTTGCAATAGTAGCACCGTTGCGGCGTATTGTCGGCGAACCCCGAAATATCGAGCTCCTCGGATACGATGACCCGGTGGGGCAATCGCAGAAGCGCGGCGAGCTTTTTTGCTTCGTCAAGCTCCGAATCCGGATAGGTCGAAGAGGTCGCCGTCACCAGCAGCACCCTGTCGCCGAGTACGTCACGGCAGATCCGCGCCAAAAACGCGCTGTCGACTCCCCCGGAAAAGGCCACGACCGCCGATGGGTAGCGTCCGATTATTTTTTTTAGCGTGTCCGTTTTTTCTTCAATCATAGGTATTAAAACCAGAATTCCCTTTCTATGTGTTTGGAGGGCGCGGATGATTTCAATGGAGGAAAAGTCCAGGAGCCGATGTCCGCAACGATTCTATTTTTCAATTGTTCGTCACGGACGGAAATCGCCACGATGGAGCAATTGGCGACCGTACCTTCCCATGTCACGTCAAAGGCCGCTTTCAGATTGCAGCGCCGCGTTTTTTGCGCCTTCATGGCATTCTTCACGGTATTCTCCAAAAGTAATCGATAATAGGCGTCGATGATTTTTTGTATGGCGTCCTCATTCAGCGTATCTACCTTGACTGTACGCATATCGGCGGCAACTGCGCTCTTTAAAAAACCGTAAAAATCCTTCCCCGGCCGGCACTGACAAAAGTCGAAGGTCTCCATCGATTTTAAGGCGTCCGGCGCATGCGCCTTGTTTTTGGCCAAAAAAACCGTTTTATTCGCTATTTGGTAGGATTTATCCCTGGGTTTGTCGATAATGTCAAGCGCTCCCGCGGGGAAAAATTTGAAAAGCGACTGTCCGCTCGTATCGTAGGCCGTATAGACCTTGTCGCCGAGTTCGAATCGCTTCCCGTTCGCCACGACGTTCCACGTGGTATCGTTATTACTGGGTCCATAGCACGTGTCCGCGCCCATGACGTACACATGCCGTATGATGTGCACGTCGCAAACGATACTGTCGAGTCCGCCGGATGTTTTCGCGAAGGGATTCATATACCCGGTAACAACGTGCATGAACCGCGTCGATTTCCTTGACGGTAAACCAATGGTATACTCGGTAACCTGCCAGAAAATGCCGTTGGGCTTCAATTCAAACCGGTCGGTCAAAAAAAGCATGGGATTGGCCGTATTCGTATCGGAGGCAAACTGCCAAAACCCCGCGTTCCTGAGTTTTAATTCGTCCTTTTGTTTTTCCTCAAAGCCTTTATATTTGGCCATGCCGTTCAACAGCTGCGAGCCGACCTCCAAGGACTTCTCATTTTTCGTGGTGCTGATAAAAAAAATCAGGACAATAATGAAAAAAATACCGAAAACCATCGCCCGCGCGAAAAGCTCCGAAGGTTTTTTTTTCTTGGGCTGGAAAAAATCCATTTGTGCCATACCTCGCATTCTCCATGGTTGGAAGCGTCTTAACAAAATGTATAATTACCGGAATATATATTATGTAATAAGGGCATTAGTACTATTTTTTTTAAAGGAGATAGAATGGAAGACGCCGTTAGAACCATCCTTACCGCCATCGGCGAAGACCCCGCCCGTGAAGGTCTGCTGGACACTCCCATGCGGGTAAGAAAATCCATGGAATACCTGATGCAAGGATACGCCATGAATCCCCATGATATCATCGGCAAGGCGATTTTCCATGAAGAGTGCAACCACATGATTATCGTCCGCGATATAGAATTATACAGCATGTGCGAACACCACATGTTGCCCTTTTTCGGAAAATGCCATATCGGCTATATCGCCGAAAACAAAATATACGGCGTCAGCAAACTCGCCCGCCTTGTCGATTGTTTTGCCCGCAGGCTCCAGGTCCAGGAACGTTTAACCCAACAAATAGCCTCGACCCTCATGGAACCCATCAAGGCTGAGGGAGTCGGCGTGGTCATTGAAGCGCACCATCTGTGTATGATGATGCGTGGAGTAACAAAACAGAATTCGAAAATGCTCACTTCGGCGATGCTCGGCAGCTTCCGTTCGGAAATCGCGACCCGCAATGAATTCCTCAAACTTATCGGACTTGAACGTTCGTAATTACTTTTTTTCACCTGCAATAACCTTCGAGGAGGCTTATCCATGCTGTATCGACACCTTAATAAGGCTCCGCGCGATCCGCAAGAACTTCCGATATCCTCTCTCATGAAAGAAGCGGTTTCCCTCTTCAAGGAATAGAGAAGAAAACCATTATCGTTAAAAGCAATTTTACTTCTTCACTAGCCCATTCAACAACAAGTCCAAGAACTTTTAGCGGAAGTCAGGCGAATCGAAGATTTACCATAAAATAAAACGGGGGTGGAATCCCGCCCCCGACATTCCACCCCCCGTGACGCCATTTTGTTTTATAGAAACTACGGCATCACGATTTGTTTCCGATACACGGCATTATTGTGCGTAACGTTGACGATATAGGCATTGCCTGATTTCGCGAAATGAGCGGGCAACGCCAAAGATGGTGTATGCGCCTGCAGGGCGGCGCGATAGAGCAATCTTCCATTGACGTCAAACAGCGTGAAGGTCCCCGCGTCATTGCAATTGCTTAAACGAATGACGCCCGCGCGTGAAATTCCAACATCAAAGGCGGTGGAAATTCCCTGAGCGCTCCGTGAAGCTATTGCAATGGCGCTTGTACGAAGCGCGAAATTTACCGTAAGGGCGGCGGTATCGGTAAGCGTCACCGTTGCATTTTTCGTTATAAATCCGGCGGCCTGAGCTCTTACCATACGGGCAATGCCTGTTTGCACATTCGTAATGGTATAGGAGCCGCTAGCGGCCGTAACCGCGGAATCGAGAATCGTTCCTCCTCCGCCGCCTGTCGTGCGAAGATAGACTTTCGCTCCCGCAATTGCCGTACCCGCAACGGAATCCGTCACCGTACCCGTGATGGAACCAAATAGTATTTTAACGAGTTGAACATTGACGGTCGTTGCCGCGGTATCGGTAAGGGTTATCGTCGTGTTCTTTGTAGTAAATCCGCTGTCCTGGACCCGTAAACTCCGGGCAATGCCGGTTTGCACATTCGCTATGGTATAGGAGCCGCTAGCAGCCGTAACCGTGGAATCGAGAATCGTTCCGCCGCCGCCGCCGCCGGTCGTGCGAAGATAGACTTTCGCTCCTGCTAGTGCCGTTGCCGCCGCTGAATCCGTAACAGTGCCGGTGATCGAACCAAATAATATTTTAACGAGTTGAACATTGACGTTCGTTGCCGTGGTATCGGTAAGGGTTATCGTTGTGTTCTTTGTAATAAATTCGCTGTCCTGGACTCGTAAACTCCGGGCAATGCCGGTCTGCACATTCGCTATGGTATAGGAGCCGCTAGCGGCCGTAACCGTGGAATCGAGAATCGTTCCGCCTCCGCCGCCCCCGGTCGTGCGAAGATAGACTTTCGCTCCCGCTAGTGCCGTTCCAGCCGCGGAATCCGTAACCGTCCCGGTAATGGAACCATAGAGTATCTTAACTAGCTTGATATCAATTGCGGGCGGGGTCGCGCTGGTGATGTTCCCGGTCGTGTTTCTGGAAATATAGCCGGTAGCGGAAGCGACTAACGTAAAGGCGCCCGCCGGCACGGTATCAAAACTATAGGCGCCGCTTGTTCCGGTAGTTACGGAATCCCTGATCGAGGCGCCTGCGCCGGTCCCTATACGAAGCAAGACCTTTGCTCCCGTCAAAGGCGTACCGGCCGCTGAATCGGTAACCGTTCCTGAAACGGTTGCCCTAATGCTTGTGGAAACCAGGAATAAATTTTGTGTGTAGGCGGCTGTTGAATCGGTAATTCCGATCGTGGACAAAGCCGAGTTTAAATATCCGGTTTTCGAGGCCCTTGCTTGACGGGTCCCAATGCCGACGGAACCAAAACTATACGCTCCGGTCTCATCGGTAGTGTCTCTTAATGTTGATCCGCCGCCTCCGCCTCCCGAAGATGCAAGAGTAACAATCGCGCCGGCGACAGGAGCCCCGGTTGAATCGCCTTCTTTAACAACGCCGCTCACGGTTGCCGCCTGAACTGAAATAACTCCCGCGGCAAGACTTGCCAATAACCAACTCGTTTTTTTGAACATTGAAAACCTCCCCTTAAAAGGTGATACGACCACATCTCCCCAATACTATTGGCTATCCTTGTGCTTCCTGAATAATAGCTATTTTTTTACTTGTGAATATTTTGATGCAACACTTTAAATAAATATTAGTGATACTTTCACTAATAACAAGCTATTTATGTAGTTAGTTAAAAATATCGCTTCCCGTTGGAAAGCATTATTGGAAGGAATAAAGAGGATGTTACAACGTTTGAACAACGCCTTTAGTAACCGTCGTCCTTAGTGGTGGCGATTAATGACACATCTGAGTAGTTTGCCAGCTTGCGCTGACGGAATTCAACCAATTCGCTACGTCTTGTCCAACATCATCGCAGAGCGCATTGTAATCGAAATTAACGAAAAGATGCTCAGATCGCAGTTTCGTAATTTGCCATGGCAGGGTCCACAATGCATTGTTTTGCGCTTCCAGATGATTGAGGTTCCAAAGGAATCCGATCGACTGAGGCAGAGAATCCAGGGAATTGCTGCAAAGGATAACGGCCTGGAGTGAGTGACAATAAAAAACTTCTTCGGGAATTGAGGCGATTTGATTGTATCCCGCGTCGAGGACCTTAAGCGACCGGCAGTTGTCCATTTGGTTAGGCAATGCGCTCAACTGATTGTAGGAAACATTGAGATTCACCAGTGAATCCAATTCATTTATCTCTTGCGGCAGCGATGTCAGCACATTGTTTCCAACGGACAATGTTTTCAAATGTCGCAAGCTCCCTATTTCCTTTGGGAGGCCGGAAAGATAATTTCCTTGGGCCGACAGCACTTGCAATTCCTTGAACCCGCCTATTTCGGCGGGAAGCGCGGTAATTTTTTTATAATCCAGTTTTAATTCCGTTATCCTGAACGGCCAGGGCCCAACGGACGCTACTTGCCGCCAAGCAACCGAATGCAATCCCATGGAGTCCAACATGGTTTGAAGAACGCATGAGTCAAGAGGATTTATGGAAAAAGACATGCGCTCCGGCACAAGCTGTCCGATAGTGTCGGTTTGCCCCGACGTGACTCCCACCGCAGTGTCAAGCGGCGCGAAGAGAGGGGCCGCGGGAATGATTTTAATGGTATAGCTTCCCGGCGGAATATCCGTTATTGTAAATTCCCCCCGCCGGCCCGATGTTTGCCGGTGGTCCGCCAGGCCATAGACGAAAATGGAAAACGTAAGGGAATCGGTTTGAGGCACCGGCGGAATTATTCCGAAAAGCGAGCCCGTCGGCCGTAACCGGGCTTGGGGCAACGTCATCGGCGAATCCGTTTTACCGACCGTGCACCGGAGAAGCGCCCCATGGAATTTTCCATCGTTTATTTCAATTGTGTAGGCCCCCGTATCCACCAAACCGATGGAGAACTTACCCTGTTCATCGGTGGTTGCTTCCGCCGAATAAATTCCTTTTTTTTGAAGAGCGGCGCTGACGGTATCCAAATAGTCGGCTCGCCGAAGCTTGACGGTCGCCCCCGCAACCGGGTTTTCGTTGGTATCGACCGCGAAACCAACGATACCCACCGTCTCGGTCCCGCTGCCGCCTCGCTGGGCATTATCGACGATTCTTGGGCCGCATTGGAAAAATAACACGCTATATGCGAAGACTATCAGGTATTCAAGCTTTTTCATCGGCCCGGCCTTTGTGATACCGCGAAAGGGGAAATATCTGGAAATTCACCTGATAGACTCTGTCAACCTGACCGCCGTCGTTTTTTACCGACTCCAAAATTTCGCGCCTGAAGCTCTTGAGACGTTCATGAATGGTCTTGTACAGGTCTTCGGAAAAACTGAGCGTCAACGTCGATATGTCGCGCTCTTCCTTGGAAAAACGGTCCACGGATCCTTTGGCAAGGTCCAGGGTCGCCAATTGAAAATTATTGATCGCCACCGATTTGACGTCGTATCCGGTGCTGATTAGAACATCGGTTTGCGAGTAAACGCCGTTTTCATCTTTTTTGATAAGACCAAGCCGTTCAAGGAGACGGATAGCCTTCTTCGCTTGTGCGGGAGTAACGGGAGGATCAACCATTTTCGCGAGGTTTTTAAAATCCCCTTTAAATGGGTAGAATTTAATGAGCTCCCGTAGTGCGACATAATACCATTTTTCGAAAAATTCGTATTGAGAAACTTCGACGATTTTAACTTTTGATTTTGAGAAGGCGACTATTTTTTCAAACCACCTTTTTTTGTCGGCGTGGCTTTTAGCCTGATTAAAAAAGACCAGAAGACCGAAATACTCAGCCTCGTTTTTTTTAAGTTTTAAAAAATCGGCGAACCGCAGGGCAAGATCATTGGAAATATTGGTTTTTCCCTGGATTATCTTCGAAAAAAAACCTGAAGAGCTGAACCCTACTTTTTGGGCGACATACCGGTGGGAAAAATGGGGATTCCTTTTCTTTTCCGCTTCATAGTAATCGCTTAAATATTTCCGATAATCGGTATAAAGAAAAATATCCATTTTAAGAGAACTCCCCTTTCCGCATTGAAATATAACGGTAATTTAAACAAATGTCAACATATTTTATCCGGTAACGCTTCCTGATTTTTATTCATTTTTTTATTTCCTTTATTGCCTTGCGATAGTATCGAAAAAATAGTATTTTAAATTTTAAACCTTTTTAGTCAAAAAGTCAAATATCTATGAATTTAGAACACACGAAAATCTCAGAGGAAAAGCATCAGATCATCCTCAATGCGGCCCAAAAGCGCTTCGGGCATTTCGGTATTTCAAAGACTAGTATGGAAGATATTGCGGCGGACATTGGGCTTTCAAAATCGTCGTTATATTATTATTTCACCACAAAAGAAGACATTTTCAAGGCCGTTATCGCGCGTGAGCAGGAAATATTCATCGCCCGCATGGAAGAAATATTAAAAAAAAATATTCCAACGGGCGAAAAATTAGAACAATATATCCTCAACCAGCTTTCCTTCCTCAACGAACTAGCGAACCTTCGTGGAATCAACAGTCGGGCCGAGGATGAATTACGCCCGATGATCGGCGATTTGTTCAAGAATTTTTCTCACGAAGAATTGCGTTTAATGCGTCAAATCATGGAAGAAGGGAAATCGCGCGGGGAATTCGCCATTGAATCGACCGAGAAAAATGCGGAACTTCTGGTACATCTTTTACAAGGTTTTCGGATACGGTATTCAAAGCACGCCCTCGACCGATTTTCCGATATGCAGGCCGAATATCATCGTCTTGAATCTGAGTTGCAGCTATTTGCCCGGATAATTTGCCACGGAATCAATAAAAAGGAGAAAATGCTTTCATGAACCAACCAAACCAACCGAACCTGAAAATGCCTCAAGGCGGCAACGGCAACGGCGACCAGCCTATCGACGAAGTCCCCATGTTCAAACGCAAGCGCGTATTTGTTCCCTTGTTCCTCCTGCTCGTCGTGGTTGTGGCGGGCGGATGGATCTGGTACATGCAGCGGAACGCATCCATTGCGACCGATGACGCCTACGTGGAAGCCTTTCGCTCCACCATAAGCGCAAAGGTCCCCGGTCGCATTGTCATGCTTAAAGGCGATGAAGGCGACACCGTGGCAAAGGGGGACACGCTCGTGCGTCTTGACGACTCAGATTTACGGGCGCAACTTCAAAAAGCCGAAGCTTCCCTGCGTTTCCTGACCCGCGGCATTGAAATTTCATCGGTAAACAAAGCAAAGGCGCTGGACGATTATGCCCGGATTGATAAACAATTCAGGGCACAGGTGGTTTCGCAGGAACAATATAACCACGCGGAAAGCGCGCGTAAGCTTGCCGAGGCGCAACTTGACAGAGACCAAGCCCAGATCGCCACGGCCCAGGCCGACCTTGCCATTGTCAAAACACAGCTTGCCAACATGGTCATTATTGCCCCGTTTTCCGGCATTATCGCCAAGCGATGGGCGCTCGCGTACGACGTGGTCCAGCCCGGCCAGGCTATTTTTTCAATGTTCGACAATAAACATGTTTGGATCACGGCCAATTATGAGGAAACAAAACTCCGAAACATTCAACCCGGCCTGCGCGTGCGGATTTCCCTCGACGCCTATCCCGGCGTTGAAATAGCGGGCAAGGTGGAAAGCATCGGCCGGTCCACGGCGTCGCAATTTTCGCTTATCCCGGCAAGCAATGCTTCGGGCAATTTCACAAAAATCACTCAGCGCGTTCCCGTGAAAATATCCATTCTCACGACCCCGACTACTGTTTCGGTGCTGCCGGGGCTGTCGGCATTCGTGCGTATTTACTCAAAGTAAGGGCCCATGCGAAAACGTTTTGTAAAGTCGGTCCCATCGCTGCACCACGAGCATGACTCGTATAAATGGTGGGTACTGACCAATATCATGATAAGCACTTTCATGGTCGTGCTCGACTCGACCATCGTTAACACCGCCCTGCCGAAGATCATGTCTTCGTTCGGCATTTCCATGGACGTGGCGCAGTGGATACTTACCGCCTATATGCTCGCCTTTGCCGTCATGCTGCCGACCTCGGGCTGGCTTGCCGACCGGTTCGGCTATAAAAGGATCTACACCGCGGGACTTACGATTTTTACGTTATTTTCACTGTTATGCGGCGTATCGTGGGACGAGAAATCGCTTATTATCATGCGCATCGGCCAGGGCATGGGCGGCGGACTGCTCCAGCCCATCGGCATGGCCATTATCTTCCGGGAATTTACCCTTAAAGAACGCGGCATGGCCATGGGCTTCTGGTCGATAGCCGCCGCGGCTTCAGTGTCCCTTGGACCGATGATCGGCGGCTTTATAGCCGACAATTTCGACTGGCACATCATTTTCACCATTAACGTACCGGTAGGCATAATCTGTTTTTTCGCGACCTGGATCATTCAGCGCGAATATAAAACCCACCAGGACCATCCTTTCGATTTCATCGGCTTTTTTTCTTTAGCCGTGTTCCTGGGTTTCCTGCTGTATGCCCTTGCAAGCGGTAATGCCGCGTGGAACACCGGCGGATGGACATCGGACCTTATAATAATGTGCTTCGGAATAGCCTTGATCGGATTCGTGGTTTTCATGGTAACGGAACTCAACGTACAATATCCTTTGGTAAGGCTCAGGCTGCTGGGCACTCGCAACTTCGGCCTCACCAATTTCGTTCTTTTTATTTTCGGCATAGGGATGTTCGGCAGCGTCTTCCTTATACCGTTGTATCTGCAAAACATTCTAGGGTATACTGCTTTGCAATCCGGCATGGTGCTGCTGCCGGTGGGTATTATTCAAGCGGTGACCGGCCCCATCTGCGGTTATTTTTCGGACAAAACCAACCCAAAAATATTAATCCTTACGGGCATTGGCCTTTTTTCGGCGAGTTTCTTTTTGAATACGCATTTGTCGATCTTTTCCGAAAGCGCCCAGATAATGTTCCCCATGTATCTTCGCGGGGTGGCCATGGGCATGCTTTTTTCGCCGCTTTCCGCCCTTGCCATGACCGAGATTTCACGGCACGAAATGGCCCAGGCCTCCGGTCTGACTAATGTCATCCGGCAGGTGGGCGGTAGCTTTGGCGTGGCTATACTTCAAACCATTCTGACCCAGCGGATACTGTTTCATACGGCCATTTCCGGCGCGGGACTCGACAGCGCCTCCCCTGTTTTCATGCACAGCCGCCAATTGTTGCAGATGCACGCCATTCACGACGCGGGGGCCACGGTTTCGAACGCCGCCGCTCAAAGCACCGCGCTTTTACTGTCACATTTTTCGCAGCAAATGTTCGTATATGCCATTGACGATGATTTTTTTATCGCATGCATGTGTACGCTTGCATGCGCGATACCCATTTTAATCCTTAAAAGAAACAAAAGCAGGAAAATCATATGAGATTTTGTCTATTCTTCTTTTGTATCGTCACCGTGATTTTCGCGCAACGGCCGGACTCCCTGACCATTGACAAGGCCGTTGAAATCGCGCTCAATCGCCATCCGTCGATGACGCAGGCGAAAGAAGCGCTTGAAGCGGCAAAAATCCATGCATCGGGATTAAAAAGCCAGTTCTACCCTTCCGTCAACGCTACGGCGTCCTACTCATATTTTTATCCCGATGATCCGATTTCCCTTTTTGGATTTTCAGCCAAGTTCATGCCCGAAAACAACTATGACGCCCATATCGGGGCCGATTATATACTCTATGATTTCGGCAAACGCTCAAACATCGTGGAAATTGGGAAAGTGGCGGAAAAGAACGCCGCTCAATCCCTCCAAAACATGAGAACTGAGATCTCCTTTCTGGTCCTGCAATTATTCACGACCATTATTTTCAGGGAACAAAGTCTTTGGGTCGCCGATGACGGCATTGTCGAGCTCGACCGTCATTTGACGGATGTCAAAAAAAAGCTCGAATCCGGAAGCGCAACCGAATACGACGCCCTCAAAACGGAAGTGCAAAAGGCGGGCGCGCGGAGCCAAAGGACGGACATCGCGAACGATTTGACGAAAGATCGGATTGCTTTATGCCAATTACTGGGAGTGCCCGCGGAGACTTCACCGGTATTAAAAGGGAACTTCGACACCCTGGCCCTTCATTGCAATTCCGACTCCCTCATTCAAACCGCGCTCGCGAATAGAAGCGAACATGCCATCGGGATGAACGCGATGGAATCGGCGAGATTGCAACGAATCAACGCGGAACTCGAAAATGTTCCCGTGGTGGGCGTCAGGGCTTCCGCGGGTATTAAAAACGGGCTTTTGCCCTCTATTGATAAAATCAGGTTTAATGCGATTGCCGGCGGCCAGGTTTCCATGCCTATTTATGACGCTAAAAAAGCCCAATTCCATAGACAAGAAGCCGTGAAAACCGAAAAAGCATCCGAAGCCGCCTTAAACGGCATTGATGAGCGTGTAAAAACCGAAGTGATGCAGGCCATGGCCGATGTTGAGGCCTCCTATTCAAAAATTGACATATCAAGATTGCAAATAGCGTATGCCCGGCGTTCCTTGGAACTCGCGCGGCTTAAATACGACGCCGGCGTCGTCACGAATCTCGATGTTTTAGACGCGGAAAATGATTTTTCGCAGGCCCAGCTCGGACATTTGCGCAACCAATACCGCTACACGCTCAGCATCTACGCGCTTGACCATGTCACGGGCGCCATGCCCCGGACCAGGCCCGCCCGTTAACCTAACGCGTTGGTGAAATCGTAAAATCAGGCGACGTGCTCGAAAAGGCCGTATCCGAAGTACAGGAAATTTTTATCCGGTACGTTGAGGATGCCGGCAGCGTGGAGGGAATGCTCCAGGTATAATATCCCGTTGACAGGTTGGCGCTCGACGCGATGACGGAGCGCAACGCCGTACTATTGTAAAGGCGTATATTTACATAGGAGCATGATGCGCCGGAATACGCCCAAAATATCGTCTGCGAAGTTCCCGCTATCCACGAGGTTGACGCCGAAGGCGCGGTTACGACCAGTAAACTCGGGGCCTTGGTAATGGTGAAAGGGCTGCTGAAACTTTTAACGGACGTATCGGAGATGCTGCTGATTTTTATGCGGTATTTTCCGGTGGCGACGGATGACGGAACCGTCCATGTGTAGTACCCGCTTGCCGATGAATACACGCTCACGATGGAGGCGGCCACGGTCGTCGCGGAGCTGTCGCAAAGCGAGAGACTCACGTATGAACCGGGATTACCCGTCAAGGTCCAATAGATGGAATACGAGGTACCCGTAATCCATGAAGACAAGGCCGAAGGCGTGGTCACGGTCAGCGTGCTGACCGGTTTTGTTATCGCGAACCGGTCGCTGAAACCGCTTATCGACGTATCGGTCGTACTTGCTATTCTTATCCGGTACTTGGTGGAATTGGGCAGAACCGTTGGAATTGACCAATAATAGGACCCGTAGGAAAGCGAGTAGCTTGGGGTAATGGTGGTGACCAGCGCGGTGCTGTCGTAGAGAAGCAAACTGACATAGGAACCCGGGCTGCCGGTATAGGTCCAATATATATACTGCGACGTGGCGGTATTCCAACTGCTTCCCGCGGAGGGCGTCGTGATTTTAAGGGTGCTCGGGGTTTTAGCAATGGAAAAGGCCGCGCTGAAGCCGTTGATTGACGTGTCGGAAGCGCTGTATATTTTAATCCGGTATTCCCCGGAAGTCACGGTGGGTGGAATGGTCCAATAATATGAGCCGAGCGACAGGTAGGCGTTGCCGGCTATGGTAGCGACCGTGGTGAGGGCGCTATCGCACAGCGCAAGGTTTATGGCGGCGCCGGGACTGCCGGTATACGACCAATATATGGAATATGAGGAACCGGTATTCCAGCTGCTCGCCGCCGAAGGAGTGCTGATGGAAAGCGTGGAAGGCGCTTTTGTAACGGCAACCGCCGCGCTGAAACTATTTATTGACGTATCTGATATACCGTATATTTTTATCCGGTATTCACCCGGGGGAATCGATGCCGGTATGGTCCAGGAATACGAACCCATCGCCGCGGAATAGCTCCCGGTGATGGACGATACCGGCGTTGATGAGCTGTCGCATAGTGTAAGACCGATGTACGGACCGAAATCTCCGGAATAGGTCCATGTTATCGAATGCGTCTCGCCGTTTTTCCAATTCGCCGGAGCGGACGGAGCCGTGATCGCAAGGAGCGCCGGTGTCTTCATGATGGTAAAAAGGCCGCCGGCGTCGCTTACCGACGTGTCGGCGCTTGAGTATATCACGACACGGTACTTCGATGAAGTGGGAAGCGACCGGGGAATGATCCAATTATAGGCCCCCGTATTCAATGCGCTTGCCGCGATGGCGGAGGCGAGCGTATCGCCGCGGAATAGGCGTAGTATAACGGCGCCGCCGGAACCAACGGAATGCGCCCAGGTGATGGGGAGCGTCTCACCGCTTGACATATATGGTATGCTTCCCGTGGGATAGGTGATGATGAGGTACGCCGGGCCCGAAGTTATGGTGATTGTGTAGTCGATTCCCGCCTTCCCCGACCGCGACGCGACTTTGAAAAAATAAACCGCGCTGGTTGGGCTGGACCATACGAGCAGGGCGTTATTGCGTTCCCGGTTACCGGTATCGCTAACCAAAAGCGTCGTCGCGCCCGCCGCGTACAATGAAAGCGCGGTATGCGCGTCGCCATGTGTTTGAATGCAATAGGTCCTCCCCTTCTGCGCGGGAAATTTAAACCAATCGGTATCGGATACGGAAATGCGATGCCGTTGCGCGGCGCCCGCGGTATCCATGACCGTGGCAAGGCTCGATGATCCGTCGGGTTCGTAGTCGTCGTGGTTGTTGCTGATGGTGAAGCTTTCACTGAAACCGAACACTCCGGCCGGTTGTGCGCCGCCGATCTTGATGCGATAGGTTTCAGCCGGCGGCATTCCCCGTGGAATCGACCAGGTGAAAGCGCCATTGTTGACCGTTGCCGCGCTTACGGAGACGACAAAACCGGTATCATTGAAAAGATCGATCGCTACCGAGGACCCCACCGACCCCATAGACTTCCACCGGATATTCAACATGGTCCCAACCTCCCATGCCCCCGTCGTATCCGGCGTGATGACCGATAAAGACGATACGGCGTTCGTGGAAGAATCCGGGTTCGCGCAACCGAAGAATACAACGAAAAACGCAGCCGCGATAAACAATACTTTTTCAATGAATGATTTCATGATCGTCCCTTTTTCCACGAAGAAACATTCCCGCCCGATGAATCGTTTTCCCACCTATCCCACAGTATCCATAAAATATAAGAAAAGGCCTGTCGATTGTCAAATATCCCGTCCTACTATGGTTACCGGACGCATTTCATTATATACTAAATATGAGTATTTTGTTTCATTTCCCGGGACCGGATACAGGTGAATAAAAACGATAAAAAACGGATGGACGATTTTGAGGAAAAAATTTCCCGCCAAGACACGGCCATCTCCTCCTACCGCGAGCAACTTGTAAAGCTTACCGATTACAAGTCGGAGCGCGACCTTTATTCGGAACTCTCCGCAGCCTTCGCCTTCGCTTCCGGTCTCGACGATGTCTTTAAAAAAACCCTCGAAGCGCTGAGCCGGCATTTGAAGGCCAGCTATTACGGCGTTTTCTGGCTCGATGACCGGAAGGAACAATTCCTCTACCGTCACGGCAGGGGGTACGCTCCCGCGCTCATGCCCGCTATTCCCGCGATAGGGAGCCTTATGGGCGACTGCCTTTACAAAAAAGAGACCTTGTGGGAGCCGCGTTTCAGCGAGCGGACGGACGTTATCGGGCTTCAACAGGACCCTGCCGAGCGCACCGTACTCTGTTCCCCCATTACGCTGAATGGGATTGACGAAGGCGTCATGCGCCTGGCCAACATCGACCCGCTCATCGTCGAAAAGGCGCGGCCCATCATGCAAACCGTGACAATGCTATTATGCTCGTCGCTCGAACGGCTCACGCTGCAAGCGCAGAACGAATGGACCCTTCGCAGCCTCGATATAAGTTTTTCCATCGCGCGGCTTTTAGAGGACACGCTCAATAAAAAGGAAATCCTTAAAAAAGTCTGTTGCGAAGTGCCTCGGCTGTTTACCTGCGTGGGATGCGTCGTGGCCATGCGTGACCAGTCCGGAGTCGCGCGTCCGGCATTTTCCTGGCCCGATAATTTTATGCTGACCGGCAACCCGGTTTCAGCTTCAATTTACCTGCAAAACCTTCTATCGGCGTTTCCCGTCGGCCGCGGACTCATCGCCAATATCCAGCGGGATGATCGGCGATGGTCGTGGCCGGAAGCTAAAGTCAAATCGCTGTGCATGTCGCCGATACATTTTAGGAATACCCTGCAAGGCGTGATCATCGCCGTTGGCCCGCGGGAAGAAACCTACGGCAATGCGCATGCCAATCTCCTGGGAATCGTGGCGGCCCAAACATCCATGACCCTGGAACGAGCCGCGTATTTGCAACAACAGGAAGATATGGCGAGATGCGACGGGCTCACGGGCTTGTACAATCATCGTATGTTTCAAGAAACGTTACGCGAGGAAATCAACCGTACGCGGCGTTACCAACGGCCCCTATCATTAATCATGCTGGACATTGACCATTTTAAAAAATTCAACGACACGTACGGCCATCCGGTTGGAGACGAAGTGATTAAAATGGTCGCGCGTACCATTAAAGGCATGATTCGCGCCACCGACCGCGCATTTCGCTATGGCGGCGAGGAATTCACGCTCGTTCTGCCCGAAACAACATGCGAAAACGGCTTGATCCTCGCGGGGCGGGTGCGGCAAAAAGTCGAAGACGACCGGTCGGTCCAAAATCTGTCGATTACCATAAGTCTGGGAATTACGGACCTGAGGCCGGATGAAACAGCCGAGTCCTTCATTAAACGGGCCGATGCCGCTCTTTACGCGGCTAAGGACGGCGGCCGTAATCGCGTCGTGAGAGCGTGAAACGGCAAACACGCCGTCGCGTACGCGGTCATCAATAAACGGTCAAGCTGACTTTTTATTTCCTTCACTTCCCTTTTTGAAAAGCGCTCCGCGTTTAGTAAAACTTTACATTCTGTTGATTCTTTACTGGACTTGTGTCCTGTGCGTTTATTAAATTGTAATAAAGAGTTATGGCATGTTGGGCTTGGGTGCAATGATCATCCGATTGTCTTT
>Ga0224523_1000511_pt1 | contig 19756 bp, 20 predicted proteins | sample CFST50metaG_FD_182732 | JGI IMG/M metagenome (GOLD analysis project Ga0224523, IMG submission 182732) | Peat soil microbial communities from Stordalen Mire, Sweden - C.F.S.T50 | ecosystem: Environmental > Terrestrial > Soil > Wetlands > Peat | place: Sweden: Norrbotten County, Stordalen Mire...
CTTTTTGTATCATATCTTAATATTTTTTATCGTTTTAATTATACGCAACTCACCGGTTTGGGTAAGCCTCCAATCCGGGTTGCCAGTTTTAAAGGGGCGCCGGGGAATAGTCCATAAAAGCCTTTGATGTCCACAATTCCAGATTTTCCAATGGAACGGATTGTGAGACCTTCGCCTTTGGCAACCCTGTCGCGAAGAAATTCGATGACTTCGAAATGTTTTTCTGTCAGTTCGATGTTTTCTTCCTGGGCAATAGCTTTGGCAATTTCTTTGGTCCACTGATTTTTTTCGAGCATGTATCCTTCTTCGTTTACTTCAAGGACAATACCTGCATACGTTTTTTGTGCCATATTGTTAAATGTTTTGAATGATTTATAATGAATGTATGTTTGATTTTTTAGTCTTTTATTTTTCCGGCCATACTCATATTGTTGCTCACAGGCAGCTTTCGATCTTTTAGTAAAAACTCCCAATACATCGTTTTGAATGCAAGTTTACCCAGGTGATTTATGCATGAATTGCCTAAAAGGGTGAACGGACCGACGAGGGGAACAGGGTATTTTCCTGGCAAAGGTTCTGTGGTATAATTAAAGTCGATAAGGGAAGCTTTGCCAAAACCGGTTTCAATATAACAGTTGGCATGTCCATCAAAAGAATGGCTCATGGGTTTGCCATTAATAGCTTCGAGCATATTTCCAATTAAAGCTTCAGATGCAAAGTGAGCGACAGAGCCTGCCTTTGACGCCGGGATATTGGAGGCATCGCCCAGGACAAAAATATTCTCATGGGCAATAGATCGCAAGGTGTTTTTATCTGTTGGGACAAAGTTAAGGTCATCGCCTAAACCGGAACGAGCAATTACTTCGTCACCCATATTTACCGGGACAATAGTCAGACAGTCGTAGGCAACCTCTTTTCCATCGTAAGAATGAATGACATTGTTTTCGCTGTCTACACTTTCAACATAAAAATCGGGAATAAGTTTAATGTTTTTTTCAGAAAGCAGTCTTCCCAGCATGGCTGTAGCCTTGGGTTTGGTGAAGGCTCCTGACATTGGGGTTGTAAAGATGATTTCAACCTTATCACGAATTCCTCTTTTTGTGAAATATGCATCCGCCAGGAATACAAATTCAAGAGGAGCTACCGGACATTTAAACGGAAGTTCAGTAATAGTCATCACCAATCGACCACCCTGCCAATCTTTGAAAAACGCATGTAATGCCACAGCACCTTCGATAGTGTAAAAATCGAAAATGTTTTTATACCAGTTCGCCTCTTTAAGCCCGGGGGTCTCTTCTGGCTTGGTCTGACAACCTGTTGCGATTACCAGAAAATCATAACTATATTCCTTCCCATCGGTCAGCAGTACTTTATTTTGGTCTGCATCAATACGGTCTATCTCAGCATAAATTATATTAACGCCATTTGGAATGAAAACCGCTTTTTGTTTGATCACATCCTTCTGGGTGTAAGTTCCAAATGGGATGAAGAGAAATCCTGGCTGATAATAATGGGTTCTGTATTTATCAAAGATGGTGATTTCCCATTCTTTTTTTGATAGTGATTTACGAAGTTTATTCGCCATCATCGTTCCCGCTGTTCCTGCCCCGACTATTATTATTTTTTTCATGTTCTTCTTTATTCCTGGTTTTTTATCAAAACAATCTGTCTTACTCTAATTATTTCTGAAGAGTTGAACAACATTGTTTTTAAAGCAATCAAATTTGTTATTTTTACGTTTCAAAATTAGACACTAAAAGCATCTGTTATTCATTTCACAATATGATATAAATCATAAAATGATAATTATCATAAGTAATTGAAGAATTGACTTTGGTGTTGAAGTAAATCGTAATGATATATGCAGATTCAAAATAATATTTGTGAATGTAAAGAGTGTATTGTTCGGTCTTTGATTTTTGAACATGTTTCAACAATAGAACTGGGGACATTCTGTACGACCAAGCGCGAAGAAACTTATCGGAAAGGACAGATCGTTATTCAGCAGGGTGCACTAATCACTGAATTCATTTATGTGAAGCAGGGGTTGGTTAAACTTTATACGCAATCGGGACAGGGAAGGAGTCAGATCATATCTCTCGCCCGCCCCTATGATTTTATCAGTTTACTGACTATTTTTTCTGATAAACATTATCAGTATTCGGTTTCTGCAATCGAAGACACAACAGTCTGTATCATTAGTCTGGATAAGATGAAGGAGCTGGTTCGTGAGAATGGAAACTTTGCACTGGACCTGCTCGAAAGGATGAGCCGCACGGCTGATAATATCATCAGAAACTATAACGACATCAATAGGAAAAACCTCAGGGGCAGGATTGCCTATATCCTACTCAATTTTTCTGATACCATTTATCTCAACGATCGTTTTGAGCTACCGGTTTCACGGAAGGAAATTGCTGAATTGATAGGGATGACGACAGAAAACGTGATAAGGATACTCTCTGAGTTTAGAAAAGAGGGAATCATACGTATTAACGGAAAGGAAATAGAGATTGCCGATAAACCTAAGTTGCAGTTTCTGAGTGAACATGCATAAAAAAAAGACTGTCTCATTTCAGACAGCCTTTTAATGAAATTGAATTCGATTTATTAATTCCCCTTTCTGTTTTCGTGCTACAAGGTTTTTGTTCCTTGTATTGTTTCAGGATTGAATTCCTAAAACCAATAAAAAGAAATAATGAAATCAGATAGCGTGTAAAGACAAAATCATAGATTATAGTTTAAATGAAAACCAGGACCCTTGATGTTAGTATACTTCCTTGTCATTCTAAATCTAATACTGAAGTATTAATAGTTAGAACGATAATTGTTATTGCTTCTTCTGTTGTTATCTTTTCTGAAATTGTCTTTTCTTTCTTCGGATTGATTAACGGTCATATTTCTGCCCTTCATGTCAACACCGTTGAGATTCTTAATGGCAGCTTCACCTTCTGCGTCGTTTGGCATTTCCACAAAACCAAAACCTTTGCTACGTCCAGAGTATTTATCGGTAATAACTTTTGCTGAAGTTACTTCGCCATACTCTTCGAAAATTTCTTTTAATTCATCTTCACTTAAATTAAAATTAAGATTGCCTACATAAATGTTCATAAAAAAACTTTAAAAATTATTAAAAATGTGATTTGAAAATTGTTTCTAAAGGTACATTAAATTTATCTGCAAAACACAGAAAATGAAATGAATATTATTTAATGATCAATTTTAAGATTATTTTTACTATTTAGAATCAGTAGATTGCTGTAAGAGGTTAACAAGTAGGCTACTACTTAGAAAACTTTGGTAGTTAACAGGTTGCATATTTTAAGAAATAATGAAAGGTAATTGTTATCGGACAAAAGATTCTGCTATGGTATTAACAGACAACTATCTCCATAACTTAAAAAACGAAAATCATTATTAAGTGCAAATTCATATACTTTTTTCCAGTCATCACCGATAAGTGCAGATACCAGAAGGAGTAAAGTACTCCTGGGTTGATGAAAATTGGTGATCAATCCAGAGGCGACTCTGTAGCGATATCCCGGAGCTATGATCAATTGCGTTGATGCTATTAATTGATCTTTGCCTGTTTGCGTGAGATATTCCAATAAGGCTTCCATGGATTCGTGCATGGAAATGCCTGTGTTTAGTTCCGGATCATAGGGATCCCATTGGTGGACGGAAGGATAATCTTCATCAAATTTGCCTTTTATTTTTCTGACTCCCAGCCAGTAAAAACTTTCAATAGTACGCATTGATGTGGTTCCAACAGGAAAAATCTTTCGGGGGGATTTTAACTCATTTGATGATATGAGTTGTTTTAATAATGCCGGCGTGATGGAGATTTGTTCGGCATGCATTTCATGTTCACCAAGGGTGGATGAGCTCACCGGTTTAAAAGTCCCTGCTCCCACATGAAGTGTGACAAAAGAGGTGATGATATTTTTAGCTGCCAACGAGGCAAAAACATGATCGGTGAAATGCAAGCCTGCAGTGGGGGCTGCAACAGAGCCTTTTAATCGAGCATAGATAGTTTGGTATCTTTCTTTGTCCTCAGCATCTGCCTCACGGTGAATGTAAGGTGGCAAAGGAACCAATCCGGATTGATCGAGGATAACAGCAAAATTAAGGTTTTCGGGTTCCCATGAAAAGCGTATGATCGATGTTTCACCCATCTGGCTTACCTTTTCTGCTTTGAAAATGACCTCCTTCTGATTTACTAATACCCTTAGGGAGAGGATGCCACTTTTCCATTTTTTATTATTTCCGACCAGGCATTTCCAATAAGACTCTCCGGGGTTTGAAAAGGCTATCTGATAATCAGCGGTAGGAGAAATAGGCTCGAGACAAAAAATCTCGATACGTGCACCGGTAGATTTATGGAAAATTATTCTGGCTTGAAATACTTTCGTGTCATTGAAAAGTAACAGACTATCGGAAGGAATATATTCAGTGATATTACTAAAAAGCGATTGTGTTATCTCGTTATGTTGATAAATCAATAACTTGGAAGCATCGCGTTGTGAAAGTGGATGCTGGGCAATACGATTATCGGGAAGAGAATAATCAAATTCGTCAATAGATAATGCTTTGGGGTGAAGAGGAAGAGGATGCGTCATATTATATTAAAAAGCTAAGCTGCTCATTTTTTGAAAAGATCTTCAATATCGATACTCTTTTCATAGAGATGGAAAACATCATCTATTTCAACGGATTCAACACGATCAATCTTGTTGGAAGATGTCTTGTACCAAACCTCAACATAGAAATCATCAATACTGTATAAACGAATGACATAGAAAAGGAAAATCCTGTTCAGGACTTCAGTTCCATCTTCAATCACGAGTTCAATCTTTTCAGTAAGGGTTAATTCGGAAAATTGAATTTTGGTCATGGTTCATATCATTTACATCTGTTAATTCCGGAAGTAAAAATATTAAATGTTTCAACTATTATAAGGTTCAAAAAAAAAGTATTTTTAAGACCTATTTATTGCTTTCCTCAGTCTCCAATTTTGTCATCTGTTTTGAAATCTTAATAATAGATAACAAAAATATACAAAAGGGGTTCAATATACAAGAAGAATAGCGATGGGCAAAAAAAATCTTAACTTTGCATTATGGAATCAAAGAGACAAGAAAAGATATCAAGGTTAATTCAACGCGATTTAAGTGAAATTTTCACGTTGGAATCACGCAATCTATTTAACAGTAGTATGATAACTGTAACCAAAGTTGTCATTACCCCTGATTTGTCAATTGCGAGAGTCTACCTCAGCCTTTTTGCAACTGCTGACAAAGAAGCGTTGCTCACTACCATCAAGACCCATACAAAATTACTTCGGGGTCAATTAGGTAACAGAATTCACTTACAATTACGGGTTATTCCGGAACTACACTTTTATATTGACGATTCGCTCGATTATATTGAGAAGATTGACAATTTATTGAGTGACTTGTAAGTATATCAATTTTACTTAATGACTGTCAGATAGTGAGACTGCCTTTTTTTATTGCCCGTCGTTATTTGTTTGCGAAGAAATCGCACAACATCATTAATGTCATCTCCGGCATTTCTGCCGCAGGGATCATGATCGGGACCATGGCACTGATTATCGTATTATCTGTTTTCAATGGATTTGAACATGTCATTGTTTCCCTGTTCAATACTTTTGATCCTGATATCAAAATAACATTGGTTGAAGGTAAAACATTTCATGCCGGTGACCTGGCAGCAGATAAAATCAAACATATGAATGGTATAATTCGTTATACCGATGTACTTGAAGAGAATGCTTTACTGCGCTGTAATGAAAGACAATACTTTGCCACGATCAAAGGGGTGTCGGCTGACTATCAGCAACAGAGTGGACTGGATAGTATGATTGTCGAAGGAGGACTTATTCTTGAAAGCAAAGGGCAACCCTTTGCCGTAGCCGGACGTGGAGTTGCTTATTACCTAGGTCTCAATCCGCAGGATTTGGTGCATAAGTTAGAGATATACGTTCCCAGGCGGGGAGCAAATTCCATCAGGCCAGATCAGGCATTTAACTCTGCATCGTTATTTACTTCTGGCATTTTTGCTATTCAGGATGATTTTGATTCAAAATATGTACTACTACCGTTAGGTTTTACGCGTGAATTACTGGATTATACCGATGAGGTTACATCTGTAGAAATTGGCTTAAAAAGAGGAATTGAAACTGAACAAATTCAAAAGAATCTGCAACAGATAGTAGGTCCAAGGTTCAAGGTAGAGAACCGTTTTCAGCAACAATCTACTTTATATAACCTTATGAAATCAGAAAAACTAGCGGTGTTTTTTATTCTGGGTTTCATACTACTCATTGCTTCTTTCAATGTTATCGGGTCTTTATCAATGTTGATTATTGAAAAGAAAAAAGACATTACTATCTTATGGAGCATGGGTGCCGATAGCCGTTTGATAAGACGTATTTTTCTTGTCGAGGGGCTGCTTGTGACAACTCTTGGATCCGTTACCGGATTATTACTAGGTTGGATAATATGTTGGATACAACAGCATTTCGGAATTGTAAAACTCCAGGTGAGTGGAGGATCTTTTTTGATTGATTCTTATCCTGTTAGTATGCAATTGTTTGATTTTGTGATGGTCTTTCTCACCGTTTTTTTTATAGGACTGGCAGCTTTGATATTACCTGTCCGCAACATCAAAACAGGGACTGTCCGTTAACAGAGACTTAATTTTTCAGATATTTGCAAAGTTAATCGGCTTGTTCAAAACGAATATGTAGGGAATTGAAATTGGTGTAAGTCCTTATTGACTTCTAAAAATACAAATTACAATAAAATGAAAAAACTATGGAGGGTTCTTCGCTTTGCTATGCCTTATAAAGGACACGCATTGTTGAATATCCTATTTAACGTTATCGGTGTATTTTTTGCATTGGCTACTTTTGCTTTATTTATTCCGGTATTGAATATTCTCTTTGATTCTTCAAAGTTGATAACAAAAGCTCCTGCACCTTTAACCTGGGATAATATCACTAGCAAAGATGCTCTTTCAGATAATTTCAACTACGTCATCAGTCAAAATATTTCACTATATGGTGTACAAAGGGCATTAATATTTATCTGTATTACAATTGTAGTTTTGTTCTTTTTGAAAAACTTTTTCAGATACATGGCCATGTTCTTCCTGGCTCCGGTACGCAATGGAGTTGTAAAAGATATACGCAATCATCTGTATAAAAAGATGTTGTACCTTCCTTTGGGCTATTATTCCGATCAACGCAAAGGTGATCTGATGGCCCGTTTGACTACTGATGTCCAGGAGGTTGAGTGGAGTATCATGAGTTCATTAGAAATGATGTTTCGTGAACCTGTTACGATTATCGTTTATTTAGCCACTATGTTAGTGATGAGTCCCAAACTCACTTTATTTGTTTTAATCATGCTGCCAATCAGTGGATTGTTAATTGGACAAATTGGGAAGAGTTTAAAGCGGACCTCTGTCAAGGGACAAAAAAAGATGGGTGAAATACTTTCTATTATTGAAGAGACGATTTCAGGACTCAGAATAATAAAAGGCTTTAATGCCATTGATTACACGCAGCAAAAATTTGAAGAAGCCAATACGAATTACTTTCGTCTAATGAACAGGCTTTATCGTAAGCGAGATCTGGCGTCACCATTGAGCGAGTTTTTGGGGGTAATCGTTATTGTTGTTGTGCTTTGGTATGGAGGTACACTTATTTTCAGCGATAGCCATTCATTAAAGCCAGCGGTTTTTCTAGTTTATCTTGGGATATTCTCACAACTTTTAATTCCGGCTAAAACGATTGTAACTGCTACTTACAATATTCAGAAAGGAGCTGCTTCTGTTGATCGCATTCAAAAAGTTCTCGATGCTGAGGAGACGATTACCCAGAAAGAGAATGCTATTGAACATAAAACGTTTGAACGTCAGATTGAGTATCGTAATGTTTCGTTTCAATATGAAAAGGACGAAGTCCTTAAAAATATTAATCTCACTATCCCCAAAGGTAAAACGGTAGCACTGGTAGGGACTTCAGGGGGTGGAAAGTCAACTTTGGTCGATTTATTGCCCCGGTTTTATGATGTGGTCGGTGGTGAAATCCTGATAGATAGCATCCCGATTACAGATCTTGTGATTTCTGATTTGCGCTCTTTAATGGGAATTGTGTCTCAGGAGACCATTCTTTTCAATGGTTCTTTGTATGAAAACATTGCTTTTGGACTCAACAATGTTAAGCTGGAAGATGTAGTATCGGCTGCTAAAGTAGCCAATGCACACGAGTTTATAGAAAAACTAGAAATGGGTTATGAAACCAATATTGGAGACAGGGGTATCAAGCTTTCGGGAGGTCAACGTCAACGCATTAGTATTGCAAGAGCGGTATTGAAAAATCCTCCTATCCTGATTCTTGATGAGGCTACTTCAGCATTGGATACAGAAAGCGAAAGATTGGTTCAGGATGCTTTAACCAACCTGATGAAGAACAGGACTTCAATTGTTATTGCTCACAGGCTCTCTACGATTCAACATGCTGATGAGATTATTGTGATGCAGAAAGGCGAGATCGTTGAACGTGGTAATCATGCTGACCTTCTGGAAATAAATGGTGTTTACAAGAGACTCAATGAAATGCAGACGTTGGTGTAATTAATGATCTATCTTGATTTTATTTATTGATTTTCACCCGATTTCCAATTTTATATTGAAGAATTTAAAATTGGTTTATAGGTATATTTTGTGTTTTGAATGGTTCAGTTTTATTTTCTGTAAGCACAATCCCAAAGGAATAGACATGTTGCAGGTTGTTTTTTTCAATTTATACTTTTATTGAAAAAACGTTTACTTTTGGATAAGTTATTATCTATGAGTAAATTTTAATCAAGATTTCATTAATGAAAACTGTGTTTTTTCTTTCTCTGTTTTTAGGATATATTATAGTTGGGCATGCTCAGCAGCAAACCAATAAAAACAATGGTTTAAAAGTAAAATCTGACAAAACAATGTCAGGAAATCCAATTGTGCCGGGCTGGTATGCAGATCCCGAAAGCAGAGTTTTTGGTAAAGAATACTGGATTTATCCAACCAACTCAGCTGAATATGATAAACAGGTTTATTTTGATGCCTTTTCTTCGAAAGATCTGGTTAACTGGACAAAACACAGTCATGTTCTGGATACTGCAAATGTGAAATGGGCTAAGAGAGCCGTCTGGGCCCCTTCTCCTGTTTTTGCAAATGGTAAATACTATATGTTTTTTGCTGCCAACGACATTCAAAATGATCAACAATACGGAGGGATTGGTGTAGTCATTTCTAAAAACCCTGGAGGTCCTTTTAAGGATGCATTGGGTAAACCGCTCGTTGATAAGTTTCATAATAAGGCACAACCGATCGACCCCCATGTGTTTATTGATGATAATGGCAAGGCCTATCTCTTTTATGGAGGATGGGGTCATTGTAATGTTGCCATGTTGAACAAAGAACTTACTGGGTTTATTCCATTTCCTGATGGGACATTTTTCAAAGAGCTTACTCCCGAGAAATATGTAGAAGGTCCCTGTATGTGGAAACGCAAAGGGAAATACTATTTTTCATGGGCAGAGGGAGGTTGGACCGGTCCGGATTATTCGGTAGCTTATGCGATAGCAGATTCTCCACTGGGGCCATTTAAAAGAATTGGAAAGATCCTACAACAAGATTTAAAGGTAGCTACCGGTTCGGGGCACCACTCGTTTATCCACATCCCCGGAAGTGATGAATGGTATATTGTTTATCATCGGCGTCCGCTTAATGAAACGGATCGTAATCACCGTGTTCTCTGTATAGATAAACTGAATTTCACAGAGGAGGGATTGATTGAACCGGTGAAATTGACGTTTGAGGGTGTCAGCAAAAGGAAAATAAAGTAACCACTAAATTCTTCAGGATATGCAAACAACCGAGACTTCTTTTAAAAAACAGTTAACGCTTTTTGACAGTATTGCCATTGTTGTTGGGTCAATGATTGGTTCCGGGATATTCATCGTCACTGCTGACATTGCACGTGTTGTGGGGTCTCCGTTTTATTTACTCCTGACATGGTTCATCACAGGCATTTTAACTATAATAGCCGCATTGAGTTATGGGGAACTGGCTGCTATGATGCCCAAGGCGGGAGGGCAATATGTCTATCTAAAGGAGTCCTATAATCCTATGGTCGGTTTTTTGTATGGATGGACTTTATTCCTGGTAATCCAGACAGGAACAATTGCCGCTGTAGCAGTAGCCTTTGCGAAATTTTCAGGAGTGGTTGTTCCGGCATTGAGTGAAAAAAACATCCTGTATGAAATAGTTGGATTGAAGATATCTGCTGCTCAGATCGTGGCTATTGTCAGTATCATCATTTTGACCGTTATCAATTATCGGGGGATTAAAAACGGTAATATCATTCAGGTAAGTTTTACGGTAGCAAAGATTATCGCATTGGGAGGTTTGATCATACTGGGGTTTATTGTGGCATCTGGTCAGAGCTTCTGGCATGCCAATTTCAGTGATATGTGGTCAGCTTCTACTACGGTGTTAAATAAAGAAAATATGGGTGTCAGCATTCATCAACTAGGTGGAATTGCAATATTTGCTGCCATTGGCGTTGCAATGGTCGGTTCCGTCTTTTCGAGTGATGCCTGGAACAATGTTACCTTCATAGCGGGAGAGATAAAAAATCCTAAAAGAAATATTCCATTGAGTCTTTTCTGGGGCGTATTATTGGTTACAGTTATTTATATCCTGGCCAATATAGCCTATTTGTCACTCTTGCCTTTAAAAGGTAGCCCTGATTCTATCAGTATTCTAGGTCGGGGAATTCAATTTGCTTCTTCTGACCGGGTAGGAGTTGCAGCAGCTTTCAGAATATTTGGTGATTCAGCAGCCATAGTGATGGCTCTATTGATCATGGTGTCTACCTTTGGTTGCAATAATGGACTTATCCTTTCAGGAGCCCGGGTTTATTATGCCATGGGCAATGATGGTCTGTTCTTTAAACAGGTTGCAAAGCTGAATAAATTTGCTGTTCCGGGTATAGCTTTGGTTTTTCAGTGTATCTGGGCCAGTGTTTTATGCCTTTCAGGTAAATACAATGATTTGCTTGATTATGTGGTCTTTGCTGTTTTAATCTTCTATATATTAACGATTGGAGGGCTCTTTATTCTAAGGATAAAAAGACCTGATGCAGATCGACCTTACAGAGCTTTTGGCTATCCTATTCTCCCGGCGCTTTATATTGTTCTTGCGCTGGCATTGTGTATTGACTTGTTGATTTATAAGCCTAATTACACCTGGCCGGGAATGATCATCGTTTTGTTAGGTATTCCGGTATATTTTTTAATGAAACGAAATAGTGGAGACTAAAGATTTTATTTTTTTCTGAGATAAAGAATCTGGGTCACCCTTGCTGAATCGATACCTTGAGTAGTACGAATTATCAATTCATTATCAGTCAGTTTATCAATTTTTGAAGCTACTTCAAAAATAGCACCTGTACCAATAATTATCGAATCACATTTTTTATTTAACTTCCAACGACTGGGGACATCTTTATCTGCCTGTTTAACAGTCATTGTGCTGTCAGCATTGAAAGTATAAACCCACGACTTCATTTCGGTTGCATAAAAACTTTGCAGTTCAGGCTCCAAGGGAGATGTGCTTTCAAATTTGGTATCCACGACATGCCATGTACCCGTAATTTTTGTCTTGGGATCAGTATTACAGGCTGTAAATGCAATAATTACAATGACAAATGTAATCAGCATTTTAAGCAGTGATGTCTTCATCCGGTTGAATTTATCTTGATTGATAAAAATATGTTTCTTTGGATACAAATATAATCAATTTTCAGTTCATGCTTTCGCTTAAACAATTAACATAAACTAATGTTAACTTTGCAGCGTCAAACGAAGACTTGTTATGGAACTGTTAAAAGAAAAAATACGTGCACAGGCCGGATCGATTTATCCTGAAATGACTATAATACGACGTCATTTACATCAACACCCTGAACTATCAAAACATGAATTTGAGACTGCTAGTTATATCTGTCATTTTCTGGATGAAATTGGAATTGAAAATGTCTCTGGTGTCGGGGGTAATGGTATTGTTGCGTTGATTAAAGGGAAAAACCCTGGAAAGAAGATCATTGGACTTCGGGCAGATATGGACGCTTTACCGATTAATGAAGACAACAATGTAGACTATAAGTCCGTCAATCATGGGGTTATGCATGCCTGTGGTCACGATGTTCATATGACATGTCTGCTAGGCGCTGCAAAACTATTATATAACCTCAAGGATGAGTTTGAAGGAACCATTAAACTGATTTTCCAGCCATCAGAAGAAGAGTACCCGGGTGGTGCATTGATGATGATCAACGATGGGGTACTCGAAAATCCTGCTCCTGTGATGATGTTTGGACAGCATGTTTTACCGGGAATGCAAGCCGGGCAGGTTGGTATGAAGGCTGGGAAATACATGGCTTCTACCGATGAAATCTATTTTACGGTTAAAGGAAAAGGCGGACATGGCGCTACTCCCGAACTAAATATTGACCCTATTGTCATTGCCGCACAAGTAATTCTTGCTTTGCAGCAGGTGGTTAGTCGTGTGGCTAAACCTACTATGCCTACTGTCTTTTCTATCGGACGGGTAATCGCTGATGGACGTACCAATGTCATTCCCAATGAAGTAAAGATGGATGGTATACTACGCACTTTTGATGAAGGCTGGCGTAAAGAGGCTCATGCCAAAATAACCCATATTGCAAAGACGGTGGCACTGGCTTTTGGAGGTGAGTGTGAGGTATTTATAGATCATGGCTATCCTTTCCTAGTGAATGATGATGAGGTCACTGGTCTTACTCGCCGTTTGGCAGAAGAGTATCTTGGTGTTGAAAATGTAATCGAACTGGGCGAACGAATGACGGCAGAGGATTTTGCCTATTTCACTCAAAAGGTTCCATCATGTTTTTACAGACTGGGGGTAACCGATCCCGAAGGGAAACATACATCAAACCTTCATTCTTCTACGTTCGATATAGACGAAAAAAGTATAGAAACCGGGATCGGTTTAATGACCTGGTTGGCAGTGAATGTATTAAAAAGTTAAAAGCCAATAAATTATTTTTTTGGGTAAATTGAAAACATAACACAGTTATTGTGGTTAATAAACTTGTATTGCTGAAATAAAATAAAACATTCAGTAATTAGAAATCAAATATTGCTTTTTGGCAAAGTATTTGTTATATTACTATTCTATTAAAATTTTAAAAGTTATGAAAAAGATCATTATTGGATTATTTTTTCTGCTTTTCGTAGCAGCAACAAGCGTTCAAGCGCAAGATTATAACACAGGTATAGGGCTCCGGGGAGGGCCTTTTAACGGATTTACTATCAAACATTTTCTGACTTCATCAACTGCTATTGAGGGCGTACTTTCAACTCAATGGAGTGGTTGGATGATTTCGGGTACTTGGGAAAAACATGCTACCGCATTTGATACTGAAGGACTTAAGTGGTTTTATGGAGTAGGTGGTCAGATTGGATTCTGGAATAACAATAATTTCCCTGGTTACGATCCTAATCATGGAAACTATACAGTTTTAGGAGTTCATGGTGCACTGGGACTGGAATATACTTTTAAAGAGATTCCTTTTTCAATCGGAGCTGACTGGAAACCGGCACTTAATATCGTCGGATATGGTAATCAACAATTTTGGGGCGGTGACATGTCAGGGGCATATATCCGTTTTAATTTCTAAGGGTTAATAACAAACTACATTACATTTCAATACTTCCCGGGTGCATGGCATTCCGGGAAGTATTATTTTTGATAAAAAATTCCTCATTGAACAAATCGGGTTTTAAAATGCTTATATGCATGTGGATCTGTTTCATAAGGCGTTTTTAAAAAAAAAATTAATTCAAACCGAGACAAATGAAGATAGCTGGAAAACATTACCGTACCGTATGGATGGAGGGTCAGGAGGTGAAATTAATCGATCAGACACTTCTTCCATTTCAGTTTGAAATTTATACTGCCCGAAACTATAAAGATATTTGTCATGCTATCAGAACAATGATAGTTCGCGGTGCAGGTGCTATAGGAGCAACAGCTGGATATGGTATGGCACTTGCTTTTCTGCAATCTGACTCAAGAGAATATGTTGAACAGGCCCGGATTGAACTGGATGCTACACGACCTACAGCCCGAAATCTTTTTTATGCAACAGAAAGAGTATTCAATGCGGGGATAATATCCCCAAAACTTGCCGTTGAGGAAGCAAAACAAATTGCATTGGAAGATGAAACTGCTGGAATGAATATAGGAATAAATGGGAGTCAACTTATTCATGATGGATTTAAAATATTGACCCATTGTAATGCAGGATGGTTGGGCTTTGTTGATCATGGTAGTGCCCTCTCTCCAATCTATCAAGCACATGATGATGGGAAAAACATCTTTGTTTATGTAGATGAAACGCGGCCCAGGGGACAAGGGGCACGGCTTACTGCTTGGGAATTGCAGAATGAAGGTGTGCCTTTTGCAATAGTACCCGATAATGCAGGTGCCTACCTCATGGTGAATGGTCTGGTAAATATGGTAATTGTCGGTGCCGATCGTATTGCAAATAATGGAGACACAGCCAACAAAATTGGCACTCTTGAAAAAGCAATCGTAGCCAAATACTATGGAATCCCCTTTTATGTAGCTGCACCGCTATCCACATTCGACAAGAACTGTCCTTCCGGAGATTTAATTCCAATAGAAGAGAGGAGCGGTGATGAAGTATTATGGCAATCCGGGCCTGATAAAAATGGAGCAATACACACTATACAAGTATGTACGCCAGGGTCTGAAATAGTGAATCCTGCCTTCGATGTTACCCCGGCAGAATTAATTACCGCAATTATTACAGAAAAAGGTGTGATCAAACCAACAGAAGAAGCTATATTCGCATTGAATTTATAATTTTGAACCTAAATAAACATTGAGCGCCATAAACGGGTACTCTGAATACGACAGCTATGGAACTGACGTTAAAAGAAAATTACACTATTTTGCATATCAGCGCAAAAAAAGGACTTGTAAATCACACGGATTCAGCATTCTCTACAGGATTAGCTGCAGTTGTTCTTTCCGAATTGATGATGTTACGCAAAATTTCACTAAAGGGTGAGTATGTTGTGTTGAAAGATGCACTCCATACCGGAGATGAAGTTTTGGATTATGTACTCGATTTATTGGATGCCTCGGATAACGATTACACTGTCAAGGCATGGCTTGAACGTTTGACTACAAAAGACAAAGAAAAAGGGCTGTTGAATATTATATTCAGCAACATGGAAAAGAGTGGTTTGGTGAAGTTAACTGTTACATACAAATTTCTGATATTTGGAAAGGAGTTGACGTATCAGTTAACCAATCTTTCTGTTAAGACCGAAATCGAAACAAGGCTTCGGAAAAGTCTTTTGGTGAAAGATGCTCAGGTCACCGAGGAAGATAGCATTCTGATCATCCTTTTGGATCGTTGTCGCCTTTTTAAACTATTTATTGCAGATGCCAATGACAGAAGGATTGCAGGGAAAAGAGTCAAAGAGTTAATGGCTAATCCTGTACAGGGAGACATAAACTTGTTTAAAGCGCTTCAGGGTGCTTTGAAAGAGAAATACACCATCGTCACGAAATAAACATTTTTATGGAAACGTCACGTTGCCCCTGGCCTGCTAATGATGCTTTGATGATTGCCTATCATGATGAAGAATGGGGCTTGCCTGTTCATGACGACAATAAGTGGTTCGAATTTCTTTTGCTCGATGCTTTTCAGGCAGGCTTAAGTTGGAAAACAATTCTTCATCGCCGTGAAGGATTCAGGAATGCATTCGATAACTTCGACTTTCATAAGATTGCTGCTTATACCGATGCTGATTATGAAAGGTTGCTTAATGACACCTCTATTATCAGAAACAAAGCCAAGATAAAAGGAACAATCAAAAATGCACAGGTCTTTATTGCGATCCGGGAAGAGTTCGGTAGCTTTGACAACTATATCTGGCAGTTTACCGATGGGAAGACAATTGTAAATTACAGTAAAAATATAAGTGATATCCCTATTCGTACTGAACTTTCTGATCAGATCAGTAAGGCATTGAAAAAAAGAGGCTTTTCTTTTGTGGGTTCAACTATTTGTTACTCATTCATGCAGGCAGCTGGAATGGTGAATGACCATTTGGAAGATTGTTTCAGATTCGAAATTTGTTGTGGTCAGTAGGCGATTTTTTTTATTGTTGATTACTTTAAAGCCTGTAGTGGGAATGATTGGAAACGGGGGAGAATACAGGTATGAAGGATAACGAGAAAAAATATGTGACAAACTGGCTTCCCATTACCCGCGATGAGATGTTGTTGCGTGGCTGGGAAGAGGTAGACATTATCATCGTCTCTGGTGACGCATATGTAGATCATCCTTCGTTTGGTAATGCTGTAATTGCGCGTATCCTCGAGAGGAGTGGTTACAAAGTTGCCATCATCCCTCAGCCAAACTGGCGGGATGACCTTCGCGACTTTAAAAAGTTTGGTAAGCCTCGTCTTTTCTTTGGAGTCACTGCCGGATGCATGGACTCAATGGTCAACCATTATACTGCCAATAAACGCCTGCGTTCTGATGATGCCTACACCCCCGGTGGAGTAGCAGGATTCCGTCCTGATTATGCATCAGTCGTCTATTCGAAAATCCTCAAGCAGATCTATCCCGATGTTCCTGTTATTCTGGGTGGTATCGAAGCATCACTTCGTCGTTTGGCTCATTATGATTACTGGTCTGATTCTTTTATGCCCGGTTTGTTGGCCCAGACTCCTGCCGATCTGTTAGTTTTTGGGATGGGGGAGAAGACCATTCTGGAAATAGCCCGAAGGCTTGATGCGGGGATTACATTAGCAGGTCTACGGGATATCGAACAAACAGTATACTATCTCCCTGAAGGGGAGACCCCACCTGATAATTCGGATTGGAAAAGTATTGAGCTACCTTCTTACGAAGTTTGCAAACAAGACAAAAAGAAACATGCTGAATCATTCCGCATCTTTGAACAGGAATCCAACAAATGGCAGGGAGCACGACTGATAGAACAAACAGCCAACCGTTTATTAGTGGTCAATCCTGCATTTCCACCGATGACTACTGTAGAGATAGATGCCTCTTTTGATCTGCCATATACAAGACTACCTCATCCTAAATATCTGAAGCGGGGACCAATTCCTGCCTATGAAATGATCCGCCATTCTATTAATATCCATCGTGGTTGTTTTGGTAGTTGTGCTTTTTGTACTATTTCAGCCCATCAGGGTAAGTTTGTAGTCAGCCGTTCTGAAGAATCGATTCTGAATGAAGTGAAAGAAGTCGTTAAAATGCCTGATTTCAAAGGCTATATCAGTGACTTGGGAGGCCCTTCTGCGAATATGTATCTGATGAGAGGCATTGATGAAAAACTATGTAAGAAATGTGCCCGCCCTTCTTGTATATACCCGTCGATTTGTAAGAACCTGAATGCAGATCATCATCCATTGACGCTATTATATCGGAAAACCGCACAAGTACCCGGAATAAAGAAAGTATTCGTCGGGAGCGGAATCCGTTATGATATGCTGGTAGGTAGAAGCCATCAGGATGCTGAAAAAAATGGCGTCGACGAGTACCTGCGGCAACTGGTAAGTCATCACGTTTCGGGAAGATTAAAAGTGGCCCCCGAACATACTTCTGATAATGTATTGAAGGTGATGCGAAAACCCTCTTTCAAGTTGTTTCATGAATTTAAACGTCGTTTTGAAGAAGAGAATCGCAGAGCAGGACTCAGACAACAGCTTATTCCATACTTTATCTCTAGCCATCCGGGATCGACATTAGTAGAGATGGCCGAGTTGGCAGCCGAGACTAAAGATATGGGATTCCAGCTTGAACAGGTTCAGAATTTCACGCCTACCCCCATGACCCTTGCTACAGTAATGTTTTATACCGGCTATGATCCCTATACGTTACAACCTATTTTTACTGCCCGTAAGATGGACGAAAAGAAAGACCAGCAGATCTTTTTCTTTTGGTATAAAAATGAAAACAGAGCTTTTATCCGACAAAAACTGATGGCATATAATAGGCCCGATCTTGTTAAGAAGCTACTACAATAAGTTTGGGCGACCTATTTTCGTAAAGAATTAAGCTTAAATCGGATTTCTTTCCTTAGAAAGATTATAAATCATTAATATGAACGAAAATTAATGTACTACCTCTTGATTTAGGAGGTAGTATTTTATTATATTTGCTTAACTACATTCGACTTTCTCTTACTAACTGACTTATTATATTGGATCTCTTAATTGTAACTAAGTATATTCAACCTAAAATCAGTTTATTATGAAATTTTGTCCTTCCTGTGGTGGTGAACTTAGGCCAGGTGCCAGGTTCTGTGTATCATGCGGTACACCTTTACCAATCGAACAAGAACAACCTATTACACAACAAGCTTATCAACAACCAATTCCTCCTCCTACTCAACCATCAGTCCCTGATCCCTATCCTCCAACATTTCAGCAACAAGGATATCAGCAGACCGGGAATAACCAATCGTATAGTCAATCCGATTATGCAAACCTGAATTCTAACGGTGGAATGATCTCAAGGGTTATTAATATGATTGTTAAACCCAAAGCAGAATGGGTAAATGTCTATAATGAAACCCCTGTTAATTCAAAATTATTTTCCTATGCCTTGATCCTGTTACTCATTCCAACGGTATGTATTTTCATCGCTTATGGATTTATTGGTGTCAAGATTATGGGATATTCCATCAAGAGTATCCCATCAGCAATTCAACAAGGGCTGATGATTTTTGTAGGTGGTTTTATCTCCCTGTATCTCACTGCATTTGTTGTCGATGCCCTGGCCACTAGTTTTGATTCGGAAAAGAACTTTGGTCGTGCCCTTCAGTTGGTGGTATATTCTATGACTCCATTCTGGGTAGCAGGTGTATTCTATCTGATTCCGGGTTTCCAACCACTGGTATTCCTGATTGGTATTTATATTCTCGTTCTGATGTATCAGGGAATGCCAATTATCATGCGGACACCTCAACATAAGGCAGCAGGTTATCTGGTTGTCTCGGTTATTGTTCTAATTGTCGTTCAGGTAGTCGTAATGCTTATCCTTGGAATCATCTTTGGTCTTTTCTTTGCTTCCAGAATGGGTGGGTTTTAATGCTTTAAATTTAAAAAGAACGATATGAAATTTTGTCCTCAATGTGGGTCCTCTCTCGTGCCGGGAGATGCCTTTTGCGAACAGTGTGGTTTTAAAATTGATCTTGAAGCTCCCGTATCTTCAGAAATTCCGTCGAATGAGACTCCACAGGATAATACCATTATTCCTCCCCCACAACCCGTCGATATTCATTATCAACAAAGTGAGCCCGAAGTTTATCAACCTTCTCAGGAAAATGAATTTGTTCCTGTTCAGAAGAAAAAAGGAAAACTTATTCCAATACTGATTATTGTTGGAGCAATAATCATACTTGGTGGTGGCGGCTGGTTGGTATATGCAAATTTTATTAAGGCAAAACCCGATGTTGTAGTTGCTGATACCACTAATCTGAAAACTACTGTACCAGTAGCAGCTGTTCCTGATTCAACTCCAAAAGTTGAAGAGCCTCAGACAAACCAAGCTCCTTCA
>Ga0224523_1000512_pt1 | contig 19730 bp, 19 predicted proteins | sample CFST50metaG_FD_182732 | JGI IMG/M metagenome (GOLD analysis project Ga0224523, IMG submission 182732) | Peat soil microbial communities from Stordalen Mire, Sweden - C.F.S.T50 | ecosystem: Environmental > Terrestrial > Soil > Wetlands > Peat | place: Sweden: Norrbotten County, Stordalen Mire...
TTTAGATTAAATTTTATTTCGATTGGCTAATTAAGAAAAAAAGTATGAGATAGACAAAGATTTCTTTTGAACAGTTACATTTCTTACTGAGGCTCTGCAAAATACATATCTATTTCCCCAATATTCTTTGCAGGTATCTTTCCCCTGTATTCGCAGCGAAAATGATCTTTCACATATTGATAAGTGGCATCTGAAATATTCACTTTTCCTTCTTTCCCTCCGGATTGAAGTCGTGAAGCTATATTCACGGTATCACCCCAAATATCATAAGAGAATTTCTTTATTCCCACAATGCCTGCCACCACAGGTCCCGTGTGAATACCAATACGCATTTCGAGGCAAGGTTTATTTGCTTCCTGTTGTTTTGCCCTGTATTGCTCAACAAAATCGCGCATCTCAATACCGCAATTCACAACATCCCACGGATTAGAATTGTTAACACCGGGAACACCACCTGCACACATGTATGCGTCGCCCATGGTCTTTATCTTTTCAATATTGTATTTGCCAATTATAGTATCGAACGAGCGGAAATAATAATCGAGTTCTTCAACCAGCATTTCAGGCCCAAGAATTTCGGCATGCTTTGAGAATTCTTTAAAATCAGCAAAAAGGACAGTTACCATATCGATCTTTTTCGCCTTCGATTTTCCTTTCTGCTTCAGCTCTTCTGCAATTTCATGAGGAAGGATATTTAATAACAAATCATCCGATCTCTTTTTTTCAAATAATATGATACCATTATCTTTCTTCTTGCGCTTATACCCTCTGTATGTTACTATTGATAATGTGATAAGCAAAAAAACTCCAGCTGATAAAGCATAAACCTGGGTAAGTTCTTTTTCAAGTTTTATGTCTTCTTTTTCAAGCTCTGATTGCTGAAGTGTGATCCGGTTTTCTTTTTTCTCCGATTCAAATTTATTTTGCAGTTCCATTAACTGTTGTTTGCCCACATCTACAATAGAATCATCAATATCATTATAAAGCTTATAATATTTCAAAGCATTGGCAAGCTGGTTCAAATTTTCATATGATTCTGCAAGTCCATCGTATGCATCTTTCTGGACTTCCCTGGCTTCTGAGATTTCCGCCAGACTTAAACTTTTCCGAAAATATTCCACGGCTTTAGAATACGATCTTTCATGGAGATAAACATTGGCAATATGACACAGTGTAATTGCAAGTCCGCGCTTATTTTCCCGTTCCTCATAAGATATTTCAGCCATCATGAAATAGTCAAGGGCTTTTGAATGATCGTTCTTGCCATCGTATAAAGAGCCTAGATTATTATATGTCCTTGCCAGGTTAACATTGCCCTTTATACTTTTCTGGATCTTTAAAGCCGACTCAAAATAATATTGCGCTTTTGATAAGTTATGCATGCCCTGGTAAATAGTGCCGATATTATTCATAGTGCCGGCTATATCTTTTTGAGCATTCAGCTTTTGCTGTATCTCCAAGGCTTTAACCTCGTAATTCAAGGCATCATCATACTTTTCAAGTTCATAATAAATATTCCCGATATTATTGTACGATGAAGCAATTCCATCCAAATCATCCAGTTCATAATAATAGGTAACTGCTTTTATTGAAGTTATGATGGCATTGATATATACCGCTGTGCGGTAATAGTGCGATGCCAACTGCGACAAGGCCCTGGCTGTGCCTTTTTTATAATCAAGTTTTTTTGAAAGTGTTAATGCCTGATCCAAATATTTATGGACTTTTTCCTCATCATTGCCGTTATATAGCCGCGCAATATCTTCGAGTAATTTTACTTTGTTTGTATCGTTTTTACTCTTCGGAATTTTGATCAGCAGGTCATGAGCTTTTTTCAGATCCTGTGAATAGCAACGAATACCTGTCAATACCACCAGTGAGAAGAAAATAACTACAATTTTTTTCATGCTCATCTATAAAAATCTTTTAATAACTGATATTACGCGAAAAAGAAATTTACTCTTTTGTAAGATATACCAGTTTCTTTGTTTCAAAGAATTCTTCCGTGAAAAAATCTTTCAATTCAAATACCTGGTTTTTGATCTTTTGTTTTTTATTTGCAAGCTCAAGCTGCTTTATTTCCTCTGAAACATCGCCTCCTTTCAGATACAATATTCCATTTTGCAGTTGATTAGACCCTTCTTTATTTATTTTATTGCCCACCCATGCGTAGAACTCAGTCAGGTCAGTAACGGCACGGCTCACAATAAAATCAAATTTAGCCTCCACTTGTTCAGCCCTTGTTTGAACAGCTTTAACATTATTCAATTTTAATTCATTTACCACGGCATTCACCACTGTTATCTTTTTCCCTATAGAATCCGTTAAAAAGAAATTACTTTCGGGAAACATTATTGCCAGTGGAATACCAGGAAATCCGCCGCCCGTGCCAACATCCAATATCAAAGTGTTTCTTTTGAATTGTATCACCTTTGCTATTCCCAATGAATGCAACACATGCCGTTCATAAAGCATATCAATATCCTTGCGCGAAATAACATTGACCTGCGCATTCCATGTTGAATAGATGTCTTTAAGCGCGATGAATCTTTTTTCCTGCTCAAACGTAAAACTGAAATATTTTCTGATGATCTCCATTTTCTGATTAGCAAAATTAACAGAATTTTGAGTTCTTAAAAAATTATCCTATGTTTGTGAACTGATTTTGCTATTGAGAATGAAAAAAATTATTAGCCTGGCCTCTGTTATTTTATTTTTATTACTTGTTTCAGTGAATGTTTCATCCGAATATTCCACAAATAATAAATACACCCTCACCGGGTACATTGCATTATACAAACCCATTGCCATTAAAGAAATGAACAGGTCGGGTATCCCTGCCAGCATCACGCTTGCACAGGCTATACTTGAATCAGGGTTTGGCAACAGCATACTTGCCGTTTATGCCAACAATCATTTCGGGTTAAAATGCAAACCCGACTGGAATGGGAAGACCTATGAACTCGGCACTGATTGTTATAAAAAATACAACAGCGTGCTTGAATCATATGCCGACCATTCGAACCATATCAAATCGCGACCGTGGTATGCTTCGCTATTCAAATTAAAAATCACTGATTATAAAAATTGGGCATTTGGTTTGAAAAAAGCAGGTTATGCGCAGGATCCCAATTATGCTTACAGTCTTATCCAGCTGATCAACACATACAAGCTTGCCGGCCTCGACAGCCTTTACAGTCCGAAAGATTCTCTCTCCGCAAAATAGTTATTAGTTAGTAGTTCGTAGTTTTTCTATTTCTTTTCTTTTGACTTAATTACAGCTTGTCTTCGGCTGCGCTCAGACAACACTTCGGTCACTCAATACTCATTACCCAATATTCCCTTCTCATCACTCTTTCAAAAACTTTTCCACTGCCATTCCTTTTTCCGTTTTCACTTTTACAAAGTAAATACCACTTGAAAATGTTGAAACATCAATACTTGTTTTATTATTAATTGAATTTTTTTCTAAAATTAAATTACCAATAACATCATATATCCGTATATCGTAAATCGTACTTCGTAAATCCCTTGCATATATTGCTATGTTATTTATTGCAGGATCTGGATAAACAGCAATGCTCATATTGTCCTTGCTCGGTTCATTTATACCAACAGTAAATGTAAATGAAATATCATCTACATAAAATATATTGCCCGGCATTATTTTTCCTCCGGGACCAACATCGCCAGCCATGATTTTAATTTCAAGAGTATCCGGAATATCAGAAAGACTGTAATTGAATGGTACTGATATTTGAGTGTAATGTGCAATAGAACTTGTCATGTTATAAATTGCCATGCCCACCTGGTCTCTTACATGTGTTGTTGTATTCCATTTCCTGAGAGTCGCCAGCAAAAAGGTATTGCCACCAGGTGCTATAGTTCCTTTAACAAATGCCTGCATTGATTCGGGTCTTTCAGTATATGATATACCGGGATTGCTCATATCGGGGCCTCCCAAAAAAACAAAACCTGCGGTAGTATCTAACACGCCTGTTCCCAATGGTGGAGGTATTGTTGCTGTATCGCTTATTAATTTTAATGCATAGCTTCCGGAATTAGCATCTGTTGTTTTGAACGACATTTCAGGCATACCATAACTATAAAAATTATTGAAGGACGACCAATTAGCTGGGTTTTCATACGGTCCAATAGTTACCCAGCTTTCAAAACCCGCATTAGGAGGCTGTGTTTGCGATTTGGCATTCAATGAAACTGTGCCAAATAATACAAGTGCTAAGAGTAATTTTTTCGTTTTCATAATTATAGGATTTAGTTATTAAAAAATGATTTCAATTATTCTATTTTTTCAAATAGCACTTGTTTTTATTTTTCTTCTTTCTTTATTAATATAGGTTCATTCTGTTTATATTCTTGCTCAACAAGATCTTCAAGAGTCGTCTTTTGTAAATAATCAACAATAAGCGTATTAAGTTCGGTCCAGAATTTTTTTACTGCACATTTTTTATCTCTTGTGCATTCGAAATTTTTCGAAAGGCAGTCAACAATACATATACCGGGCTCAAAAGCATTATGGATATCGTACATGGAAATGCTCGAAGCTTCTCTTGTAAGAATATATCCGCTTTTTTTTCCGTGCGTATTTGTAATTAAACCTGCCACTTTCAATGCATGAATAATATAGTCAAGGTACTTTACTGATATATCCTGACTTGTAGCAATGTCTTTTTGAAAAACGCCTGCATGCTTTGTATCCAATGCTATTTCAAGCATTGTCCGTATTCCATATCTTGTTTTGGTACTGAATTTCACGTATCGTTTTTTAAATTATATAAATAAGTATTGAGAGAAAAACCGCCCCGGTATATAACAGGGCGGGTAACTAAACAACACAAAAAAATGATTAAAACGAAATTGCTGCTTCAACCATAAAACCTTCAAAGAATGCAATAGAACTTGTTCCGTATGTAATGTAGTTCGAATAATTTTGTTTGCAATATTCAAGTTTCGTTACAATATTATCCGTTAATTTCCATCCTATAACAGCCTGTACTCTTGATGTCAGTAATGCGCCAACAGGAGCAATATTGTATTTCTTAGTAACAGCGTTATATCCATAGCCATCAACTGCATCTTTATGAACAGATGTATATCTTGCACCAACATCAAACTGATGATGTTTACCAAAATAGTAAACTCCTTCTATTGATGAATTAGTGAAAATAAAAGGAACAACATTGTATGTTTGAACTAAGCCTGTGTTTCCTTTAGCTACTTCATAAGTTCCGAAAAGTTCGAAATTATATATTTGAGCAAATAAGTTTCCCATGAATGATTGAACCCTTGAATAGTTTCCGGGGCCAAAATATCCATTGGTAACATTTGATGTTGCATCATATGCTGTTGAACCCAAACTTACCTTATTCATTACTTCATTATATGGAGAACCTCCACGGTCGCTGTTGTATAAAGCACCTCCAGGTGAATTATAACATCTGAAAGCGGAAAAGGATGGTCTTATTCTTAGGTCATTATTAATTGCTTTATCATAAGCAGCCTTAAAATAATAGCCTAGGGTTTTACCTAAGTTCAATGGCCTGTCAGAGGTTGGATAATGTGTGGCAGGAAAAGTATAGTTGCTTGTGCCCGCAGCAGTATAAGCGCCAACATTAGGATCTGTAACACAATTTGTAACGCCACCCATAAGTAAAAGACCTTTAACAGAACCCAGAGGACGGAAATAAATTTCAGCAGCTGGAGAAATAGCAAAACCGTCAAGAATATAATTTCCGATAAACGGGTTATTTAAAGTCTTTGCATTATCCGATCTGCGAAAGTGAGCATCACCGTAGTTAAGTTCCATCATTCCTACTTTTACAGTTACTGATTTCATAATTTTATCAGCAAGTTCACTATTTAAAAAGGCAAGCTGATCAATTTGTATATAACCTCCCTGAACGTATGTGTTCGTGTGATGCCTGGATGCTAAATAAGTCGAAAGATTAACTTTGATTCCGGGAGCTAGTTCTGCATTTAAATTTAAGTTAGCACTTGGTAAATTTAAATTACCACCTAATGGAGCCATTGCTGAGTCAGCATGTGATTTCAATGATTGGAAATGGATTACAAAATCACCCCCCACATTGACCTTAACTTTAGAAAATTTACTGCCATCAATTTTAGGACTTTCGAATCCTTTGCCTAAATTGTACAGTGTTGTGTCATTCTTCTGGCCAAATGCCAGTGTTGCAATAATGCTTATTACTAATATTGATATTATTTTTTTCATGTTTTTTAATTTTATATGATTAATAATTAATATAATTTTTGTTTAATTAGATTTTTTTATCATTATAACAATTCATTTAACTAAGCTCATGGCGCTCTGCCTGAGAAATTTATTATGATCAATGTTTTCATTTGTTATTTAGCTAAGCCTATTTATATACCTATATTCCTATTTAATATATAGGATAAATGATTAAATTTTTTTTATAATATTCATTCTTTTTAAATTTAAACAGGGATTACTTTAAGTTTTATTCCAAAATTTATGGTGATCATCTTGTCAACCTTTATCAATCCGAAACATTTTGAAGGTGGATCTATACTGAAATCGCTTAAGTTAATTAACATATTGCCATTTATTACCAAAGCATCATCTTTCATATAATTATTAAAGCAAATAGGATACGTTTGATCTTTTCCATCAATATTCACTGAAAGCATTCCTTTTCCCCTACTGCTGTATAATTTGTCAATTATCAGATTATTTAATTTTATCATGATATGGGGATACTCGTCAACCTTGAATAAGGACTGAAGATCGGTATTCATCATTTTGTTATGACAATTAATAAGCATTACGGGTATTATATATTGACCACCTTCAATTTTATATTCGGAATTCATTTGATTGACAACAAGCCCTAATGTATCATCAATTTCTGAATGGAAATCACAAGTAAAGCAATCAACATTTGTTTTTACATTAATACTTAAGTTCAAATAATTTGAAACAACTTTTGAAGAGAGTTTAGTGTCAGCAGTTATATTGTAGGAAAGCAAGAAAAGAATTGCAAATACAAATACCATCTTTAAATTTGATAGGAAATCTAATTTTGATAAAATTTTATTTGTATTTGTTTTCATTTTGATAATATTTTTGTGGCAAAAATTACATAAAGTATAATTTGAATGTCACTGTAACTTCTTTTCCCGTTGTCAAAGTTCCAAGTAGCGCCGTTGGTGGAACAACGCCATATTGTGTCATATCAATTGTTTTGGCACCTTGGAAATAAATTTCTCCGTTTGCACCAACCGTACTAAAGGCTGCAATGCTTACTGGTTTTGTAACTCCTGCAATTGTAAGGTTTCCGGAAGCAGTAAATTGTTGCACTTTATTTATAATCTTTTTATCGGTAATAGATGAAATCTTAAAACTTATTAAAGGATAGGTGTTCGCCTTTAATGCATCAAATGTTTTGTTATCCATACCTGATTTTCCACTGCTGAAACTTTTTGAATAAAAATTTACAATTAAGTCACTAATACCTTCAATTAAATTGTCTGTCCCGATTTGGACTGTTAGATTACCGTCAAAGTTCGTTACACTGGTTTCCCAGTTATGAAGATTTGATGTTCCCGCAACTGTTACGGAAGTTTTTGACTTATCGACTTTATACGATTTTGTCATTCCCGGTGTAAATCCTAATGACATTAGGGAAATCAACACCATTACAATTAATCTTTTTGTTTTCATAGTTGTTTTTTTGATTATACCTATATATCCTATTTAATTCATAGGATAAAAGTACTATATATATTTTCTCTATGCAAGAGATTTTTAATATTTTTTTACTAACATTTATGAAATATTTTGTAATATACTGAATAACAGAAGCTTGATATTTATTTAAATTGGGTAATGAAATATAATAAATTGTGTCAATTTTGCATTTTTATATTGTTGACACGAAAAAAAAGGAATAAGTCGGAGATATTATTTTCAACTTAATTTATTCTCAAAATCTAAGAAGATGAAAATCGTTTATTAAATAAACAGAAACTAAAATTTTATTTCTTTGTTATCTTTGCATTCATGATGCCCGCATTAAGCTCGTACCCGATGAGTAAAACAATTGCATTGAAATATATCCAGGTTAGGATAATGATAAGAGCACCTATTGACCCATAAAGTTTGTTGTAATGCGAAAAGTGAGAAATATAATAATTAAAACCGATCGATGTAATTATAAATAGAAATGTCGCAAGCGTGGAACCCGCTGAAATAAAGCGAAATCTTTCATGACGGGCGGGAGCTAAATAATAAAGAAATGAAATAGAAAAAAATGATAGCGCTATAATAATTATCCATTTGCAGATATGGAGGGCGTAATAAGTAAAATTTTTATGTACAATCCCTGCTTTTAAAAGAAAATGGAAAAAAGAAGAACCTGCAATAATGAATGAAATGGCAATGATGATTAATACTGAAAAGATCAATACCAGTAATATGGAAATTAATTTTTGTTTAATAAAAGGGCGGGTTTCTTTTACATGAACAGAATCATTAAATGCTCTCATTATACCGCTTGTACTACTTGTCGAAAAATACAAAGACATAATAAAACCTATTGATAATAAACTCCCATGTTGTCTTTTAATTATATCAATAAGTGTATTTAATGCATTATCATAAGCGGCTTTCGGAAGAATGTTCTGTAACATTGCCAGCAATGTATTCTGAAAATTATGAATTGGAATATACGGGATAAGTGTGAAAAAGAAAATTATTGCTGGAAACAATGCAAGGAAGAATGTGAACGAAAGCGCAGCTGCACGCGTAGTGATGGATCCTTGCCACAGGCCTTTAAAGAAAAAAATGGAAACATCATTTAAAGACAAACCATCAAAGCCAGGTATGATAAGCTTTTTAGAGGTTTTTCTAATAATATTGATCAACCAAAAATTTAAAATTTTATCTTCTATCTTTTTAAAATCCATGAAAAAAACATTGAAAACGATTTATAATAAATTAAAAGATAAATACAATTTAATTTTTGAAATTCATCAAAGCACAAAAATAATATATTTTTACTTTATATCGCTTTAAGGCTCATATCAAGGCTTTTGATATGGTGAGTGATAGCACCAACCGAAATATAATCAACACCTGTTTTAGCATAGGAAAGAATATTTTCTTTGTTAATGCCTCCCGAAGCTTCTGTTTCAAAACGATTGCCAATTAAACCAATAGCTTCTTTTAATTTTTCAGGAGTGAAATTATCAAGCATGATCCTCTGAATTCCACCTATCTTCATAATTTCATTTACATCATCAATGGTTCGGGCTTCAATTTCTATTTTAAGATTTTTGCTTTTATTCTTTAAATATTTTCGTACAGCATTTATCGCTTTTTCAATTCCTCCTGCAAAATCAATATGATTATCTTTTATCATGATCATATCATAAAGACCCATGCGGTGATTATAGCCACCACCAATTCTCACAGCCATTTTTTCAAATTCGCGTAACAGGGGCGTGGTCTTTCGTGTGTCTAGTATTTTTGCTTTTGTTCCTTTAATAAGTAAAACTAATTCATTGGTAGCAGTAGCAATTCCGCTCATGCGTTGCATAAAGTTCAGCACCAATCTTTCAGCTGATAATATCGAAGCAGAGCTACCTTCAACATAAAACGCAATATCGCCGTTTTTAATTTTTGCTCCATCACGAAGAAGAATGGAGAGTTTTAATTCCGGATCAACTTTAAAAAATACTTTCTCAGCAATGTCAATACCTGCGAGAATTCCATTGTCTTTAATGAATAGTTTTGCTTTTCCCCTAGCGGTATTGGGAATGCAAGAAAGCGTTGTATGGTCGCCATCTCCTATATCTTCTATAAGAGCGTTTTCAATGATTTGATCAATCGTCATTTTAAAGCTAGGTGTTATTGAAGTTCAAATTCAAACTTGTGGATGAGGTAATTGTTATTTACTTTTTTTAGTAAAAAATATGTTCTGAATGAGCTAGTGCCGGAAACATAAGTCCCAATAGCATATAGCGAACCATCGGTCGAGGAACCTTTGTGGTTTATTGCAAAAGAGGTTGGTGGATTTTTTTTGAAAAAATCTTTCAATATCAGTTCTGCCTGTGTTTTGCTAAACGATCCGTCGTTATTAGGAGTTGACATGTCCAGTGTTGAATTAAAATATTTTGAAACATTAGTGGCATTCCCTGATTTTATTGCATTCCCAATGTTTGTTATTATATCATCTGAATTATTCAAGACCAGTGAAGCAGATATTAAAGTAGTAATGACTGCTGCAAGGAATATTATTATTGATATCTTTTTCATTTTGCTTGTTGTTTAGGTTTTTAGTCAAGTCAAAAATTAAGCCAAATAGTAAGCCTGAAGCATAAATAACAGGAAAATATACGCAAATATAAATAAAACAAAATACAAAATGTAATCAGGATAATTTTAATTTTGCATAGAACCGATATCCTTAGATTTTATTTATGAAAATAACTTTGCTGCTTACAGGGAAAACCAATGAATCCTATATAAAAGATGGTTTTTTGATATTCGAAAAAAGATTGAAACATTATCTACAGTTCAATGTAGTTATTTTACCTGACCTCACGAATACAAAGAATCTTGAGCTGAATTTGATAAAAGAAAAAGAATCCGAACTGCAATTAAAATATATTGATACTACCGATTTTGTTGTGCTTCTTGATGAAAAAGGAACTGAACACCGGTCTGTTGATTTTGCCGGTTTTCTTCAGCAAAGAATGAACAGTTCAATTAAAAATTTGGTTTTTATTATTGGCGGACCTTATGGATTTGCTGACAGTATTTATAAAAGGGCGAATGCAAAGATTTCTTTATCAAGAATGACATTCTCACATCAAATAGTCCGTTTACTTTTCATTGAACAATTATACAGGGCTTTTACAATAATCCGCAATGAGCCTTATCATCACGAGGGTTGATGTTTTTACTTTATCACTTTCTCCACGCAATTCCAAAGCATATCGGCTGATCTTTGCCAACTGAACTTTTCCTTTTGAATTCTGCCTTTTGCAATAAGCTCTTGTCTTAAGGTTTCATTTGTGGCAAGCTGGGTCATTGCATTGGAAATGGATTCGGGAGAAAAAGGGTCAATAAAAAGTGCTGCGTCACCTGCTATTTCAGGCATTGAAGTTACATTAGATGTTATAATTGGCGTTTCGCAATTGAATGCTTCAAGTATGGGAATGCCAAATCCTTCAAAATAGGAAACGTAGGTCATGGCTAATGCAGAACTTATCAGCCGGTTCATATCCTCTTCATTCACTCTGCCTGTAAAAATAATATCTTCTTTGTATGTCAGGTTTTCAAAAGTGCTATTGATCTCTTCTGTCCACCATCGCTTTTCTCCGACAATAAGCAACTTGATGTTACTATTTGTGGTTTGTTTAAAAATATCGAATGCCTTAAAAAGATTTATGAGGTTCTTTCGTGGATGCAGTGAGCCAACAAAAACAAAATACGGTTTGCCAAAGCTAAAATCTTTGCGTGTGTTTTCCTGTTGCAATGTATCAATGGCTTTGTATTTTTCATTGCAGCCATTGTAAACGACATCAATTTTATCGGCTGGAACATTATATCTTTTTACAATATCTGCTTTTGAATATTCTGAAACAGTTGCTAAACGTGTTGATTTTCTTGCAAATCGCGGAAAATATATTCTGTAATAATTTCTATACCAAAAAGGCATATCTTTCGGAAAATATTCAAAATTCAGGTCATGAATGACATTGACAGTTTTAATGCCCGTAAATAAAGGCATCCAGCCATCGGTTGAAAGATAAAGGTCGGCTTTATGCCGGTGGAGTAGCAATGGAAAAAGAATATCAAAACGTAATTGCCATAAAAAAGGATGACGTGATGGTGGATAAAGAATAACCGGTTTTACATTTTCGGAAAATATAAATTCCCCATCCCATTTCCTGTCGAAAACAAAAATAAACTCGTGTTCAGGATGCTGAGTGGTGATCCTTTTAAGGACTTCATAACTGAACCACCCCAGCCCTTCTAATTTGTCTTTTATCAGGCATTGTGCATTTACAACAATTCTCATCACCTTTTGTTTCTACTTTACACAGATAAACTTCAAAAGTAATTTTTTTTACGAATGCATAATGAAAAATATTTTATTGTTTTCGACTATTAAAAAATCCAATATTAATCAATAAAAAAGAAAAGCTTTTTTATCTTTGTGCGATTTCACGCTATGCTAAAAAAATTCCTTAAAAATATTACGTTGGTTTTATTTTTAAACCTGCTTATAAAACCATTCTGGATATTGGGTATCGACAGGTGTGTTCAGCAAACTGTGGGTGTAGCAAATTATGGTTTTTATTATTCTATTTTCAGCTTTTCATTCCTGTTAAATATTTTACTTGATTTTGGAATTACTAATTTCAATAATAAAAATATTGCTCAGAATAATCATCTGCTCAGGAAACATCTTTCAAGTATAATTGTTTTAAAATTAATACTAGGCGGGATTTACTTCGTTTTAAGCTTAATTTGCGCATTTATTATCAGGTATGATTCCACTCAGATACTGCTTTTGGTTGTACTTGCTTTTAACCAGTTCCTGATTTCTTTTGTGTTGTATTTACGTTCCAATCTTTCGGGACTTCATTTATTTAAGATTGACAGTTTTATTTCCGTTCTCGACAGAACAATTATGATAATTGTTTGCGCCTTTTTGCTTTGGGGCATGCCAGATACTTACAAGTTCACGATACGCACTTATGCTTTTGCCCAAACATTTGCATATTTGCTTACAGCTATTATTGTTCTTATTATTGTTTTCAAAAAAGCAAAAGCAAAATTTCTTAAACTTAAATGGAATTTGCCTTTTTCGATAATGATAATTAAAAATAGTTTTCCTTTTGCAGTGCTTGTTTTATTAATGACTTTCTATAATAGGATTGATACAGTAATGATGGAACGAATGCTGCCTGATACTTCGGTTGCAAAAGATTTTTTGCATTCAGGCGAAGTGCAGTCGGGTATTTATGCTTCTGCATACAGATTACTGGATGCTACAAATATGATTGCCTTTCTTTTTGCTGGATTGTTGCTTCCTTTATTTGCAAAAATGATAAAGCATAAAGAATCTGTTGAACCTCTTGTCCGTCTTGCTTTTTCAATGCTATTCACCGGAGCTATGATAGTATCATTGAGTTCGTTTTTTTACAGCACCGAAATAATGAAAATGCTGTATCCAAATATTAATGATAATCCCGTTGAATATGCCCAGCGAATTGCCGAATCATCCAGAGTCTTTGGTTTTTTAATGGGATGTTTTATTCCTATTTCAACAACGTATGTGTTTGGCACATTACTTACTGCTAATGGTAATCTTAAACAATTGAACATTATGGCAGCAAGTGGAATGGCTTTAAATATTATTTTAAATGTTTTTCTTATTCCGCATTTTTATGCAACGGGATCATCGCTTGCAAGTTTTACAACACAGTTTGCCACTTCATTAATACAAGTAATAATTGCCCAACGTATCTTTAAATTTAAAGTGAATGTTCGTTTTTTAATTTCACTTTTAATTTTTGTAATTGGGATGATAATCATTGGATATTTTTCAAGGCAATTTGGAAACCAGTGGACGGTCAATTTAATAATTATGATATCCCTGAGCGGTGCGCTTGCCATTGCATTGCGCATTATTAATTTCAGAGATATGTTTAAGATTATTAAAAATGGGTAACATAATATAATTATGTAAATAAATAATTTTTCCTACCTTTGCACTTCATATAAAAAAAATAAAGTTTCATATAACATGAATGAAATATTAGACAGTAATTTTAATTCTTCAGGCTTTGTTTTATTTCTTTATAAATGGAAAAAGTTGTTGCTGATTATAGGTATAGTTGCTATAGTTGCTTCCATGATATTTTCTTCATCTTTTTTTATAACTCCTAAATACAAAGCCACAGTAATAATGTTTCCTACATCAACCAATTCCGTTTCCAAAGCGTTGATGTCAGATAATGGTGGAAAACAGGATATCCTTGAATTTGGTGCAGAAGAGCAAGCGGAACAACTTTTGCAAATATTGAATTCAAATAAAATCAGGGCGAGAGTTATTCAAAAATATAACTTGCTGGAGCATTATAAAATTAACCCTGATTCAAAATACAAAAACACAGCACTTTTTAAAGAATATGAAAACAACATAAGTTTCAGGCGTACTGAATTCATGGCTGTTGAAATAGAGGTTTTGGATAAAGATCCTCAGATGGCTGCCGATATTGCAAATGATATTGCTGCTTTGCTTGATTCCACTAAAAATGCAATGGAAGAAGAAAGAGCTGTGAAAGGACTTAAAATAGTAGAAACCGAGTACAATAAACTAAATGCAGATAAACTGCATATGGAAGACTCCCTTACTCAATTAAGAAAATTGGGAGTGAATGATTACGAAACACAAGCTGAGGCTTACAATACGCAACTTGCAATTGCTCTTTCGCATAATAATACTTCGGGTGCACACGCTCTTGAAGAAAAATTAAAAAACTTATCGGAATATGGCGGTGCTTATGTTTCAATTCGCGATGCTTTAGAAAATGAAAAGAAACAACTGGGCGTGTTGAAAATGAAATACGAAGAAGCAAAAGTTGATGCAGAACAAAAATTACCTTGTAAGTTTATTGTAAATTCGGCTTACAAAGCAGAGAAAAAAACATACCCTATTAGATGGCTGATAGTATTAGTGTCAACAATCTCTGCATTATTGCTGGGAGTTCTGGTTATTATTGTTATTGATAATTCAAATCGAAAGAAATTCACATTTAGTTGAAGTTCTGTCGAACCTCGGGGAGTTTCAGTAAAGAGTGAAGTTAATGAAAATAAAAATTATAAAACTGAAACCAGCGGGGGACAAATAAAACAAAAAGCTGATCAGGAATTAACCGGATCATCATTGAAATTTGGATTTCCAAAAATAAGGTTGTCCAAAAATACTTTTAGTGAAAAAATAAAATGGCCAAAAGAAACTAATTTTTATATGGAAAATATATTCTCAAATATGGGCTTATTAAAGATGATAATTAAATGGAGACTCCATCTGATAATCATTGTTGCCATAGCTATAGCGTTATCTGTTTTATTTTCATGCCCCTGGTTTATCAAACCAAAATATAAATCATCAGCAGTTTTATATCCATCCAACTTGGTACCATACTCTAATGAAACGCCAACAGAACTCATGTTGCAATTATTCAAATCGGATGATATCAGGGATACCATAATAAAAAGATTTAATCTAGCTTCGCATTATGATATTGATGTTAGTTCTAGATATTATTATGCACGACTTATCAAGGAATTTGAGAGCAATGTAGATATTCGAAAAACAGAGTACGAATCAGTTATAATCGAAATTTTTGATACCGATCCTCAGTCTGCTTGTAATATGGTAAAAGAAATGGTTAACTTGTTCAATAAAAAAGCAAGAACATTGCAAAGAGAAAAGGAAAAAGAAGTTCTTAAAATATCGAAAGACCAGTTAAATCAAAAACAAATTCAAATTGATACGCTGAAGAGAAGGATAGATGAATTAAGAACGACCTATGGGCTCCTCGACTATACGGTACAAACAAGGGAAGCATCTAGAGCATTTTTTGGTACACGGTCAGAAGGATACTCTCCTAATGCAAACGTTAAAACAGCAGGTAAAATTATTGAAAACCTACAAAACAAAGGCGGAGATTTTATTTTACTGAGTAGTTTGTATTTTGCAGCATCGGATGCTTATAATAAGTTGAAAGAAAATTATGAGAACGCTTTAAAGGATGTTACTAAGGAACTAACATATACAAATTATGTAAGTAGCCCTGTCCCATCTGATAAAAAAGTTTACCCTGTAAGATGGTTAATAGTTTTAATTACAACAGTTGCAACATTTATTTTCGCACTGATCATTATAATGCTGCTTGAAAACTCTCGCAGAAATGAAAAAGTAAGCGACACTTCGGGTGCTTGATAAAATAAAAATAAAATGGGTTTATGGAATCTGTGCAATATTCATTGTGCTGAACTGTGTTCTTATTGCCAATGAGTTTTATTGGTTTGCTTTACTTCCTGCCGTACTTTTAATAATTCTCCTTTTTATTTTTTCTCTAGACAAATTGCTCCTTCTTATTGTTTTTTTAACTCCGCTGTCTATTAATTTGAGTGATTTTGAAAATAATGTCAGGATCATTTTACCTACCGAACCTTTACTGTTTGCAGTAATGTTGCTCTTTATCATCAGGGTTATTTATGAAGGGAAATTTGACAAAAAAATAATCAGGCATCCGGTAAGTATTGCCATTATTATTTATTTAATATGGATCTTTCTGACATCCATTACCAGTACAATTCCTTTGGTTTCTTTTAAATACTTGACATCTAAACTTTGGTTTATAATTCCTTTTTACTTTTTTGCTACGCAACTTTTTAAAGATAATAAAAACCTCAGGAGGTTTGTCTGGATGTACATGCTTTCATTAACTATTGTTATTCTCTATACAATTTATAACCATTCAACTTATGGTTTTGATGAACGAACAGCGCATTGGGTTATGACACCATTTTATAATGATCATACATCGTATGGTGCGATGTTGGCTATGTTCATTCCTTTTGCATTTGCGTTCATTTTTGACACCAACCAATCTAAAACCAATCGAACAATTTCTGCTGTTATTTTTGGTATTTATTCCTTAGCTATAGTTCTTTCATATAGTCGCGCTGCATGGGTAAGCCTTGCTGTTGGGTTTATCGTTTTTTTTATTATGATCTTTAAAATAAACTATCGATATGTCATTTCGGGAATTATTGTTGCTGTTGGGTTATATTTAGGTTATAAGACGGATATTATAATGACTCTCGAAAAAAATAAACAAAACACATCAAAAGATTATATTGAACATATTCAGTCTATTTCAAATATTTCTACTGATGCTTCCAACTTGGAACGTATTAACAGATGGCATTGTGCAATACGTATGTTTAACGAGAAACCAATATTCGGATGGGGCCCCGGAACATACCAGTTCAAATATGCTCCTTTTCAAATTTCAAAAGAAAGAACAATTATTAGTACAAATGCCGGTGATAGAGGAAATGCACATAGCGAGTATATTGGACCTCTTGCAGAAATGGGCTTGTTTGGCTTACTTGCAATAGCTTCCATTATTATTTTTATAACCTATACTGCTGTTAAGGTTTATAAGCGATCGAAGACAAGGGAAATAAAATTATTGGTATTGGTTTCAATTGTTTCGCTATTTACTTATTTCGTTCATGGATTTATGAATAATTTTCTTGATACGGATAAGGCTTCTGTTCCTTTTTGGGGACTAATTGCTTTAATTGTGGCTCTGGATGTTTATCATACAGATGATAAAAAGGAAAACAAATTTTTATCGGAAGATAAAATGGAGAAAGAATAGAATTGTAATTATAACCAAAAATAACTTTTAAAAAGGAGCTGTTTTGAAAGAACAGCCCCTTTTTTCTATGCTGCATCTATATTATATGTCTGTCTTACATTATCTAGTAACGCTTGTTCTTCAGGAGAAACAAATCCGTCAATAGCGGCAGCCTTTTCCATCAATTTGTAAATTTTTTGACGCTTTTTATAATCATCGGGCATTCGAATTATTAAACCATTGTTCTTAGCCATTTCAAACATTGGCTGTATTTTTTCAATTTTATATCCCCATTTCTTTGCAAGATTTTGCGCCATTTCAACTTCCTGTGGTTCAAATACGCCGTCGGCAGCCATGACCACAAGAACATTGTTAAACGCGTAATCTCTTACATCAAATAAACTATCTAATTTGCCAATGTCGATGCCTGCAACAAAGTCATCTTTATTTTCTTCGAAATAATTTCTATATTCACTATTTCCCAAAACATCAGCGATGATCCATTCATTTTTTGTGCTGTTCAGTTCAGCGCCGCAATATTGGCATTTTGTATCAATGGTATCTTTTACAGGACCGCCACATGATGGGCAAACATGGGCATACAGCGAGCCTTTTGATAGTTGAGGATTTATATCGCGACTCATCAACACCGTTTCAGTAGTGGTCATGACCATCGGGTCGAGTAATGTAGCTTGTCCGTTTTGCAATAATACCCGTTGGTAAGAAGATTTGATTGCAACAGCAAGAATATTTTTATTGTCGGTTTGACTGGCACCGATCAGTGTTACATCATTTAGGTAAATCCTGTTGTAAACAATATTTTCAGTATCGTAATGACTTAGTTTTTCATATAACTCATCGGTTACGAAACGCCTCATGATCGTTGGGTCTTTTAAAGCTTTAGCTGTTAATATCTGTAGGTAGCCATTGCTTGCTTTATCTTCGATATTCTGAATTGAAAAATCTTCATTATTTTTTTCAAGTTCATTTACTTTCATTGCAAGCGCTGATTCTTTTGATGTTTTTGAATAAACTCCAATATAATCATCAGCCTGTGTCATTTCTGAAAGAACCCAGTCGTAATCACCAAGGTTGGTAATGGTCTTGCAATAACTGCATTGACTTACATCACCTGCATTCTTAGGAAGTTCAGCTCCGCATTTCGGACAATTCTGTGAGCTGAAAAGATTCGCTTCTTTAATTCCTTTCTTTTTTATGAACGACCAGTATTCAACAAATTCTTCAGCACCACCATTATCAAGTTGCGGATATTTTGAACTTACGAAATTGTCAACAATAGTAGCTTGAATGGCAACATGAATAATATCAAAGTTTCCATCATTTTCAATTTTATCGATCACGATATTTTTTACAACCAGGTTATCAATAACATTTTTCTGATCGAGAATATTCATCATTTTAAATTGAATGTTCAGTCGTTGGTACATCCCGTCACTTATGTATTTTCGGACTTTCCCCATATCTTTCATCATCCACGCTTCCTGTATTTCGGTGAAAGCCTGCTTTACTTTTGTTTTGAATCCTTCAACATTAAATCCCGGATTTACTTCCATATATTTTTCAATAGATTTCTGCCTGTCTTCAATATCTTGAGATGGAAGCTGATTCAAAATTGATTGTTGTTTGCTTTGTTTGTTGCCCCACCATGCTAAGAAAATGATAAACCCGATCACAACAATATTCCACGGAAAAGGGATCATTAATAGTAGATAAAAAAGCAGTCCGATTATTCCGCCGCCTCCACCTCCGCCACTGCTTCCGCCTCCGTAATGACCACCTCCTCCGCCTCCACCTGCGCGTGCAAAAACATCGACGGAATAAAATGATAAAGCAATCACTAAAACAAAAAGCATTATAAAAATGATATAATGTCGGTTTTTTAAAAAGAAATTTCTCATAGCAAAAATCAGTTTTAACTCGTAATTAATAATTTCAAAAATAAATAAATAATCGTTACAGTAATTTAATATGAATTTATTTTATGTCTTTGCTTTCTTTATACTTCGTTTGTTTAAATTTGAATGTAAATTGAGTGCAGGAGCGCTGAGCAATTTTTTTTCGTTCTCTCGGGCAGGTATAACTGAAACTAAGTATCTTTGCTTTTGCAAATCTATAAAGTTTCAGCATAATTACAGATTTGATTTAAATGGCAAAAGAGAAAAAAATAAAATTTATTTTAAAGTGGGTATTTCGTTTTTTTATTTTCTTTTTAATAATTACGCTAATCCCCGTCATTTCTTATAAAT
>Ga0224523_1000517_pt1 | contig 19594 bp, 19 predicted proteins | sample CFST50metaG_FD_182732 | JGI IMG/M metagenome (GOLD analysis project Ga0224523, IMG submission 182732) | Peat soil microbial communities from Stordalen Mire, Sweden - C.F.S.T50 | ecosystem: Environmental > Terrestrial > Soil > Wetlands > Peat | place: Sweden: Norrbotten County, Stordalen Mire...
TGCTTATACAGGTATAAAAGCAATTCTTGTAAAATCAGTTAACAGGATATTCTACAGGTCGGCAATTAACCAGGGTCTTGTTCTGATAGTGCAAAAACATGCTGTTGAAGCTTTCAGAGCAGGCGATAATGTAGAAATATCTTTCGGAAGCGGTGAAATTACAATCGGTACCGTTAAATTCAGTTTTGAACCCTTGCCCTCCAGATTAATGGAAATAATTGAAAAGAAAGGTCTCGTCAATTACATGAAATCAGTCTGAAATCAGAGATTCACAAAACCTTTGTTGTAACAATCTGCATTGCATTTTCAGGTTGCATTAATTGAAAAAAAATGTATTTTTGCACCCGTAAAATGGTTCCGTAGCTCAGTTGGATAGAGCAACAGCCTTCTAAGCTGTGGGTCGCGCGTTCGAGCCGCGCCGGAATCACAAAGGGCAGCTCTTAAAGGCTGCCTTTTAAGTTAAAAGTCAAAAGGTAAAAGTATAACCAGCCCGATGAGAATGCGAAGCATGGGGAAGTTAGAACCAAGGAGCAAAGCTACAAGCTCGTGAACGGGATGTGAAATATCTGTGCAATTCAGAATATTTCTCTAATTTTAATCAGCATATTACTCTGACTTTTTTAAAGGGAAAAGCATCGGGTTTAGTTTCCAATCGATAGAATCATTCTTCTATGAATAAGGAATATAATTCAAGGTAAAGAAAGATATACTATGACTTTAGGTGAAGAAGAACTCAATAGGGATGAAGCTGTAAAATCGTTTGTGAATAAGCTAAAAGAAAAGTCTGCTGATGAGCTTTCTGATATAATTATCAGGTATATCGATTATTCTCCTGAAACAGTGGAGGCTGCATTGTTTCTGATGGTTGAGAAAGGCCTCATTTCATACGATTTAAAGGAGCTGCTGTTAAATCAGATCAGATCAAATTTTACTGATCATAATAAGCGGTATAAACAAAATAAATGGGAAATCAACAATGCATTTGTACAATATGTTTCAAAATACACGGATGATGAAATTTATAGTTTCATTGAAGATCCCAAGGGTATTGTAATAGATGTTTATCATTCGATTCTGGTGACGGCAAAGGAGAGGGGTCTGATCTCAATTAATGGGTTCGCGGAATATTATAATGGAGCAAAAGCAGTCCCGAAGACCCGTTATGAGATAAGACGTGAGGTATACAACGATATTTTTGAAGAACCCTTTATAGAAAAAGAAGTCGTTACAGACACTGAAGCAGAATCTGAAATTAATAAATATTGGAAGTGTCCTGCATGCAATCAACTGGTTAGAATGGAATTAAAGGTTTGTCTGAATTGTAATACAAAGATCCCCGAGACTATTGTGCATCCTTCTAAAGGAGAGGTTATCCGGCAAATTAAAATCAAGAAATCCTATAACCCCGTCAGAACAGGATTAATCATAACCGGGTTCGGAATAGTAGCTGTTCTGCTCGCTTTCTCGCTTGGGTTTTCCTTTGATGATTTCTGGAGTGTCTATTGTACTGATTTTGTTGTTGGGATTATGGGTATACTTGGAGGAGTGGTATTTGTTATTTACGGCCTCTTTTTTATTCAAAAGAGAAACACGACAAGTCAGAATAGATTCCAATGAATCGCGAACCTGTGTACTATTGATCTTAGAACCTGTTAATATGCAGTCTTTTAGATGCCTATCCACGTCAGGGATGAAGGGTTAATTTTTAACACACCGTACAGAGAAACCGCTGGATTTATTGCTCTTAGCGCTATTTACAGTGCCGTTTTCTGTTCCTAGTGACTTATTTAATGCCTCAAAATCAGAATTTCCGGGGTTTTCAGGAGAACACCACCAGATACCTTTATCACCAAGGTCAAAATAAAAAGAACCATCCGGTTGCCGGGAACCGCCTGGAAGTGCAGTAAAACCACTTTCGTTGGTCGTAGTTTTAATTGTATCTGATCTTACAGGCCAGAAATCAGTTGATTTTAATTTATCACCTGCAACGCTGTCTCCACCAAAGTAAGCGGTGAGTCTTCTCCAGTCGCCATCAGATGAAACATGCCATCCGGTTGGGCAAAGTTTTCCTGTATTTACTGCAAACCAGTTATATAAAGCACCAGAAACTTTTCTTAATGCAGTGGAATACCCATGCCCCCATGAAGCCAGACTTGAATCGTACAAGCAATAAGCCGGTGTTTGTAAATTATTCCATTCTCCCTTACCTGTTTTAAGAGGAATTATTGTACCGTCGTTGAACCGGGTTGTCTTCAGGTTTTCAGCCATCCAGACCTGATATCCAATTTGGACTGTATTATACTTATTATTGTCATAATCAGTAATATAGTGATCTTTAATACAACGGACAGACATTCCAAACTTCTTATCAATACCGGTAGTTAAAATATTACTGGCATCAGAAAATATATTAATACATGTTGGATAATTAACATAATCTGGGAAATCCGATGCTGACCACAGGTAACCTCTGCTTCTAATTTCTTCGAACGGACCGTACATGTTACGGTTGCCTCCGCCAACTGCTGCAAAGCCGCTATGGTTGGTAGCCCTGTTATATTGCTGGTTCCAATGGGTTCTGCCGATTTCCTTCATTTCGTCACCCGCATTATCTTCACCACCCACTTTATATAAAAGGATTGTCCATTCTGCATCCGTTGGAACATGCCAACCAGTAGGACAAAGCTTTCCTGTGTTTATCGCATACCAGTTGTATAATGCTCCAAAAGACGATTTTTCATATTTTCCGGCTTTATTATTGTACCAGCAATAAGCAGGTGTTTCTAATTTGGCCCATTCATTCTTGTCTGTCACGAGTGCAATAGGTGTGCCATCGTTGAATTTAGTTGTTCTCAGGTTTTGAGCCATCCAGACCTGATCGCCTATTTTAACTTCTTTTGTTTGATTATCTTCAGATAATTCACTATTAGCCTTGTTTAGAATAATAAACATGAACAAAAAATATGCACCAAATAAAAGAACAAGTCCAAGTATGACCTTTATTGACCAGTGTATAGTTCTTTTCTTAGGTTTAACAATTTCTTTTTCCTGATAATTTTCCTGAAAATTCTGGTAATCACTTTTTGGTGCTTCTATTTTAGTTTCCGTTTTGCTGACAATCTGAAAATCCTTATATTTCAGGTACCACTTAATGATAATGTTAAGATTATTAAGAACCGGTTTAACTTGTTCCGGATCGAAGTCCTTGGGATGGGCACCATAGTTTGCCATGCTGTTAAGGCTGAGCATTGAAGTCCCGATGTACGGAGGGATTTTTTCCTCACTGTTCAGTTTATCGATAATCCCCTTGAGAGGTTCGGTTTTCCTTGGTCTTTTTAATTCGACCTCGCACAGGTCAGTAACAATAACCTCAAGGCATCTTCTCGAATAGAGCATAACAACATTCGGATCGTCTGTCCTGATCAATTGCTCCATCTCTTTCATAATATCAGGCAAATGCCCTTTAAAAGATTCATAAAGCTTATCCAGTTCCAATATTTCACCCGACCAGATTGTCATATTGATAATTATTTGTCATTGATAAAATTAAACTACTTCCTGAAAATAAGATATTATTTATACTGTCTGTTAACTTGAAATTCTGAACCTGAAATAGTTATTAAAACTTCTTAAATATAATTTACAAGTTAGTGATTATTCTTATTTCTAGCATACTGGTCTCTCATTATGTTTAATTAACTGCCTCCTGTTCAGGGAAACCTATCTAACGGGCGATTCTAGAATCAGACTTAGCGAAGAAGGATACACAATAATTCCAAATTAAATTGCCTTTGGTTCTGCAAATTATTAAATTTGATATTGTCTCTTTTTCTGGCAGGCGATTATCTTATCAATAAGCGATGACTGAAATAACCTGATCTGTTGATATTAATTAATGAATTCTAATTTATCTCAGAAACTAAAATAATCCAATTAAAATTATAAGATATGAACGACATAAGTAAAATTCAGTTTGAAGAACGAAATGTTACCTCAGCAGTCACTTGGGGCATATTGGCAGGAGTCTACTTTGGCTTAGTGACTTTTCTTCAGAAAGATGGCTTTATCCAAAGCGATTTAATCTCATTGTGGCTTTCTATATCAGAATTGATAATCATTATAGCAATTACTGTCTGGGTCGTAAAAATCGCCCGGAAATTAGACCGACCTCCCATAATCTGGGGTATTTGTGCATTTCTCTTCTCACCAATTACATTGATAGTCATTGGTTTCCAGGATTATAAAATAGATGATAAGAATATTAAGAAAATTATAGATGAATTGAGATTGGAATTCAACACTGAGCTCCTTCACATAAAATCAACAAAAGATCTGTCTGCAGAGGAATTGAATGAGGTTGAAATAAAATTAAAAGAAAAATTTAATCAGAAATTGAAATGGATAATAGCCGAAGGTAAATTTAAGGACGGGGCGGAAGTGGACAAGATCGAGAATCAAAGTATTATTGAAGAAGAGAAAGAGGAAGAAGAAGTAGTTCAATCAGTAAGTGATCAGAAATGGACGAGTGAATCAGGCAAGTGCCCCGCCTGCGGTGCTGCGATCAGTGAAATTGCAACTGTTTGCCCTGAATGCGGACTAACCATTAGCTGACATGGGGGAAAACTCACCTGCAGGCACATCAATGACCTGAAAAACAAAACTACAATTAGCAGCAGGGATCTTCCTCCTGTGTTATGCGACCCCCAGGGCCTGACTATTCAATTTTTTTCATAGACATCAATAACCTTCACGGAAATTTTTGGCTTAGTTCCGCAATTGAGCAAAGACGCCAGATAATTAGCCTCTTCTGAAGAAAGATCTCCGGAAATGTTTATTATTCCGCCATTTATTTCAGAATTTATATACGGATTAAAGCATACAGTGTTGTCAATTACTAATGCAATCTGTTTATCTATATTGTCTCCGGTCATTCGTGATAATGTTTTTGCACCTTCGGTATTCAACACTATCATTACTGCTGCCTGTTTTTTTGATATTTTTGCTTTTGCTTTTATAATGACATCACCGTTCATTACCGCAGACCCCTCTCGTGTTGTTACTCTAACTGCGATGAGTTGAGATGAATCTCTGTTCATGTCAACATGCTTTAATGCCCATAGTAACTTTAGATCTCTTGGCAAGGAATTTTTGACATCAGGAATAGCCAAAAATTTATCCACCAGGGCTGTATCTTTTACAGATGAAGTTCCAATAATATCTCCTTTGGTTGCTGAACTGTCAATGGGGAATGAAGGAATGAGAATGCTGAACAGAGGGTTTTCTTTATTAATTCTGATATTCGCAATTTCACTATTAACATCATTACCGGCATGTAATTTTTCCCGGATTAATTTATTGGCTCCTACTATATTATCCCATACTTCTCTGGAGTAATATGTTTCCCAAAAGCCGAAATCACCTTGTGATTCAAGCAATTTCGTAATACCAGCTTTATCTGCCTTTCTGTTAACAATAAATGAATAAGTGTTTTTCACAGGCAAGACTTTAACTTCCACAGAGGGTTTATCAAATAAATCAGCAGGGGAAGAGGTCGTTCTGCAAGCCGATTCAATTCTTTTTTCTAAAACCCTGATTGTGTTTTCCATAGCCGATTTAATTGCTTCTGTCAGTACAGCAACAACCTCCGGGTTGGTTGACTCGTAGGTAATTTTATCTTTGAATTCGATTGTTCCGAAATAAGCAGCAAGTCTGCAGTTTGGATCGAGTTCAAGTAACCTTTTCTCAAAAAGTGATAAAAACTCTTCCTTTTCAGGATTAAATTCTTTTTGTGCAAAGTGATATGCATTCAAGAAAGTGGTATCCTTTTCATATCCAGGTAATGAATACAGATATTCTGCTTCTGAAAGCTGAATTTTTATTTCCGTTTTATTTTTACTATTGGTGCAACTGAATAAAAATATAACTGAAAAAATCAAGACAAACGATCTGAACTTTAACATGGCATTATTTGTTTATGCTAATGAAGACATTTTTAATTTCCGGCTTTCATCAATAGCCATTTTCTCAGATATTGTGAAATCCGCACCGCAGGTTGTGCAGGAATAGTTCAGCAGGAAAGCGCCGGTATAATATACTTTCTCAAATGCAGGGTGATTGCAAGGTTTCTTACCCCATTCCTGTTTGAGTTTCTGTGATGTCGAATAGTCCATATCTAATTACTTTTAATTTCGCAGTATCGTTATTGAAAGATCAACCAAATTAACAAAATAAATGCTAAAATATAGTCTTTTTACAATTTGAAACCGATCAAAGAAAGGAATCCATCGCCCAGAAGTCTTATCGCCGGCCAGATCGGGAAGAAATTTACCGGGGTTATGGCTGAGCCTATTATTAAGGCGAAGAGGATAAAAGAACCATATCTGTACAATCCTTGATATAAAGCTGGGTACTTTTTGAAATAGCTAAGTAAAAAGTGAGAGCCGTCAAGAGGAGGGATGGGTATCAGGTTAAAAATGAAGAGTCCCCAGTTTATATATATTCCATATCGGAAAACCTCAAATATAAAAGAATTTACCTTGCTGTAATCATTGGTAAATGATCTCATCCAGATTACAAAAATAACAGACAAAATCATTGCCAGCAATGCGTTTGAAACCGGGCCGGCAGCCGCGATCTTAAGAACATCTGTTTTAGGATTTTTAAGATTTTTCTCATTGAACTCTACCGGTTTAGCCCAGCCGAACCCTGCTATGAGCAAAATAATAAAACCTAAAGGATCAATATGCTTTAGCGGATTAAGCGTAACCCGGCCCTGTTCCTTAGATGTTGTATCTCCGCATTTGCTGGCCATAAGAGCATGGCTGAACTCATGAACCGTTAGACCAAGAACTATGCCAGGGAGAAATTTCAGCGTCCTGAGAAGATCAAAGTCCATTTTTTCTTTTATTTACGGGCTGGTAGAAATCACTAATTGTAAGTCTGCATTTTCTGATCATCTCCCTTGCATATTCAGCGCCAGAGAAATTGCCATCCGTATTATTTGTGCCGACAGTAAATAAGACACCTGCCTTATGAGCTCTTTTTATGAATGCGAGTGATGGGATCTTGTACCTGTTATTGATCTCTATTGCAATATTATTTGCTTTAGCCGCCTTTATCACCCTGTCCATCCGATCCCTGGTCCAGAAACTATCGTAACGCTCAGCCATCTTTGCCGGCAGGAAGGTCGGATTGACATAAATATTTATCGGCTCCTCGCTCATGATCTTTACAATAGTATTTACATAATTCTCCATAAAAACCTGCTCGTCATCAATCCATGTTTCCTCTTTAAGCCATATCCTGTTCCTTCTGCCTTTCTCGTCGGTAAAAGTCATAGCATCCGTGAACACATAATCGAATTTTGCGATAGACTCCTTCGAGAACATATTGACCCATTCCCTTCCCTCTGCCTGCATTGCAAGATAAAACTGTGGATAATCCTTCATTGTATTCAACACTGAATCAATCTGGCTGTCTGAATGGATAGGAAATTTAAGGCCGCAGTTGAAAGCAATTCCGTAACCTATATTCTCAGTTTTGGATTTCTTTACTGCATCTTCAATTGTAAAACCACCTTTGAGATGAATATGGAGATCAGTGATCGGAAACTCACTTTTTGTTGTGCAACTTGTTACTAATAAAAATGCAGCAACAACTATTATTATATTTAATTTGATCATTGCAACAACGATTAATTTTGGGCATAAAACTACTAAAAAAGGAGAATCATATTGCCAATAGCCTTTCACTATGATAAAAAATCATCGATACCTTTGCTGTATCTCGGTTCTTATTTGCAATTTCGCACTAAGGAAAGAAATCAATATTTAAATTCTCGAGGATGAAAAAGATCATGCTCATTCTGACATTTATAGTGGCTTTTGGATATACCCATCTATATTCTCAGGTGAATTCAGCAGATCAGGCTTACCTTGTAACTTGTGCACCTGGAACGGAGACGTACTCTATTTATGGTCATAGCGCCCTGAGAATTATCAATCCGGCCACTGGGGGAGATTCAATATACAACTGGGGAGTATTCGATTTCAGCACTCCTCATTTTGCCTGGAAATTTGCAAAGGGACGCCTTGATTACATGCTGGATGTTAATACTCCTCAATCATTTATGGGTGAGTATTTTTATGAGAGAAGGTCGGTATATGAACAAAAAATAAACCTTGAGCCCGATGAAATGGCAAAACTCCTTGCTCTGCTCGAGGAAAACCAGAAACCTGAAAATGCAAAATACAGGTACGATTTTTTTTATGACGATTGCTCGACAAGGATAAGAGACCTTCTGGAGAAAGCTATCGGATCCAAGCTGTTTTACCCTCCTGAAGAAAAAAGGGATCAGCCAACATTCAGGGAAATGACAGGCAAGTACCAGAGACCCTATCCCTGGCTTAAATTCGGGATTGACCTTATAATGGGTAGCCCTGGTGAGCGCAAAACAACTTTGCGCGATAGGATGTTCCTTCCGATTGATCTGCAGGGCGGTCTTTCCCAGGCACTTGTTAACCGGGGTGGAAGAATGGTACCGCTTCTACGAAATCCGGAAATTCTTCTTCAGTTTGATCCTCCAGTAACAAAGCCAAGATTCTACACGACACCTGTGTTCCTCTTCACTCTATTGCTGGTAGCAATTATTATATTATTGTCATTGAACCATAGTAAGAATCTGAACAGGATATTGGATCTGCTGCTTTTCACAGCCTTTTCTGCCTTATCAATATTAATGATATTCTTCAATTTCTTTACTGATCACATGCAGATGCGATGGAACCTTAATATAATATGGTTAAGTCCTTTTGTGCTGCTGTGCCTCTCTTCACTAATATTAAATAAAGAGTGGAAGTTATGGTTCAGGGTGGTCTTCTTCCTTTGCCTGATTGCATTCCTAATCCAGCTTTTCTTTCCACGCGGGTATAATACTGCCTTCATTCCTCTTATTCTTGTATTAATGATCAGGAGTGCCGCAAGGTCAGGGTTCAGCTGGAATCCTTTATCGCTTAATTCAATTTAACACAACTTTAACACATATTAACACTACTTTATAAATTCACTTGCTTCTTTTGTGTACTTAATTTTCTGAAGTAATACTGAAGAAGAAATTATACCTGTTTATTTATATTTGCCACTTAATAATTTACAACATGGAGCAGACATCCGACATAAGATTGCTTAATGAGAAAATAGAAAAAGAGAGTGCTTTCACCGACATCATCAGAATGGAGATGAATAAAGTGATTATTGGACAGAAGCACCTTACCGATAGCCTGATGATTGGCCTTTTAGCAAATGGTCATATCCTGCTCGAAGGAGTGCCGGGACTTGCAAAGACACTTGCAATAAAATCCCTAGCGTCAATAATCGATGCTCGTTTCAGTAGGATACAGTTTACACCGGACCTTCTGCCGGCTGACCTGATCGGAACAATGATCTATAGCCAGAGAAAGGAAGAATTTGTTGTCAAGAAAGGTCCAGTTTTTGCAAATTTTATACTCGCAGATGAAATCAATCGTTCACCGGCAAAGGTCCAGAGCGCACTACTTGAAGCTATGCAGGAGCGCCAGATTACTATTGGTGAATCGACTTTTCATCTTGATGAGCCTTTTCTGGTACTTGCCACTCAGAACCCGATCGAGCAGGAAGGAACTTATCCGCTGCCTGAAGCACAGGTCGACAGATTCATGATGAAGGTGCTGATCGATTACCCCACAATTGAAGAAGAGAAGCTTATTATAAGGGAAAACCTGGCGAAGGAATTCCCAAAAACAGGATCTGTCCTGAATACATCCGATATATTAAGGGCCAGGGATGTTGTAAGGGAAGTCTATATGGATGAAAAGATTGAGAATTATATCCTGAATATTGTTTTTGCCACAAGAAATCCAGAAAAATACGGGCTTCCTGTTTTTAAAAACATGATCTCTTATGGGGCATCTCCCAGGGCTTCAATTAATCTGGCGATTGCAGCCAAAGCATTCGCGTTTATACGAAGGAGGGGCTATGTAATTCCTGAAGATATAAGGGCAATTTGTCCTGATGTAATGCGGCACAGGATCGGATTAACTTATGAAGCTGAAGCTGAAAACATCAATCAGGATAAGATCATCGCCGAGATTCTGAATGTGGTTGAGGTTCCTTAAGGAATAGCAATGAGAAACTGTCTCTTTCTGTTCAGCCTTATTTTAATTACTGTTTCCGGGCAAAGCCAGAATCTTATTGGCTACAAAAGTTCTGAAATTAAGGATTATATGAAAAAGAACAATAAGGAGATGACCCTTGAGAATGTTGTAAACGACAGGTACAGTTACCTTAAGTATACTGATGCCAATGATAGCCAGACTCTATTGTTTTTTCTTAATGTAGATTCAGTATGCAGAGGTATCAGGCTGGTTTGCAATAGGGTAGCAAGAAACGAGAAGGTAAGGGAATTCAATTCAGGATATGTAATTATTGATGGTAATACATGGATCGATACACTTGGAAGAAGACGAAGCATAATAATGCTGGATGATGATTTGTGGTCGAGCCATTTTACAATAGAACCTGAGAAGAAAGATGGAAGCAACTGAACTGATAAAGAAAGTCAGGAAGATTGAGATTAAAACACGAGGGCTGACCCGTCATATTTTTGCCGGTGAATACCATAGTGCCTTCAAAGGAAGAGGAATAGAATTCAGTGAAGTAAGGGAATACCAGTACGGTGATGACATAAGAAGCATCGACTGGAATGTTACGGCACGGCTCAATCATCCTTATGTCAAGGTTTTTGAGGAGGAGAGGGAGTTGACTGTAATGCTTCTTATTGATGTCAGCGGATCAGGTTCTTTCGGAACTAAAGTAAACTATAAGCGAGACGTAATGACTGAGGTCGCTGCTGTAATCTCATTCTCGGCAATCTTCAACAACGATAAAATAGGTGTGATATTTTTCTCCGATAAGGTAGAAAAATTCATAAGGCCACAGAAGGGAAGAAAGCATATTCTAAGAATTATCAGGGAACTGCTCGATTTTAAGCCTGAAAGCCTCAAAACCAGTCTTGATGAGCCGTTGAGATACCTTACTAACGCAATTAAAAAAAGATGTACCGCATTTGTGATATCAGATTTTATTACTCCTGGTTTTGAGGAGGCTCTCAGAATTGCATCTAACAAGCACGATATTGTAGCGCTAAAGATATATGACCCGATGGAAACCTCGCTTCCTGATGTTGGATTGATCAAGGTATCAGATTCTGAATCCGCAACAGAAAGATGGATTGATACCTCTTCGTTAACAGCAAGAAATGCCTATAACGAATGGTGGAAATTGCATATGGCTGAAATTAAATCTGTTTTTAAACGATGTGCAGTTGATTCAGCATTTATAAGCACCGGAGAAGATTACGTCAAACCTCTTATTCAGCTGTTCGAGAACAGATAGTCATGAGAAAAATATTTATAATAATCGCTTTTTTTTCCTTGATTTTATCAACTGAAGGACAGGATATAAAAGTCACTGCATCTTTCGATTCATCGAAGATATTTATCGGAGATCAGGTGCATTTTACTTTAACCTTAATTAAACCAACCGCAATTCCTGTATCCTTCAAAACACTTAAGGATACACTGTGTAAAAACATTGAAATAGTCTCGGGGCCTTCTGCCGATAGCCTTATGATGCCGGATAAAATGGTGAAAATAACAAGAAAGTATCTTGTAACATCTTTCGATTCAGGATTTTATCAGGTTCCTCCGGTCTATGCCGAGATAAAAGATGATGCCGGCATAAAAAGATTTTATTCAGATTATTCTCCTCTTCAGGTAATGAGGGTGAAAATTGCTCCACCAGATACAACCGCTAAAATATTCGACATAATAAAGCCTTATAGGGCACCTGTCTCTTTTGGCGAGTTACTTCCATGGATAATAGCCCTGGTTCTTGCTGCAGCACTTGCCTGGGGAGCTGTATTGCTTTTCAGAAAGCTTAGAAAGAATAAAATAGGTGAAGAGCCAGTTAAAAATCCTGATCCTGCCCATATTATTGCATTCCGCGAGCTGGAAAAGCTTAAAGAGGAGCAGCTATGGCAAAAGGGCGAACTGAAATACTATTATACAAGGCTTACAGAGATATTAAGGGAGTACCTCGAGAACAGGTTTGGAATATGCTCTCTGGAAATGACAACTTCTGAGACTCTTGAAGCTCTCCTGAAGACAGGTTTCAAAAAAGATGAGTATTATATGCTTCTTAAGACAATACTTAATGGCTCCGACCTGGTGAAATTTGCAAAATATAAACCTGATCCGGCTGAGAATGAAGAGCATTTTAACAATTCATGGAAATTTGTAGATAATACAAAAATGATTGCAGAGACTTCTGAAGATGGCAAGTCAGATGAAAAGAAGGAGGTGAAGTCATGATTGGAATATCATTCGCTCAACCACTCTTCCTCTGGCTTCTTCTGATGGTCCCTGGCATAGTTGCCTATTACCTTTTCAGACAGCAGAAAACATCAGCATCACTACAGATGCCGGGACTTCAGCAATTTGACAAATCAGGTGAGACATTCCGCAACTATCTTCGTCATATTCTGTTTGTACTCAAAGTCATTGCAATAACACTTTTGATCTTTGTTCTTGCACGCCCGCAGAAAACCGATAAGTTTCAAAACTCAACAACTGAAGGTATTGATATAATATTGACACTCGATATCTCCGGAAGCATGCTTGCCCGCGACTTTAAACCAGACAGGCTTGAAGCTTCAAAGAACGTCGCAACTGAATTTATCTCGGGACGTCCGTACGACAGAATCGGACTTGTTGTTTTTAGCGGTGAAAGCTTTACACAATGCCCTTTGACAACTGATCATGCTGTTCTGATAAACCTGATGAGAGAAATAAAGAGCGGCATGATTGAGGATGGAACTGCATTGGGGAACGGACTGGCAACCGCCGTTAACAGGATAAAAGATTCCAAAGCAAAAAGCAAGGTGATCATATTGCTGACTGATGGGGTCAATAACAGGGGAGAAATAGCGCCCTCAACTGCTGCCGATATTGCAAAAACATTTGGAGTCAGGGTTTATACGATAGGTGTCGGTACACAGGGAACAGCGCCATACCCTGTTCAGACCGTCTATGGAATGCAGTTCCAGGATATGCCAGTCGAAATAGATGAAGCTCTTTTAAAGGATATTGCGTCAAAGACCGGAGGAAAGTACTTCAGAGCTACTGATAACAACAAGCTGATCCAGGTTTATAGCGAAATTGATAAACTTGAGAAATCGAAGATCGATGTAAGGCAGTTCCAGCGAAAAGAGGAAAAATTTCTTCTTCCTTCACTCATTGTTCTTATCCTTCTGGCTCTTGAAGCATTTACCCGACTGACAATTTATAAAAACATTACTTAAATACGGAAGAAAATGCAGTTATTCAGATTTGCCAATCCAGATTATCTGTACCTGTTGCTGCTGCTTCCGGTTATGGTCCTTTTATACATATTGAATGCATTCCGGAAGAAAAGAGCTATCCTCAGAATGGGTGATCCTGCTTTGATCAGCCGGCTGATGCCGGATCTTTCAAGGTTACGTCCTGCTATTAAGTTCACTCTTCAGCTTTTTGCTATTACAATGGTGATTATAATACTTGCAAGACCTCAATTCGGCTCAAAGCTTGAGGAAGTTAAAAAAGAAGGTGCGGAAGTTATTATAGCTCTTGACGTAAGCAATTCTATGCTTGCCGGCGATATTCAGCCTGATCGCCTTACTCGGGCGAAACAAGCACTTACAAGGCTCATTGATAACCTCGACAACGACAGGATAGGCCTTATAGTCTTTGCCGGCGATGCCTATACCCAGATTCCTATAACTACTGATTATGTTTCAGCCAAAATGTTCCTGAATGCAATTGGACCTGATATGGTTCCAAAACAGGGAACTGCCATCGGTGCGGCAATTGATCTTGGCATGAAATCATTCAGCCCGGGAGAAGGTAAAAGCAAGGCTATGATCATTATCACTGACGGAGAGAATCATGAAGATGATCCGGTCTCAAGCGCAGCTGAAGCTGCAAAAGCAGGTATCGTAATCCATACAATAGGAATAGGATCGGAAGATGGTGTTCCGGTGCCAGTTACAGTTAACGGGAAGAAGGAATTCCTTAAGGATATTGACGGTAATACAGTGATCTCCAAGCTGGATGAAGATATTCTGAAAAAAATTGCAATCGCCTCGGGAGGAAGCTATGTGCGGGCAAATAACTCAAATATCGGCCTTGATGAGATATTCAGTGAGATAAACAAAATGAAGAAACAGGAGATGGAGAGCACGGTTTATACTGAATATAATGACCAATTCCAGATTTTTGCAGCAATTTCAATATTCCTGTTAATACTCGATTTTATAATCATGGAACGCAAAAACAGGAAGCTCTCAAATATCAGATTATTCAAATTCAGGTTATAAGAATAAACTTGCTATTAAAATGGTTGAAGAAAAATATCCATATTCTCATGGTTTAAAACCTTTTATTCTGATTGTAATTTTATTATTTACTTCAGTAGTCCTGACGTATGCGCAGGCTGATAAAAAATTCATCAGGAAGGGAAATCATGAATATGAGAAAGGAAAATTCCCTGACTCGGAAATCTCTTATAGAAAAGCTCTTGACAAAAACAAAGAATCTGCTGATGCTCTCTTTAACACCGGAGATGCCCTTTATAAGCAGAAGAAATTCGAGGAATCAGGCAAGGAGTTTGAAGAGAATTTCAAAATGAATGAAGATAAAAAGAAGAAATCTGCCAGCCTTTATAATATGGGGAATTCTCTTCTGATGGCTAATAAAGTGAAAGAGAGCATCGATGCTTACAAAGGTTCTCTGAAACTTGATCCGAAAAACATGGAGACAAAATATAACCTTGCATATGCCCAGGACTTGCTCCTGAAGCAGCAACAACAGCAGCAGAAAGATCAGAATAAGAAAAACCAGGATAAGAACCAGGATAAGCAACAGCAGAAAAAGGATCAGAAAGATCAAAAAGATAAGAAGGATAAACAGGATAATAAAGATCAGGATCAGAATAACAAGGATCAGCAGCAACAGCAGCAGGACCAAGGAATATCGAAGGAAGATGCTCAGCGTGTTCTGAATGCCCTGGCTAATGATGAGAAAAATGTCCAGGAAAAGGTTAAACTTGCAAAAGCAGCGAAGGAAAAGGTCAGAACAACAAAAAACTGGTGATCTGAAACATCGAAATGAAGAGAACAATTATATATATTATTTTTCTGGTCTTACCTGTTATACTGAAGTCACAGGATATTTCGGTCCAGACTGAGTATCCTTCTGTTGTGGAAGCAGGCCAGCAGTTTGGTGTTACCTGGACGGTCAATGAAGGTGGGGGCGAATTCGCAGCGCCGGCATTTGACGGATTCTATAAACTTATGGGGCCCGAGACATCGTACAGCTCAAGTACACAGATAATCAATGGCAAGATCTCTCACCAGACATCCTATAGTTATGTTTATTATCTGCAGGCAATCAATGCTGGGAAGTTCGAGATTGCTCCAGCCTCATTCACGTTAAAAGGTAAAACATATTATTCCGACCCGATGAAGATCGAGGTGGTCAGCAGTAATAACCAGCCGGCTCAGCAGAATGTTCAGGCAGGAGGGAACCAGCCAAAGACAAATCCAAATGTCGAAAATGCCGGCAGCGGTATTTCCCTTGATTTATCAGTGAACAAAAGAGATGTTTATCTCGGTGAAGGAATTGTTGCCGGTGTCAAGATCTATACAAGAACAAACATAGCAGGCATCAATGAGATAAAATACCCGGCATTTACAAACTTTATGAAATCCGATATTGAGACACCCCAACTCACCTCATTGAAACAAGAAAACATCAATGGTACTGTTTATGGAACCGGAATGATACAGCAGTTCCTGCTTTATCCGCAGGTTACGGGCGAAATAACTATTGATCCGGTACAAATAACTGTTCTTATTCAACAAAAGAGTGGTCAGCCGGATTCATTTTTCGGGGACTTTTTCTCTTCTTACGAGAATGTTCCCCGGGCTGTCGCCAGCAAGCCAGTCAGGATTAATGTAAAACCTCTTCCAGGTGTAAAACCTGAAGATTTCTCCGGTGTGGTGGGTAAACTTAATATTAAAGCTGCATTGAACAAAGATTCTGTAAACGTGAATGATGCAGTGACTTTCAGAATAACAGTTTCCGGAAGCGGAAACCTCAAGCTTGCAGAAGCTCCTGTTCTGAAACTCTCTTCCGATGTCGAAGTCTATGATCCTAAGGTCACCGATGACTTAAAGAATACGATAAACGGGACGTCCGGTCAGAAGACATTTGAGTACCTTCTCATCCCACGCCATTATGGCGATTTTACGATTCCATCCGTATCATATTCTTTCTTCAACACTTCGACCGGAAAATATGAGAAGCTAGCTTCCGGAGAATTCCATTTTCATGCAAGGAAGGGGACCGAACAGGGAAACCCGGGAATTGCAGTTTATGGAGGAGTTTCAAAGGAGGATGTGAAATACCTTGGCAAGGATATTCGTTTTATCAGGAATAATCCGGGAAATCTCTCTAAATCGGCTGATATCCTCCTGGTAAAAAGATCGTACTACAGCCTTTTTATTCTGGCCTTGCTTATTTTCCTCTCTTTCCTTTTTATCAGACGGGAACATATAAGGCGCAACGCTGATATTACAGCGGTCAAGAATCGTAAAGCCGGCAAAATAGCCAATAAGAGACTCAGTATTGCATCGGCCTGCCTGAAAAGAAATGAAATTGACAGGTTCCATGAGGAGATTCTCAAGGCTCTGTGGGGCTACCTTAGCGACAAGCTGAATATCCCTGTTTCGGACCTGACCAGGAATAATGCAATATCCTCCCTGAAGGAAAAAGGAATTGATGATGATAATATCAAGGTTCTGACCGATATTCTTGACAGATGCGAATATGCAAGATATTCACCTGCTGCTGACGTTAGCAGTGCAGGCGATATCTACAATGGAGCATCTAAGTTTATAAGTGATGTTGAAAATTCAATCGGGTAGAAGATGAAATCAAGAATAATTGCACTATCATTTCTTCTTGTCCTGCAGCTATTTTATCATAATGCATACTCTCAGGATGCAAAAAATGAAAAATTCAGGCAGGGGGTAGATCTCTTTTCATCCGGCAATTTTAATAAAGCGCTGGAACAATGGATTGATCTTTACAATACCGGCTACAGATCAGCCGAACTTGAATATAATATCGGCAACGCATATTTCAAGCTGAATAATATTCCAGGATCAATCCTGTTTTTTGAGAGAGCACATCTTTTGAAACCTGCCGACGAGGATATTAATTATAACCTCCAGATTTCCAGAACCTTAATTGTTGATCGCTTTGACGAGATTCCTGAGCTCTTTTTTGTAAGATGGTTTGGATTTCTGGCACTTTCCTTATCGACCAATGCCTGGGCAAGGATCAGCATTTCAGCTTTCATATTATGTTTGATTTTCCTGTCGCTTTATTTTTATTCTTCTAAATACAAGCTCAAGGTACTTGGATTCTGGCTGGCCCTTCTCTTGATTATTATTTCGCTTTCCTCTCTTGCCTTTTCAGCCTGTAACAGGCAAATGGTTCACAATAGCCATAAAGCCATTATATTCAGCCCTCAGATCAGCGGCAAAAGCTCGCCGGATAACAGCGGGACGGATCTTTTTGTGCTTCATGAAGGAACGAAGGTGACCACAGGTGAGAAGGTCGGTGAATGGTACGAGATCAGGCTTTCTGATGGCAACAAAGGATGGGTGCCGGCTGGAAGCATCCAGATAATTTAGTGTTCCTGCAACTTTTTTTCTATATTTAGGGTCAGTTATAAGTAAACTAACTAATCCTTTCCTGCTATGAAAAAGGTTGTCTTCATTTTTATTATAGCTATTTCCCTTATCGCCTGCAAGAAAACAAAATTCGAACCTGAAGGTCCGACAGATATCAGGGTGCGGAATGTGCAGAGCACTTATACTTACACTGACGTTATAGTCAAATCCGCAGGAGGCAGGGACACAACAGGAAATATTAAGAACCTTGGTTCTATTGCTCCGGGACAAGTGTCTCAATATAAACGTTTTGCAATAGCATTTCGATGGGCAGAAATATCTGCTAAAATAAATGGTGAAACTTTTTCAACCGGACCAATAAACAGTACATACTGGACTTATATTGGGCAGGATAAAATAACTTATGAAGTCTATATCAAGAATATGACAAGCAAGCTGCTTGAAATCAGCGCTTTTATTGACGAAGCTCCTATTGACAGCTTATGAAAAATAAGATGATCAATAGCGCCCGCATTCCAATATTCAGGGATGCGGGATTTGAATTGACAGATGCCGAAACAACTTCAAAGGCATTTGCCGGGGAAACAAAAAATGAGCATGAACCCGAATTATATATTTATTCACGATACAGGAACCCGACTGTTGTCGCTGCTGAAAAGGAGATAATGCGCCTTGAAGGCTCAAAATGGGCTCTTCTTACTCAATCGGGCATGTCGGCTATCGACGTTGCATTTTCAATCTTCCAGGTTGGGAATAAAGTAAAGCCCTGGCTCTTTTTCAGTGAAATATATGGCGGTACAATCTCTTATTCTGAAAATGTCCTTAGAAAGCGCAGAGGACTGGATATCAAAAGTTTTGTGCCGGTAAATGATAAGTACGACCTAAGGGCTTTTGAGCTGTCAATCAAGAAGCTCAGACCCGAGATAGTTTACATTGAGTCGATCTCAAACCCAATGCTGATTGTTCCTGATGCAGAAGCTGTAATTAAGATTGCAAAGAAATGCGGAGCAAAGATCATTGTTGACAATACCTTTGCAACTCCGTATCTGTGGAAACCTCTGATGAGCGGTGCCGATATTGTAATTCACAGTGCGACTAAATATTTTTCGGGACATGGAAATCTTACTGCCGGCGTACTTTGCGGAAACAATAATGCTATTATGAAAGCCGCAATTGAATACAGGAAGTTTGCAGGGCATATGATATCGGCAGATGATGCTTACAGGCTGCACACCCAGATCCAGACTTTTAACCTGCGGTTCAGGCAGCAATGCTTTAATGCTTCTCTTGTTGCTGAGATTCTGGGAAGATCAGAAAAGATCAGTAAAGTGTGGTATCCTGGACTCAAAGGGCATACTACACATAAAGAGGCTGTGAAGCTATTTGGAGATAAAGGCTTCGGGGGGATGGTCACCTTTGATTTTGCCGGCAGCAATGGAGCGGAAAAGAAAAAAAGGAGGGATCGCTTCATTAAGGCGGTCTCCGAAAGCATTAAGCTTATTCCCACCCTTGGTGATCCGCACACAATTTTAATGCCAGTTGAAGCAGTATGGGGTGCAAAGTATCCTGAACCCGGGATGATCAGACTATCTGCAGGCTTTGAGAACACAGATGAGCTTGTTTCAACAATAATGACAGCTCTGAATTCAATTAGATAATTTCTTTTTAACCACAAAGTGCACTAAGTTCACTCGAAGGACACAAAGGTCTGTTAACTAAAATACTTTGTGCTCTTGGTGTTATCCTTGTGTCCATTGTGGT
>Ga0224523_1000519_pt1 | contig 19569 bp, 18 predicted proteins | sample CFST50metaG_FD_182732 | JGI IMG/M metagenome (GOLD analysis project Ga0224523, IMG submission 182732) | Peat soil microbial communities from Stordalen Mire, Sweden - C.F.S.T50 | ecosystem: Environmental > Terrestrial > Soil > Wetlands > Peat | place: Sweden: Norrbotten County, Stordalen Mire...
ATGCTGTTATGAAACTGGCTGGAGTAGCCACTTGTCCTGCTGATGCTGTCGAAGAGGTGAAGAGTGTTGCCCATTATATCTCACATCAAAAAGGAGGAGAAGGATGCGTCCGTGACGTGATTGAGCAGGTGCTTAAAATACAGGGCAAATGGATGAATGACGATGCTTATCATTGGTAATGTAATTTATTTTTAATATTGATAATGCAATTAGAAACTAAGCCATTAAGTAAAAAAAGGTCGATTATTGCCTGGTTAAAACTGATCAGGTTGCCAAATATTATTATTTTGGCAGCTATCATTGTCTTGCTTCATGTGGGGGTTTATATGCCTTTTTATGCCTCATTAAATGTCGTTACACCATTAAATGGATGGGTTTTTGGTCTGTTCCTCTTATCGGTTAGTATGATTGCTTCCGGGGGAAATATTATCAATGACTATTTCGATTACCAGATAGATCTGATAAATAAACCTGATAAGATGGTCATCGGAAAGGAGGTCTCAAAGCAAACAGCGTTAACAGTATATATGGCTTTGACTATTGTTGGAATTGTTGGAGGCTTTTTAACAGGCTGGTTAATCGGCGAGTTTAAAATTGGGTTCTTCATTGGTTTTGGAGCGCTCATTTTATACAGTTACTCAGAGACTTTTAAAAGTAAACTGCTGATTGGCAATCTGATTATTGCACTCTTAGGTTTTCTGTTTATTTTATTGTTATGGATCATCGAGTTTTTTGCATTGCGTAATACTGCAGGGTCTTTTGCTGTTGCCTATCCTTCTTTTAGTAGAATAAATATTTTGATGGGAGGATATGCCCTCTTTGCATTTCTGACTACATTGATCAGGGAAATCATTAAAGACATGGAGGATGTTGAAGGAGATGAAAAAAGCGGCTGCCAGACCATCCCTATCGTTAAAGGGATACCGATAGCCCGTTTGATTGTAAGCTGCCTTATCGTAATTACAATTCTCTTACTTTTCTATTGCTCGTATCTCTGTATGAAACATGATTTTAATGCAATGTCCAAATTTTTATTGTACGGGATTAATGTTCTATTGATTGTTTTGTTAACTCGTTTTTATAAAGCTAAGTTTAAAATCGAATTTCATGCTGCTTCTATTTTGATGAAAGTGATCATGGTATTTGGTATCTTAGGCATTCTACTCATAAATCTTCATTTTTAATGGATCTACTGCACCAACAACTCAGCGATTATCATATTATCCTTGCATCTGCTTCACCCCGACGCATAAGCCTGTTAAAAGAACTTAACCTTTCATTTGATTGTTGCCCACTTGATATCGACGAGGTATTCCCTGCACATTTAAAAGAACATGATGTGGCAAGATTTCTTGCCCGTCTGAAAGCAGATGCTTTTCCTGTTGAAAAGCTGGATGACAAAACGATACTCATTACTGCTGACACCATCGTCTGTCTGAATGATGAAATTATTGGAAAACCTGAAGATCGCGAACATGCTATTGAAATGTTGAGAAATTTATCGGGTCAGATGCATAAAGTAATTACTGGTGTCTGTCTACGGAACAATGAAAAAGAAGTAGTCTTCAGTAACGAAACCGATGTTTACTTTTGCGCACTTAACGACGATGAAATCATCTATTATGTCGATCAATTTAAGCCTTTTGATAAAGCAGGTGCATATGGTATTCAGGAATGGATAGGATATATCGGTATTGAAAAGATTGTAGGGTCTTATTTTAATGTAATGGGTTTACCGGTTCAACAATTATACCGGGAACTAGGTACATTTATTTCGAAAAAATAATTTAACTAATAACCGCCTTTCTCATCACAGGGGCATTAAAATCTCAGTACTATGAAAGTAGGTAAGTTTGGACAATGGATAATTAACTATTTTTTTCAGGGATTAATTTTGATCGCCCCCCTGAGCATAACCATTTATGTGTTGGTCAACACATTTTTATATGTTGATGACTTGTTGAAAGATTATGTGACACATTGGTTTGGTTTTTACACCGTAGGCCTTGGAATTCTCGTCATATTAGGAGGATTAACGATTGTAGGATTTTTAGGATCAACGATCATTTTTAAACCACTTCTGGTTATCTTCGATCGGATGATCAGCAGGGCACCTTTAGTGAAAATCATTTATACCTCTGTTAAGGATTTACTTTCTGCATTTGTTGGTCAGAAAAAGAAATTCTCGGAACCGGTTTTGATCAAAGAAAGTCTAAATTCGGATATGGAAAAGATTGGGTTTGTCACTGCACATGACCTCTCAAAGCTTGGAATCCCAGAGGGCAAAGTAGCAGTTTACCTTCCTTATTCATATAACGTTTCAGGAATGCTGGTCATCCTACCTGTAGAGAATGTGAAACGTCTTGAGGCCAATCCCACTGATGTCATGAAATTCGTTGTGTCAGCAGGAGTAACACAAATTTAATACACATCTGCCTTTTTAATCTTAATTTTGTAAATGGACAATCCTGTAATACTGATAACCAATGATGACGGCATAACTGCCAACGGTCTCAGATATTTAATTCAATTGATGTGTAAGCTTGGTGATGTTGTGGTGCTTGCCCCTGATAAACCTCAGAGTGGAATGGGGCATGCCGTTACATTTTCAAGTCCTCTTCGGATAAATTTTATTAGTTCCGGCCCTCAGTATATCGAATACAGTTGTAATGGAACTCCTGCTGATTGTGTTAAGTTGGGCCAAAAAGTAATATTAAAACGTAAACCCGATTTAATCGTATCAGGTATCAATCATGGTTCTAATACTTCAATAAATGTTTTGTATTCAGGTACTATGGCTGCAGTTCTGGAGGGTGCAATGGAAGCTATACCTTCTATTGGTTTTTCTCTTAACGATCATTCTCCAACGGCTGATTTTACTCATCTCGACAATTATATCTTGTCAATAACCCGCAATGTACTTACAAATGGGTTACCTCCTTATACTTGTCTGAATGTCAATTTTCCGGCAAGACAAGCTGAAGATATAAAAGGGGCTATGGTTGTCAGACAAGGGAAAGCATATTGGGACGAAGAGTTTGAAGAACGGGAAGACCCCAGACATCGTAAATATTATTGGCTCTCGGGTCAGTTTTGTAATATCGATTCCGGGACTGATAATGATGAATGGGCCCTTGCTAATAATTATGTAGCTATTGTGCCTATTCAGCACGACATGACTGATTTCAAGGCCATCGAAAAAATAAGTAACTGGAATTTTAAAGATTAAACAAGGATGAAAAAACTACAAGAATTCTTTTATCGTGACGGCTATTTCTTTGGCATACTACTGGCCATAGTAATTCCTTTGCTTTCAACTATAATCATATTTCCCTCAGTAAATTTAATGAAGTCGTTGGGGTGGGTTGATGTTCATCTGCCAATCAGTAAATATTTACTACTATGTTGCATTCCCAATTTTATTGTTTTCAGGCAGTATCTCAAATTATTAAGAATGGAAAAGACTGGTAAAGCAATATTAATAACTTCTCTGGTAGAAATAACTATCTTGCTGATTCTGAGTAGCCGTTCAATTTTTTAAATGCATGAAATACTATATCATAGCTGGTGAAGCTTCTGGTGATTTGCATGCTGCAAACCTGATCAGGGAGATGCGATTGAATGATCACTCTGCCATTATCAGAGCATGGGGTGGTGAGCGTATGGCTAATGAAGGTGCTGTTTTGGCTAAGCATTATAAGGATCTTGCCTTTATGGGTTTTGTTGAAGTGCTTAAAAACCTGCGAACAATTTTTTCTAATCTTGATTTCTGTAAAAAAGATATCCTTGCTTTCAACCCTGACGTGATTATCTTGGTAGATTATCCCGGATTTAATCTCAGGATAGCAGAATGGGCACATGCGCGAGGAATCAAGGTTTTTTATTATATATCACCACAGATCTGGGCCTGGAAACAATCCCGTGTCAAGCAAATCCGTCGCACTGTTGATAAAATGTTTGTAATTTTACCTTTTGAGAAGGCTTTTTATCAGCGTTTTGGTGTTGAAGTCGATTTCGTTGGGCATCCCTTACTCGATGCTATTGAGGTTGAGATAAAAGAACATCCTTTTGTTGCTGAGGAGTTTATCACTAGAAATAAACTTACCCGCAAACCTCTCATCGCTCTTTTGCCCGGAAGCCGTAAACAAGAGATCACTGTAGTTTTACAACAAATGCTTTCTGTTATTAATGATTTCCCAGAACATCAGTTTGTTATTGCCGGTGTAGGAGCTATTCCTGAAACTTTCTATCAGCATATCATTGGTCAACAACCGATAAAAATAATATTTGGACAAACACATGAGCTTTTACGAAGTTCTGTAGCTGCATTAGTGACTTCAGGAACTGCAACACTGGAAACAGCATTATTAAACGTGCCTGAAGTGGTTTGTTATAAGGGAGGGTATGTTTCTTATCTGATTGCACGTCAGTTAATCAAGGTTAAATACATTTCTCTTGTGAATCTGATCATGGATAGGATTGTGGTAAAGGAATTAATTCAGGACCAGTTAAATGCACACAATCTGAAACAGGAGTTGAACTACATATTGAATAACAAGGTAGAGCGAGAACGGATTTTCTCTGATTATAAGGAATTGAGGCATCTGTTAGGTGATCACGGAGCTTCTAAAAATGCTGCGTATTTAATTAATGAATATCTTCACAAATATTAACGATTTAATAACAATTCATAAAAAAAAATACTGTTTGATGTTATCAGGCAACAATATCAAAAAAGAAACGTTTACTGATTTTGAAAAGCTATAGAAATGTTTGAAGTTGCATTTACTGCACATGAAGGGATATTGAGAATGTTGGGTGTTTTTGTAGTAAGTGGCCTGAAATTTATTGTTGCCCCATTCATGTCTATTAATTTTGGATTCACTTACTCACAGACCCTGGTATATACTGCCGTTGGTGGTATTGCCGGAGTATGGTTTTTTTATCATCTAACTCATATTATATTAGCCATTTATCATCGCTATTACACACAGCGGGTTTTTCCATATCTTTCACAAACCACTTTGTTTCGAAATCGTTTTAGTTCATTCAAACCAAAAAAAATATTTTCTCGTAAGTCAAGGATTCTAGGGACAATACGTTCAAAATATGGATTGCCTGGCATTGTTATCCTTACTCCTGTTTTTTTGTCTATTCCTTTCGGTACTTTTCTTGCAATAACCTACTATTCCCATCAGCGTCATATCCTTGCATATCTGGCAGCTTCTGTAGTATGTTGGACTTTTATACTGACTACGATCGGTCATCTTTTACATACATAAGTAAATAGATTTTTTAGGGAAAATATTTGCATCTTTCAGGCCTTTTTTTTTGCTACATTTGTACCAAATCAAGTGCCATGAACCAGCTAATCATTGAAAACATTCGCATTTCTATCTCTGCAGTCCGAAGCCACATGCTGCGATCCATGCTAACTATTCTTATTATTTCTTTTGGGATAATGGCTTTAGTAGGAATTCTTACATCTATTGATGCTATAAAATACTTTTTCAATGAGAATTTTGCTGCTATGGGTGCGAATACATTGACAATTCGTAATAGGGTTGTACATATTGATGTTGGAGGAGATCATAAAAGACCGCGTAATTACCCTGAGATAACCTATCCACAAGCCAGTGCTTTTAAAAGTGATTATGATTTTCAGGCTACTGTTGCGCTATTCTATAATGCTACGGGTAATGCTACTGCAAAATTTGCCAGTGTAAAGACGAATCCCAATATACGTATCCTTGCTGCCGATGAAAATTACATGGCCACTTCAGGAGACGAAGTAGAATCAGGACGAGCATTTTCTGCTACTGAAAATTTTTATGGCTCTGCTGTCGCTGTAATAGGGACTGGGGTAAGAGATGCCTTATTCAAAAACAAAGAAAAACCGGTAGGACAAATCATCACACTTGGAACTGCAAAGTTCAGGGTTATAGGTGTGCTGAAAAGCAAGGGCTCTAGTATTGGAATGAGTTCAGATAATTCTTGTATCATTCCATTGACTACTGCCCGTCAATTCTTCCCCAGACCAAATGTCTCGTATTCAATAAATATAATGCCTTTAAGTTCTCAGCAACTGGAAGCCGCTCAAGGGGAGGCGATGAGCAGATTTCGTATCATCCGTAAAAACCAGCCTTATCAGGAACCTGACTTTGAGATATCAAAGAGTGATGTTGTAGCTAAGTTGCTTTTCGATCAACTTAAATATCTCAGTATGGCTGCTAAGATCATCGGGGGGATAACTTTATTTGGTGCTGCAATAGGATTGATGAATATCATGTTGGTCTCTGTAACAGAACGAACCCAGGAAATAGGGATCAGGAAGGCCATGGGAGCCAACAAGCTAACTATTCGCAATCAGTTTATGATTGAAGCTATTATGATTGCTATTTTAGGAGGCACTTTAGGAATCGTCCTTGGAATTGCTATTGGAAATCTGGTGTCGAAAGTAGTGGGGAGTTCATTTATCATCCCCTGGCAATGGATCATTTTGGGATATGCACTCTGTTTTGGTGTTGCAATGGTCTCAGGTATCATTCCAGCTACTAAAGCTGCTAAACTCGACCCAATAGAATCACTCAGATACGAGTAAAATATACAAAATGGATTCAGCCAAAATTGTTGATTTAAAAGACGTTTCTGTCTTCCAGAAAAATTCATTGGTACTTTCAAAAGTATCCATCAGTTTTAACTGTGGAGAGTTTATATATTTAATAGGTAAGACGGGTACAGGCAAAAGTAGTTTACTGAAAACACTCTATGCTGAAATCCCTGTTATTGATGGTCAGGCTACAGTTGCCGGCTATAATCTCTTAAATATCAACTCTAAAGAGATACCTTTTCTTCGTCGTAAGATTGGTATCGTTTTCCAGGATTTCCAATTACTTACCGATAGAAGTATTAACGAGAATCTTTTGTTCGTAATGAAAGCGACAGGGTGGAGTGAGAAGTCTCATATGGAAGCCCGTCTGCATGAAGTGCTCAAAATGGTGGGTCTGACGACAAAAGGACACAAGATGCCTCATCAACTTTCAGGAGGAGAACAACAACGCATTTGTATTGCCCGCTCTTTAATTAATAGTCCCAAATTAATTCTGGCTGATGAACCTACCGGAAATCTGGATCCCGAGACCTCAGCAGGTATCATGGAGTTACTGCTTGAAATAAGTAAAACAGGGAGTGCCGTCATGATGGCCACCCATAACTATAATCTGATCAAACAATATCCCGGCAGGATCTTAAAATGCATCAAGGGACAGGTGCTGGAAGTATTGTCTTATGAAACAGAAAGCAATGCTTCAACATTTACTCCCGGCTTTCAATCTGATGATATTGACGAAACAGAGGATGATGAAAATATTCAACCCCATAAGGATATTTAATCAGGAACACCCTTTTCAGAAAGCCCTTCATTAATCAATGTTATTAGTATTCCGGCATTTTTTACATTGTCATAGTTTTCAAGCAATACATTGATATTCCTTTTCTTTTCAACTACCTGATAATCAGTTTTAATAAGCAACTGTACTTGTCTCTTCATCTCATCAGGGGTATTTGCAACATAACACAACGATTCAAGTCCTGTCCCATGCAATATTTTGCTGTTAGCAATGACAAAACACCCATTGTACAAAGCATTTAAAAGCTTTAACTTAAGGCCTGTCGACTGAAAAGTGATCAATAAATGAATATGAGCCAGGGTGATAAGCTCAGCCATTTTTGTTTCATCAGGTGAAAATATTATGGTAATATTGGGATATTTATTTGCGATATTATATAATCGTTTTGATGGCTTATTGCCTGCAATGATGAAAGGATAATCTATATTATTCATTATTCTACGCATCAGATATATGGCAACCCGTTCGTTTTCTGCTACCTTAAGATTGCCATGAAACAAGATATAGCTCGCTCCTCCCTTGCCATCATGCATCCATTTATTAGCATGAAAACAAGGAATAGTAATTACTTTTTTTGAAGGAAATTTCTTTTGAAAATAATCGGTATCGCTGTTTGAAACTGTTAATATCATATCAGCATTTAAAACTGCTTTTTGATAATAACGAAGCTTTAAGGCTGCTGTTAAAAAGTAGATTTTGTGTAAGATATTTCTTTCTGCCAAAGCAAGATTTGCATAATACAGATGTTCTATGTTTGTTGCCCTGAAGAGTTTTAATCTTCCTTTCAGTCGGTTATCATTGATATGATAACAAGTGTGCAGTCCTTCAAACAGGATGGGGTAGTGGTCTTTACTCAATTCCGTCATCAATAACTCCGATCTTCGACTTGCTGTGATATAAGGCTTTAAACCCAGTGAAGAAAGAAATCCTGTTTTCCGGGTATAATAATTTACACTATAACATAAATCCTTGAGTACCTCTGAACGTTGTCCTTTGCCATATTCAAAAGCATGAAGATGAATCATTACTCCAGCATCAGAGAGTGCTTTTATCTGATAAAATATGTCTATCACTCCACCGTAAGTGGGAGGATAGGGTATATCGAAAGCAATAATATGTAAATGTAAATTGCTCATTCTTTTATCAATAATTTGCTAATTTCTGATTTTATGAAATAAGTTTAGCAAGGGGATTTGTTCTGTTTCTCCATTCAAAGTGGCGGCTGCTTTGAAAGCATTAGCGCTGCACTCCCTCAGGAAGTCTTCATTATTCAACATTGCTGTAAAGCAAGCTGCAATATGTTGGGGATTATAGTTTTCTATGAAAACCCCACAACCATATTTTTCGATAATTTTTTTGACTTCAGGCAAAGGAGAGGCAAGTATGGGTAGCCCGGCTTGAATATAATCAAACAACTTATTGGGAAGACTGTAACGGTAGTTGATATTGGTGTCTTTGTCAAATGTGATCCCTATATCGGCCATTGCTGTGTACATTGCTAAGTTTTCAAGTGGTTGACGTGGTAAAAATCTGACCTTATCCACTAAATTTAAGTCCAGAACCATCGATTTTAAAGCCGGTATGACATCACCATCGCCTATTATCAATAAGACAGCCCCTTCGGTATATTGCATCGCTAAAACGGCTTCTTCTGCACCCCTGTTGATATTGATGCCTGCTCCCTGAAGCAGTATTATCTTCTTATCATCTGCCAGCTCTAAGTCAAATCGGGTAGGAGTGTATCCCGTTTCCGGTTTCCTGGTAAATGGGATGTTTCTGATCACTAAAGGAACGATGGCATATTCTTTTTGATACAAAGCAGCGATGGAATCATTGACAGTTATCATATATTTGATAGAAGGCATGATTATTCGTTCTATCATTTTCCAGCACCTTTGAATCCATGGACGTTTTACCAGTTCAGGAACCCCCGTAAAGTATTCATGTGCATCATAAACCAGCGATGTCATTCTGAGCTTATGTGTGATAAAATTGGGCAGCAGGGTATCCAGATCATTACTGATCAGTAGCGCGGCTTTGTGAGTCAGTAGGAAGAAAAAGAGACGTAGATTGAATTCAGCATAGAAGAATGGTCCTTTTTCAAATAATAGTACCATACGATGGGTCTTATATTCCCTCGGCAGCAAAGATGGACTATTTCTTTTTTTCCGGCCTACCAGTAAAACATCGTAACCTGCATTTTTCAATGTTAATGATGTACGATGAACACGTTGGTCACTGACAAGATCATTAATTACCGAGACGATGGCTAAAGGTTGAAGCATAGAACAAAGATAGCAAAACCCTTCAGAAATATTTCCCTACCTTTGCTACTAAAGTAAAAATGTGATGACTTTATTAGAAAACTGCTCTATAAAACCCTATACTACCTTTGGCATTGAAGCCAAGGCACGTTATTTTGCAAAAGTTTCTTCGATAGAGGAATTAACCCAGGTATTGGATCATCCACTTGTTACCGGATTACCGGTTTTGATATTGGGTGGCGGTAGTAATTTGCTTTTTACCAAAGATTTTAAAGGTCTGGTCATTAAGATTGAATTCAAAGGAATCACAGTTAATAGTCACAATCAGGACATAGTTTTGGTCACAGCCGGAGCCGGTGAAGAATGGGATCATTTTGTCTCCTACTGTGTTGAGAATGGGTATGCCGGTCTCGAAAATCTCTCACTCATTCCCGGGGTTGTCGGTACCTGTCCTGTACAGAATATCGGAGCCTATGGGGTTGAAATCAAGGACACCATTGATCATGTGACCGTTTACGATAGGAGTACCGGACAGGTTTGCAAACTGACAAATGCAGAATGTCACTTTGGCTATCGCGAAAGCATATTCAAGTATGCAGCAAAAGGAAGATACATCATTACTGCAGTCACATTCAGGTTGAAACTTAATCCGGAATTTCATACCCGATATGGAGCTATAGGGAAGGAGCTTGCAACAATGGGAGTAGAAACTCTCACCATTAGTGATATCCGTAATGCTGTGATATCTATCCGAACCCATAAACTACCCGATCCACTTATAATTGGGAATGCCGGTAGCTTTTTCAAAAATCCTTCTATTGATGCCCGGCAGTATAGGCGATTGCATGATACCTTTCCCGGAATAGTGGCCTTTGAATTAGCGGATGGCAGTTTCAAGCTTGCTGCCGGTTGGCTGATAGAGCAATGTGGATGGAAGGGATTTCGCAAAGGAGATGCCGGTGTTCATGCACACCAGGCCCTTGTGCTTGTGAATTATGGAAGTGCTACCGGATCAGAGATGCTGGCACTGGCAACTGACATTCAATCTTCAGTAAAGACAAAATTTGATATTGACCTGGAGATGGAAGTCAATATAGTTTAACTGATTACGGCTCTTTCAATACAATTCCATAAAGCATCTGCCGTCTTCTGCCAGGAGAACTGTTTCCTGCGTTCGCACCCTTTCTTAATCAGTTCTTCCCTCAATTCCCCTTCTTTATAGATTCTTTTCATAGCATCAGCTATTGAATCAGGCGAAAAAGGATCAGTCAGTATTGACGCCTCTCCAGCTACTTCAGGCATAGAAGTAATGGCCGAAGTGATTACAGGCGTTTCACAACTGAATGCTTCCAGAATGGGAATGCCAAAACCTTCATGGTATGAGACATAAGTCAGGGCAATGGCAGATCCCATCAGTAAACGCAGCTCTTCGGTCTCAACCCTCCCGGAAAATATCACATCAGAATGATACTTCATTTGATTGAGCGTAGACTGCATATCCCGAGTCCACCATCTCTTTTGCCCAACTATAAGTAGTTTGATATTTGTTCTTTGAGCAGCCCTGAAAAGATCAAAGGCTTTCAACAGATTCACTATATTTTTACGTTTGTGGACTGACCCGACACAGATAAAATATTCACAGTCCATTGAATATTCTCTTCTGGTCTGTTGCTTTAAAGATTCAGAGACAGGTTGAAAGATCTGGTTTACACCATTATAAACCACGTCAATCTTTTCATCCTCAATGTGATAGTGTTGAATAATGTCTGATTTAGAAAACTCACTTACGGTTACTATGCGGGTTGCTTTATGTGCGTATTTTGGAAAGAAAGTCCTGTAATACCAACTTTCCAAAAGTGGCAGGTCTTTAGGATAATGCTCAAAGTTCAGGTCATGTATCACCGCGACCTGCTTTATATCGCTTCTCAGCGAGAGATAACCTTCAGGCGATAGGAATAAATCTGCCTGGATCTTTTTTAAAATACGTGGGATAACCATTTCAAACCAGATGAAATACAAAACAGGATGCCTGGCCTGAGGAGGAACAACTATCGCCTTGACATTGGGAGCAAAGATGAAGGAAGGATCATAAGGACGGTCGAAAATGAAATAGAATTCATGTTCCGGATGTTGTTGTACTATGCGACTCAAAGCCTCAACGCTAAACCAGCCTATGCCTTCCAGCTTGTCTTTAATAAGCAACCGTGTATTGACAGCAATTTTCAAGTTTGGTGTTTTAAAAACTTACAACAAAAAGAACTTTACAATAATAATTTGAAGCAATGAAACAGTTTCTTATAACTTTGTCAGGATTAATAAAGATAACCGCCGGCTTTTAACCTACACAAATGTATGGGTTTTTATGCCTGTGAATCATCAATACAGTAAAAACCTTACCTCATCAAAGCGCAATCCTATTATGCTGAAGAAATTTCTTTCCGGTCTGGGGCTAATACTTGCACTGAACATGCTCATCAAGCCGGTTTGGATTTTTGGTATTGACCGTACAATACAAAATATCACCGGGACAGATTATGGCTTCTATTATACTATCCTAAATTTCAGTTTCCTGTTTTCTATAGTGCTCGATTTTGGGATCACCAGTTTCAATAACCGACAGATCTCTCAGGATAACAATCTGTTGAAAGATCACTTTTCCGGTATGCTGACAGTCAAACTCATGTTGGCTGTAATATACATGTTTGTGGTCATGGTCGTTGGGAATCTGATTGGATACAACAGCCGTCAACTACACCTTCTGTTCCTGCTAGGGATAGTTCAGTTTCTGTCTTCGCTTATCCTTTATCTGCGCTCAAACATATCAGCACTGATGCTTTTCAAGACCGAGAGTGTCTTCTCGGTGATGGATAAACTATTAATGATCTGCATCTGTGCTCTCCTGATCTGGGGGCACGTAGCCCCGGATCCTTTTCAGATCGAATGGTTTGTTTATGCACAACTCGCTGCTTATTGCATAACAGCTATAATGGCTTTTCTTGTCGTGTTATACTATTCCAAAGGGTTTAGGTTTAAGGCAGAATACCATTTCAGTCTAGACATCATCAGAAAAGGAATGCCCTATGCATTACTTGGATTGCTGATCATGTTTTTCTCCCGGATCGATACCGTAATGCTGGAACGAATGTTACCCGATGGTGTCCAACAAGTAGCCATCTATGCCAATGGTTACCGGTTACTGGATGCTGCTAACAACATACCTTACCTGTTTTCAATACTACTCCTTCCACTTTTTGCCCGTATGCTTGCAGATAAAACTGATGTTAGCCAGATTGTCCGTGTCTCATTGGTTTTACTCTTTCCGCTTTCTATCATGGTGGCTTCCGTCTCCCTGTTTTATAGCAGTCCACTGATGAATCTTTTATATGTTCATCATATCCAACAATCTGCCGATGTTTTCAGTATTCTGATGTTCTCATTTATTGCCAATACCCTGTTATTTGTATTCGGGACATTGCTTACCGCCAATGGATCAGTCCGGCTACAGAACAAGTTAATGTTTCTTGCGCTGATACTAAATGTTGGTTTGAATCTTTTACTCATTCCTCATTACAAAGTCATTGGTGCCGCCTGGGCTGGGGTGATTACGCAAGGTTTTGTTGCATTGGCAGAAATGTACCTTGCGTTTAAAATGATTCTTATTCGGCCCGGGCCTCGTTTCATTCCTGCATTGTTACTCTTTGCCCTTGTCATTATGGTACTTTCCTTTGGCATGCGTTTTTTGCCTTTAAACTGGATGATACAGATAGGCTTAATCGGTGTAATCGGATTATTTCTCTTCTTCCTGTTCCGCCTTGTCGATTTTAAAACCCTGCGGCTTTTCTTTTCTGATAATGCCTGAGGTTTTAATCCATGAATTGATGTTGATAATTCATTTTTGAATTGATATATTTACAAAAGTTTTGTGGCTTACAAATTCAATCACGTTATAGAGTCTTCAAACAATCTATTTTTTAATTCATCGGTTATGACGGGTTACTTTAGCAATCTCAATCTGATTGCAATATTCTGGAAATGGAGAAAGCAAATTCTGGTTGCTACTATCGCAGCAGGGCTTGCCGCTATAGTGTTTTCGTCACCTTTTTTCATTAAACCATTGTTCACTTCCACCGCGGTGATCTATCCCTATAACATGAAAGCCTATGCCGATGAAAGCAATACTGAGCAGATGCTGCAGTTTCTTGAGTCAGCTGATATCCGCGACAGCCTCATCAAGAAATTCGACCTCTACAAACATTATGATATCGATCCTGCAGGTAAGAAGGCCTATTATTATATCACCCTTAGCTATGCCGATGCTGTGACCATCCGAAAGACCCTTTATGAGTCTGTAGAGATAAAAGTACGCGATACAGATCCTGTTATTGCCTGTAACATGGTGAAAGCCATCATGGATATCTTTAATAAGAAAGTTAAGCAGGTTCAACATGAGAAATACGCCGAAGCCTATGCCCTGAGCCGTCAGGTAGTACTACACAAGATCAGGGAGATCGACTCCTTGAACCTGTTATTGAAGGGAATGCATATACAATACCAGCTTTTGGATTTTGACCAACAAACCAAAGAGATGGTGAGAGGTTATCTGCGCACCATCGATGGTGCCAGCAGAACCAATATCAATACGCCTGAAATACTTAGCCTGAAAAAAGAACTCGAAACCCATGGCACTGATTTCCTGATTATCGACAATCAATTCCGACAGGCAATTGAAGAGTTAGGGAAACTGAAAGAAGCCGAAGATCTGACCTATAGAGACTATAAACGCGATTGCTCATACATCAACCTGATAACAGCTCCCTATCCGGCACAGAAGAACTCTTATCCCATCCGTTGGCTCATTGTGCTCAGTGTAATGTTGGTTACGTTGATCACTACGATGATGGTAGTAATTGCAATTGAAAATCGTAAACAACTTTCTGCCGTCATCACTTCATTAAAAGAATAATGGATCGGATTCTTCGACAGATCAGACAACCCCTCGTTCTGTTCTGGTTGTCCTCAACGCTTATTATTGCAATTAATGTTTTACTTATCATTAATCAGTTGTTCTGGTTGGCATGGCTGCTACCGGGTTTGATACTGGTAGCCTTCTTTTTTGTCTTCTCATTAGATAATGTACTTTTTTTCATTGTTTTTGCAACGCCACTGGCAATTAATCTGGAGGATCTGTTTTCAGGTATGAGTCTCTCATTTCCCACTGAGCCACTATTAGCAGCCCTGTTGCTGGTCTTTATCGTTAAACTCATTATCGGACAGCTCCCCGATCGAAAAATATTCTCACATCCCATTGTGATTTCTGTTTTGATCTATCTTTCCTGGATGATGATAACATCCATCACCAGTCAGTTTCCTGTGGTCTCTTTCAAATATCTGATAGCCCGTTTGTGGTTTATAGTACCCATGTTATTCATGGCTACGGCGCTTTTTAAAGATCTACGTAAGATCAAACTTTTCTACTGGCTCTATATTATCGCTTTTTGTATCGTGATCATCAATACCACATATAACCATGCAGGATATGGCTTCTCGGAAAAAGGAGCCAACTGGGCCATGAGTCCTTTCTTCAATGACCACACGGCATATGCCGTCATGCTGGCTTTCTTCATCCCTGTCCTTGCCGGTTTCAGCCTGAGTAACATCTATACCCCCGGGATCCGTATTGCCTCTTTCCTGGTATTGATACTCTTTGTTATAGTGCTTATTTTATCCTACTGCAGGGCAGCATGGATTAGTCTGGGAGTCTCTTTTTTGGTCATGTTACCCATCATTTTGAAGATAAGGTTACGATGGTTGCTATTGGGGTTGGGTATGGTGATAGGACTCTATTTTATCTATCAGCAACAGATCATCGATCGCCTCGAGAAGAACAAACAGGATTCCTCAGTCAACTATACCCAACACATCGAATCGATGCTGAATGTCTCGTCCGATGCTTCTAACCTTGAACGCATCAACCGATGGAAATGTGCTTTGAGGCTGTTTAGCATCCATCCAAACCTGGGATGGGGCCCGGGGACCTATCAGTTTTTTTATGGCCCCTACCAGATGAGTCGCGAAAAAACAATAATCAGCACCAATGAAGGGAATAAAGGAAATGCCCACAGTGAATATCTGGGCCCATTGTCAGAGAGTGGCTGGCCGGGACTGTTGAGTGTTTTGATGCTCTTTACAGTTATCATCATCACCGGAAACCGTGTTTATCAAAGTGCTGCCACGGCAGAAGTCAGGATACTAAGTCTCATTACCTTGTTGGGTTTTATCTCTTATTTTGCACATGGAATAATGAATGATTTTCTCGACACCGATAAAGCATCCATTCCCTTCTGGGGCTTTGCCGCCATCCTCGTTGCCCTCGATCTTTATCACAGGAAGTAACATATTATGCTACTTCTATGTATCTTTGCAGCATGAAAGATAAGCTGTTTGGTAAAACCCTTCCTCAACTCAAAGTTGTTGTTGCACAATTGGGTTTGCAGGGATTTGTTGCAACACAGATTGCTGACTGGCTCTATAAGAAACAGATTAATTCTATAGAACAGATGACCAATCTATCGCTTAAGATCCGTCTTCTGTTGAGTGAACATTATGAACTTGGATTGGATGAACCCATGAAAGTACAGGCCTCTGTAGATGGGACTAAGAAATATTTATTCCCAGCCAAAGAAGGTAAATTCATTGAAACAGCTTATATCCCTGATGAGAACCGTGCTACTCTTTGTGTCTCATCACAGATAGGATGCAAGATGGGCTGTCTCTTTTGCTGGACCGGCAAGCAGGGTTTTCAGGGACAACTCTCGGCAGGCGAAATCCTTAATCAGTTTCACAGTCTTCCTGAACGTGAGAATATCACCAATATAGTGTATATGGGTATGGGCGAGCCTTTTGATAACCTTCAAAACGTTCTTGACAGCCTTGATATACTGACAGCTGACTGGGGTTATGCCATGAGCTCAAAAAGAATAACCGTATCTTCTATTGGGATCATTCCCGGGATGAAGGCTTTTTTGGAGAAGAGTAATTGTCATCTGGCCATCAGTCTTCATAACCCGTTTGATGAAGAACGACGTAAGATGATGCCTGTGCAGAACGTTTATCCCATCAGTGATGTGCTGAATGAGATCCGTTCATATCCTATCGGGCCACAGCGTCGTGTCTCGTTTGAATACATCATGTTTAAGGGTGTCAACGATACCTCCCGACACATCAAAGAGCTTGTCCGTATATTGAATGGGATTGAATGCAGGATCAATCTTATCCGTTTTCATCCTATACCCGGTACTCCGCTCGAGGGTTCCGATTCCGACACCATCGCTCTATTTAACCAGTCACTCAACCGCAAAGGGATACTCACCACAACCCGTGCCTCCCGTGGATTGGATATCTATGCAGCATGTGGGATGTTATCGACAAAAGAATTACTCAAACCTAAAGCTTAGAATCATATTGGCGCTGATCCTACTGTCAATTTTTAACATTTTCAGCTGTTTTCATCAGGTATTGTAAAGAAGAAAGTAGTCCCCTGGTTTATTTTGGAATCAGCCCAAATCACCCCATTATGGCGGTGAATAATACGTTGTACCGTTGCCAGACCAATGCCTGTTCCGGGAAATTCACTCTGGTTGTGCATTCGTTGAAATACCCCAAACAGGTTCTTTGCGTTTTCCATATCAAAGCCTACACCATTGTCCTTTACAAAGTAAACATTCTTACCTTCCATCACAGTCATACCGAATTCTATGATGGCATGCGGCAACTTTCCTGTAAACTTATACGAATTTTCAATAAGATTGGTTAGTGCTATGTCAAGCAATCTTGGATCACCAATTGCCACTATTTCCGGATGAATAATAAATTCAAGTTTGTGTTTGATGGGTCTATCCTGTAACCGATGTGCGATATGCTGAGCTATTAAAGACAGATCTACAGACTCTTTCTTTTTCTCTGCAATGGTCACTCTGGAAAGCTTCAACAGGTCGTCAATCAGGTTATTCATCCTCAAAGTCTCAGAGAGCACTCTTTCCAGATATCTGACACCATTTTCACCCAGTTTTATTTTGTACTCATCCATCAATACCTGTCCCCATCCATTGATATTACGCAATGGTGCCCGCAAATCATGTGACACAGAGTAAGTAAAGGCCTCAAGTTCCTTATTGGCATACTCCAGTTGCTGGGTGCGAAGGATAACACTTTGTTCCAGTTCAGCGTTCATCTTTTTGATTGCCTTTTCAGCCGCTACCCTTTTTTTTTCCGTTTCGGTCACTTCGAGGGCAAAGGAGATATCTGATGTGACCTGAAGCAGAAGATCGATTTCAGTCTGATTAAAGAAATTGGGTTCTGAAACATACAACGTAAAAGCACCAATGATTGAGTTAAATACCCTGATAGGTATAGAAATTGAGGATAGGTAATTTCTTTTTAATGCCTCTTTACGCCATAACTTCATATTAGGATCAGTGGCAATATCATTACAGTAATAGTATTTTCCTTCCCGGACTGCTGTACCGGTAGGTCCTCTCCCTTCAGCAGTATTTTTTGAGGTGATTTTCTTTATAGAAGTCAGATATCCTAATTCTGCACCGGCCCAGGTAACAGGAATGATAGCTTCCTTTTTCTCATCTAGCAACCCTATCCAGGCCATATGAAATTTACCATGTTCAATAACAATATTGCAAGCCTCAGTAAATATAGTTTCTCTGACCTGATTACGGACGATCATCTGATTGATCAGGCTGATCACCGTGTACAAACGATTCACTTTAATCAATTCTACTTCCGCTTTCTTGCGTTCATTGATTTCTTCCAGAAGATTGCTGTTAACTTTTGCCAGTTCTTTTTTAGCAGCTATCTCATCTTCCATGATGTTTAAAGCTGCTAACCGGGCATTATTTAATAAAGTTTCATTGGTAATCCTGTTTTCTTTTATCCTGGTCACATCATTAAAAACGACAAATAGTTCTCCCGGTGCATGGTTAGACAATGAACTAACCGTCACAAAAAAGTACTTTACTATATCCTGAACAGTTTTCAATATGATTACGTCGCCAGCTTTCCCTTTTTTACGGGCTAATTCTAATAACTCCTGAATGCCGTTTTCTGAATCACCTATCAGTTCCGGAAGGCTTAACTCTATTATTTCTTCTGACCTAAAAAGAAATAGGTCGGCAAAAAGTTGGTTACAATCCAATATCTTATCCTCTTTCGTAATGATACAGGCGCTATGACTCAACCCTTCGATTATCATCCGGTAAGGTTCATCCCGGCTTGAATCTACACTATTTTCTATGCCATCATTATCTGAATCAATCGTTGAGTCCTTCTCCTCATTCTGTAATGCCCGGATCAGCATCTTATTTTCGACTAAACGAAAACGCAATTCATTGTTTTCAATTAGTAATTGCTTTTCTATTTCTGTCATTTTATTTTTCCTTTTGCTGATCAGATTCTTTTATAAAAGCCAATGGGTAAGGTTGACTCATCCCCAGTTTAGCCGCCAGATGATTACATTGTTGTTTTAATTCTATCATGCGTATTTCCCTGCCGATGGTCAATCGGTTTATCCTTTGCAACTCCTCATTGGAAGCTGCAAGTTCTTCCATCTTACGTAAAAATGCTATTTCAGTTTTTCTACGTTCTGAAATATCATATGATATACCGATAATTCCCATCAGAACGCTCTTTTCGTCGAATATAGGGGTATGGGTAAAATGAACCGGAACCGGGAACCCCTCCTTATTCACTACCTCGGTCTCGTTTGACCAACTCTCACCATTTCTGATGTGTTTTCCGACATCATGTGAATCGGAATGTGAGGTATGGAGTGTCATGATCTCGTCCAGTTTGCGTCCCATAACTTCTGCTTCCGACCACCCATACAA
>Ga0224523_1000522_pt1 | contig 19520 bp, 13 predicted proteins | sample CFST50metaG_FD_182732 | JGI IMG/M metagenome (GOLD analysis project Ga0224523, IMG submission 182732) | Peat soil microbial communities from Stordalen Mire, Sweden - C.F.S.T50 | ecosystem: Environmental > Terrestrial > Soil > Wetlands > Peat | place: Sweden: Norrbotten County, Stordalen Mire...
CCACCAAAAATGCAAAAAGACATTCCTTGTTGCTTCATTATCGGAGACAGCCCAAGTAGCAATCCTGAAAAAAAATAATATTTCTTTTTATCCCCGGTTATTGCTTTATATAATAAATACGTACCCGCAAGAGCAGGCAGGATCACATAGTGTGTTGCGTGTCCGGCAAATCCTAAAAAAGAAGAACTGACTGATAAAAGCGCGTAAACACTGGCTGCGGCAAGAGCGGCTAAATTACCAATGAGCTTTTTTGCCAAAAGAAAAAGAAGAAAAATAGAAGATATATTAACGATCAATAGCCCGATATGAATGCCTTTAATTGATTCTCCAAAAATTGACATAAATAAAGCATACATACAATAAGTGCCCGGGAATTTCATATTGAATGCAATTTTATATGGCGGGATCCCCTGTAAAATCAATTGTCCCATATAGGCATACTCGCCTTCATCTCTTTCCAAAGGAACACTTAAAAGGCGTACTCTGATTATGGTAACCAAAAGAATAATTATGCCAAAAGCAATCCATATTTTATTATCATTGCTTTTCTTTATAGCGATTGGCGGTATATTTTGATGTTTTTTCATTTATAAAACACTGATTTATTTTTAAAATTAATGAGAAACAAAAATAGCAAAACAATTCACGGATTAAATTTATAAAAATATGAAATCTCTTATTGCAAACTGGAAATGTTTTTAATTTTTAACAAATTCATTAATGAATAAATCCTTATTTTTACACCGGCAATGGCAGGAAAACAAAAGAAAAAGATATCAGCATCTAATCAGAAACCAAAACAGATTCTAAATAAAGAATTCTCTTTTGATATACCAAGATGGGTGCTTCCGGCTATTTTAATATTTACTGCGCTTATTTACTCAAAAGTACTTTTCAATGATTTCGCATGGGGTGATGATGAAATTTATATTCAGAAAAATCCATTTATCAGGGATTTCAGCTTAAACGGTATCAAAACAATTTTTTCTTCATTTTATTTTTCTAATTATAATCCGCTCACAACACTGTCCTATTTATTTGAATTTAAATTTTTCGGATTAAATCCTTTATTGTATCATCTGTGGAATGTGTTGCTGCACCTGCTGAACACATGGTTGGTCTTTAAGCTTACAGAAAAACTCAGCGGGAAAAAGATCACAGCATTGATCGTTTCATTATTGTTCGCAATTCATCCGATGCATGTGGAATCGGTGGCATGGATCTCAGAAAGAAAAGATGTTTTGTATACTTCTTTTTATTTATTGTCATTGCTGTTTTACATGCGTTATTTGGAATCGGGGAAAAAAATAAAGAATTATATAGGCACGCTATTGTTATTTATCTGCTCGCTCCTGTCAAAACCGGCGGCGGTAACATTGCCTGTGCTCCTGATATTAATTGATCTTTATAAAGGAAGAAAATTAAACACAAAAATATTTCTTGAAAAATTACCTTTTTTTCTGTTGTCTCTTCTTTTCGGAATACTAACAATAATGGCGCAAAAATCAGGAGGTTCAATAAAAAATCTTTCTGCTTCCTTTAGTTCTATCGAAAGAATATTTCTTTTCACATATTCGGTTTCATTTTATATTATAAAAGCTATCGCACCTTTCCGGCTTTCTGTGATGCATTATTTCCCGGATACACATGGCGGGGCTCTTCCATTTTTGTATTACGCATCATTACCATTTCTTGCAATAATCTTATGGCTTGTAATCAAGCGTAATTCCTTCCGAAAAGAAATCGTTTTCGGAGTCTTGTTTTTTTTAATTACAATTTCGGTAATGCTGCAGATCATTCCTGTCGGCAATGCCATTGCTTCCGAGCGTTACACTTACGTGCCATATATCGGTTTGTTCTACTTAGCAGGACAATGGATAGCGGCCATCGAAAAAAAGCAAAAGAGAAATATTGCTTTTACCTTGCTTTCTTTATTCGTAATTTTATTTTCATATCAAACCTGGAATCGCATATCTGAATGGAAAAACACCGAAACTCTTTGTACCGAAGTCATACAAAAATATCCAAAAAATTACGAAAGTTATTTTTCCCGAGGTAGTGCCAGAGGAAGAAATGGGAATTTGGAAGGGGCTTTGCAAGATTTTGATAACGCCATTATGCTAAAACCAGAAATACCCGAAGTATATTACAACAGAGGTCTTACTTACAAAAAATTAGGTAAAAACGAATCAGCCATGCTTGATTATAATATGGCTATTAAACTTAAACCCGATTATGCCGAAGCGTATAATAATATAGGTATGGTAAATTATGAATCCGGTGATCTTAAATCAGCGATGGTTAATTATAATAAAGCTATTTCACTGAAGCCTGATTTTGCCGTTGCATATAATAATAGAGGTTGGTTGTATTACGAAGCAGGTGATTCGATATCGGCTATGCTTGATTATAATAAAGCTATTTTACAAAAACCCGATTTTGCTTTGGCATACAACAACAGGGCAACACTTAAAGAAAAAATCAGTGATTTTGATGGCGCAATGAAAGATATCAATACAGCAATAACCCTTGCGAATAAAGACGCAGGGGCATATCACACAAGAGGCAATATTAAAGCAATGCAAAAAAATTACAATGGAGCCATTGATGATTTTAATTACTCTTTAAGCCTGAACCCCAACGATAATAGTGTTTATTATGATCGCGGAATGTCTTATTTTTATCTCAACGACAAAACCAACGCCGGCAAAGATTGGGATAAAGCCCTGAAATTAGGGAATAAAGCGGCTTCAGAAATGATCCGGCAATACTGTCGTTAATTATTCTATTTGGACAATACGAAATAAATTGCTTGCTTTGTAGTTTAATTGAGAAAATATAAATGGAAATATTAATAAAAGCCTTACAATTAATAATGAGTTTGTCCATACTCGTTATTCTTCATGAATGCGGACATTTCATCCCCGCAATACTTTTTAAAACCCGCGTAGAAAAATTCTTTTTGTTCTTTGATGCATGGTTCTCTATTGTCAAATTCAGAAATATTGATGGAAAGTGGCATGTGTGGTTCTTTGCAAAAAACGAGACAGGTTCAGAACAAGAAACAAAAATAACAGAATTTGGAATTGGATGGTTGCCTCTTGGTGGCTATTGCAAGATATCAGGAATGATCGATGAGTCGATGGACAAAGAACAATTAAAGCAACCACCTCAACCTTGGGAATTCCGTTCAAAACCAACATGGCAAAGGCTTATCGTAATGCTCGGCGGCGTTACAATGAATGTGATCCTCGCTATTGTTATTTATATTGTAATGCTTGCAGCCTGGGGCGAAGAATATCTTCCTACCAAAAATGTAAAATATGGGATCACATGCGATTCTCTCGCCCTTGAAATGGGATTAAAAAACGGAGATAAAATAATCAGTGTTGACAACAATGAAGTAGAAGATTTTTCTAAAATACCCGCAGAAATTACTCTTGAACAGGCAAAAACCATTCAGGTTGTACGGGACGGAAAACCCGAAAACATTATTATCCCCGAAGGAATAATTAGTAAATTGATCAGCCATAAAGCTCCCGATTTAATTAACGTTCGCTTTCCATTCGAAGTTGGTGATTTCACAAAAAAATCTCCTGCTAAGGAGGCCGGATTAAAAATAAATGATAAAATTATCGGACTGAATGGTAATTGGCTGAATTATTTTGATGAATTCCGTTCGGAAATTGTCAAGAATAAAAATAAAAAAGTTATTGTCAATGTTCTTCGGAATAAAAAAGATACAGTTAATTTATCGGTGAAGGTTTCCGAAGATGGATTTATTGGTATCCAGCCGAAGGACCCACAAAGTTATTTCCAATTAAATAAACGCGAATATACCGTCCTGCAAGCAATTCCAGCCGGAGCTGCAAAAGCATATTTAATGGTTGGAAAATACTTAAAAAGTCTGAAACTTTTATTATCACCCAAAACAAAAGCATATGAATCAATTGGTGGTTTTATTTCAATCGGGAAAATTTTTCCTGCTGAATGGGACTGGCAATCTTTCTGGGGGCTGACAGCCTTTTTATCTATAATATTAGCCATAATGAATATATTGCCAATCCCGGCATTAGACGGAGGGCATGTTTTGTTCCTGCTTTATGAGATCATTACAAGAAGAAAGCCAAGTGAAAAATTCATGGAATATGCACAGTATGCCGGTATGGTAATTCTACTGGGATTGCTGCTCCTGGCTAACGGCAACGATGTAATTAAACTTTTTAAATAAATTTTGTATTCCACAAATAAACGGCTTCTGATCATTGTTCCACTTTTTCGCGCAATGATTTAAATCCGTTTCCTAATATTTCATTTGCGTTGATCACAGTCATGAATGCATTGGGATCAACAATGTTGATGTATTCCTGCAGCATTGATAATTCGCGGCGGTTAACATTTGTGAAAATTATTTTCTTTTCAGTGCCTTTATACATTCCTTCTCCTTTTATCAATGTGCCTCCGCGGTCAAGATCGTTGATGATTTTGTCACGTATCTCTTCGTATTTATCTGTTACAATAAATAATGATTTTTCGTAAGACATCCCTTCCAGCACAAGGTCGATAACTTTTCCTGTTATAAAAATCACTATCCATGAATATAACGGTATCCGCCAATCGCGAAAAGCAATTAACCCAACAATCACAACACAAGAATCGATCATTATCAAAAGCTGGCCAATAGGCATTTTTGTATACTTTCCAATAATCATGGCAACAATATCCGAACCACCCGAAGTAGCTCTTGCCTTAAATATCAAGCCTAACCCGAAGCCAACAAGCACTCCTCCAAAAATTGATGAAAGCAACACATCATCGGCAACCAGTGGTTTTTCGCCCCATATCATCGTGAGCAAATCAATAAAAATTGATACTAATGTAAAACCGACAACTGTCTTCACACCAAACCGTGGACCCAGAATTTTTATCCCAATCAAGGTAAGCGGAATATTCATCACAAGTGCAGTAAGTCCAATCGGCAAACCAAACAAGTGATGCAGAACTATTGATATCCCAAATACACCACCCGGAACAATTTTATGTGGTGAAATGAAATACACATAACCGGCAGCCATTATAAAAGCGCCAATTACAACCATACTGTATGACATGAACCATTTCTTTGAAAACAGTTTTTCTTTTTGTAAATATCCCATAATTATTTTTTTTGCAAAGTTACATGTTTAAAAAAATCAAATGCAAAAACAACGATAACGAATTATTTTGTTAACGGAATTATTAATTTGATTACGGGGCAAGTTATGCCTCTCAATGTAAACTTAAGTTTATGTTATCGCTTCTCAGCCAACAATATTTTGCCTGTCATTTCATCAGGAATTTTCATTCCCATTAAAGTAAGCAATGTAGGTGCGATATCGCAAAGTTTTCCATCGCTAATATTTTTATTATCCTTGTCTATAAGAAAACAGGGAACGGGATTGCAGCTATGTGCAGTATTGGGGCTGCCATCAGGGTTAATTGCAAAATCGGCATTTCCATGATCCGCGGTTATCATCACGCTATATCCTTTGGTAACAGCAGCTTCTGCAACTTCTTTCACGCAATGATCAACAGTCTCTACAGCTTCTTTTATTGCCTCATAAACTCCTGTATGCCCCACCATATCGGCATTTGCAAAATTAAGACAGATAAAATCAGGACTATTCTTTTGTATCTCATTTATCACGGCATCCTTCACTTCAAAGGCACTCATTGATGGTTTGAGATCGTAAGTTGCAACTTTTGGTGAAGGTATCATTACGCGGCTTTCACCGTCAAATGCATCTTCTCTTCCACCTGAAAAGAAAAATGTAACATGAGGATATTTTTCTGTTTCGGCTATGCGCAGCTGTTTTCGGCCATTTTGCGAAACAATTTCTCCCATTGTATTTTTCAGATCATCCTTGTCGTAAAGAATATGAATATTTTTAAATGATTCATCATATTTTGTCAGCGTTGCATAATACAAAGGAATAGTCTGCATTTCATTTTCCGGCATATCTTTTTGCGTAAGAACAGTAGAGATCTCACGTAACCTGTCGGTGCGGAAATTAAAACAAATGAACACATCTCCTTCTTTGACTGTTGCAACAGGAACACCGCAATCATTCACCATTACAACAGGTTTAATGAATTCGTCGGTTACGCCATTGTCATAAGATTCCTGGATAGCCTGTAAAACATCGGTTGCGGGTTTCCCTTTTCCATGAACTAAAAGATCATATCCCAGTTTTACGCGCTCCCAGCGTTTATCGCGATCCATTGTATAATATCTGCCAATTAACGAAGCTATCTTTCCTGCTGAATTCTTAAGATGTTCCTGCAATTCGGCAACATATCCTTTCCCGCTGCGAGGGTCAGTATCCCTGCCATCGGTGCAAATATGAACGAAAACATTTTTTAATCCATGTTCTTTTGCAATATCGCAAAGTTTTTCAAGATGTTTTGTAGATGAATGAACACCGCCATCAGAAACCAATCCAAGAAAATGAACAGCTTTGTTATTTTCTTTTGCATACTTATATGCTTTTACAAGTTCTTCGTTCGATGCAATAGTATTGGTTTTGCAGGCGATATTAATTTTTACAAAATCCTGGTAAACAATTCTACCTGCTCCAATATTCAAATGACCGACTTCTGAATTTCCCATCTGTCCTTCGGGAAGTCCAACATCTTCGCCTGATGCGTGAAGGTGACAAACTGCCGCACTTTTATATAATCCTTTAATAAAAGGGATATTTGCATTTGCAATGACATCAGCTTTGCTTTTATCTCCCTCGCCCCATCCATCCATGATGATAAGAAGAACTTTTTTCTTTTCCATAAAGTATAATTAATAATTCACAAAGTTACTTTAAAATCAGGGGGAATACAAAAATCGATTTTTTAAATCCGGTTATTTAGAATGCACAAAGTTGTTATTCTTCATAATACCTTCCTGTATAATTTTACCCTTGGAGTCGTATAATTTTGCATATCCTGCTATGGAATCACGAATCCAGGTAGCTTTTAATATTTGTCCATTTTCCAAATACATTATGCCGGGGCCATTCCTGAGATTATTACTGAAAGAACCTACAAATTTCAACCCGTTTGCCCAAGTAAATGTACCATCTCCTTCTCTATTATCATTTTTCCAATAGCCCTCGTAAACAGAACCATCAGCATTACGGGAAATACCTTTGCCATTTCTTTTTCCATCTTTCATTCCGCCGGTGTATCCATAATCATAATGTATTTCAAATAAATAAGTATCGGGATTTTGTAAATGTTGAAGCAGTTTAAATTTTTCCGGATTCTTTTGAATAGCGGGATACAAATAGCGCCCCGTTGACGCAAAGCCAAGTTGATCAAGTACTACGTGAGTAACTTTATTCGTTTTCAGATTTGAAATCAAACTGTCAGCATTTAAAGAATTCAAATATCCTGTTGTTTTACAACCTGAGTACAAATAAAACAATTCAGGTTTACGGCAAGCAACAACTGAGTTTGAAGGAATATTTGCTTTAGTCCATTTTGCAATCTCGAAATATCTTTCATACATTGGCGGCGTAATTCCATTAGCGCTATTCTCTAAATATGTAATTCCATCATTTAGAACAAAAATAAAAAACAGAAAAAGAAATGGTAAAAAACTTACCCTAATTTTTTCGTTAAAATTAATTTTTTTCAAAAGCCACGATATTCCATCAAAAACAGCCAAAATGGCAAGTAAATACATGAGAGGAACATCTGTTAAAATCAAACGTGTACCGGTCCATACTTCGGGCCAAAGAATGAGAATTCCTATTGTCCCTGATAAATAAAAAGCGATCAACCACTTACATTCCCGAATACGAAAGAATCCAATAATTCCCAAAATTATGAACAACCCTCCCATAAACCATTTTTTATCTGTAGGTAAAGGTTCGTTATACTTTTCAATTTTATATCCAAGTAATGCACTTGGAATTTCCAAAGAAACATAACGTTTTGTGTTGTTTTCTAATCGGCTAATCCAATCTTCTGTATTCATAGCACCCAATTCAGGTCGATAGTAATTTTTTAGGGTTATATTACTTGTATATCGATATCCACCTATTGCTTTATTTCGCAGATACCAAGGAAATGCACATATTATAAATCCCGCAAAAATAATACATGCGAGTTTCCATTTTTTTTCGAAAAGGAACTGAATAATAACGCAACCCACCAAAACAAAACCAGTTGGTCGAATATAATAACTAGAAATCAAAAAGAAAAAGAACAACCAAAAATTATAATCTTTAAATGGAAGTACTTGTTTTTCCATTCGCATTAAAAAATAAATGGTTCCTAAAGAAGTAAATATAAAAGGGATCTCTGTCATTGCAATAAAAGAGTAGTTCAGTATGTGCATATTTAATGCAGTTATAATTGTTATAACATAGGATAGGTTTTTATTTTTTGTAAATCGAAATGAAATTAAATACAAAAAAATAAGACTGCCAAAAAGAAAAAAACCATTTGCTTTATTCATGACCTCAATTTTTTCGCCAAAAACTGACATCATTATAGCAGAAATGACAGGATATCCTGGTGGAAACCAAACGGCAGGTGAATTAACAGGTGAATTAATATTCGTATATCCCTCACCATTTGCAATAGCTTTCGCTGTAATAAAATAAGTCGCATTATCACCACCAAGAAATAATTTTTTATCATAAACTTTATTGTAAACACTAATCACAATTATCATTAAAATAAAAAGGTACAACAGATCTACCCAATATTTTTTCTTTGTAATTGTTGGAATTGATTTGGTAGGAATAGATTTTGTTTTTGGTTTTGTTTTTACCATTTCTGTTCAAATTAAATTATTGTATTGTTATTTGCATTTTCAATTATATAAATTTTATTTTTCTCATTGCAAAAAACATCATTCGAAGTAATATCATTCCATGTTTCCATCGACTTATATTTGTATTGCCATAAGCGCGATCCCTATATCTTATAGGAATCTCAATAATTTTTAATGCTAATTTCGTTGTACCAAAAATTAAATCAAAATCTCCAAATGGATCAAAATCTCCAAAATAGCTTCTGTTCTCAATTAATTTTAAATAATTCTTTCTTGAAATAACTTTAGTACCACATAACGTATCTCTAAATCGCTGACCAATCAGAAATGAAAAACTTAATGCGAAAAATTTATTTCCGATCATATTTAAAAATCGCATCGCTTGTTTTTCCATAGGATATACTAATCTACTCCCATTAATAAATTCTCCTTTATTAAGTTTTATGGCATTATAAAATTTAATAATATCCTCTGGAGGTACGGTCATATCAGCATCAAAGATCATTAAAATATCATTATTGGCTAACGAAAAGCCTTTTCTTACAGCATCGCCTTTCCCTTTTCCGTCCTGCTGTCCTATTATAATTTTCCTTTCATTGCCATATTTTGAGGCAATCGTTTTAATTTTATTCCATGTATCGTCTGTTGAATTACCTTCTATAAAAATCAATTCATCATCATCAGTAAATTTGGGAAGTTTTTTTACAATTTCTTCAATATTTCCTTCTTCGTTTCTTGCAGGAACAACAATGGAAACGGTTGTTAATATTTCTTTCTCTTTTACTAAGGGTCTTGCAATAACAATGTTTACAAGTGAAAATAAATTGAATACGGGTAGCGGGGCAATGAACCGGTTTATAAAATTACTTAACAGAGGAATATATATAGGAAAAATAATTTTAGCATCTCTTCTTACTATTTCAAAATCGGTAAGTAATAACAAATTTTCTATATCTACATGACTTATCCAGTTTTCTTCCGGAGTTTTATTTCTGATACGTAAAAATGTAGCCAGTTTTATGAATGGTTTCCAGAGTCGGCTGTAATATGTTATAATCAGCCTTGTTTCAGAAGTTGTATTTTCACAAATCTTACTTAGAAAACTCTGAATATCTTTTTCGAAATGGACATTACTGTTTAAAATAATAAAGTCAGGATTTTGATTAGAAATTTCTTCCGGTTTAGATACAAGTATATAGTTAATGTTTTTTATTTTTTCTTTTAATAGTAATTTCCCAAACTGGCTTATTTCAATAACACTAGCTGATTTGCCAATATAAAAGGATAAATACTTCCCTAATAATTTGTATAAATATTTTTTCAACAATTGAATATTTTTTTAATGTTTTATTTTTCAAACAGGGGTTAAAATTAGCATAAAAAAATTTACCTGTTTTATTTCAGACTTAAATTATTGGGATTAGCAATTAAAATATCATGTTACTTTTTTAATTTTAACAGTAACAAACATCGAAATTTGCTTTGAAACAGAAGAAAGTATTTTATCCAATATTGTGAATGGACTATATAAAAAACTGGGCATTAGTTGCTTGTTTGAAACACCTCCGCTTATTAAATATCTAAGTGGAGTATGATATTTTATACTTATCACTTCAAAACATGGGAAAAGATTATTAAATTTTGCTTTATCTCTTTCAAAAACTATCCAAGGTAATGCACCATTAGCGCCGCTTAATGGTCCTTTATCGGGAATAAACCAATTACCTGTAGGAATAAAAGGTTCGTGATGAAAATTCTTATAGATAAATCTCCCCCAGTTGCTATTTGCAGGCTCTATCATAATCATTTGTCCGTCCTTTTTTAATACCCGGGAAACTTCATATAAAAATTTTTCAGAATCAGGAATATGGTGAAAAGTGTCAACCATAAATATTCCACTGATTTCATTTTCTGAAAAAGGCATATCCAAAGCCGAAAAAGTCATATCGTTAGTAGGTAATGACAAAACATCGGAACAAATAACAGAAGGCAAAAGTTCTTTTAAAAAGCCCCCACCCGAACCTAATTCTAAAATTTTTCCTTCGGGAAGTGTGGGATAACTTTTAATAAATTCCCTATACCATTCAATATAAATTTTCTTTAAAAAAGATTTTTCTGAAATAATTTGTTGATGAAAAATTGTTCGTTCAGATGAATCTAAATCATAAGGAATTTTATATTTAAGAAAGTTCATGGATTTTTTATATTTATTGGTTTGCACGAATTGCATCAACAGGATTTAGCCGAGAAGCGGTCCATGCAGGAATAAATCCTGATACTATACCGATTATCCCGGAAGTAATAATTCCCATCATTATATTTCCTAATCCAAGAGTAAATGTTAAATTAAAAAATGCAGAAACAATCTGTGTTCCCGCATAAACAATAAGAAGCCCGACAATACCTCCGATCAATGAAAGAATGATCGCTTCAAAAAGAAATTCAAAAAGAATAAAATATCTTTTTGCCCCCAATGATTTCTGAATACCGATTATGCTTGTTCTTTCCTTGACCGATACAAACATAATATTAGCTATTCCGAATCCGCCCACAAGAATTGAAAATCCACCGATAATCCATCCTACAATAGAAATTACGGAGAACAAACTTTCAAAACCTTGGGTAAGTAGGCTCGTTTCGTTTACGGCAAAATCATCTTCGGCTAAAGGTTTTAGCCGATGTTCGGAGCGAATAATTCCTGTTAGTTCATCTTTTAATTCTTCATTTGAAACACCTTTTTTTGTTTTAACGATAACAAGAGGATCGGCATTATCTGAACGTATATCAAGAAAATTCCTGACAAAATTGATAGGTAAAATTGCTTCTTTATCAGAATTATCGCCGAACATATTTTCTCCTTTTTTCTTCAGCACGCCAATGATCTTCACCTTGCGTCCAAAGATCTTAATATCTTTTCCGATAGGATCTGTATTCGAAAAAAGATTCTCTGTAATATAACTGCCAACAATCGCAACATTTTTCCCGCCATTCGATTCAAGCTCCGAAAAATATCTTCCATCAGCTATATCAACTGCCATGCATTTATCGTAATCCTGCGTAACTGCCAATATGTCGATTCCTTCTATACTGCTATTCAAATGCTCGACCGTCCTTGACGTAGATGCCATAAATGCTACATCTTCGGCGCCATTACTTTTTCTTTTAATAGCATCCATGTCGTCAATTTTGGGAACAGGTCTGTTCATGTACTTCCACCAGGGATAATCGGAACCAAAAGACCATGGCCATTTCTGGATAAATAACACATCATTGCCAAGCGATTCAATATTGGTTCTGATCTTTTTTTCCATAGAATCGACAACAGTAAACACAGAAATAATTGCAAAAATACCAATCGTAATCCCCAATAATGACAAGATGGTCCTGAGTTTATTTGCCATCAGCGAATTGATCGCAAATAGGTAGCTCTCTCTAAATAATTTTGCAAAAAGGATCACGGTCTTTTTTTCTTTTTACGTTTATTTTCCCGAATATTATTTTGTTGTGCAAAATATTGAAGTGTAAAATTACTATAAAAATTCATAAAAATATTAGAATTTTAATTGTCGATTGAGCCGAATTTAATAAACTTGCAAAAAACTTGTTTAACTGATGGAAAATTTGAAAAAGATAAAACATGCCTTAATTTCGGTTTATCATAAAGACAACTTAGAACCTGTTGTAAAAAAATTGCATGAGCTTGGAGTTACTATCTATTCAACGGGGGGTACCTATGATTTTATTCGCGAACTTGGAATAGATGCAGTAACTGTTGAATCACTGACTTCTTATCCCTCTATTTTGGGCGGAAGAGTAAAAACGCTGCATCCAAAAGTATTTGGCGGTATTCTGGCAAGAAGAGATAATATAGGCGATATCGAACAACTTGAAAAATATGAATTGCCTCAGATAGATATTGTGATTGTTGATTTATATCCTTTTGAACAAACGGTTGCTTCGGGCGCTTCAGAAGAAGATACTATTGAAAAAATTGATATTGGTGGTATTTCACTCATCCGCGCTGCCGCGAAAAATTTTAAGGATGTTGTCGTCGTTTCATCTGTTGATCAATATAGCAACTTACTGAATTTATTAAATGAAAAGAAAGGTTTATCTTCTATTGATGTCAGGAAAACCTTTGCGCGCAAGGCATTTCTTGTTTCATCGCATTATGATTCCTGTATTTTTAATTATTTTAATAAAGGCGAAGAAAACGTTTTTGTTCAGAATATTTTAAGATCAAAAATCCTTCGTTATGGCGAAAACCCTCATCAGCAGGGAATTTTCTATGGAAACTATGATGAATTATTTGAACAATTTAACGGAAAAGAAATTTCGTACAACAACTTGCTTGACATTGATGCCGCGGTAAATCTTATCGGGGAATTCAAAGAAACTGCATTTGCAATAATCAAACACAACAATGCCTGTGGATTGGCCGTCCGCCCTACGCTTATTGAAGCATGGAAAGATGCTCTTGCAGGTGATCCGGTTTCGGCTTTCGGAGGAGTTCTTGTAACCAATACACCTATAAACAATGAAACCGCCGAAGAGATCAATAAACTTTTCTTTGAAATTGTTATTGCACCATCGTATGAAAAAAATACACTTAATATCTTAAAGGTAAAGAAAAATAGAATAATTTTGCAGTTCAATTTTTCTAAACTTCCAAAACGTCAATTCCGAACAATTCTGAATGGAGTTTTGGAACAGGAAAAAGATTTAAAGACCGAAGGTTTTGCTGATATGCAAGTTGTTACTAATGTTTCGCCTGATGATCAGCAAAAGAGCGATCTTGCTTTTGCCAATATTTTAGTGAAGCATACGAAATCGAATGCAATAGTACTGGCAAAAAACAAGCAGTTGATAGGAAGCGGCACCGGACAAACATCCCGTGTTGATGCCCTGAAACAAGCTATTGCAAAAGCAAAGGAATTCGGTTTTGATTTGAATGGAGCAGTAATGGCTTCAGATGCGTTCTTCCCATTCCCCGACTGTGTGCAGATTGCATACGAATCAGGGATAAAAGCTGTGATCCAGCCGGGAGGTTCGGTGAATGACAAAGCATCTGTTGAATACTGCAATAACAATGGAATTGCCATGGTAATTACGGGAACCAGGCATTTTAAACATTAAAAAATAAATTATAAAGAAAATGGGACTTTTCTCTTTTTTGACAAAAGAAATTGCAATTGACCTTGGAACAGCAAATACTGTAATCATTTATAATGACAAAGTTGTAGTTGATGAACCATCTATTGTTGCAATAGACAGGCAATCCGGGAAAATCATCGCTGTCGGTAAAAAGGCAATGATGATGCATGGTAAAACACACGAAAATATTAAAACAATTCGTCCGCTAAGAGATGGTGTTATTGCTGATTTCCAGGCTGCCGAATTCATGATAAGGGAAATGATCAAAATGATCAGCCCTAAAAAATCATTATTTCCTCCATCATTAAAAATGGTTGTTTGTATTCCTTCCGGTATCACAGAAGTTGAAGAAAGAGCTGTAAGAGATTCTGCAGAACAGGCTGGAGCAAAAGAAGTAAGACTTATTCACGAGCCAATGGCTGCCGCAATCGGTATAGGTATTGATGTTCTTGAACCTACCGGAAATATGGTCATTGATATCGGCGGCGGAACAAGCGAGATCGCTGTTATTGCATTAGGTGGAATTGTTTGTAATAAATCGATTCGTGTTGCAGGTGATGAATTCAATGACGACATTGAAGAATACATGCGCAAGCAACACAACATACACATAGGCGAACGCACGGCAGAACGTATTAAAATTGAAGTAGGCGCAGCATTATCAGAAATAGATAATCCCCCACCCGATTATGCTGTTCATGGCAGGGATATGCTTACAGGTATTCCAAAAGAAATTCTTGTGAACTATGCTGAAATTGCACATGCTCTGGACAAATCAATTTCAAAAGTTGAAGCAGCTGTGTTGAATGCACTTGAAATGACTCCTCCTGAACTTTCTGCAGATATTTTCCGTACCGGTATTTACCTTGCAGGCGGCGGTTCTCTGCTGAGAGGATTAGACAGAAGAATTTCTCTTAAAACAAAATTACCTGTTCATATTGCGGAAGATCCGTTAAGAGCTGTTGCACGCGGAACAGGCATTGCACTTAAGAATTTCGATAAGTTCACATTCCTTATCAAATAAAGCAACAATTGAATCAGGTTGCATTAAAGGTTATATAGAGCAATATGAGAAATTTTTTTAATTTTTTATTGCGCCAATATTTTTTCTTTCTGTTTCTCATTCTTGAAGTGATTTCATTTATTTTTATTGTTCAAAATAATTATTACCAGAAATCAAGTTTTATCAATACAACGAATGATATCAGCGGAAATATCCTTACCACTTTAAATAATGTTTCACAATATTTCTCTCTGAAGAATGCAAACCGTAAGCTTTCCGAAGAGAATGCAATTTTGCTTACGGAATCGAAAAAATATTTCATAAAAGCTGATAACCGAATTTACTTTCATGATGACACGCTATACAAACAACAATATGAATTCGTAAGCGCTAAAGTAATCCGCAATTCCACCAATAACAGGAATAATTACCTTACATTAGATAAAGGAAGCAACCAGGGAATCCGGGTAGATATGGGTGTTATTACTTCGGCAGGCATTGTTGGTATCGTTAAGGAAGTTTCTCCAAATTTTTCATCGGTCATATCCGTTTTGAATAAAGAGACCAAGATCAGCGCCAAAGTGAAGAAGAACGGGCATCTCGGAACAGTTATATGGAAGGGCGGAGATTATCGGTTCGGACTTTTGATTGACATACCAACTCACGTGAAGCCTGTTTTGGGTGATACTATTATCACCAGTGGCTTTTCAAACAGTTTTCCCGAAGGGATCATGATAGGAACTATCGCAGATTTCAGGATCGAAAAAGGAGATAATTTTTATACCATCACAATAAAATTCAGCACCGATTTTAATAGTATTTCATATGCATATATTATTAAAAATTTTATGAAAGACGAATTGGATAAATTAAATAAGAACAACCCGAATGATTAACCAGATCACACGAAATATTATCCGGCTTGTTTTCCTTGTGTTTTTCCAGGTAGCTATTCTGAATAATATTCAGTTGGGAGGATATATCAATCCATTCTTATATGTATTATTTATTTTGATGCTTCCGTTTGAAACACCTAAATGGCTTTTATTAATTTCATCATTTCTGCTGGGGATTTCCGTTGATATGTTTTCCGATACCATGGGCATTCATGCTGCTGCGTGCGTTTTTATGGCATTCTGCAGACCTGCTGTTTTGAACCTGGTTTCTTCGCGGCAAGATTATGAACCCGGATTTCAGCCTACAATAAGGGATTTTGGATTCAAATGGTTCTTTTCGTATTCGCTTATTTTAGTCATAGCGCATCACATACTGCTTTTTTATCTTGAAGTTTTCAGCTTCAGCGAATTTTTTCAAACACTTTTGCGGGCAGTCCTTAGTATAATTTTCACAATGTTACTTCTAATTCTTAGTCAGTACGTGATGTACAGACCGAAGAAATAAAACTCTTCTGTTGAATAAAAGTATTGACTATTATAAAAGAAAATGAATACGAACAGAGGCTAAGCGAAGAGCAATTTATGTATAGTAAAACATGAAAAATAATAATCGAAAACCTCAATATCGACAAAGTAAAAAGACAAATAAAGATTACAAATTAATCTTTTCTAAAAACAATTCAATTATTATTCCGGCTATTCTTGCTTTTTTTATTCCAGTACTGCTTTACCTGCAAACAATACATTTCGATTTTTCTTATTTTGATGATGACGGCATAATCATAAAAAATATTAATTTTTTAAGCCATTTCGGAAATGTGCAACAGGCATTTCTAACTGATGCTTTTATTATAAAGATGAGTTCTTTCTACCGCCCCATGCAAACTTTGTCATATATGGTGGACATACAATTATCCGGAGGGAATGAGCCATGGATGTACCATCTGTCGAATATTTTACTTTGGGGGTTGATCGCATGTTCGCTTTTCCTTTTGCTTAAGCGGCTTTCAATATCAACAAAATTAGCTTTATTAAGTACATTGATCTATTGTGCGCACCCACTTTTTGTATCTTCTGTGGCGTGGTTACCAGCAAGGGGAGATCTGCAACTCACTTTATTTTCATTATTATCATTTCTATTTTTTATAGAATTTCTTCAAAAGAGAAAGAATGTCTATTTGTTTTTAAATTGGATCACCTTTACGATTGCCTTATTCTGCAAAGAAACGGCAGTAGTTCTGCCATTTCTTTTCATCATCTATTTCTTTACTTTTCATTCTGAAAAACATTTTGAAAAAAAATATTTTATTATTATTCTTATTTATGCTATCTCCGGAATGTATTGGTACTGGCTTCGTTCCATAGCAATTGGAGGTTATTCAAACCCGAATGATGTGTTTGGATTAACAGCACTCTTATCAAATTTACCAACGATACCCGAATCCTTAACAAAATTTTTCCTGCCTGTTTACAGCGCACCCATTCCTTTTTATTCTATAATAACAACATTAACAGGCTTGCTGATAATAGCAGCAATCGTCTTCCTGTTTTTCAAAAATAACGAAAGATCAAAAAAAGAAAAAATATTTTGTGTTGCATGGTTCCTTCTTTTTATGTTGCCTCCGATGTTATTCAAAAAACCATACATAGATTATCTGGACCATCGTTTCTCCCTCCCATTGATTGGCATATTACTCTTTTTACTTTTTATTATTCCAAAGAAATGGTTTAAAAACGGAGATATTAAAAGGTCGTGGGTGATGGTCATCATTCTTGTTCTTTTCTGTTCTTTCACTTTTGTAAAATCGCGTTCATATTCCGATCCAATGACTTTTTATAATTCAGCGGTATCTTGCAATCCAAATTCCGTTATAGCTAACTTTAACAGAGGATATATTAAAAATATAAAAAGTGACTTTCAAGGATCTATTGATGATTTCAGTAAGGTCATTGCAATTTGTCCGAGCAATGCGGACGCTTATAATAATAGAGGTCTTGCGAAATTAAACATGGGTGATAATTCAGGCGCAATTGCGGATTATACTATAGCCATTTCAAAAAACAATAAATGTATAGAAGCCTATTATAATAAAGGAGTTGCAAAAGGAAACATAGGTGATGACATGGGCGCTATCGAAGATTTCAATAAAGCTGTTGCGATCTGTCCTACCTATTACCAAGCTTATTATGGCAGAGGAAATGTAAAGAACAGCATGGGCGATTTTAAAGGAGCTGTTGAGGATTTCAATAAGTCAATTGTGATTTGCCCTACCTATGCTGAAGCATACAATAACAGGGGTCTTGCAAAAATAAGCATGGGTGATAATTCAGGTGCAATAGCGGATTATGACAAAGCTATTGCTATTAATCCAAAGTTTGATCTGGCTTATTATAACAGAGGTCTTGCAAAAGCAAAAACAGGTGATAATTCTGGCGCGATAACAGATTACAATATGTCTATTTCATTTAATAATAAATGTGCCGAAGCATATTATAACAAAGGCATTGCAAATACAAGCTTAGGTAAATTTAAAGAGGCTATCAATGACTTTGATCAGGCTATCACTATATACCCAAACTATGCAGAAGCATACAATAAAAAAGGGATGGCGATAGGTTCGAGCGGAAATCTACGGGAGGCAATAAATAACTTTAATAAGGCCATTGAAATCAATCCGAAATATTTGGAGGCCTACGGAAACAGGGCTATTGCTAAAATCAATCTAAAAGATTTTTCGGGTGCAATAAAGGATTGCGAAAAGATACTTGTATTAAATCCTCACGATGGAAAAGCGATGCAGATCAAAGCCGAGGCACAACAATCTCTCCAAAAAAGAAATCATTAATTTAGATGCTGTATTGCTTTTTATGAGATTGTTCTCTTTCTTCGCGCATTTGTTCCTGTCTGTGTAATTCCTCATTAATCCTTATTACTTTATTATTTGAGGGATCCGAGCAACGAATAAGCATACCTTCTTTCCATATTCCTTTATCTACTCTCCCATCAGGCCATTTGTATAAGCCGTTACCATCCATTTTATCATTTTTCCATTGTCCGCTAAATTCGGCTTTATTGACCCATGTATATTTTCCGGTTCCTTCTTTTTTATCGTTTTGCCATTCGCCATCATACGTATCACCTTCGTCGGTGACAAAAAATCCTTTCCCGTTCTTTTTACCATCCTTCCATTCACCATCATATTTTTTTCCGCTTTTCCACGTCATTATACCGCTACCGCTCATTTTATTATTTTTCCATTCACCGATATATTTATTTCCATTTTTCCATGTCATTATACCTTTGCCATCTTTTTCATCATTCTTCCAATAACCTTTGTAAATTCTCCCGTTACTCCAGAAATAAATACCTTTTCCTTCTCTTTTATTATTTTTCCATTCGCCAATATACCGGGTTCCGTCAGACCATGTGAAAGTTCCGATCCCTTCGATATTTCCGTCCTTCCAATCGCCATCATATTTATTTCCGTTTTGCCATTCGAAAACACCTTTGCCATTTTTGCAATTGCCATCGATACATTTATCTGCACCTGTATAGTTACAGCTAATTATGAAGGAAAGAAAGACTAAATAATAGATAGAAAATTTCATAGCCAGAAAATTAATTCGTTCAAAAATAATAAATAACGTA
>Ga0224523_1000523_pt1 | contig 19510 bp, 22 predicted proteins | sample CFST50metaG_FD_182732 | JGI IMG/M metagenome (GOLD analysis project Ga0224523, IMG submission 182732) | Peat soil microbial communities from Stordalen Mire, Sweden - C.F.S.T50 | ecosystem: Environmental > Terrestrial > Soil > Wetlands > Peat | place: Sweden: Norrbotten County, Stordalen Mire...
CTCACAGGCACGTAGCTCAGTGGGAGAGCACTACCTTGACACGGTAGGGGTCGGCGGTTCAATCCCGCCCGTGCCTACCATTTGTCTTCGGGCTTCAGTGCCGGCGTTCGACGGTGCTATCCTTCGGCCGTTGCAATCTTCAACCCTTGCCTACGCAGTCCGCGCAGACCGACGCCCAGCCCCGCCGGCCTGGGCGCGCGCCTACGCCCTGTTCGCCGGATGTACGCGTTCGGAGAGCAAAGACCGTGAGTGAACGTCCGGTGATCCGCCCCCGCGACAAGGGGGATGTGCCCGATGATCCGCTGTCCCGGCTGCGCCATTCAGCGTCGCACGTGATGGCCGATGCCGTCCAGCGGCTGCGCCCCAAGGCCAAGGTCACCATCGGCCCGGCCATCGAGAACGGTTTCTACTACGACTTCGATACCGAGCCATTCGCGCCCGAGGACATCGAAAAGATCGAGGCCGAGATGGCCAAGATCGTCGGCCAGGACCTGCCTTTCGTGCGCAAGGTAGTTTCGCGGGCAGATGCCGTGCGCCTGTTTGCCGACAAGGGCGAGACCTACAAGGTCGAGATCATCGAATCGATTCCCGAGGGCGAGGAGATCTCGCTCTACCAGCACGGTGATTTCGTGGACTTGTGCGCGGGGCCGCACATCGAACGTACCGGGCAGATCAAGGCGTTCAAGGTGCTGTCCTTCGCCGGTGCCTACTGGCGCGGCGACGAGCGCAACCCGCAGCTCCAGCGCGTGTACGGCACGGCCTTCGCGTCCAAGGACGATCTGAAAGCCCACCTGGATCGGATCGAGGAAGCCAAGCGCCGCGATCACCGCGTGCTGGGCAAGCAACTCGATCTGTTCTCCGTCGACGAGCTTGTCGGACCGGGCTTCGTGCTCTGGCACCCCAAGGGCGCCATCATCCGTAACGTGCTCGAGGAAATGCTTCGCCGCGAGTTGGTTCGTCGCGGCTACGAGATGGTGTTCACCCCGCATGTGGCGCGCGAGCAATTGCTGGTGAAGTCCGGCCACATGGAGCACTACAAAGAGAACCTTTTTGGCGGCATGGAACTGGAAGGCCAGCGCTATCTGGTCCGGCCCATGAACTGCCCCTTCCATATCGCCATCTACCGGTCGCAGCTTCGCTCGCACCGCGAGCTGCCCATTCGCTACGCCGAGTTTGGCACCGTGTACCGCTACGAGCGTTCCGGCGTGCTGCACGGCCTTTTGCGCGTGCGCGGGTTCACCCAAGATGACGCTCACCTATTCTTGCGCGAAGACCAGATCGAAGAAGAAATGGCCGCCTGTCTGCGCTTCGGCCTGGATGTTCTCAAGGTCTTCGGCTTCACCGATGTGAAGGTCTTTTTGGCGACCCGTCCGGCAGACCTGATGGGCGAGAATTCGGCCTGGGATCGAGCCGAGGCCGCCATCCGGCGCGTGCTGGAAGCGGCGGGCATGCCCTTCGAGGTCGACAATGGAGGCGGCGCCTTCTATGGCCCCAAGATCGATCTCAAGATCCGCGATGCCCTCGGCCGCGAATGGCAGTGCACCACCTTCCAGCTCGATTTCCAGCTTCCCGAGCGCTTCGAGCTGGAATACGTGGCGCCCGATGGCTCACGCCAGCGGCCGGTCATGATCCACCGCGCCCTGTTTGGTTCGATGGAACGTTTCATGGCGGTGCTCATCGAACACTTCGCCGGCGCGTTCCCGCTTTGGCTGGCGCCGGTACAGGCGCGCGTGCTCACGGTTAGCGAAAAAGCCGATGTTTGGGGTCGCGAGGTGCAGGCGCGCCTGCTGGCGGCCGATCTGCGCGCGGATGCCGATCTGTCGGCCGACAAGCTCGGCGCCAAGATCCGGCGTGCGCAAATGGAAAAGATTCCGTACATGCTCGTGGTGGGCGAGAGGGACATGGCTGCCCGCGTGGTTTCGCCGCGGACGCGGGACGGCCAACAGATGCCAGCAATGCCACTCGATGAGTTGGCGCAAAAGCTGGCGGCCGAAGCCGTGCCCCCCGTTTTGGGCGCCCCTACGCCAGAGAAGAAACCGACCGTCTAGCGCGGCGACCAACCAGGAGAAAAGACCATCGCAAGGCCAGGCGGTTATTCAGGTCCCAGCAGCAGCGCGGCGGACAACTATCGTGTGGGGCGACGCATTCGCGTGCCCGAAGTGCGAGTCATCGGTGCAGACGGTTCACAGGTGGGCATCTTGCCGACCTATGAGGCATTGAAGCTCGCTGAAGAACAGTCCCTCGACTTGGTCGAGGTCAGCCCGCGGGCTGTCCCTCCGGTTTGCCGGATCATGGACTTCGGCAAGTTCAAGTACGAGGAATCCAAGAAGGAGAAGGCGTCGCGGCGACACCAGTCCACGGTCGTTATCAAAGAGATCAAGCTTCGGCCCAAGACCGACAAGCACGACCTAGCCTTCAAGCTCAAGCACATCCATCGCTTCTTGGGCGAGGGAAACAAGTGCAAGCTGGTGATCGTCTTTCGCGGCCGCGAGATCGTGCACCCCGAAACGGGACAGGCCATGCTGGATCAAGTCGTCAAGGCTTCTTTGGACGTCGCGGTGGTGGAGCAAAAGCCCATCATGGAAGGCCGGCGCATGGTCATGATCATCGGCCCACGCGCCGGCGTGATCCGGCCGGCCAGCGCGTCCGGTGCCGCGGTGTCGGCGTCCACGCCAGGCGACCAAGCGGGCGGGGGCAAGGCCAGCGTGCCAGCAGCGGCGCCCGCTATTGGACCGCGCTTTGGGGCGGCCCCAACGACGCCGAAACCGTAGCGCCTGCGGTCATTTCCGCTTCAGGGCACTAGGCTCTTGCACTGCCCGACGAGACGGATATACTCCGCGCCTCCCATGCCCAAGATCAAGATGAAGACCAAGAGTGGCGTAAAGAAACGCTTCTCGTTGACGGCCAAGGGACGCATCAAAAGGAAGCATGCCTACCTGCGGCACATACTCACGCCCAAGCGAACCAAGAACAAGCGGAAACTGCGTCGGGGCGGCTACATCGCCAAGACTCAGGAACATCAGATCAAGGCGATGATTCCGTACGGACTCTAGGAGTTGACCCATGCCCCGCGCTAAAGGTGGATACAAGACAAAGCGACGCAGGGACCGCATTCGGAAGCACGCCAAGGGCTTTCGCGGCGGTCGATCCAAGCTGTGGAAGGCAGCCGTAGAAGCCGTCCATCACAAGTGGCGCTTCTCACTGTTCCATCGCCGCAAGCGGAAGGGCGATTTCCGCGGGGTTTGGATCGTGCGGATCAATGCCGCCAGCCGCGAACTTGGCGTCTCATACTCCCGGCTCATCGGCGCGATGGAGAAACAAGGCATCGACATCGACCGCAAGATCCTCGCGGACTTGGCCATCAGTGACCCCAACGCCTTCAAGAAGGTCGTGCAGGCCGCTGGTGTATCGTCCTAGGCTGACCGTGACTCCGGTTCCATCGTGACTCCTAACGAAGGAACCTCCGCGGCCCAGGATCTGATTTCGGCTTTCGAGCGCCTGACCGCGGAATTCGCCGCGGAAATCGCATCGCTTTCCAGCGAGCAGGACATGCGCGCGGTTCAGGCGCGCTACCTGGGCAAGAAGGGCAAGGCCACCGAACTGATGAAGGGCCTGGGCCGTCTGGCCCCAGCCGACCGGCCGGCAGTGGGCGAATCGGCCAACCGAGCGCGTGCCGCCATCGAACAGGCTGTGCAATCTCGCCTGCACGATCTGGCCGGAGCTGACCTGGCCGCTGATCTGGAACGCAAGATCGACGTGACCCTGCCGGGCCGCGGCCGTCGCGCCGGAACCCTGCATCCGCTCACGCGGGTTCGGCTGGAAATCGAGCAGATCTTCCACGGCATGGGCTTCGAGGTGCGCACCGGTCCCTGGATCGAGACCGAGTGGAACAACTTCGACGCGCTCAACACGCCGGCTGACCACCCGGCGCGCGACATGCAGGACACCTTCTATGTCGAGGGTGGTTTCATCCTGCGCTCGCACACCTCGCCGGTGCAGATTCGCACCATGCTGGCCGGCCCTCCGCCGGTGAAGATCATCGCGCCCGGGAACGTGTTTCGTCGCGACGACGACGCCACCCACACGCCCATGTTTCCGCAGTGCGAGGGGCTGCACGTGGATCGCAACGTCAGCTTCGAGGACCTCAAGGCCACCCTCATCGCGTTCGTGCAGCGGTTCTTCGGGCCCGACACCCAGATCCGGCTGCGGCCCAGTTTCTTCCCCTTCACCGAGCCGTCGGCCGAGGTGGACGCCTCCTGCTTCCTGTGTGAGGGCAAGCAGCCGGCGCGTTCGACCTGCCGGCTGTGCAAGGGCACGGGATGGCTGGAGATCGGTGGCTCTGGGATGGTTCACCCCAACGTGCTTGCGGCCGTGGGCTACGACAAGTACGACGTAACCGGATTCGCTTTTGGCATGGGCCTGTCGCGTATGGCGATGCTCAAGTACGGGGTTTCGGACTTGCGCCTTTTCTACGAGAATGACCTGCGGTTTTTGCGACAGTTTCCAACGAGTTAAGGGCGAATCATGAAGATCTCGTTGAACTGGCTGCGGGAACTGGTCGAGCTACCAGCAGGCGCCGATCTCGAGGCCGTGGCCAAGGCGCTGACCGGGCAGGGACTGGAGGTCGAAGGCAGCGAACCCAAGGGCCGCGAGCTAGCGGGCGTGCTGGTGGCCGAGGTGCTGGACATCAAGCCGCACCCGAACGCCAACAAGCTGCGCATCGTGCGTGTGCGCGCGGGCATTCGCGAGGAGAGCGTGGTCTGTGGGGCACCCAACGTGCCACCACCGGGCAATTGCGTGTGTTGGGCGCCGCCCGGCGCCCGCCTTCCCGGCGGGCACACCCTGGATGCGCGCGAGATCCGCGGCGTGTTCTCGCCGGGCATGATTTGCAGCGAGCCCGAGATGGGCCTGGCCGAGCAGGCCGAAGGGATCTTGATCCTGCCTCCTACAGCTGAGCCCGGCGCTGAGCTGGCTCAATACCTGGGCGTGGTGGACGACATATTGGAAGTGAATGTCACGCCCAACCGTCCCGATGCCTTGTCTCACCTCGGGATTGCACGCGAATTGGCCGCCCACTTCGGCACGCGCTTGCGGCCGCTGGACTTGTCCGCGGGTTGCGAAGCAGCGGGCGGAATCACCATGGACGTACGCATCGACGACGCCCAGGCCTGTCCTCGCTACACGGCCAGCTTCGTCGCCGGACTCACGGGGGCGCCCAGTCCTGTGACCATGCGCCTACGCCTGCAGTACTGCGGGATTCGCGCCATCTCCAATCTGGTCGACGTGACCAACTACGTGCTGCTGGAGACTGGCCATCCCCTGCACGCGTTCGATTTCGACAAGCTGGTCGGGCCCATCGTGGTCAGGAGGGCGAAGGCGGGCGAAGCCATGACGACCCTCGATGGCCTCGACCGAGCCCTGGTGGCCGAGGACATCGTGATCACCGATGGCAACGGGCCAGTGGCGCTGGCCGGAGTCATGGGCGGAAACACCAGCGAGATTTCTGCATCCACGCGGAACGTGCTGCTCGAAGCAGCCACCTTCGAGCCACGCAGTATTCGCCGCACCAGCCGCCGCTTGGGTCTGATCTCCGAGGCGTCCTATCGCTTCGAGCGCGGCGTGGACGCCAACAGCATCCCCTTGGCCGCGCGCAGGGCCGCGGCGCTGTTGGCCAAGCTGGGCGGGGGCAGCGTAGTTTCGGACATGGTGGATCGCTACCCGCGGCCGTCGCAGCCAAGCAAGGTCAAGCTGCGGACTACCCGCCTGCAGCGCGTGACCGGCGTGGATTATCCCGCGACCTTCGCGCGGGATCAGCTTTCTCGTCTCGGCATCACCTGCGAAATGGCGGGCGACGGCCTTGTCGCCACCGTCCCCACCTTTCGGCCCGACCTCACCATCGAGGAAGATCTCATCGAGGAGATCCTGCGCATGGGCGAGTATGACAAGCCCGCGAACAAGGAGCGCATTCGCAGCAACGCCACCTCTCAGGCAAACCCCGAGGCACCCGCGGACCGCGCCCGCGCGCTGCTGGCCAGCGCGGGTCTGCACGAGATCGTGACCTGGGCCTTTGTTCCGCGAAGTGCGCTGGCAGCGGTCAGCGCAGACGGAGCGTCCAAGGAGCTGTCCGACGGGATCGCTGTGCAGAACCCCATCTCGGCGGACTATGAGGTGATGCGTACCACCTTGCTGCCTGGGCTTGCCGAGGCGCTCAAGCGCAATCTCGCGCGCGGGGTCAGCGATGCCTGGCTGTTCGAGGTGGGCCGTGTTGTGCGGCGGCCGGCCAAGGCTGGCGAGGCACCGGTCGAGAAAACCCATGCCGCAGGGCTGATCACTGGCCGAAGGGCCGAATGGCTCAAGCCGGGCGAGCCGGTAGATTTCTACGACCTCAAGCGAATCGTCCAGGATCTGCTGCGCGGCTTTGGACTGCAGGACGTTCGCTGCTGTGCCCAGGTCGGTGTGCCCTTTCTGCACCAGGGGATCTCGGCCCTGGTCATGAATGCCGCTGGCGCTGAACTTGGCCACCTCGGCGAGTTGCACCCGGCGATCGCGCGCCGCTTGGGCATCGAGTCGCGAGCCTTCTACTTCGAGCTGGCGGTCGCGCCCCTGGCTGCCACTGCGGCGGCCCTGCGCGCTGAGGCGCCGCCGCGGTTCCCCTCGGTGACCCGTGATGTGTCCTTCTGGAGCGACGTCTTTCTGTCCGCGGATGCCCAACGGGCAGGCTTCTTGTCGGCCGACGAGCCGCTGTTGCGGGAGCTGGCGGTGCTGGAGGATTTTCGTGACCCCAAGTACGTCCCCGCTGGCAAGAAGGGGATGCTGTGGACCATGACCTATCGGGCGGCAGATCGGACCTTGACTGACGCCGAGGCCGACCACGCACATGGGCGCGTTGTCAAGGCCTTGGCCAATCTGTACGCCATCGAGATTCGGTAGCCTCCCAAACCGAGCGCATCTTCAACCCTTTGACATCAAAGGGATTTGTGGCCAACATAGGCGCATGACCAAGGCCGAAATTGTCGAAACGGTCTACGAGAAGGTCGGCGGATTCTCGAAGAAGGAAGCTGCCGAGATCGTTGAAACCGTCTTCGACACGGTCAAGGAGACCTTGGAGAAGGGCGAGAAGATCAAGATCTCCGGTTTCGGCAACTTCGTGGTCAGGGACAAAAACGCGCGCGCCGGTCGCAACCCGCAGACCGGCCAAGAGATCACGATCAGCGCCCGCCGCGTGCTGACCTTCAAGCCCAGCCAGGTGCTGAAGAACGCGCTCAACTCCTAGGCCCTCGACCAGCAGGAAAACGTTGCCCCGGCGTGCCTCTGTCCCCGTTGATCCGAGCACGATCCCGGACAAGCCGTTCTTCAAGATCGGCGAGGCCGCGCGCCTGTGCGCGGTCAAACCCTACGTTCTGCGCTACTGGGAAACCGAGTTCCATTCCATCCGGCCGCAGAAGACACGCTCGCAGCAGCGCCTGTACCGCCGCAAAGACATTGAGCTGTTGCTCACCATACGCGATCTGCTATACGGGCAGCGCTTTACCATTGCAGGGGCGCGCGCGCGGCTGCGGGAACTGGGGCACGACGAGGGCCCGCCGCCGCCGGTGCCGCCACCGGAAATCGACGTGGAGACCATGAGAAAAATCAAGCAAGGGCTTTTGGATCTGATACGACTCGTGGAAGAATAGCCACCACACAATCAAATATCGGGGCGTGGCGCAGCCTGGTTAGCGCACCTGACTGGGGGTCAGGGGGTCGCTGGTTCAAATCCAGTCGCCCCGACAAATAACGTGTCGTCAAAGCCATTCATTCTCCTCAGCAATGACGATGGCGTGATGGCGCCGGGGATCTCTGCGCTCGCGGACGTGTTGGCGGACCTGGCTGACGTGATGCTGGCTGCGCCTGACCGCGAGCGAAGCGCGGCCTCGCATTCCATCAGCTTGGATCGCCCGCTGCGTGTGGATCAGATTCGCTCCAACGTGTACTCCATCGATGGGACACCGGTGGATTGCGTGTACCTGGCCCTGCTGCACCTGGTGCCGCGCAAGCCGGACCTGTGCGTGTCCGGCATCAACAACGGATTCAACCTGGGCACGGACGTCTTCTATTCCGGAACCGTCGGGGCGGCCCTGGAAGCGACCCTGCGCGGGGTTCCGGCCATCGCCCTGTCGGTCGAGCGGCGGTGGCCGCAGGATTTCGCACCAGCGGCGGACTTTGCGCGGAGGCTGGTGAGGCAGGTGCTGGCCCAGGGGCCGGGTGCCATCGAACCAGGCACGCTGCTGAATGTTAACCTTCCTGCTGGCCCAGTGCATGGATACGCCCTGACGTCCATGGGGCAGCGGCTGTATCGGGATCAAGTGGACATGCGCGAGGATCTGCGCGGCCGCGCCTACTACTGGATCGGCGGGCCCGAGGAGAAGGGCGAGGATCTTCCCGGCTCGGACAGCGCGGCCGTGCGTTCCGGCCTGGCGTCGATCACGCCGCTCGGTCTCGGTCTCACCCACGGTCCGGCTTTGCAGAGAATGGCGGCCTGGAACTTGGGCTCGTTCGCAGAAGGCACAGCGGTTCACGCCGGGAAATAGCGCTGTGAGTGCAGGACGCCGATCCGGCGATACGCCAGGCCCAACCGGGCGGCCGGATGCTTTCGTCAGCGAGCGCGTCACCATGGTGGCGGAGCAACTTCTCCCCCGTGGCATCAGCGACGCGCGCGTGCTGGAGGCCATGAGTCGGGTTCCCCGCCATTTCTTCGTCGATCGGGAACAGATGGACCGGGCCTACGACGATCGACCGTTGCCCATCGGGTTTGGCCAGACCATTTCGCAACCGTACATGGTGGCCCGCGCGACTGAGCTGGCGCTCCCGGAGGCGGGTGATGTCGCGCTCGAGATTGGCGTGGGCTCGGGCTATCAGACGGCTGTGCTGGCGCTTCTGTGTGCGCAGGTCTTTGCCGTCGACGTGTTTCCCGCGCTGGTGGATAAGGCGCGCCAGCACCTGGCCGAGGCGGGCTGCCAGAATGTCAGCTTGGCTGCGTTCGACGGCAGTTGCGGTTGGCCCGAGCACGCGCCCTACGACATCATCATCGTCTCGGCCGCGACGCCGCAGGTTCCCGTGCTGCTCTTGGACGAGTTGCGCGACGGCGGCCGGCTGGTGGCCCCGGTGGGCGGATTCGATCAACAGATTCTGACCCGCGTGCGGCGCAGAGACGATGCGTTCGAGACCTTGCAGGATGTCCCCTGCCGCTACGTGAACCTGACCGGACGCTATGGGGTGGGCCGTGACAAGCCACAGGCGTAGCACCTTGTGCAGATTGTACGTCCTTGCGGCTGCCTGCACGCTGCTGGGGCTCTGCTCCTGCGCCACCACCTCGCTCCCGCTTGATGACGACAACCCGCCAGGGACCTGGCATGTGGTCGAGCCCGGCGAGACCCCGGCCAAGATCGCCAAGGAGGCCGGGATCCCGCTGGAGGATCTGCTGGAGATCAACGGACTGCGACGGGGCCAGCCCCTGGAACCCGGCCGTCTGATCTACGTTCTGCGGGCTGGCCAAGCCGGCACGGTTTCCCCAGACGCGATCCCCGCGACTCCGACGTCGCCGGGCCAGCCCGAGGCCGAGAGCGAGGCGAACAGCAAGGCGCCCATGCGCTGGCCTCTAGCCAAGCCCGTGCTCACGTCGCTATTTGGCAAACGCTGGGGCCGCGACCATGAAGGCATCGACATGCGGGCACCCATCGGGACGCCCGTGATGGCTGCGGCCGACGGTGAAGTGATGTACGCGGGTGACAAGGTGCGGGGCTACGGGAACATGGTCGTGATCCAGCACGCGGGAGATTTGGTGACCGTGTACGCTCATAACTCGCTCCTGCTGGTGCACGTTGGTGACCGCATTAGCGCGGGCCAGGAGATCTCGCGCGTGGGTGACACGGGCCACGCCACCGGTCCGCACCTACACTTCGAGGTACGCCGCAAGCAGGAGCCACAAGATCCGCTGCAATTTTTGCCGACCTTGAAGTAAAAATGAACCATGCCAGCCGCAACCGACAAGTTCACGGGTGACCTTCGCTCCCTGATCCGCGACGTCCCGGACTTTCCCAAGAAAGGGATTCTCTTCCGCGACGTCACGCCCCTGCTGCAGCACGGTCCCGCGTTTCGTCGCTGCGTGGAGCGTCTGTGCGAAGGTATCGCCAAGGCGCAGCCCACCGTGATCGCCGGCATCGAGTCGCGCGGCTTCATCTTCGGCGCGGCCGCCGCCACCATGCTGGGTGTAGGGTTCGTGCTCATACGCAAGCCCGGCAAGCTGCCCTGGAAAACCCGGCAGCAGCGCTATCAGCTCGAGTATGGCAGCGACGGCATCGAGATCCACGAAGACGCCGTGGCGGCGGGCACGCGCGTGGCCTTGGTCGACGATTTGCTCGCTACTGGCGGCACCGCGGCCGCGGCCTGCCGCCTGCTGCAAGACCTGGGCGGGCAGGTTGTCCTGGCGAGCTTTGTCGTGGAGCTGGCCGGACTCAACGGCCGGGCGCAGCTGGGCAACGTGCCGGTGGAAGCGTTGATCGTCTATCCCTGATCGTCAGTGCCCGGCCAGCGCGCCGCCGCAGGTTTGGATGATGAAGGTGACTGGGCCGTCGTTCACCAGTTCGACGTCCATGTGGGCCGCAAAGCGGCCGCAAGCCACTGGGATGCCGTCGGCGGCGATGCGGTCGGCAACGCTTTGGTAGAGGGATTGGGCCAAGGCGGGATCCTCGGCGCGGTCGAAGCTGGGGCGATTGCCCTTGCGGATGGAGCCCGCCAGCGTGAACTGGCTGACCACCAGGCAAGCCCCGTTGGCGTCCTTGAGGGTGAGATCCATGGGCGTGCGGCCGGGAAAGATGCGCAAGGCGACCAACTTGCGCGCTAGCACTTCGGCATCGGCCTCGCTGTCGCCGCGCTCGACGCCGACGAGCAAGAGCACACCCTTGTCGATGCGCCCCACGACTTCGGCGCCGACCCGGACTTCAGCGCGTGAGACTCGCTGGACAATGGCAATCATGACGGTGGTGACCCCGGCCTGATTCGAACAGGCGACCTACGGTTTAGGAAACCGCCGGGCGTTGTATCGGGGGTGTGGCTCGCTACGCTCGCACGCCCCCGCGCCCCCCTCGCTCCGCGCGGCAAAGCCGCGCTACACTCGCCGATGCATTTCATGGTGACCCCGGCCTGATTCGAACAGGCGACCTACGGTTTAGGAAACCGCCGCTCTATCCACCTGAGCTACGGGGCCGAATGGGAATGATACTAGCCTACTTCTGAGCCTACTCGTAGTGCGTCCACAGGCGCGGAACCTTCACGATCCTTGGCTTGTCCAGCACCTGATACACCAGTCGGTGCTTGATGTTGATCCGCCTGGACAACGCACCGGCAAGATCCCCGACCAGCTTCTCGTACGGGGGCGGGTTGTGGTGGGGATTCTCGGCCAGGACTGCGAGCAATTGCTCAGCCTCGGGCCGAAGCCCTGCGGCAGCCAGTTTTTTGGCGTCCTTGGCCGCCTGCGCGGTGAAATAGACCTGCCACTTCACCAGAGCAGTTCCCGGCGGCAGGCGCGCAGCGGCGTCTTGAGTCCTTTGCGAATCGATTCGCGCACACCCTTCACCGACAACAAGTACAGCGTCTCCTGAATTGCCGACCAGTCCCCTTGGGACAGTAGCACGGCACCACCGCGCTTGCCGGCGATGAGGATCGGCTCGTGCGAAGCGTTGGCCTCGTCAACCAAGCTGTATAGACGCCTGCGAGCCTCGGTGGCGGTGATGGTGGTCATGTCAGTCTCCGTACCTGCAAGAGCACGTGATTGCGTACGCAAAGGCAAGGCCGGTCAGCGCAGGCCGATCAGCACCGGCCTCTCGGATCCGCGGGTATCGCGGGCGAGCGTCAGTCCTTCTCGATGGCGTGCGCGATCTGGTGAGGCTTGACGAAGCGAACGCGCGCTTTGCCCACCTTGGTGGCGGCGTGCTCGCAAGAGTTTGGTCGCTGCTGGCACACGAATGCAAGTGGCCTCCCAAACTCAAGGCCAGAAGCTACTGCGAGAAGACGACGTCAACCCAATAATTGTAGCCGAGGTCCTTCTTGGCCCCGTTACATCCGGCTACGAGCCAGGCTGAAGCGATCATCAAGCCAAGAACGCGCGATGTGGACATTTTCAATCCTCAGAGTTTGTGCAAGATGAGAAGCTATCACAGCGGGGTTTCAGGTGGCTGTGGGCCCATTGACCCGCAGCCGTCTGGCAGATGAGCAAGCCTCGTGCCAGCCCAGCGAGGCGAGGATTTTCGCCGCGAGCTTCCTGGCCGGTCACTTGCGGTTGCACTTCAAGTGCAAAGCCCGCAGACCGCGTGCACATGAAGTGCAACGACGGGCATCTGGCCACGGTTCAGGGCAGTGCCGCGAAGAAGCGCGGGCGGATCCCATCACGGAACGTGAGCGCCGCGGCAAAGCGGCTTTTCGCTAGATCGGCGGCCTATTTGGATTTCGTCGGCTCAATACCTTGCAATGTGATGATAGCACCATCAAACTACAAGGTATGTATGTCAAGCGAGGCGTCACGGACAAGCTCAAGAAGCTGGTCAAGGCGTTTCCGGTCGTGGTGGTCAGCGGGGCGCGACAGGTGGGCAAGACCACTCTGCTTCGGCATGTCTTTCCCGACCTCGACTATGTCGCCTTCGATCCCAGCATCGACGTAGAGAACGCGCGCGCAGAGCCTGACCTGTTTCTGCACAACCACCGCATGCCTCTGGTGCTGGACGAGATCCAGTACGCCCCGGAGCTTGTCTCTGCCATCAAGCGGCGGGTTGACGAGGCCCAAGCGCGGCCCGGGATGTTCTTGCTGACGGGTTCGCAGCAGTGGCAGGTCATGCAGACGCTGGCCGAGAGCCTGGCTGGCCGCGTGGCCTTCCTGGATTTGCAAGGGTTCTCGATCCAGGAACTGGCTGGCGCTGACGCGCGGGCGGGCTGGCTTGGTCGCTGGATGGACGACGCGGACGGGTTGCTCGCTTCGCGGCCGCCGAGCGCGACGTGGCTGGGACGCACGCTTTGGGAATGGCTGTGGCGCGGGGCCATGCCAGGCGCCGGCGCGCTCGATGCAGATCTGGTTCCTGATTTCTGGACGGGCTATCACCGCACTTACGTGGAACGCGACGCCCGCTTGGCCGGCTCCGTCGACGATTGGCAACGCTTTGGACAGTTTCTCGGGCTCATGTCGGCGCTGACCGCGCAGGAAGTGAACGCCAGCCAACTTGGACGCGACATCGGCATCACGCCGCAGACGGCGCGGCGCTGGCTGGCAATCCTGTCGGGTACCTTCCAGTGGGTCGAACACGCCGCATTCGCGCGCAACGCCGTGAAGCGGGTCTCCGCAAAGCCAAAGGGCTACCTGGCCGACACTGGCCTGGCCTGCCATCACGCGCATATCTCCAGCCCCGCGGCCCTCGGTGGACATCCCCTGGTCGGCGCGCTCTTTGAGACTTCCATGGTGAACGAGATTCGCAAGCGCGCCGCAGTCCTCTCTGGTGGCGTGGCCTACTCGCACTGGCGCGCAGCCGGCGGCGCCGAAGTCGATCTGCTGCTGGAACGGGATGGAGTGCTCTACCCATTCGAGATCAAGCTGACCGCAAACCCGTCGCGTCGCCATGCCTCGGGGCTGGTCGCCTTCCGCAAGGCGTACCCCGATAGGCGCATCGCCAAAGCCGCGATCCTGTGCGCCACCCAACGCCCCTTCTGGGTGACCGAAGACGTCGCAGCGCTGCCCTGGAATTTGGTCTGATTCTCTTTCCCCAAGGTAGTTACCAAATAGGCCGGTGAACGAAACCGTGGCAACGGAAGTGCCCGTGGCGGAGCCCAGATCTTGCGCGCAGTTCGAATCGTCTAGGTCAGTCTTTCCGTCACCATCGTTGTCGATCACGCAGTAGCCGGACTTCAACGTGCTCTTGCAGACTCCAGCGACGCATGTGTCCGTTGTGCACAAGAGGCCGTCGTCGCAGGTGTTGGTGCAGGCGAGAGTGGTTCCGGGAGCGTCCTTGCACGATGATGTTGCAGAGCAAGTGACCTCGGCGGGCAACACACAGACAGCCGAGTCGCTCGTCTTCATGCAACTCTGGCCGGCGGGGCAGTCGGTCGACGCCCGGCAGGCGACGTGGCACACACCCGAGGTGCAGACCAGGGAGCCGCCGCAGTCGCTGTTGAGGATGCAGGTGCCGCCGACGTCGATCTTCTTCGCCGAGCTGCAGCTAGCGGCAAGTCATACCGAAACGGCCATCAAGTCAAGAACGCGCGATACGGACATTTCAATCCTCCAAGCCATTGCAACGCGAAAGGCCTTCTGGCACGGAGCGCGCTAGAATTTGTACGTGATGTTACCGGAGAGATTCAGGGCCAGATCGACAGTCCAGTCCTGTTCGGGCAACTGTCCCGCCACCTGCAGCTCGATGACCACCTGGTTGGCAGACCAGAGGCTGGTTACGTCGATAGGTGCCGGCGGACTGACTGCGATGACCGAAGTGGATGGCGCATCCACGCTCCGCTCATAGTCCATGATCGGGGTCGTGCCTTCGGAGAGTGCGGAGACGGCTGCGGTCACGCGTGCAGACTTGATGAAATTGAGGTTGGCTAGGCTGTCGCTGTCCGTGATTGTCGCTCGGTGGACGAAGATTTCGGAGTTCATTCGCTTGGCCCATGTGGACGGCGATAGGGTGAATGAGCTGGTCACCGATGTGTCGCCGACCACCGCTGCCCCGGGCACGCCTGCCATCTTGAGCCCATGCTGGGTAATCTCAACATCAGGCAGGTCGGCCTCGAAAGAAGGTGAACAGCCGCCAGTCAACGCGGCCAACACGGGGACAAAGAGTCGAAGTTTCATTCCAATCACCTCACCAGACATAGACAATCAGTCCCAGCTTCAGCGACGGTCCCACGGCTTTGGCGTTGGGGTCGCGTCGCACAGTTACCTCGGTTGTGCCAGTGGCGCTTGCATCGCCGGCGGGCGGGGCAGGGATCAAGGTATCGAGATTGTGAATCTGTCCGCGCAGCATGGTGACGCCGCCATGAAGGAAGAAGACGAAGCGGCGAGTGCCGAAATCCAGACCCAGGTGCGCGTTCATGTACTGGTAGCCAACCCTTTGCAGGACCGGGCTGCTGCCGAACCCGAACGTCTTGGCCAGGGCGTTGGCGTCCCCGTCCTGATAGCCGCCGTATTCAAAGCTGGCCGAAGGACCCGCGCCAAAGGGCAAGAAAGTGATGCCGGCGCGCCAGCCGCTGCTGATGCCATTGCTCCCGCCGCCACCTGAGACGCGCACCCATTTCCGCGGTCGAATCGTGAGCGAGCCGATGAGCCCGTCAGGCACGCCCACGTCGACCATGACGCCGAAGAGGGGCAAGCGCTTGGGCTGCGTAGAAGCTTCTGGGACGCTCTGTTGAACAGCTGCCGCTGCGGGGGCTTCTGCGATGACCGTCGGGTTCTGCGGAATATCTGCCGCTAGGGGGACCTCTGGAACGACTGGGTGGCTCTGCTCAACGGCTGCCGCTGGGGGGACTTCTGGAACGACTGGCAGGTTCTGCTGAATATTTGTTGCTGCGGGAACTTCTGGGACGACTGGCGGGCTCTGCTGAATTTCTGCCGCTGCGGGGGCATCTGGGACGGCCGGCAGGTTTTGCTGAATATCTGCCGCTGCCTGTGCGGCCGCAGGTCGTGGGATCCCAAGAAGAAGTGCGGCGGTCGCGAGCGCTATGGAGATGGTTCGTTGCATGGCTGCTGTCATTTCGAAAAGGGCTCTGTGTGGCGGCTGGCCCTTCGTTATGCAGAACCTGTGCCGTGTGCCTGGCGACGCTCTTTCTACGGAAATTCTCGGGAATTCCTGCGGGAAACCGCGGCTGGCGCCCGGCTAGTCCCTGTCATTTGCACTTCAAGTGCAAATGCGCATTTCAGCCACTTGCGCTTGAAGTGCAAATGCCTGGTCAGCACCACGTGCCAGAATCCGGGGCATGGCGGAACTGGCCGGGCGGGTCTGCTAGACTGGCGTTATGGCTCTTCCTTCGGCGAAGCCCCGGCAGGCCAGCTACGAGGATATCCTCCGCCTGCCGGAACATGTTGTGGGCGAGATCATCGACGGCGAGCTGATCGTTTCACCACGTCCGGCACCGCTACACGCGCGAGCAAGTTCCTCGCTTGGCGTCTGGATTGGCGGGCCGTTCGACCACGGTCGCGGCGGTCCAGGCGGTTGGATCATCCTCGACGAACCCGAGCTTCACCTCGACACGCAAATCCTGGTTCCTGACCTGGCAGGCTGGCGCCGCGAACGGATGCCCGCACTGCCCGGCACGGCTTGGTTTGCGCTGGCGCCCGACTGGGCGTGCGAGGTGCTCTCGCCTGCGACCGCAATCGTGGACCGGACCCGCAAACAGGATATCTACCGCCAGCACGGCGTGCCCTGGCTCTGGTTTGTCGACCCCACCGCGCGCACCATAGAGGTGCTCAGTCGCGCCGAGCATGGCTGGATGGTTGCAGGCACCTTCGGCGGCAACGGCGAGGCTCGCATTCCCCCGTTCGACGCCGTGGGCATCGACATCGGCGCCCTCTGGGATATCAGTCCCCCGCCAGCGCCAGCGCCCTGAGCGGTTGCGCGCGCCACCAACGATGGGCATCTGGGCGACCGCAGGTCGCCCCTACCGGATTCCGACAATGGGCATGCGATCGCAGGTCGCCCCGGTTTCACCGCCGCGGACGCGGGATCTTGAACTGCGCCAGCTTGTTGATCAGGGTGCGGCGGGAAATGCCCAGTTGCTCGGCGGCCCTGGTCTGGTTGCCTGCGCAGTTGGCCAGCGCAGCCTCGATGGCCCGACGCTCGGCCACCAGATCCTCGGATGATTCAGGGGAAACGCCGGCTGACGGCGCACCCGCGGGAACGCCGGCCAGCTTGTCCTGCGGCAGGTGCTCGGGGGTGATGGTGCTGCCTGGACACAGGGCCAGCGCGCGCTCCATCACGTTGCGAAGCTCGCGGATGTTTCCCGGCCAGTCGTAGCGAAGCAAGAGAGCCAGGGCATCGGCCGAGAGGTCAGGAGGCTGTCGATCGGAATCCTTGGCAAAGTCGCCCAGGAACTTGCGCGCCAGCGGCTCGATCTCGCTCTTGCGATCGCACAACGGCGGCACGATCAGCTCGAACACCGCCAGGCGATAGTACAGATCTTCGCGAAAATGGCCGGTCTTCACGTCGTTCGCCAGGTCTCGGTTGGTGGCTGCGACGAAGCGCACGTCGACCTTCACGACGGTCGTGCTGCCCACGCGGGTGATTTCGCCCTGTCCCGCTGCGCGCAGCAGTTTGGCCTGCATGGGCAGCGACATCTCGCCCACTTCGTCGACGAACAGGGTTCCGCCGTCAGCGGCTTGGATGAGCCCCTTACGCGACTTGTTGGCTCCTGTGAAAGCCCCTGGCTCGTGGCCGAAGAGCTCGCTGTCCAGCAGAGTTTCGGCTACGGCAGCGCAGTTGAGCTTGAGAAAGGGCTTGTCCGCTCGTCGGGATTCGCTGTGGATGTAGTTTGCTAGCACTTCCTTGCCCACCCCAGTCTCGCCCAGGATGAGCACGTTGGCGTTGGCCTTGGCCGCCTGCCGCGCCTTTTGATACAGCGCCATCATCTGCGCGTCGCACACGACCGCGCCGACGGGCGCGTTGTCGTCACTGCCGCGCGCCTGCGCGGAGGCGTGGGCCATGAGCGCGCCCGGCGAAGCGCCGTTCTGGGGAAAGCAGGCCAGGCCCAGGCGTGGGCCGCCGCCGATTTCGGCGAGGGCCTTCTCGATGCTGGCGGCAATCTCGCGGCATTTTTCCTGCCCCGAATCTGGCAGCAGCACTTCGTATTCGCGGGGTGCGTAAGCTGCCAAGAGGTCTCCCGGCCGCATCGCCGCGGCTACCAAATCCACGCTTCGGTCTTTGTCCGCGGTCGCGCCCAAGCGGATGCGCAGCAATCCCAGGGTGGTCTTTGCGTCCGCCTCGGCGCGGGCGCATTCCTCGATCAGGCGATCGTAGAAGTAGCCGTGACTGCGCACGCGGGGTTTCGCGGAACGTACGTACTGTTGCTGGAGCACCAGGGTGATGCCGCCGATGACCACGGATTGTCCGACTGCCAAGGGGACGCGCTGCCTGGGCGGAATGCGCGTGGCGCCCACGTGCGTGCCATTGGTGCTGCCCAGATCCTCGATCTCGACCCTGGCGCCAACGTGAAGCAAGGCATGCTGACGAGATGCGCTCGAGTCGGGAACCCGAATGTCAGCGTCATCGTCACGACCCAGCGACAACGTGCCCCGCTCGGGCAGCGCGATGGTCTCGTGAACATCGGGGCCACTGACCAGAACGTGCAGCACGTGGCTGCCCTTTGGGAAGCTTGGGATCGCGCTGGTCGGTGCAGCCATGGTGCTCTTCTCAGAAACGTCCTGCCAGGGCCACGCCACCGCCATTCGACTTGGCCCATCCCAGCCACGCCAGGGAACTACTCGGGCTTTCGTAGCGGCTGGTGTCGTCGATGGTCAAGACCATGATCAATCCAGTGACCAAGACCGCGGCGCCCACGCCGGTCGCCACAGCGCTGCCAACAAGGTGGTACTTGGCGTTGCTTTGCCCATCGTTGGCCTGGTCCTGTTTGGCTTTGCAGTGCTGGGAAGTCGTCACGTCGGTTGCCCTCAGTTGATAGCATCCGCCGGTCGTAAGAGTGAAATCCTTCTGCACTTGGTCGAAGTAGTTGTTGGCTTGGGTCCGGTTCTTGATCGCCCACCCCAGGTACTCGCCACCCCCGCCGGCAATCAAAGCGCCCGCGGCCAGGGTGCCCCAAGCGCGCCAGCGCTGGCCGGAAACGCGGTCGAGCCGCTCGTGGCGGGCCTCAGCCGTGGCTTCCATCTCGACGTGCAGACGACGAATCTTGCCGGATTCGATGGCGACCTCGGCTCGATAAGGCAGAAAGCCGGAGTGGGCTTGGCCACGCGATTTCCCGTGCGGGGGGTGGCTTCATACACGGCCCCCATTCCACCGGCTCCCAGGAATAGGGTGATGGTCCATGGGCCAATCGCGGTTCCGATGGCCAGGGTGTTTTCAGCCTCTGGCGCCGGGGGATCGACCCGCGTGGCAACCGCGCGCTCGCGCACCGGCGGACGCGGCTGGGAAAGCAACGTGTGACAGAACGCCTCGCCGGGCGGATGTTCGCGGGCACAGCGGGGGCACACGCTCATGTCAGGCCGCGCTCCGGTTGAGATTCCGCAATGCGTTCGGGTTCAGGGTCTTGTCGCAAGTTTGGCGCGGAGTCTACTCCAACTCGTCGTGGCCGGGTAAGCATCCCGCTCCGACGGAAAGGCGCGGATTCGCCAGTGGGAAATTCGGCGGCGTCTCGCTATGTTGCCGCCGATAGGAATCACCATGAAGAGAAGTCGATGGACAACATTGGCGATGGCGCTTGCGTTCTGCAGTTGCGGCAGGACTTCGATGCAACCCAAGGACGCCTCGGTCGAGCATCCCAGCGGCAGTGC
>Ga0224523_1000525_pt1 | contig 19454 bp, 18 predicted proteins | sample CFST50metaG_FD_182732 | JGI IMG/M metagenome (GOLD analysis project Ga0224523, IMG submission 182732) | Peat soil microbial communities from Stordalen Mire, Sweden - C.F.S.T50 | ecosystem: Environmental > Terrestrial > Soil > Wetlands > Peat | place: Sweden: Norrbotten County, Stordalen Mire...
ACTGGCATATTGCCAATAGCTATATCCTGGCTTGCTCGCTTACCAATGATCATTTTCGTATGATTGGTCTTTCTAGTTTTTCTGAGGTTTACTCTAAATCTTTTTCTTTACGAACCGCCGTATGCCGTACGGCACGTACGGTGGTGTGAGAGGACAGTGAGTGAAGTAATCACTCACTTCCTACTCGATTGTAATCCAGATTGTGATATTACTCTTCATGATTTCCGAACACAAAGTTGAGACACTTAAAGATGGTTGGAAACAGTATTACTGGGACGCAATCAAATTGTATTTAAAATCCAATTGATTTTTACATCTTGAAGCATTACTGTGTAACAGCAGACCACAATATTAGTTCCCAAACACTTTTTTGAGCAGTTCTGATGTTCTTGCTGCAGGGTCTTTGCGGATTTTTAATTCTTCTTTGGCAATCATAATAAAGAGCCCATCAATAGCTTTTTGGGTAACATATTGAGGAAGATCCGGATTCATCTTTTTAATAAAAGGTATCTTGTTATAAACCGTTATCAGATCACTCCAGTATTTTGTGGCATTGACATTATCGAGTGAAGTTTTAATTATTGGTTTAAATTTGCCGATCAGTTCTGGCGAAGTGTTATTCTTAAGGTACATTGTTGCTGCATTATCTGTTCCTTTAACAATATTAATAGCATCCCTTACGGTCATATTTTTAATAGCGGCAATAAAGATATTTTTTGCTTCGTTTGCTGCTTTTTCAGCAGCTTTGTTCATAGATTCATTAAATTCATCAACTTTTTTGCCCATTCCCATTGCCCTGAGCTTTGATTCCATATCCTTTGCTTCTGCAGGGAAGGGTATCTTTATTTCAGGATTTCCCCAATAACCATCCAGCGCAGAAACCATTTTCACGCTTTCTCCGGTACCATTTACCAAAGCCTCTTTAATACCGTCTGCTGCATCCTTCTCAGTGAGTCCCTTATTCTTTGGGTTCAACAATTTTTTTGCATTTTTTAATAGCTGTGCGTCTGTATATTGAGTACAAATAATTGCGATAAACAGAAGGAAGCATATCTTTTTCATATTTTAATTTATTAAAAGTTCGTTAGTGCGGTACAAATATCCTGCCAAAAAAATACCCCGGAAGTTTTAGAGGTTACTGAGGTTCCAGAGGCTGTAAAATGATTTTCTTAGTGCAGATCATTTCGACTGCCTGCCGGTGATGATTACTTGCGATATTGTTCGTATCCTAAACCATTAATGTGTTAATTTACGATTACATGCCATCGGTTGACTGGTATTTTGAAACCAGAGCCAGCAACTGGTCCCTTTTAAAGGGTTTCGAAATATAGTCGTTGCTGCCGGCATTAAATGCTTTTAGCATTTCGTTGCTTAAAGCAAACGCAGTTTGGGCAATTATTGGCAGGAGAGGACAGAATTCTCTTATTTTTTTAATTGCCTCATAACCATTCATAACAGGCATTTTAATATCTATGAGAACAATATTAATTTTGGGGTTGTTCTGACATATTTCAACTGCTTCCTTCCCATTTACAGCATGTAATAATTCAGCCCCGGTTCCTCTGAAAATTTCTTTAATATACATGAAGTTTATTTCATCATCCTCAGCAACCAGAATAGTTAATTTATCAAAGTTCTTTATATTTTCTGTTTTTTTGATCATTACTATTTCTTCTTCGTTTACAGGTTCGTAAGGTATAGTAAAGAAAAATTTAGAACCTTTTCCGGCTTCTGATTCCAGCCATATTTTGCCTTTCAGGAGATCAATATTGCCTTTACATATTGACAGCCCCAAACCAACCCCTTCATATAACTTTATGTTCTCGGGTCCAACCTTAAGGAACCGCTCAAATACCTTCTGATGAAAATCTGGCTCAATGCCGATTCCGGTATCTTCGACAAAAAACTCCAGTACATCGTTTACCACGGAATAGCCAAATCTTATATATCCCTTATCGGTAAATTTAAAAGCATTGCTTAACAGATTATTGAGAATCTGTCTGACTTTTATAATATCTGTGAGAACCAGGCTTAAGTGATCTTCAAGCCCCTTAAATACAGAAAAATAAATATTATTTCTAATTAAAGGCTTATAGGAAAGGTATAACTCATCCATTAAATTATTAAGTGTTACCCTATTTTTAATTATACTGATATTTCCTGTTTCAATAAGTGAAATATCCAAAACTGCATTGACAATACTGAGCAATTGATCTGAACTTTTTCCAATCATTGCCAGATACTGTGTTTTTTCTGATTCAGTTGTATTTTTGTCCTTCAGGAGCTCTGAAAAACCAACGATGCTGTTCATGGGAGTCCGGATCTCATGTGAAATATTCTGCAGAAATGCCGTTTTTAACCTGTCGCTATTTATTGCTTTTTGTTCAGCATTGCGAAGCTTGACAAGATGACTCTTTAATAATGAGTAGAACAAAATTGCTGTAATCAATACATAAAACCAACCTTTGTAAGTCTGAATCCTCGTGAGAACATCCGGGTCCCTGACAAAATAATCAAGTATTTTATCTGAAAACACTATCCATAAACATCCTGCTATGATGTAACCTGCAATAATTCTATATTCAAATGTCAGTTTAGGCATTTTTGGCCACCTGTCTGAATTGGAATTTATCCCCTCAAAATGCATATTTTTCCCCTTTCGTCTGTCAAAGGTAGAAAATACAGAAGAATAAGCTGACTTATTCGTTAGCAATTTGAGAAAAAATATGCATTATAAATCAATAATACAATGAATTATGTTTAGGGCAGAAAGATAATATACAGGATGTATTTCAAATATCACTGGCTATTCATCCTGTTGAATGCTTTTTGCAAATCCTCTGGTCCTGATTTGGTCATGGCTTCACTGAATCCATATGCAAGTTCGGATTTACCCTGTTTCAACTGAATAAAAACTGCTTCAATAAATTCGCTTACAGGAGGTGCTGTGTTGTGTAAACCTTTGCCTCCCAGATCCGTATTTAGAGCCGGCGGAATCACCTCTATTACCTCAATATTCTTTGATTTCAATAAATGTCTCAAAGAAACGGTAAATGAATGAAAAAAAGCCTTTGATGCTGAATATATCGGCATCCGTGCCATTGGTACAAAAGATAGCCCGGAGGTTATATTAATAATGGTGCTCAATGATTTCAGATTGATAAAAAGTGATATAAGATGCACCGGAGCTTCAATATTTATGGCAATCTCCTCCTGAGCACGCTTGAAAAAATTACTGTCAGTAACCGACATCCATTGCTGAATACCTGCATTATTAACAATAACATTCAGGTCAGCATGGTTTTCAGAGATCCACCTATAGAGATCTTCCCTTTCAACAGCATTTGACAAATCACATCTTCTTGTAATTACTGATGGATATTTTACAGAAAGTTCTTTTAAGAGCGACTCTCTTCTTCCGCAAACAATTACAATATTATTCTCTTTAATAAATCTTTCTGTAAGGCCAAGGCCAATGCCTGAGCCACCTCCGGTAATCAGTATTTTATTATTTGAAATTTTCATCACAATGCTTTTTTGGGTTTAAAATATGTCTTTTTGAAAAATATATTCCGGAGATACCCAGCCAGTTTCTTGTTCACTATTAATCAATCTGTTTGTTATTGAATCTTCATTTTCATGGTGATAAATATAGGTTGGGGATTTTGTTTTCATGATTGAAATATCAGATTCGACAGCTCTTTCAAACAGATCTGAATCTGTTCCGAGAATTATATTTCTGAATCCATTCAGTTGAAAAAAAAGATTCCGTTCAATAAAAAATGTACCGCCTATAACACATTCGCTGAGGTTTACTTTTTTTTTATAATTAAACCTGTCAGGGACATATTGATTCCCGATAATCTTTGCACCTCCATGTAAAAATCTCACAGATGGATTGTTTTCCAGAATCTCTTTTCTTGATTGAAGATGAGTGGGATCATACTCATCATCGGAATCCAGGAAAGTAATGTATTTTCCGGAGGATGAATTTATACCTGCATTTTTTGACATGGCTTCTCCGCTATGAACCTTTCTTTTATATCTGATCTGCTGATTTGTACAGAGATAGGGGAGAATCCGCAGAAAGGTGTCGTCTGTGCTTTCATCGTCAACAATCACAGCTTCCCAGTCACGCTCAATCTGAGATATAAGGGAGTCAAGAGCCCTTTGGATAATATGGGCCCTGTTATACGTTGTAATAATTATTGAAAAAAAAGGCTGGATAGGCAGTTTGGCATTTTTTACTGAATTCCGGTAGGTTTCCTCTTTCATTAAGTAGATTTTATTAGATAAACACCGATTTTCCTTTATTGTTTTTCCCCTTATCAACTCTTCTCCATTCTTTAAATACGTTTTTCTTGAAAATCTGTCGATAAATCAGACTATATGCACCCTGCATCAGAAGCAATATGTATCCGAACTGCCTGTATCTTCTGGGAGATTCATAAACAACCAGATTAGTGAAAAAATGAAGCTTCCCTAATCTGTGGAGCCTCCTGAAAAAATCAGAATCTTCTCCATGTACAATATTACTGTTATAACCATTAACTTTTTTGAAGGAACTTTCTCTCACGATCTGACATTGTCCTCCGCAAATGGGCACTTTAGTCGAAAAGCTGAACCTGACTATCCTGTTAAAGAGATAATGGAATATTTTATCTTTCAGAATGGTTTCTTCTGGGAAAATGCTCAAACGCGGAGCTCCTCCAATGATTTCTTCGTCCCCGAATACTGAAAACACTTCCGATAAAAAGTTACCCGGATCCTTGATTACAGTGTCAGCATCACAAAAAATAAAAATTTCGCCAGTGGCAATGCCAGCGCCTGTATTCCTTCCATTTGCTATTGTTTTTGGTGCTTCCTTGCTTTCTCTGATTACTATCGCTCCCTTTTTCTCAGCAATTTCAGCTGTTTTATCAGTGCTGTTTCCGTCGGAGACAATAATTTCATAATTGAAGTCAGTGCCGAGCAAATTAATATTATCAATAAGAGATCCTATCCTGTTTTCTTCATTCAGTGCCGGAATTATGAAAGATATTTTTGATTTCATATTGTCCATAATAATCCAAGGTAGGAAGTAAATGTATTGTCTTTAGTCAGAGTATGGCCAAAAGAAAAAATGAAATGAAATTTTTCTGATGGATTTATTGAACCTCCAAGATTGAAGCCTGTTTCAGATTTGGTGGTTTTGGAGTCGGCAGTATGATAATATAGTTCTCCGCCCAGCATCAAATTCTTTGAGAAATCGTATTGAATCTCCCAACCTGAGAATATCCAGTTTCTATTATTCGCACCGGGATTTATCCAGTAACCTGCTCCACCGTAAGTTGTTAATTTTCCCCACGATTTTTGTAACCATACCGGGAGATAGATTTTTGTTTTTCCATCACTGAATTCATTGTTTTTTACCGTAGGAATTTCCACGAGAGGGAAAATTCCTATCTGGGGAAGATTATCTGTTTCCTTGACAATACGATATTTTATGCCAAATTCCGTATCTGCATATCCGAGATTAAAACCATGATGGCCCGGATAATAGTAATTCACAGGCAGTAATAAATGCACCTGAACATTTGGAATCAGCCCGTAATTCAGTTCAAAATGAGGCGACGTTCCTGACCATACTCCTGCCTGATGATCATTAATTGATGAAATATAATACTCCCAGTGTTTAAAACTTACGGGCTCAGGATCATCAGTGTTGAATGGAGGGCCGGCTAAAATCATATCGATCCTGACCAAAATTAGAATTGCTGAAAGAAATATATATTTCTTATTTATTTGCTTCATATTTCACGGTTTCCGGGCTTCATAGATTTTCGAATCAACCGACCAGTTTCCAGAACCATAGATCAGAATATACAGAAGTAACAAGGTCATGGCAAAATCTGTTCTGTACTCATGTGCCCATGGCCAGATACCTTTATGTATAAGAATTGGTAGTTTTGTTGAAATAAAGGCTGTAATCATGATAATAATTAACGGCACGGAAGCAATTCTGGTAATTAATCCGATTAATATAAGAGCACCACATATAATTTCAAAAGTAGCGGTGAAATATGCCCAGAATGCCGGATTACCGAATCCTATTGTACTAAATCTTCCTGTTCCCAGAAGTTCAGGGAAAAGGTATTTTTGCATACCTTCAGTTAAAAATATCAGGCCAACGGTCAGCCTGACCAGAATAGCCCTATTATCTTTTTGAGTTCTGAAAATGTTTGTCATCGATCCTTTATTTGTTTTCATAATGTTCATAAATATTATTTTCGTCTGGATTTCATCATCTTTTATCTCGAATAGATAAAACAAGAAAGATTAACTTTTGTTTAAACATGGTTTATCACTTATAGACTGGCATCAGCAATCAGAAAATAATCCCCACAATCAGAATATTCTGCATCGATAGTTCGACAAATTTTTACCTTATATTAACAAAGGCATCTTATTCAAAGCGACTGAACATCTGATTAATTTATCGTAAATTCGTATCTATGGAGAAGCTCTTCAGAATTATCGAGATAACAAGCGACCTTCAGAAAATATCTCTTCTAAGGAATATAATCCCCATTTTCATGATTTTGAAGAGCTTCTCATTCTCAATCAGGGAAGCCTGAAACATTTTTTTGATTTCAGGGCCGAGGTTTTAAATGCTCCGTTCGCATGAATATCTAAATGAGAAAGATGCATGTAATCAAATCCGCCAGTTAATTTTTTGATTTAAACTAATAAACTCCTCTTAATTGTTTGGGCCATGAACCAGAAAGACCTCAAAAATTTATCTTTATCCGGACAGAGAACAGAGCTGATGCCTGTGCTTTTTGTCGGACATGGAACTCCAATGAATGCAATTGAGGTAAATGAATTTGTGCTCAAATGGAGAGAACTTGGGAAATCAATTCCCGCACCAAAAGCAATTTTATGCATTTCTGCTCATTGGGAAACTAGTGGAACTTTTGTTACTGCAATGACCATGCCCTCTACAATTCATGATTTTGGAGGATTCCCGCAAGAATTGTATGAAGTTCAATATCCTGCTCCCGGAAGTCCTGAATTGGCATACCATGTTAAACGTATTATCAAGTCAGTTGATGTCGGAATGGATCAAAAATGGGGACTTGATCATGGATCATGGAGTGTTCTCAGAAATATTTATCCGATGTACGAGATCCCCGTTGTGGAAATGAGTCTCGACTGGCATCTGACGCCCCTGACTCATTATGAATTGGCAAAGGAGCTGGCGCCTCTCAGAAAAATGGGGGTTTTGATCATTGGAAGCGGGAATATTGTACATAATCTCAGGATGATAGCCTGGGATCATGCGAATGATCCTGAATATGGGTTTGACTGGGCAATTAATGCAAATGAAACATTCAAGCGTCTGATTCTTGACAACAATCATCAGGATCTGATAAATTATCAAACCCTTGGTACTGAGGTGCAGATGGCTGTGCCCACTCCGGATCATTACCTTCCTCTACTTTACACGCTTGCATTGAAGGAAGAAAATGAATCTATCGAATTTTTCAATGATAAGCCTGTGATGGGATCATTATCAATGACATCCGTTAAAATTGAATGAATTCTGAGACCGGTAAAAATCAGTAGGGTCGCGATACTGGTGCTGAATGCTAAGGTGACAAAATAGTAATACACGAAATAAAAGCCTATCTTTGAGCAAATCATGAAAATCAGGTTATTATTGACAAACCAAATATCAATTTATGGGCAGATCGCAGGAAACATCAAACAAAAAGGAAGTAAAAAATAAAAAGGAAAAGAAAAGAAAGGAAAAGGAGAAGAAACGCCTCATCAGAAAAGAGAGCGGGAAAAGCAGTTTTGCCGATATGATCGCCTATGTTGATGAATTTGGAAAGATTTCTTCAACTCCTCCTGACCCTAACAAAAAAATAGAGGTAGAAGCGGATAACATCGAAACCGGAGCCAAGAAAAACATTCCTTCAGCTAAAGCCAGTTATATACGAAAAGGTGTAGTAACTTTTTTCAATGATTCGAAAGGTTTTGGATTTATAAAGGATATGGAAAATAAACAGAGTGTTTTTGTCCATGCCAATAACCTGCAGGAAATAATCAAAGAGAATAATATTGTCACATTTGAAATAGGAAAGGGACCAAAAGGGCTGACTGCTTTGAACGTGAGGTTATTTAAGGAATAATACAGTCAAAAATGTAATTTCTCCTGAGGATTACAGTTTTTTTATGACCCCTGTGAACATCTTTTAGACATTAGATTAAACATTTCAAGTATATCATTGTTCTTATTACAATGATTGACTTGTTATTGAATATGAACCTAACCAGTTGTTTCTCTCCTGAAAGAGAAATATCAATCTTACAGGTTGCAGTTAGTGCAACAACCCGCAAAATAGTTTATAACTCACTTTTTTTATGATTTTATTATGGAAAAAATATTAAAAAAGATAGTCGCGATTACTTTTTTGATGACGCTGGCTTTTAAGGTTTTTGCTCCGACCAGTGAATCTCTCATCGTTGTAAGGAATTTTCCCGTTCAACCTTACAAAAATCTGATTCATGCAATAGGCATGGTAGAAACTCAATATGATACATTAGCTTATAATCCACTGGAAGAAGCAGTTGGTTATTTTCAGATCAGGCCAATACGTCTCGAGGACTATAATAGCAGAACCGGAAGTACGTATTCAAGACAAGACTTGTTCAATTATAATATTTCCGAGAAAATATTTTTATACTATGCTACTGAAATAGGTCCGTATGATTTTGAACGAATAGCCAAGACCTGGAACGGGTCAGGAAAGAATACAATTCTTTACTGGGATCAGGTAAAAAAATTTCTATAGAGAGTATTTCCAATATTCCTGGTATTTAACAAATGAAAATTCCTTCAGGTAACCTTATATCCTGAAGGAGAGGGGAACGTTACCGGTAATAATATTACTATTGCTCCGGAAGAAACTATGGTGATTGAGTGGAAACAGGAATTTATTTATTTACAGATTTTACTGATCGGTAATAAAACAGGAATCCACCTTCCTGTTTGAGGAAGCTGCAATCGGTATGTCCGTCAAGTAGCTTCTTCTTAGTCGTTTGGGTTATTATATATACCGGTTTGTCAATGTCGCCGTTCAGCAGCCACTCCTTATTACTTCTTTCAGCATTTCCACCAGGCATTTCACCGAAATAGAAATAGGGTGCATAACTATAAAAACCGATTGTTGTGACATAAACATCTTTGCCGGAAATACTTTTGTAGAAGTTAATTGCCGCACCCTGTGAATATCCTTCAATTTTCGGAACAACTGCCTTGAGATAGAAAAAAATGCAAAAGGCGGTTGCATAGAATAATGTAATTACACCGCTGAAGAAATATTTCCTTCTGATCATTAACAATGTAACAACAACACACAGGAGAAAAGCAACTCCTATCAGAAATTCATAGCCGTTCCAATTAACCGGAGTATTCAGGCAATCAATTGCAAACCTGTCTTTTATATATGGCGATACAATATCTTTGTACCTTGCGATCAGAGGAACACAGATGAGTATTATTGAAAATATTGTTCCGGCAGCAAGTAACATCCATATCAGGTATTTTTTGAAGGTGTTCCTTCCGTTTATAAGCTCATATAAAAAGAAAGCAGCAAAATATGAAAGCGGAAAATACGAAAGTGATGAGTAGTGTACAATTTTTGTTTTAACAATTGAAAATAAAATCATTACAACCCAAAACAGGATGAGCATCCATTTCAGAAAGTATTTGCCCTCTTCATCGGCAGAGGCTGTGTTTTTCCTGAACAGAACCGGCAGCGCGAGAATCGATATTGGAAAACAACCAAGAAAAACAATCAGGAAATGATAATATATCGGTCCCGAATGGCCGGCTACAGGTTTTAGAAACAGGTTTGCCTGGTATTTAACAAATTCATTAATAAACCAGAAACCGTTATTTATCATTTCAGGAACAAACCATAAAGAAGTGATCACCAGACAAGCTAAGGAGAAGATCAGAACATTCTTCCAGGCTGAAATCTTTTTAAATTTCATAGTGGCCCAATAGATCAACACTGAAATTCCTGCAATCAGTAATCCGACCGGACCTTTAGTGAGTGTTGCCAAACCAATGGATATTCCTGAAAATAAAGCATATTTCGATGCATCTCTGCCCGGCTTTTCTCTTATGCTTCTTGCCAGAAAGATAACCGATAAGAAGATAAAAAAATTAAAAAACGGATCGATAATTCCTGATTTAAAGTATAAGAAAGGCAAAAATGACCCCATGTAAGCCAGTGCCCATATTAAGCCGAACTTTTCATCATAAAGTCTCTTGCCTGTAAAGTATAGAGTCAGAAGTGTAAAGATACCGATGACAGCATTAGGAAAACGGGCAGCAAATTCATTTATTCCGAATGCTTTCATACTCAGAACCTGCATCCAGAAGAATAACGGAGGTTTTTCCCAGAAAGGATGAAAGTCAATTTGTACCCTGCTGAAATTGCCTGATACTATCATTTCCCTGGCTGACTCCGCAAAATTAATTTCATCCCAGTCAAAAAGATGCACAGAACCTAGAAATGGAATAAAAAAGAGAAATGCAGTTGCGCCAATTATGAATGGATAAATTTTTTTATTCATAATATATCAATTAACCAGGAGCTTCCATTTATATATGCCTTTCTTAGTTAAAAAGTAAAGGATTGACACGCCCAGTACTCCAAAACCATACTTGACGCTTCTTCTGAAATTAATGCTTGAAGCTTCCTCAAAATATTTTGTCGGGCAGGTTATTTCGGCTATCGTGAATCCATTGTAAAACATCAGGGCAATCATTTCATTATCAAAGACGAAATCATCAGAGTTATTTTCAAAATTTATTTTTCTCAGTACCTCGGCAGAATAAGCTCTGTAACCGGTATGATACTCGGTGAGCTTCTGATTCATTAGAACATTCTGAATAAAAGTAAGGAGCCTGTTGGCGAAGTATTTATATTTTGGCATTCCGCCGGTAAGTGCACTTTTCCCTAATATCCTCGAACCGAATACGACCTGATAGAGACCAGTTCCTATAAGACTTACCATTGCCGGGATTAAGAGCGGTGTATACTGATAATCGGGATGCAGCATTATCACTATATCTGCATCCAGTTCAAGGGCTTTCCTGTAACATGTCTTTTGATTACCCCCATAGCCTTTATTTTCCTCGTGATGAATAATATGTTTTATTCCCAGCTTCTTTCCCAGATTATATGTATTGTCTTTGCTGAAATCGTCGACAAGGATAACTTCATCAACGATATCAAATGGAATTTCCTGATAAGTCTTTTCGAGTGTTAATTCTGCATTATAGGCAGGCAGCACAACGACTATTTTTTTACCGTTATACATTTTTTACGATACCAGATTATGATGATTAATATTAGCAGGCCAAAAAAAACTGAACGCCATGCCCATGTTGCAAACGCATTGAAAGCGGGGGCATAATAAGTTAACCTGACTCCATCATACCTGAAGAGAGGATTAAGGAAGTACAAAGTACCATCATTGCATTCAACCTCTGTCCTGATATAAGTATCCTCATTGCTGAAATAGCACGAACCTTTTGACTGACCTGTTACTCTTCTGATTTCTGTTCCATGCTGGCCTATGAATTTAATTGCTTTCACAGTCTGGTTCAGGCTGACTGTAAGAGTATCATTTTGAAAAGTTATTGCATTAATTTCGGGCAAATTCAGAAATGCCACCCTTTTCTCTTCGTTTGTTTTCAAGGTATCGGCATTTAATTTTACCCCGAATGATCGTCCGGTACTGAGAGCCTTCAAAATGGAATCCTTTACCATGTCAGTGTTAATCTCGTTGAAGCTGTTGGTGACTTCTTTAATATTTGTCAGATCATGGCAGTCGTCGTCAGCCATAATAAATGCCGGGTGCCCGTTTGACAGGATAGTGTCATATGATGTTGTAAAAACCCGCTCGTGATTGGCAATTTCCATGCAGTTATAATTACCCAGGTATTTAAGATCATTGCTGGAATAAGCCTTTCTGTAGATAGGATGAACGATTGTAATCAGTGTCATGGTATCCTTACGCAGCTGGTCAACTATGAATTGTTTATTGCTGAGGGTCTGGCGGAAAGGAAAATCAAGCCAGCACACTTTTTTCGGATTTAAAACAAGCTGATGATTCTTATAATACTGAAAACCATGCTCGTAAACAGGAACGTACCATTCATTTTTACTTTCATACCGATTTATAACCTGGTAATCGGAAATGCTGATTATGTTGTAATTGAAAGATCTGTATAAACTGTCAATAAATGAAATTGATCTCCTGGCTTTTTCAGATTGTCCAAGAAACTTCCTGGCATGGGCATGGAAATTTGCCCTTCTCCATTTTCCCTGATCAACATTCCTGTAAGGGTTATAGATAAATTTGCCATGAAAAGGTTTCGGTTCAGGAAATGAATATTTTGCATTCACCACATATTGAAGAATAAACAGGATAAAACTGAGAATACAGAGTCCTGCAAGGAATTTGTAAATGATTTTTAATAGCATCACAATTAAAAGTTATAGCAGTAATAAGAAATGCTCTGAATAGCTATTTTTCTAAGAAATCAGGCATTATATTGTTTCAAATTTAATCAGATATTTTGAAAAAGGAAGAAATTCACAATTATTGCTTCATTTGAAAGGCGTAATTACCAGCGGCAGTATTTAAACAAGTATTCTCACTTACCTGTGTCAGGCACTTAGAATTTAACCGGCGAATTCTTATTAAAACTCAAAGTAATTCAATTCTGATAAATTATACTTGTTTTGGTTGATAAAATGCTGAAAGTTTATGATGGGATATATACCGTGTGATTGAACAAGTATACTTAACTTCACGTTTGATATTAAAAAAATATGGAAGAAAAAGTGCCTGATAGCTGGAAAAAATTCCTTGCAGGTTACCCCTGGTTCGGATGCAAAGATTGTTACGGAATCGCGGCATATTCTGAGTTTATGCCTCCCCCACGGTTAGGATATAAACCATACGGTAAACCAGATGATCGTTTTCTACGGGATGATGACCTGTACGGATGGAGAATTTCAGAAATGGAAGAGGAATATGAACTGAAACCTGGAATTGAACACATTGGCCACCAGATAATGAGTAATATCATTAAACTTGGAAAAGGACTTCAGGAACATGCCATTAGCGGCCATGGCAGGGAGAATCTATCGGATAATCCATATTGGCCTGATGAACTGGCATCACACGCGGGAAGTTTGTTCCATGAGAGATTTATAACATTACTGCCTCTGATGCTTTCCCGTACACAGGATGATAAGGGAAGAGTAATTTGGACTTTCTTCGGGAACAGTATTCATGAGCCAGAACAGGTTTTCTGGAAAAGTTTTTTTACCGCTCCCGAAAAAGAAATACCTGAGATACAATCAATATCTTTTTTTACCAGTCTGTTATCTGAAGCATATGGAGAAAAACTGACTGATGTAAATTCCCTTTATAATGCGGGATTCAGGATTTTGACTTCTGAAGGATCTTTGCTTCCAGCCTGGACCGCGAGATTTATTGTAAAAGATGATTCTTCATTCACAAATGTAAAATATCTATTGACATTCAGGGCTTTCAGCTTATTGCCGGAAATTGTCAGGAAAAATTATCTCTCCGGAGTTTTATCTCTGGTTCCATTTCCCGGAAGCCTGGTTTTTTGGGGAATGCTGGGTTATTTGCGTTTAAAAAAAGAGCTTCCTTCCATGGCCCAGATTCCTTTGTTGAACCTTGTTGCACGGAACAGGGGAATTGGTGGCATGAAGGTAACTCAATCGGGATGGATTCATGAGCCTCATCCCGGTATTAAGAACCTGGTAATGAATGAGAATCTCATTCATGATACTTATCATCGAACTAACCGCTGGCAGAAACTGCACAGATACCAGGATGAGCTCAACGAGATAGGACATAAGATGAAGCTGATTAAGGCCCTGTTTAGTACAGAACCTGATGCTATGGGTTTGTATGATAAGCCATTAGCCTGCAACAGCCAGCTTTGGAACAATAAATTCGAACTTCTGCTGAATGGACCCGAAGCCGGAAAGAAAAAAATAATGGAGGTTGAGAAGACAATCTTAAAAGGGGGTCTTTTTGGTTACAGATTCTTTTATCCTCCCATGTGTGTAGGGGAGAATGATATATATCTGCACAGACCGCTTGTGGCGTTCGTAGCGAAAGAAAGTGATACAGTTGAGATTAGGCCTGAATCGCTTTATGGATATATAACCGGATATCACAAAAGTGATAAGGAAATGTCAGATCCGGTTGAACTCTGGCCCAGGATGCTGAAGCGTGAACAGTACCTTTCTGCACTTCATGATTTCAACCCGGTTTATGATCATTATGCTCATCAGACTTCATTTAATATTATCTCATTGTTTGAGAGCTGGGAAATGCAAAAAAGGAATCTCCTTAAAAGATCGTTTGCACAAAACCTTTTAAATATAGCAAAACATAAAACTCTTGAACAGTGGTTGGACGATCTGCATGCACATGTTAACCTGACAGGAAATGCTGGTATGGTACAGAATGCACTGGGAAAAATCATCGAAGAGCATTATGATACAGAACTTCCTGAACCACTTACTTTTACGGAAACATCTACACGTAATTTTGAGGTGAACTGGTGGAATGATATAAAATTTCTGGCCCAGGGCGAATTCATCTACAAGGATAATGCAGATATAATGCATGATGATATGACGCTTGCATTCGTACAGAAGAAGCGACGTGATCTTGAAAAGCTGGGCGAATATCTTATTGGAAGGTATCATAAAGTGATATCGGATAGCGGTATGGAGGGTCAGGCAACGGTTGGTGAACTGGCATTTAAATGGGACACGTTGTTTGATTTTAACCAGTATGGGGGTTGGCTTGGAAATCAGAAAGGCAAAATTCATGAACGTAACTTACTCGTTATAATACCGGGAAAGAACAGGAAACAGGCAGTTGTTATGGGAGATCACTACGATACTGCCTATATGGAAGATATTTATGAGAAAGCCCGTGGTGGCTCAGGAGCCAGACTGTCAGCAAAGGGGGCCGATGATAATTATTCTGCAAGTTCAACACTCTTGCAGGCGGCTCCAATCTTTTTAAAAATGTCGAGAGAGGGAAAACTGGAACGTGATATCTGGCTTATCCATCTGACAGGGGAAGAATTTCCCTCTGACTGTATGGGTGCCCGTAATTTCTGCAAATCACTGATAGAAAAAAACCTGATTCTGAAGGTTGATAAAAATACCGGTGCAAATCTTTCGGAAACAGAAATTGTCGGACTTTATGTGATGGACATGATTGGACATAACCGCGATAATGACCAGGATATTTTCCAGATATCACCAGGAAAAAGTTCGGAATCATTGTTTCTGGCATATCAGGCACATCTTGCAAATATGATCTGGAATGAATGTGCACACAGATGGAACAGGCAGCCTGAAAGATTAAATTTGGCGCGTGGTAAAAGGATCAATGCGATGCAGGAAATCCCTGATATCGCAAAGCATTTATCTTTGAAAGGAGAGGTACGCACACAGTTCAATCCGCATAGTTCGCTTTTCAATACCGATGGCCAGATATTCTCTGATACTGGTGTCCCTGTAGTGCTTTTCATGGAAAATTATGATATCAGCAGGACCGGATATCACGATACCAAGGATACCCTTGAGAACATAGACCTGGATTACGGAGCTGCTTTTGCAGCTATTGCTATTGAGACTGTTGCAAGGGTTGCATCATTGAAGGAAATCGGGTTCTGAGTAGTGTTTTTTAAATTTCCGGACAGATTAAAAAAAGAGTCATTATATGTTTTTCTTACCCTCTTCCCAACCTTCCCCCACAGGGGAAGGTGACCATTTCCCCCTTGGGGGAAATAAGAAAGGGGGTAATAGTACGTGAAGTGAAAGAAACATCTATATAACTAATATTCTTGTGAATAAACTTTTAATTAAACTTAAATATCATGAATATTACATTCAGAACTATTCCCGAAAAGAATGATATACAAAGAGTCATGGAAATTGTCGAATCGACGAAATTCTTCTATGATCATGAGATCGAAATCGCTGCCGAACTGGTCGCAGAAAGGCTGAGTCATGGGGAATCAACAGGGTATTATTTTGTGTTTGCTGAAGTTGATGGCGTCACTGCAGCCTATGCCTGCTTTGGACCTATTATCATGTCGAAAACATGTTTTGATCTTTACTGGATAGCCACTCATAACGACTTCCGCGGGAAAGGTATCGGAAAAAAACTGATCGAAGAGACCAGTAATCAGGCCAGGAAAATGGGATGCAAGATCCTTATTGCTGAAACGTCGGGACTGGATCATTATACACCAACCAGAGCTTTTTATATCAATAATAGTTTTATACTGGAAGCCACATTGAAAGACTTCTATACTGAAGGCGACGATAAGCTGTTTTATACCAAGCGTATAGGTTAATTATTCTATAGATCTCCACATAATAGCGTAAAAAAAATGTATTACTCAGTGCAACTCTGTGCATCCTCAGATTAACTCTGTGTCAGTTCTTATTTTTTCGGGACACAGAGATCACAGAGAAGCACAGAGAGTCACGGAGAAATTCAAATCCATTAATTTACTATATCAACCTTTACAGCAGCGTTTTTCAGCCCTCTTGATTCAGCTTTTACAGCAAAGGAACCTTTTGATCCTTTCTCAGCAGCAACAATCACAAGACATAATCCATTATAAGCTTTCTTTGATTTAGCCTGAAATGACTCATGGCTGGTAGCGTCGCCGTTATCAGTTGCAACAATTCTTCCGGGTCCATCTATGCTGAAATTGAGCTGGTTATTGCTTTTCGGAACAAGAAGTTTATTTTTGTCCTCAATTCTTACTGTAACATAAACCAGATCATAGCCGTCAGGTCGAACTGCCGGTCGATCGGCAGACATTGATAGCCCAGATGCATTATCAGTAGTCTTTACAATATCCTCAGCCCATTTATTCCCATTTTTATAAGCAATCACCTTAAGTTCACCGGATTGATATACAACTTCATCCCATTTAAGCCTGTATTCAAATTCACCTTTTTTCTTACGTCCGAGCGATTTGCCATTCAGGAATAGCTCAGCTTCGTCACCTGATGTATAAACATAAACAGGAGTGACCAGACCTTTTCTTTCTGGCCAGTTCCAGTGAGGAAGAATATGTGCCATAGGAAGCTCAGGTCTCCATCTTGACTGGTACAGGTAGAAGCGGTCCTTTTTAAATCCTGCGAGATCCATAATACCGAAATAACTGCTGCGTGAAGGTACTTCCGTAGCACCCATCTTATCAAGCATCTTTTTTGTCTCGTCATACCATCTGGTGCCTGGTTTAAGACCTGTCAGATCTCCTGAGTATGGTGTTGGTTCTCCAATATAGTCAAATCCTGTCCATACGAATTCACCCATAGCTGCCGGGAACTTATCCAAAAGAGTCCATTGCTGATCAGTTGTGGATGCCCACCCCGGGTATGCAACATCATAGGATGTTATCTGGAAGATTCCTTTGCCCGGAAGATTATTATTGAGGTCACCCTGTACAATCGGGAAAAAGTACTCGCCTCTTGAGCTTACTGTTGAAGCAGATTCGGTTGATATAAGTCCTTGATCGGCATTGTCTTTCAGGTCATAAAACCTCTTATAGTCACCCAGATGATAATTTATTCCGAATACATCGAGCGTTTTCTGAAATCCATTGGTACCTGAGTTGGAATCGTTGCAACCTGATGTTACGGGTCGGGTATTATCTTCTGATTTGACTATTTCATTCAGCTCTTTTGCAAGATATGGATTGCGCTGATCAGGCACTTCATTGCCTATGCTCCACATAAAAACAGAAGGGTGATTCCTGTCGCGGCGAACCATCGCTTTCATGTCTTCCACGTGCCATGCATTGAATAGAACATTATAGTCGTCCTTTTTTTTGCCGATTCTCCAGGTATCAGAAAATTCAACCTGAATAAGGAACCCCATTTTATCACAGAGATCAACGAGTTCCGGAGCAGGCGGATTGTGACTTGTCCTGATGGCATTACAGCCCATCTCCTTTAGTATCTCGAGTTGCCTGGCAGCAGCACGGGTATTGAATGCGGCACCCAGCGCTCCAAGATCGTGATGGTTACAAACACCATTGACTTCAACTCTTCTGCCATTCAAAAGGAAACCATCCCTGGCAGTAAAATTCAAAGTTCTGAAACCGAAATTGGTCTCATATCTGTCAGTCACTGTAGTTCCCTGCATAACGATAACAGCTACGCGGTAAAGTTCAGGTTTAGTTATGTCCCACAAAACCGGGTCCTTCACAGCAATATCAAACCTGAAGTCATGATCCTTCATTGCCGGCACAGTTGCGGTGACAACAACTGATTCCGCAACAGGGGCAGAGGACAGTTCAAATTTATCATTCAGTTTATATACCAGTGCTTTTATTGTAACCGGCAGAGGTTCATTTATGTGACTTTCCACTTCAGCTTCAACGCTCAGCATGCCTCTCTCTTTCTTTATTTCTGGAGTACTACAGAATACCCCATTATTTGCGATATGCAATTGGGAAGTTTTTACAAGCCATACGTTCCGGTAAAGACCAGCTCCGGGGTACCATCTTGAATCCCAGTTCTTTGTGTCGAGCCGTACTGCTATGACGTTTTTCTTTCCGATAATGATGTATGGTGTCAGATCAAGACGGAAAGATGTGTATCCGTAGGGCCATTCTCCGACATATTTACCATTCAGCCATACTTTAGCATTTGCCATTGCACCATCGAAATCTATATAGATGCGTTTTTCCTTGTCATTTTCACTTACAATAAAATGCTTTCTGTACCATCCAATACCTTTCCATGGCAAAAGTCCGGTATTGTTTTCCAAAGTATCGCTGAAAGGACCTTCGATGGCCCAGTCGTGGGGCAGATCAAGAGTTCTCCAGCTATTGTCATTTACAGATGGCAGCTGAAGGTTTTCAGGTTCTCTGTCTGTAGCTACAGATTCAACCGAAGCATTGAAATATTTTACGAATTTCCAGCCCTGGTTAAATGATTCGCGCGATCGTGGTGACTCCTGTGCCATTAGAGCATCAGTGATACCGAGTGTTATCAAAATCACTAATAGTGTTAAGATCGATGTTCTTTTCATATAACAGCATTTAATAAAATTTTCTCTAAAGTAATTAAATCCTTTGTTATCAACACATAATTTCCATGATAAGTAAATAAGACCTAAAGGTCATTGTTTTTTATGCACTTTTGTGGTATAAAATTCTCTATGGACTTTCCCTTTTATCTTTTTCTTCCGTAAATAATTAATAATTCAAAAAAAATCAGCATATTGAAAACAGATAAGAAGTTAAATTTTCTTCCGCGTGCTCAAGGCAACAAGTGTTTGTGCTTATC
>Ga0224523_1000527_pt1 | contig 19384 bp, 12 predicted proteins | sample CFST50metaG_FD_182732 | JGI IMG/M metagenome (GOLD analysis project Ga0224523, IMG submission 182732) | Peat soil microbial communities from Stordalen Mire, Sweden - C.F.S.T50 | ecosystem: Environmental > Terrestrial > Soil > Wetlands > Peat | place: Sweden: Norrbotten County, Stordalen Mire...
CTATAAGATTTAAGCCGGTTTATTATAACAATGTTATCTGCATCTGCAAAGAATGAGATTATGCTGGATGCAATTTTTGGACCTATTTCATATACCGATGTCAGAGTATCGGCGGAAGCAGACGAGAGATCATCTATTGTCCTGAATCTGGCTACTATTGTTCTGGCCACGGTTTCTCCTACATGCCTGATACCCAGAGCATAAAGAACACGGCTGTAAGGGACTTTCAAAGAATCCCTGATACTCTTTAAAATATTCGATGCAGATTTCTCTCCCATTCTTTCAAGTGGAATAAGTTGCTCTGTTTTCAACTCGTACAGATCAGCGTAATTCCTTATCAGGTTTTTATTGAAAAGGAGATCGACTGTTTCCTCTCCAAGACCATCAATGTCCATGGCTTTCCTGCTGATGAAATGTTCAATCCTTCCTTTAATCTGTGGAGGACAGTGAAGGTAATTTGGACAGAAATGATTTGCCTCACCTTCATTTCTTACCAGGGGAGTACCGCATTCCGGACAGGATTCAATAAATCTGATTTCAATGCTGTTCTCATTTCTGGTAGTGTTGTCAACACCTACTATTTTTGGAATTATTTCTCCTCCCTTTTCAACAAAAACCGTATCATTCAAATGAAGGTCAAGCATGGCGATCTGATCTTCATTATGGAGAGTTGCACGCTTAACAGTTGTTCCGGCAAGATATACAGGCTCAAGATTTGCCACAGGGGTTATGTTTCCTGTTCTACCAACCTGGAAGGAGACCGATAATAGTTTTGTCGATACCCGCTCAGCCTTGTACTTGTAAGCTATCGCCCATCGGGGCGATTTTGCAGTGAAGCCGATCTCTTCCTGAATCCGGAGTGAATTTACTTTCAAAACAACACCATCAATGTCGAATGGAAGTTTTTTGCGTTCCGATTCCCAATGATCTATAAATCCAAGTACTTCATTGAAGCTTTTACAGAGACTTACACTTTCAGGCACCCTGAATCCCCACTTTGCGGCTTCCATAAGGTTTTCATAATGAGTATCATGAGGCAGATCTTCTGACAAGAGGAAATAAAAATTGCAATCTAGATCTCTTGATTCAACAATCCTCGGATCTAGGGTCTTAAGTGTTCCGGAAGCTGCATTGCGCGGGTTGGCGAAGGGAGGAAGGCCATCTTTTGTCCTTTCATCATTGAGCCTTTCAAAGACAGCTCTGGGCATTAAAATCTCACCTCTCATCACAAATTCAGGAGGTATGTTATCACCGGCCACTCTTTCAGGTATACTCTTTATAGTCCTGACATTCAGCGTAACATCATCACCCTTTGTGCCATCGCCACGGGTAAGTGCACGGAATATCCTGCCATTCCTGTAGATTATGCTTATTGAGGCACCATCGTACTTCAGCTCACATACATAATCAACAGGTGTCCCTGTTGATTTTTCAATTCTGCTGTTAAAATCCCTGAGTTCTTCTTCATTATAGGTATTGCCCAGGGAGAGCATTGGATATTCATGGACATACTGCCTGAATTCACTGGTAAGGTCACTACCAACTTTCCCGGTTGGAGAATTATCCGACCTGAAATCCGGAAACTTTTTCTCAAGAGTTTCAAGTTCATTCATCAGAATGTCAAATTCAAAATCGGTAATGACAGGATGATTCAGGACATAATAATTATTATTATGCTCTTCAATCTCCTTTCGGAGCTCTTCAATCCTTTTCTTTGCTTCTGGTCTCTTCATCCCGGTTAAACAGAAATATAAATTTTTAATTCCAGATACCACTGATTTCATGCCCGCATTTGTTGCATTTGCCGTCCTTTAAATTATTGGCGGTTACAGTAAAGCCTTGCCGGGCTACAACCAGGTTACCGCATAAAGGGCACTTTGTATCGGATACCTCATCGCCGGGAACATTACCGGTGTAGACATACTTTAGTCCCTCTGCAGATGCAATTTTTACTGCATTCTTAAGCACTTCAGCCGGGGTAGGAGGCAATTGTTCAAGTTTGTAAGTTGGGTAGAACCTGCTGAAATGCAAAGGTGTATTGTTAAAACCGTTATCATTGAGCCATTTGCACATTTTCCCTATTTCATCTGAATTATCGCTCCACTGAGGTACTACCAGATTTGTGATCTCGAGCCAGACTCCCATATCCCTGTAAATTTTCAGTGAATCAAGAACAGGCTGAAGCTTCCCACCTGTCATCCTTAAGTATGTACTGTCATTGAAAGTCTTAAGGTCGATGTTTGCCGCGTCGATAACTGAGCATAGTTTCTTTAACGGCTCCGGATTAATATAACCGTTTGATTTTACTATATTTTTAATGCCGGCTCTCCTTGCCAGCACCGCAGTATCAAAAGTATATTCATAAAAAGTCACAGGTTCGGTATATGTATAAGCTATTGATCTGCAACTGCTTTTAGCTGCTCCGTCGACTACTTTTTCGGGCATCTGATTATAATTCCTGGTTTTGTCGGGACTTATCTGGGAAATTGACCAGTTCTGGCAATTCAGGCATGCCAGGTTGCATCCTGCTGTGGCAATCGACCATGCCCTTGAGCCAGGGAAAAAATGATATAATGGTTTCTTCTCCACGGGATCTATGTTCACAGTGCATGGGTTGCCGTAAGCCATTGTCCAGAGCTTTGAGCCGTCTACTTTCCTGTTATTGCATTTGCTTACTTCACCTTCTTTAAGTACGCATTCGTTTGGACATATTCTGCACATTATTCCTCTTGGAGTCTCCTCCTGGAACATCGCGACCTTTCTTAACATATTGTCGCCACCCAAACCGGATCCCATAATATAACCCCTGCACGGGAAGCAAACTATTCCTGCGGAAAGTGCAAGGCACTTTTTCAGAAAAAGACGTTTGCTGTTATCAAAATCATTAGTTGACATTGGTGCAGAATAAGAAAATAAAACTACTATTTGTTACGGTTTGTACCAAAAAGAATGCCGGCAAAAATCATTACGGAGAGAAAAAACAGTGAGACCTTTATACCAAGCAGCGGAATCAATATTCCCGAGATCAGAATAAACCCCAATGCTGATCCTGCAAGATCGGCACTGTAAACTGATGACGGATTTGATTCATCAGAAACTGATTTTGTCATTTCACGGAACAGGTGACCAGTAAAAAATGAAGGTAGCAGGATTGCCAGGATTATTATTGAGATCATAGGAAAGGAGTGTTTTATTTCCAGCATTCTGCTGAATGATATCCCTATCAATGCATAATAAAATGCCAGGAAAAGAGCCTGCAGACTGATGGAAATCCTGTCTGGAAATTTCAACTTTGATCCCGAACCGGCTGCCAGTCCGGCCATCATAGCTGCAAGAATCAGGCCTGTAAGCTGATACATATTTCCAGCAGTTAACTGAAGAGTCAGCAGCATGATTATCTCAAAGCCAGCCAGGGCAGAGGCGCTTAAATACATCAATGCATTCTTCCTTCTGACTGATAATGCCGGGAGTGCGAAGACTAGGATGAGGAGGATTATTGCTGGATACTTCTCACCAATGTTCCTGCTTAAATTATAAGCCTGAAAATGGAATGCAGCAACGGGAGATACTTCACTATTCTGCCTGGCACCAGGGATAATGGCCGATAATATTTCCTTTGATTTTGCTTCTATAAGATCATCAGCAAGGTAGGCAGGGCCGACATAGATGTTTTTAATTCCGCGCTTCGCAGCGAGGCTGCAAAAGGATACAGAAACGTCTTCATCAGATGCGATGAAATACAACTTTTGTCCTAGAACCGGCTTTACGAACCGGAATACTTTTAAAAGACTGCTATAGATGGAAGAGCATAGATTTAATGATTCACGGTTTAAATAGTCATCACCCGGACATGGAGAGCACATGAAAACGCCACCCTGACTGAGCCTCATTTTTACTTCTGCAAAAAACTCCGTTGTGTAGAACCTGTTTAATGAGAGAGTCGATGGGGGGGCAAGAAGAAGAAGTATAACATCTGCCTGATTCCCTTTTTTTCTTATATATCTGAATGCATCTTCATTTTCGATAGTCAGAAATGGGGGAATAACTTTGATGTCCTTTTCTGCATTTTTTATAAGTTCCGGGTCTCTTTCAAGAAAGGTTACCTCTTTTATATTGTACTTTTCAATTTCCGGAAGATGCGACCCAAGGTTGCCAGAGATAAGGATGACCTTTTCAGGATTTGGACGCTGTAGCATTGCATAGTGGATGTCCTCTTCCCTTTCAATTGCATCATCGTTGTATGCAAGGAGCCTCTGATTATAATACAGAGCAGTCTCATGGGCATAGCTGCCTTTTGTTATATTGCCATATGGAGTGTCCTTTGTTTCCGTGACTTTCAAACCCGGGAGAAGCACTTGCCTGAAAAGGATATCCGGATCAAATATTATTACAATTGAAATTATAACGGCAAAAACAATTTTCAGCAATAGTTTCTTTTTGCTGTTTCCGATATAGAATGTCAGCAGTGTGAAAATGAGAGACAGAAGCGTGATTACCAGAAAGAGCTTGTAATTATTTAGAATTCCGGATGCAAGAACTGAAATAAGAATCCCTGCAACAGCAGCTCCGATAGTCTCAGTTGAATATGATATACCAGGTGTGATTTGATGTGATTGTCTGGCGCAGGAAAGAAGCTTAATAAAATAGAATCCGGATACCAGGCAAAAGGGCAGGAGTACAATGAGAGTAAAGATCATACTGACAAGAAAGGAAGGCGTCTCTCCTCTATCCAGGAAGAGTCTTGAGAAAAGAAGCATCATCAATAGCGAAACAAAGGGGGCTATGGAAAAGATCAGGCTTATTTTCCGGATATCGTTCAGACCTGATTTTCCGGCGATGGCCGCTCCGGCAGATGATGTAATAAGCCATGAACCAAGGAAAACACCGGCTATCAGTTCATATCCTCCCGTAATATTCATCATTTCCTTTACCAGCAGTACCTGCACAGAAGTGCTGGTGAAGCCGGCCATCCAAAGGCTTGAAATGAAGGATTCGGGCTTTGGAAGAACAGGAGTTGTTGTTTTTGCCGGTGGTTGATTTGATGAAAATATATTTTTGAAATAGGAGAGGTGCCACGAAATGTGAAAAATACAGATAAGTGTACTTCCTACACCTATTTCAACATGCCACTTTAACAGCTGTTTGATAAACGTGATATTCCACTTGTAATTTATCTGCAGAGCCATAAAAACTCCGGCAAGCGCAACAAAAAGAAGAGAAATTGCGAGGATTGAATTCCATATTTTCCGGTGAAGCGCAAGAGAATAGAACCCCGTTCGGTATAAGAAAAAGCTGATGAAATATAGTAAGGAAACAGTTAAGCAGGTCCCTGCAACATGGTACATTGTTACTTCTTGTTTTCTTCCAGAACTAATCCTTCATAAATATAAATATCAGCGCTCTTCCATCCATCCCATCCGATACCAGCCTTATCCCTTGAAGTATAACCCAGAAACTCTTCAAGTGTCCAGCCATATTCGATAGGTACCTGTGGCAGCATCGTTCCCGAGTGGAAATCTTTCTTTATGTAGATACCGTGTTTTCCGAGGATAATCTCATTTATATTATTGATCTTCTTCATAGGTCCCAGAACAGTGATCTCAAAATCGACCTTATCGTATTCAGCTTTTGTTAGAGATGGAAAGCGTGGATCCTCGAAAGCAGATGAGGCGGCGGAAGCGCTGACAACTTTAAACAATGGGTCGTCTGATACGAAACTGCCGATGCACCCTCTCAGATTTCCATTTATCTTCAGAGTGACAAATGCGCCAAATTTCTGTTTGAGAGCCTGCGGTATTTTACTTTCATCAATAGTATAGTTCTTATCATCAAAGAGAAGAGATTTTATGCTATTCCTTGCAATGTCGAACAGTTCTTTCTTCTCTTCATCTGTAAAACTGACCTTAATCATTGATTTCTGATCCGCTTTCTGATCCTGCTTTTCTTCAACAAGTGCTATTGCATTATATCCTACAACCTCATTTTTGCTGCCATACTGAGAATCACCTGAATTAGAGTAATCAATTTTCTTGTATTTCAGTGTTTTATTGCCTTCTGTAAGATACAGCAGAGTAAGACCTGAAGTCCATCCGCACATGCTTGTGACCAGGCCGGGCGTATCTTTTGCTGCATTTTTTTCCAGAACTGAAAGAAAATTGGCCGGGTCGCCTGATATAATACCATCGGCTGTAAGCTTATCATTAACAATGGCGTCATTGTAAGGCGGATAGTGAGAAAAATCGCTGCTTATGACAAACAGGTTTTCAGGTGTGAACCATGGCCTTAGTGCTTCAGCAATTGCCCTGATGGTAGTTGTATTATTGGTCCCCAGTATAATCGGAACAATAGGCGGGGTTTTATCATAATAATATTGTATGAACGGTACCTGCACCTCAATACTATGCTCCTCTGCGTGAGCGTCGGACGAGAAGTCGAAGAGCGGGGATTTTTTCATTAGCTCAGCAGCAATCTCCCTGTTTACAATTGCTATGCCCAGTGGAGTTACATAATCCCCCTCGCTATAGATGGATGCTCCCTCAAAAGCCATAACATGGCTTGATCCAATTATGAAAATATTCTTGTAATCACCTTTTTTTGAAGTGGCTGAGAAGGCTGAAGCAGCTGTCCTTCCGGAAAAAACATATCCGGCATGAGGAGTGATAATTGCCCTCACATTCATTGTTTCAGACGGCTTTTTACACTCTGCAAAAAGTTTTGCAAGGTCGCTTTTAAGAGTATCCTTATTATCTGAATAGAATTTGCCAGCTGCATATGGCTTACGGTCAACCGATCTATTCTGGGAATGGATTTCCATAATTGAAAGAATTGAAAACAATACTATAAAAATGGAACGCATAACGAAATATGGTTTGGCGTAATAAAGTTATGCCAAAAAAATTAAGAAAGAGATATTCAGAAGGATTTGTTTCAGATAAGCACCATCGATTCTTTAAGAATCTCCCCATTATCGTCCGTGCCGTAGATTTTAATACCAAGGCTTACTTTAGGAGATCCTATTATGTCGATTATCGGGCTGAGAGCATCTTTAAGATCTTCAACATCCATGCTGTCGAATTCTTCAATGTTAAAATAAAGATGGATCATCAGTGTTGATTCTGATTCCTTTATTGCAGATAGTGCTTTTACTATTTTTGCAAGCCAGATGGAGGATGCAGTATTGAAATACTCAAGGTTCAGCCTGAGATTGGTGGTATGCCTTGGATTGTCTGCATACTGGGATACCCACTTCAGGACATTTTCGTAGAGATCAGCAGCATTCTCAGGTATTGATCTGCCCGAAAATATCAGTTCTCCGCTCAGATGGTTGAGATCAATCTGGGGAGTTTTGGCGGTAGGCTCAATAAAAAGATTTTTCAGTTCCACCCGTTATGAACAATAAGTGTCGTTTATTTGACAATAAATCACTTTCAAAAATATAACAACTTTTTTATTATATCTGTACTCTTCATCAAAAAGAAATGTCCGGTAGTCAAATATTTTAATCTGTTTATATAAGATGATGGTTCATATCAGTTTTGAGGATCCCGGTTTTTGATCCTGTTTTGTTGTACGCCAATATATTAAAATATTATCTTTGCGGCTGAAATTTAAGATGAGTGATGGAGCGCATTCTAAAAGAAAAGATAAGGGAAACTTTAAAGGTTCTGTACAATAGCGATGTGCCTGACGACCTGATTCAGATACAGGAAACCAGGAAGGATTTCAAAGGAGATTTTACCCTGGTGGTTTTCCCTTTACTGAGATATTCAAAGAATACTCCTGAAAAAACGGGAGAGACCATAGGAAGTCAAATTGCTTCGACTTTTCCGGCAGTTTCCGGTTTTAACGTTGTCAAAGGGTTCCTTAATCTTGAAATTTCTGATGAATGGTGGATGGATTATTTCCGTAAGATGGCGTCAGAATCAGACTTGCTGCAAAGATGTCAGGTAAAATCGCCGGAGATCATTCTGGTGGAATACTCCTCACCGAATACAAATAAACCGCTTCATCTCGGACATATCAGGAATAACCTTCTTGGATTCTCACTCTTCAGAATACTTTCTGCATGCGGACATAAAGTCATTAAAACGAACATAGTCAACGACCGTGGGATTCATATTTGTAAGTCTATGCTGGCCTGGCAGAAATATGGTAACGGAGAAACTCCTGAATCGTCGGGTATGAAAGGCGATCACCTTGTTGGTAAATATTATGTCATCTTCGAGAAAGAAATGAAGCTTCAGGCCGGTGAACTTATGACTAAAGGTCTTACTGAAGAAGATGCCAGAAATTCATCGCTCCTTATGAAGGATGCAAGGGAGATGCTTTTAAAATGGGAAGCCGGAGACAAAGAGGTGATGGATCTGTGGAAAATGATGAACTCATGGGTTTATGCCGGCTTCGATGAAACCTACAGAAAGCTTGGAGTCGATTTTGACAAGATATATTATGAATCCGAAACTTATAAGACCGGCAGGGATCTGGTTCTGACAGCTCTGGATAAAAATATTTTTTATCAGAACACGGACAACTCGATATGGGCTGATTTAAGCGCCGAAGGTCTTGATCAGAAATTATTGCTTCGTTCCGATGGTACCGCTGTGTATATGACCCAGGACCTTGGCACTGCAGTTTTAAGACATGAGGAATTTAACTTCAATAGATGCCTATATGTGGTGGGGAATGAGCAAAATTATCATTTCCAGGTACTTAAAGCTCTTCTTAAAAAGATGGGATATGACTGGTCCGATGGATTGTTCCATTTTTCATATGGCATGGTTGAGCTTCCTGAAGGAAGAATGAAATCGCGTGAAGGGACAATTGTTGATGCTGATGATTTGATTACAGAGATGATAACAACTGCCAGGGAGGTGTCCCAGGAACTGGGAAAGCTCTCCGATTTTGCCGAACCTGAAAAAGATGAGATATTCAGAAAGATCGGACTGGGAGCACTGAAGTACTTCATCCTGAAAGTCGATCCAAAGAAGAATATGACATTCAACCCTTCCGAATCGATTGATTTTAACGGGAATACCGGTCCATTTATTCAGTATACTTATGCAAGGATAAAATCAGTATTCAGAAAAGCCGATCAGACAGGAATAAGCTGCGATCCGGGTAATTATACCGGTATTAAAGCAGGTGAGAAAGAGATTGCCCTTATCAGGCTTCTCAGGAAATTTACTGATACTATCAGTGAGGCGGCGAACAATTACAGCCCTGCCCTGGTGGCTAATTACTGCTATGAGCTGTCTAAAGAGTACAACCAGTTCTACCATGATTTTTCAATCCTCGGAGAACCAGACCCTGCAAGACGCAGGTTCAGGCTTGACCTGTCAAAAGTCACAAGTTCTATTCTTTATTCCGGGATGAATCTTCTAGGGATAGAGATGCCAGAGAGAATGTAGATGAATTAATATTATATACCTGATTGCAAAATGTTCGAGAATTTAAGTGAAAGGCTGGAGAAATCCTTTAAAATACTCAGGGGCCAGGGAAGAATATCAGAGATTAATATTGCGGAGAGTCTCAAGGAGGTCAGAAGAGCATTGCTCGATGCTGACGTTAACTTCAGGATAGCCAAACAATTCACTGATACTGTTAAAGCAAAGGCACTTGGGCAGGAGGTTCTTAAATCAGTGAACCCTTCACAGATGCTGGTTAAAATTGTCCATGATGAACTTACCGCGCTGATGGGGGGCGACAAGACTGATATTAATATCAAGATCAATCCGTCTATAATACTTATAGCTGGTCTCCAGGGTTCAGGTAAAACTACTTTCAGCGGAAAGCTGGCAAAATGGGTTAAGAGCAAGCGTGGCAAGAACCCAATGCTTGTGGCAGGTGACGTTTATCGTCCTGCTGCAATCGAACAGCTGAAAATCATTGGCTCACAGGCAGAAGTTCCGGTATATTCTGAAGAAGGCAACACAAACCCGGTGCAGATAGCAAAGAATGCAGTAAAAGAAGCCAGGAAGAACGGAAACGATGTCGTTATCATTGATACTGCCGGACGTCTGGCAGTGGATGAGGAGATGATGAAGGAAATTGCTTCTATAAAAGATGCAGTCTCCCCTCATGAGATCCTTTTTGTGGTTGATTCAATGACCGGTCAGGATGCCGTTAATACGGCACGGGAATTCAATGAAAGACTCGACTTCGATGGCGTTGTCCTTACAAAGCTTGATGGTGATACAAGAGGAGGAGCTGCTCTTTCAATAAGGTCAGTGGTAAACAAGCCTGTAAAATTTGTGAGCTCTGGCGAGAAACTGGATGCGATAGATATTTTTTACCCTGTCAGAATGGCCGACAGAATACTGGGTATGGGAGATATCGTTTCACTGGTTGAAAAGGCACAGGAACAATATGATGTTGAGGAGGCCCGGAAACTGCAGAAAAAAATTGCAAAGGACCAGTTCGACTTTAACGATTTTATTGCCCAGATAGAGCAGATCAAAAAGATGGGTAATGTCAAGGATCTTATGGGTATGATCCCTGGTGTCGGAAAAGCAATTAAAGATCTTGATATTGACGATAATTCCTTCAAGGGTATTGAAGCTATAATAAAGAGCATGACACCACTGGAACGGTCAAACCCGGTTGTAATGAACGGGAGCAGGAGAAAGAGGATTGCAGAGGGAAGCGGAACAAGTGTTCAGGAGGTCAATAAACTCTTAAAGCAGTTTGATGAAACCCGCAAAATGATGAAAATGGTTACGAAGGGGGGTAACGCTGCCAGGCTTATGGGACGCAGATAATATCCGGATATGTATACAATAATCGACGGCAGGAAAACAGCTGCTGACATAAGGAAGGAGATTGCAGAAGAAGTTCTGAAGCTTAAGGATGAGGGTAAAAAGATCCCTCATCTTGCCGCAATCCTGGTGGGTAATGATCCGTCAAGCGTGACTTATGTGGCAAATAAAATTAAGGATTGTGAAGAAGTTGGATTCCTTTCGACTCTTGTAAGGTATGAAGAGAACATTCCAGAGGTTGTTTTGCTTAAAAAGATAGTTGCACTGAACAAAGACAATGATATTGATGCATTTATTGTTCAGCTCCCGTTGCCTGATCACATATCTGAAAACAGGGTAATTGAATCAATAAACCCGAACAAGGATGCTGACGGTTTCCATCCGGTCAACCTTGGAAGAATGATCATCGGGCTTCCCGGTTTCGTGCCTGCCACACCATTCGGAATTGTAGAGCTAATAAAGAGGTACGGAATTGAGACATCCGGGAAAAACTGCATTGTGCTTGGACGAAGCAATATTGTAGGCCGCCCGGTAAGCATCCTTCTTTCACAGAAAGGAATGGATGCGACAGTAACCGTTGCCCACAGCCACACAAAGAATTTGCCGGATCTGATAAGAGAATCTGATATCATAATAGCTGCACTCGGCTTTCCGGGTTTTGTAAAAGCCGGAATGGTAAAGGAGGGAGCAGTGGTAATAGATGTCGGCACCACACGGATTGAAGCACCCGGCACTAAAAGCGGATTCAGGCTTGCAGGTGATGTCGATTTTGAGAACGTAGCTCCCAGATGCTCCTATATTACTCCTGTTCCGGGTGGAGTAGGCCCGATGACACGAGTCTCACTGCTCAGAAATACACTCAGAGCTGCTGAAATGAAGAGATAGCTAATCTGTTAATGCTTTCAGATTCCTTTGAAATACAGGTCATAACCACCTTTTCCCCCTGGCCTGTCGGAAGAAAAAATCATATATACATTATAGAATGTTCTGTCGTAACCGATAGCAGGGCAGGTTTCGTTGTATTGTGTATTTACATCAGGACCGAAATTAACCGGCGAATTCCATTTGCCATTTTTAAAGACGGAATAGTAAAGATCAAATCCACCCAAACCTCCTGAACGGTTTGAAGCAAAAACCATAATATTTTGATAAACGAAGGGACATTTATCATCACCTGTGCTGTTGATGCTGTCGACTTTGACAAGTGGCCGGAATGGTTTGGACAACCATACCGAGAGAGCTGTATCTAATGACCTGGATTTCTGGTAGATGTCAAAATCTCCGCCTGCTGACGAGGAGAAGTAGAGAGTATCCTGGTTTGCATCAAAGCATATGTAGGCTTCATCGCCTGTTGTATTTAGCATATTAGCAGTGGCTGGGGCGATAACATCGGGTAGGGTACTTGATGCCACTGGTCTGTTCATAGTATAATAAAAATCAAGATTTCCGCTACCATTATCCTTGGAAAAAAACAGATACTCATATCCATCGGTCGGACTGTAAAGTCTGTACGGAGCAATTCTGTCGTTTGTTCCGTTTACTGCTGCCAGAAGCTTCGTAAGGAAAGAATCCGAGGTAAGGTCGGATCCAAGGCCGAAAATCCCTTTATCCTGATCCCATGTGTATGAAACCGAACCCTGAACAAAATCATGCCTGCTGCCAGAACTGTTTTTGCTGCTTGAATATATCAGTAATTGCATATAGAGATTCGGGTCCATATCGTCATATGCTGAATTAAGACCGGTAAGAACCGTTAATGAATCAGGGAAAACACCATACGGATATTTAATCGTATCAGTTTTCTTGCAGCCCATAATGCCATTCAATACTATTAATATGCTAAAAACCAATGCTGAAGATAAGCTTGCAGATGATTTTTTCATGATGAACAGGTTAACATGTGATACTAACGTAAAGATATTAATATTTAGTATTAAATGAAAAACCGGGTGGGTGCCCGGTTTTTCTGAGGTAGAATTTAGGTTAATTCTTGGGTAAATTGAGTATAGGGTAATAAAATTGTTTTTACATAAATAAGATGAATATTATAGCTGCGAGGTTGCGTATATTTAATAAAAAAATGCAAGAAAAATATATTTATTCGTATTGATCTGGAAATAAGATGTTTAAAAAAATATAATTTTGTTAATAATTGAAGATAGGCCGGGTAAACACTGTTGGAATTAGTATTATTTTTACAAAGTAGCAGAATTAGCAATGGAAGAGGATAAGTTCGGATACCCGTTTGAGGAAGAGGTTAAACAAGCTGTCCAGAAGTTTGAAAGGATGCGAAGGAATAATGAAAATTATTTCTTTGATGTGGTCGAGTTTGAGTCAATAATTGATTATTATATTGAATCAAATAACCCGGCACAGGCTTTTGAAGCAGCGTCGATGGCAACAGAACAGCATCCCCAATCGGTTTCGATTCAGCTAAGGAAAGCCAAAGTCCTTCTTGACAAGGGTCGTGCCGTTGAGGCGCTCAGGATACTGAAAAAACTTGAGCATATAGAACCAGGTAACCATGATATCTATGTAACTAAGGGAACAGCCATGGGCATGCTGGGAGATATCCAGGGAGCCAGGAAAGTGTTCGATTATGCCTTGTCGCTCGATTCCGATGAAGTTGAAAACATACTCTTTGCAATAGTATCCGTCTTGCAGAACCTGAATTATTATGAACAGCTCATTCCATATCTTCTCCAGCTTATGGAAAAGGAGCCAAATTTCAGGGCTCATCTTTATGACCTGGCTTATGCTTATGAGAAAACAGAAGATTATGTAAACAGCATTTCTTATTATCTGAAGTACCTTGAAGAAGAACCGTTCTCAGACTCTGCATGGTACAATCTGGGTATCATTTACAATAAGCTTGATCAATCGGAGAAAGCAATAGAGGCATATGATTATGCACTTGCCATAAACTCCGAGAACACCTTTGCTCTTTTCAACAAAGGAAACTTGCTGTGCAATCTTGAACGTCATGCTGAAGCGATTCCTGTCTATCTTGAATATCTCGAGAATGAACCGGATAGCTTTGAGGCAATGACATATCTTGCAGAATGTTACGAAAGAAATGTGAATATACTCCTGGCAAAGAAATACTACCGCGAAGCTATTGAACTTGCCCCTGAATTTGCCGATCCATGGTTCGGACTCGGAGTTATAGAACTGAATTCAGGCAATCCCGACGACAGCCTTATTTATTTCAGAAAGGCAGTTCGCCTCGACGACGAAAACCCTGAGTTCTGGTACCTTCTCGGTAAGGCCCATTATGTGAAAAATGAGCTTAAATCAGCACTGAGCTGCTTCAGGGAAGCGCTTAAAATAGATATATATTATGATGACGTATGGATCGACCTTGGCAAAATCCTGCTGAAGGAGAAACTCATAGAAAAGGCAATTCCTTACCTTGAACATGCCTATAAAGTAACAGGTGATGTCCCCGGAATAAATTATATTATGGCTTCACTTTATCTTCATGCAGGAGCCTTTGACAAGGCATTCAGGCACATCTCTCTGGCAATCGATATTGACAATGATATTTTCAGCGAGTATTCTGAACTATTCCCTTCAGCCCTGCTATCCAGGAAGATTGTCAAGCTTTTAAAATCGAATGATCTTATCTGATAACGATACATATAGCTTTTGATTTATGAAAACAATTCTCCCGTTTTTACCGGAACGTCCTTCCAAACCAAGAAATTCAGGCCTCACCATGGTCATGGATAAAGGGCTTAGCATCAGGGAAGCTGAAGATCTTATGTCAGTTGGAAGCAAATACACAGATTTTGTGAAGCTTGGGTTCGGAACCTCAGTTATCACACCGGGATTAAAGAAAAAAATCAGAATATATAAAGAAGCAGGGGTCATTCCATATTTTGGTGGTACTCTTTTTGAAGCCTTTATAGTCAGGGACATGTTCAGGGAATTCATTAAATTCCTTGATAAATATGAAATAGATTTGGTAGAGGTATCTGACGGGTCATATGATATTGAACATTCCAGGAAGCTGGAGTACATTAAAATCCTTTCAAAACGCGGAACTGTGATCTCTGAAGTAGGCTCCAAGAAGAAAGAAGTGGTTTATTCGCCCGATGAATGGGTAGCAATGATGAAATCTGAACTCGCAGCAGGTTCGGTTAAGGTGATAGCAGAAGCGCGAGAATCCGGTACAACAGGTATCTATAATGAAGACGGATCAATCAATAATAAGATAATTGGTGCAATATCAGAACATGTAAAGCTCGAGAATGTGATATGGGAAGCTCCGATGAAAGCTCAGCAGGCATGGTTTATCAAGCACTTTGGCGCTAATGTAAACCTTGGGAATATAGCACCGTATGAGGTAATATCTCTCGAGACTCTGCGCCTTGGTCTTCGTGGAGATACTTTTTTCCAGTTCCTTCCTGACAATATGATGGGCAAGTGATCCAGCTTAATTAATAACGTACTTCCCCGATGAGAAAATTCGGACTGATCGGATATCCACTGGGGCACTCCTTCTCTCAGAAATACTTCACTTCGAAATTTGCTGAAGAACATATTTTTGATTGTTCCTACGAAAACTTTCCGCTTACTTCACTTGATAATTTTCACGACCTTATCTCCAACAACCCTGACCTGTGCGGACTCAATGTGACAATTCCCTATAAAACGGAGATACTCAGGCATGTTGATGCAGCCGATCAGGTAACAGGGGAAATTGGTGCTGCCAATTTACTAAAGATCAGGAGGGAAGACGGGAAAATGAGGATAATTGCCTACAACAGCGATGTGGTAGGAATCAGAGACTCGGTTATTTCATTATTCCCTGAAACTCATGAAACAGCTCTCATAATTGGAACCGGCGGCAGTTCAAAAGCTGTTTCGTGGACTCTAAGAAACCTGGGTTTCAGAGTGCTCATTGTTTCAAGAAACAAAAAAGTGGATATCCTTGGATATGAAGATATCAATGCTCATCTGCTTAAAAACATAAGCCTTATTGTCAATACCACGCCTCTTGGAATGTTCCCAAAAACAGAAGGTAAGCCGGACCTTGATTATAATCTTCTGGATGAGAGGCATACACTTTTCGACCTGGTCTATAACCCGGAATTTACCAGCTTCCTGAAGATGGGAAAAGAGAGAGGCTGTAAAATAATCACTGGTCTTAAAATGCTATATTCCCAGGCAGAAAGGTCATGGGAGATATGGAATGATGAAAAGTTGTGATTCTTTAATTACAAGAAATAGTAAAAAGTACCTGCCTCCAAAGTTTAAGAATTAAAGATATTTCTTTATAATCTCTGCTAATTTTCCGGACTCGATTGGTTTGGATATATAATCATCGCATCCTGAACCAAGTGCTTCTTCCCTGTCCGCAACAGTGGCAAATGCAGTCTGTGCAATGATGGGAAGACCGGGTCGCATAGTTTTTATTTCTTTTGTGGCATCATAACCGTTCACCAAAGGCATCTTTATATCCATCAGAACCAGGTCAATTGAAAGGTCATTTTTACATTGGTCTATTACATCTATCCCGTTTTTTGCCAGTAATACCCTTATATTCATTTTAGTCAATAAAATTCTGAGATACTCAAAATTAGAGACTTCATCTTCTGCTACTAATATTGTTTTTCCTCTGAAATTATAATCCTTCACATTTGTTGCATCATTTGGTTTCCTTTCCTGTTCTCCTACTGGTAGAATCAAAGGAATACTGAAATAGAAAACTGAACCTTTCCCAGGTTCAGATTCAACCCATATTTCACCTCCAAACATTTCAACAATTCTTTTTGCAATTGACAGTCCGATCCCTGTTCCGCCATATTTTCTTGTATGAGTATCATCAATCTGCCTGAAAATATTGAAAATAATCTCATGATACTTTTTATCGATGCCTATGCCTGTATCTTTAACATAGAATTTTAAGAATTCTTTATCATCTTTTATAATCCTGTTATAGCCAAAGGCAACCTGACCTTCATTAGTGAATTTAAGTGCGTTTTTCAGAAGATTGATTATAACCTGCATTAATCTTCCTCTATCAGTTTTAATAATTAGCTCCTCTGCCCCGGGATCAATATTTAAAACAAATTCAATTCCGGTCTTGTTAGCTTTTAATATCTCACCCTTGATAATATCCCTGACTTCATTGAGAACTGAAGCTAACCGGACAATTTCATAACTGGTTTTTAATTGTCCGGTCTCGATCATTGAAATGTCAAGAATGTCTTCTACTAAACCCAGAAGATGATTGCCGCTGTTAAGAATGATCTTTGAGTTTGTAACTGTTTCCTGATCTTCTCCGGATTCAGCTATAAGGGTCGAGAATCCTATTATTGCGTTTAGCGGCGTTCTAAGTTCATGAGAAATATTTGCCAGGAATGCAGATTTAAGTTTATCACTTTCTTCAGCCCTCTCTTTTGATGCTATGAGTTCCTGGTATATTTTCTTTCTTTCAGTTATATCATTTGATACAGATAAAATGCCTTGATTGCCATCAGGTAATATAATCATAGTCTCATATAATGCTATTTCACAATATGTTCCGTCTTTCCTCATGTCAGTAACTTCATGAATTAATGTTTTACCGGAAAGTATTTCCGCAATATGTTTTTCTATGGCCGCTTCATTGCCGGGTGAAGTAAACAATCTTATATTCCTGTTAAGTAATTCGTTACTATTATACCCTAAAGTTTTACAAAATGATGAATTGACCTCAATTATTGTTCCTTTTGCATCAATAAGAATTATTCCGACAGGCGATAATTCAAACATAATCCTGAATCGTTTTTCGCTTTCACGAAGAATATTTTCGAGTACTTTCCGCTTTTTTTCTTCTTTCAGGATTGTACTGGCTTTAAGTGTCAGATAAAAATAAACTGTCATTGCCAGGATTACGAGAGTAAAAAGAATCAGCAGACGGTTTCGAAATGATGAGAGTGTTGCAAATACTTCCTTTTCAGGTGTGAAAATCAGTATTGTCCAGAATGTATTCCGAAGGGAAACCCGGAAATACGAGGCTAATAATTTAACAGTTTTATTATGAATATCTACAGTATCCCCGATGTAGCAGATAGCTGTACCCATCTTTCCTTTAATCGTTTTTTCGAAAAGAGAAAGAACTGATTGGTTTTTGCTATATACTTCCTTAATTGATTTTCCAATATGCTCAGGTGTCGGATCGAATAATTCCATACCTGTCTCACTGATCATCAATCCATAGCCGGTTTCCCTGCTTTTTATATTTTTAATGAAAATTTGACCAAGTTTGTCGACTGATATCAATATTGCCAGACTACCCTTATATTCATTTCCTGAAATAATTGGAATATGGAAGGCTATTGCCCTGTATCCCTGAATTGAAACAAATACGTCGCTGACTGTTGGTTTCCTGGTTTCAATTACTTCCCTGACGTGCTTTTGATTTAATATGTCCTTACCAATTGTATTTTTTTCATAAGGGAATGTATACTTAATTATTCCCTTTGCATCTACCAGCGTTATAGCCTCTATCTGATCATAGTGGTTATAATAAAAGTTATTCAGCAGGTTTCTTCCTTCATCGTTAAGTTCGGAAATGGAATTAAGTTTCGACAGACCTATAAGTTCTTCCTGATAGTAACTGAAAAAACTCCCTATACTCATTGATGCCTGATTTGCAACGACAAATTGCTGATAGTTAAAATCATCCAGCGTTTTGTCCTTAACTTCTTTATATTCTGAATAAAAAAGGTAAGCAAATACTGCCAGTAATACCGGTTCAATCAGAAACGATCTGAAAAGTTTCATAAATGGTCAGACTTGAAACAAATCTACCCTAAAATTAGTAAATTTCATAGTTGATCAGAAAATGATTTTCCTAATCTGTAAACATAGAATATTGACCTGGTTACCAGAGTGATCTTAAGGTCAAAGGACTTTAGAAACTTTTATAAGGCAACTAAGATAATCTAAAGGGGGAGACAGGCCTGGTTCCACAATTGTGCATCTTACTCCGTCAATCGCCGTATGATATACTTTGCATTATTGATGCCTTAATAGGTTCTATTAGTTGCCAAAACTCAGTCCTTTAATGAATTCAAAAATTATACTTGCAAAACCTGTGACAAAAATGCCGGCAATGCAGATTAAAAGAGCTGACCGGGTCGGAAAATCGCTTCTGAAATTTGCAATCGGATCATCATTTTTATTTATAAACATTGCCTTTACAACAAGCAGGTAATAATAGAGTGATATTATTGTATTAATTACTGCAATTAGAACAAGGAAATAAAACCCTTTTTCGGCAGCTGCAGTAAAGAGGAAGAATTTCCCGAAGAATCCGGCCAGAGGCGGTATCCCGGCAAGGGAAAACAGAGCTAGCATCATTGTCAGGCTCAGTTTGGGATTCGTCTTGTAGAGACCATTGTAATCTTCAATACTTTCTTTTCCCGTTGAATTTGATATAGCTGTCACAACCCCGAATGCACAGAGGTTTGAGAATATATACACCAGGATATAATATATAACCGCAGCCATTCCAAGCTGGTTTCCGCCGACTATTCCGACAAGGATATACCCTGCCTGTGAAATGGATGAAAAAGCCAGGAACCGTTTAATATTCTGTTGCCTGATTGCAAAGAGGTTACCAATAGTCATTGTAA
>Ga0224523_1000528_pt1 | contig 19373 bp, 18 predicted proteins | sample CFST50metaG_FD_182732 | JGI IMG/M metagenome (GOLD analysis project Ga0224523, IMG submission 182732) | Peat soil microbial communities from Stordalen Mire, Sweden - C.F.S.T50 | ecosystem: Environmental > Terrestrial > Soil > Wetlands > Peat | place: Sweden: Norrbotten County, Stordalen Mire...
CCGCCATGCCGACATCGACATGGATGGCCATCCCGCTGCCCACGGGACGAAGGCGGCCCCGCTCCGACGCCGATCACGCGCTCGACGTGGTCGCACTCGCGCGCGAGCACGCCTTCGACCTCACGCTTCGCCGTGGATCGCGCCCCGACGCCGCCTGGAGGACAGGCTGGCGAAGGACAGGCATCGCTGCGGGATGTCCGCGCCGCGCGGACGGCGATTGTTGGCGATCTCTCGATGACATCGTCACCAGTACAATGCGGATTGCCACTATTGATCAAAAGCGGCAATTCCAAGAAAGCCGACCTTCGAAATCCTGCGGATTTTCAGCGATTCTGAGCCTTGAATGCTACGGTGCGGAATTGCCGCTTTCCTTTTGCGCGGGAAGGCCGATCTGCGGGAGGCGTGCGCAGACCTTGTGGCTCGCCGCTTGGCGCGAGCGTCTTGTAGCTGGCGCTCGGCCGTCGGGCTATTCGTATAGCTCCCCGCTCGTCGCGCGCGTCCCGCCGACGATGAGCACCTTCCCGTCGAGCAATAACGTCGCCGTATGGTACTGCCTTGCCACGGCCATGCTGCCGGTGGCCGTGAATGTCCAAGCCGCCGGGTCGTACAGCTCGGCGCTCGCCAGCCATCCGTTAGCGAATCCGCCAGCGACGAGCACCTCCCCGTTGCCCAATAACGTCGCCGTATGGTCTGCCCTGTAGGTGGTCATGCTGGCCGTTGCTGTGAATCTTCCGGCTCCTGGGTCGTACAGTTCCGCGCTCGCGAGGTTGTAGATTCCACCTACTCCTCCTACTCCTCCGGCGATGAGCACCTTTCCGTTGCCTAGCAATGTCGCCGTGTGGTCGTGCCTGGCCACGGTCATGTTGCCGGTGGCAGTGAAGGCTCCGGCCGCTGGGTCGTATAGTTCTGCGCTCGCGACACCGTCGAAGCTGTCACCCTCTCCGCCGGTGACGAGCACCTTCCCACTCGGCAGCAGCGCTGCCGCGTAGAAAACCCTGGCCACGGTCATGTTGCCGGTGGCAGTGAAGGTCCCGGTCGCTGGGTTGTATAGTTCTGCGCTCGCGGTTTGCCCCGGGGTTGAGCTTCCACCGGCGATGAGCACCTTCCCGCTCGGCAGCAACGTCGCTGTATGCCATGCCCTGGCCACGGTCATGCTGCCGCTGGCGGTGAATGCCCCGGCCGCTGGGTCGTATAGTTCCGCGCTCGCGAGAGACTCGCCACCGGCGATGAGTACCTTCCCGCTTGGCAACAACGTCGCCGTGTGCGAGTCCCTTGCCGCGGTCATACTGCCGGTCGCGGTGAAGGTCCCGGTCGCAGGGTTGTATAGTTCTGCGCTCGCGAGGTCCAAGCCGCCAGCTATGAGCACGTTCCCGTTGGATAACAGAGTCGCCGTGTGTTCGGACCTTGCTACGGTCATGCTGCCCGTTGCCACAAAGACTCCTTGCAACACCGTGGTGCCGGTCGTGCCTGCGGAGCTGGTCGCGCCTCCAGCGGTGCCGGTCGTGCCTGAGGCGGCGCTTGTGTCCGTGCCCCTAGTGGCGAGCATTGTGGCGCCTGTACTCCCAGCGTCGACAGCCGTCGAGCTCCGCAGCCCGTGGGCTTCGCACGAACCCGCCACCAGAAGGCCCAAGAGCACATTCCGCAATCTGGCAACCATGCGGACCATGGTCTCCCAATTCTGACTTCGCTGCAAACGGCTCCAAGGTGGTGTCGCGCCCCCTTTGACTTGGTGGCTCTGAAGCCTGCCGCAGCCCTCAGCAGGGCAGCCCGGTGACCGCGCGAAGCAGGTCTTCGTCGGTGGGGTGGGAGTAGACCGCCGTCGTCAGGATCGACTTGTGGCGGGCAAAGCGCTGGGTGAGGCGGATGTCCTTGGTCTTGCGGTAGATCGCCGAGCAGGCCGAGTGGCGCAACACATGGAAGCTCACGTGGCGGTCGAATCCCGCGCGTCGCTGCCACACAGCGAACCCGTGGCGAATCTGCCGGGTCGATAGATGTGTGCCGCGGTTGCTTGCAAAGAGAGGGGCGTCCGGTGCGAGGCCTTCGCGCTCCCAGGCTTTCCACCCCCTGAACTTCTCAAGCTTGGTGCGGAGGTCCTCGGGCACGATGACCTCTTGCTGGGTGGGCGCACTGCTGCTGCGCTTGAAGACGCGGAGAACGATTCTCGTCTTCGCCGTGCCATCCGCCTCGAAGACGTCGCCGACCTCAAGGCTGGCCAACTCGTGCTCGCGGAGTCCAGTGGCCAGCGCCATGGAGTAGAGAATGTGGTCGCGATAGCCGTCGCGCCGCTCTCCCGTGACCTTCAGGAGCTGGCGCCGTTCCCGCTCGGTCAACGTCCGGCGTGGTGTTGAGATGCTGTTGATGTAGATGCCCATCGTCGACCCGGTTGCTCCTGCTTGTCTACATGAGCGCGTGGATTTGGCAGCAAGGCAAGGTGTCCATCACGGATTGTGATGTGCATTCGCACGAAGATCCCACAGTGGGCAATTGTATTGTGCAACTGCACGAAGGCTCTACAGCGGGGATTGTGTTGTGCATTCGTGCGAACTCGGGCAGGTGATTGTGATGTGCATTTGCACGGTCGAATTCAGGTCGTATTCGCCTTGATGTCCGCGCCACATGAGGCCCGTATGTAAGTGTCGATTGGAGCAAACCCCAGGACGGAGACCAACGATGGCGAAGATTCTTGGCAGCACGACGACCTACAACGGAACCGAGCACGCCTACTTGCGCAATTGCAAGGTCCTCATTGTGGCGGTGATGAAGCGAGCGGCGGCGCCCGACTATGACCCTGACCGCGACGGTTCCTACCTGCGCGACCAGGAGGACATTGGCCGCGCTGGCGGTGTCACCGCTGACGACCGTGTCGAAGTGCAGCCATGGCTTTCAGACGAGCAGCGCTGGAGCTTCGTCTGCAGTGACCCCAAGGCCACTGACCTGGCTTGCTTCGCTAGCACGAAGAAGGCGGCAGAGAAGGGGGGGCGGCGATGAGCGGTCGCTCGAAGCTGTACCCAGTCGAGGTCGAGGGCGAGACGAGGTACGTGACGGTTCCCGGCTCGGGAGGCTCGCAGCCCGCTCCCGAGAGCGAGGCCAAGTTCGAGAGGTTCCTGGCCGAGGCCATCGAGTCCTACGCGGAGGCGTGCGAAGTCGCCCGGCCGCAGATCAGCTCGTTCGCCGACGCTGGCGTGCTCACCGGGAATCGAGGCTTGGTGGTACGCATCGGAGCCGCCGAGTTCCAGGTCACCTTGGTGAGGTCGAGGTGAGCATCGCTATACGGCAAGTCGAGTCGAGAAACGCGCCGACGCGGATGGTCTGCGCCGGCCCAACTACGAAAGGAGATCCCATGAGCACAAAGAAGGAAATCGCGAACCTGACCAAGATGAAGCTGAACGACCTGCAGACGAAGTTCGCCGAGGTGACCGGCGAGACCACCCGCAGTCCGAACAAGGCGTTCCTGATCCGCCGCATCACCGAGGCGCTCCAGGCCGCCGACGCTGGCGAACAGGTCGCGCAGGCGCCCGAGACTGCCACACCCGGTGCCCAGACCGAGGTCACCGCACAGACGGAGCCCGCTTCCACCGACGGGAAGCTCACCAGGCTCGAAATGCCCGAGCTGCAAGCCCGCTACTTGGAGGTGGTCGGCCGGCCCACCGGCTCAACCAACAAGGCCTACATGATCTGGAAGATCCGGGAGGCGCAGAAGGGGCACATTCCGGTTGGTCCGCGCAAGAACGCGCACCGCGAGGGCGTCACGTTCAAGGTGCTTCCCCTGCGGATGGAGTCCGCGGTGGTCGACAAGCTGGACGAGGCCTGGCGCTCGCGCGGCATCAAGAACCGGATGAAGTTCTTCCGCGGAGCGCTCGGGCACTACCTCAAGCAGCTGGGCGCCGACGACGCGGCTGCGCTGTTTGCCGACGCTACCGCCGCGTGAGTGTGGACGCACAGCCCGCTGGCAGGCGCACAATTGCCGCGACGAGTAGCCGAATCCGCATTACATCGCCATTTCCTCCGTGTCCTTCCGCCGTGCGGCCAACTCACACGCCAGCTCCAGCGAGCGAACCAACGATGAGCCAGCGCGCCCTGTTTCGTGTGGTCGGGGCGTTCATCCCTCGGCTCGCCAGGTATTTCGGGGTGCCGGAACGACTCCTTTCAGCGGGGCGCGTGGCGTTCGCCCTTGTTACGCTTGCGACAATGCCATCACCACAGCGGGGTAAGGCTCCAACGCCCGCATCCACACCTCCAGCTATCCCTCTCCTGCATACGATGGATTGCTTGGTCGGCGTCAGGCATTGGCGCCGGTTGCCTGTTCGCGCGGGAAGTGTTCGGCGAGGCGTTGTCCGACGTCGTGAATGGCATCCACCAGCCCGCCGTTCATGTCGCCAGCGCGGAATCGCGCGGACACACCCTGGGCCACCGCCTCCCAAAAGTTTGGACCGACCGAGTGGTGGATGGCGACGTCGCCCAGAACCACGAACTGGCGCCGGCCGGGGACAATGAAGAACAGCACGCCGTTCCTGTGCTGCGACTGGACGACCCCGAGGCGCTTGAATGCAATTTCGGCCGCGCGGCGGACGCTGCCAATGAAATAGGGCGCGACCGAGACCACAATGGTGCCCGAAGTGGCCTGTTCGGCGTCCTCGATGGCGCGTTTAATGCGGTCGTGAGCAAAGCTGCGAGCCAGACGCGTTCGGTTCAGCCACCACATCATGTCACCAGGACCCTCTTGCGCCGCCGCCGCCCGACCGGCCGCCGCCACCTTGAAATCCGCCGCCGCTGCTGCCGCTCCGACCCCCACTGAGAATACTCCACAGGAACAGCAACGCGAACCGCGGGTGCAGCACCAAGAGAATGAGGAAAGCGATACCCAGAATGCCATAGATAATTAACTGTGCCGTGCTCAACCGCGGGCTGGCCGCAGGGTCGCCCGTCTGGTCTCGGCCCAGGTCAGCGATCGGCTTGCCCTCGATGGTTGAAAGGATGGCGTCCACACCGGCTAGCACGGCGCCGTCGTGATCGTTGGCGCGCAGTCGTGGCGCCATCACCTCGCGGATGATTCGGTTTGCGCTGGCGTCGGGCACCTTGCCTTCCAGACCGTAGCCAACTTCAATGTCGATCTTGCGGTCCGCCGCCAAGACAAAGATAGCGATGCCGTCGTCGCTGCCTTTGCGCCCAGGTTTCCACGCCGCGAAGGTTTTCACCGCCCAGTCGTCCAGGGGTGCGCCGCCTATGGTGCCGCCAATCCACACGAGCACCTGGTGGCCGGTCTTCTGCTGGTAGGCCTCTAGCCGCGCGTCGACCTGAACACGCCGGTCCCCGGAAAGAAACCCGACTGTGTCGGTCACCCAGCGTTCAGGTACCGGCGGAAGGCTGGGGCCAGCGGCCCGAGCCGCCGGCCCCAGGCCCAGCAGTGCAACTATGACAGCCGCTGCTCGCCGCATGGGCCGTAGCCTTAGAACTTGACCGTAGGCGCGCTTTGGGCACCCGGCTGGGCCTGGAAATAGGTCTTCTGGCCAAAGCGAGCACCAAAAAATCCAGCCAGTATGGTGGTTGGGAAGGTGTTCCGTTTGGTGTTGAACGACTGCGCGGTCTCATTGAAGCGCTGGCGCTCAACCGTGATGCGGTTTTCGGTGCCTTCGAGCTGTGCCTGCAAATCGCGAAAGTTTTGCGTTGCCTTTAAGTCAGGATAGCGCTCCGATACAACCAACAGCCGCGCCAGGGCTGACGACAGCTTGTCCTGCGCCTGCTGGAAGCGCTGGAAGGTCTGCGGGTCGCCAACCACGTCCTTGCCCACCGTCACCTTGCCCACCTGGGCGCGCGCCTCAGTCACCTGGGTCATCGTGTCCTTCTCGAAATTCGCCGCGCCCTTGACGGTTTCGACCAGGTTGGGCACCAAGTCAGCCCGTCGCTGGTACACGTTCTCGACCTGCGCCCATTGTGCCGACACGCCCTGGTCGAGAGCGACGAGTTTGTTGTAGGCCGACACGCAGGACAGACCAGCAATGACGAGAAATACCGCCACCCCGAGCAGGACAATCGTGTTGCGCTTCATGACCGCACAGAAAAGCTGGAGTTGCAGGTCGCGACGGGCGGTGGTGATTGCGTCATGGGAGCCTCATGGGGTGTCCAATTTGCAATCGCGAGGCCATCCGTCAGGTCGCCAAAAGTCCCGAGCCCGCAAGGCTGAGTGACTTGCCGGCCCCCATGCTCCACCAGATTGACCGAGGTCGCACATCATGTTGATTGAGTTGCTTTGCAGGGGCCCGTCGGTCATGCACGCGTCGGTCATGCCGTTGATCTACCCGGTGGTAAGTTGCCATCCTCGATGTCGCCGCGCTGTCCTCGGTCAGTTCGCGTTGAGATCTTCCCCAGGGGCCGACCAGCCATAGCTATGTCCCGGCCTTCCCCTTCTTCATCGACAGCGCGAGCTTCACGCCCTCGGCAACGCCCTTCTCCGCAGCGGTCTGCTTCACCTTTGCTCTGTCCGCGCCTGTGAGCGATTTCAAGGCACCCAAGCACTGCCCTTGTAGTTTCCGCGCACGCGCAACTTTCGGCGTGGCCTTCTTTACCTTCTTTGACGTCGCTGGCTTGGCTCCTGTCGCCTGGGTGACCGAAGATGCGGATGCCATTCTCGGTCTCGGTTGGGACTGTGACCTGCTGTCTCAGCAAGGTGTTCTCGGCCACGAGCGCGGCGCGCGAGCGGAGCGTGTCGCGTAGCGTGGCGAGAACGGCTTTTGTGACTTCCCGAAGCATCGGGCAAGAGTACCCTGCCGTTTGCTCCCGTCCTGGTTCCTTGCGGCACGAGCACAGACAAGATCCCCGCCATTTCCAGGTCCGCTCGGAGTATTTGCGGCGTACAGGGGTTTCGATTTAACTGCGACGCCCCATTGCCCCGTCGAGGCATCGCGCTTCTTGGCCTGTATTCGCGGGCAGCTGCGCGAGTCGGCTGGGCCGGTGCCCACGGTGGTGGCTTTCGTAGAGATCACTGTCCCTGGCGCGAGAGCGGCTGATCTGGGCTCCGCGTGCTCTCTGCGGGGTCCACTGGGGAGAGAGCAGCAGAGAGCGTTTAACAGCCAGAGAGCGCGTTTAATAGGTCAGGCCGGTCTTGGGCCGCTTTTCTATTAAATCGGGTTCGACTCCGTGGTGCTACCCCATTCCACCTACTGCCGACCCGCTGGTTAATGGTTAATAGCCACCAGAGAGCAGGCGCGTAGAAGAGGCCGGCACGACATCGACATCAGCTTCGTATGTCCTTTGCGCTTCATCCGCCCCGATTCCAACCCTGGCCACGCGATGAGCATCCTGAAGCAGGCTCGCGTTCCGCGTCGGCCCTCATTCAAACTGAATGGGTCGCGCCTCCATCTTGATTGAATGCGCCGCTCGCGGGAAAGGGCAGACGGCCGCAAGCGCTCGAACTCACTGTGATCGCGTTGTTGGCCCGGAACGTGCTGTAGGTGGACGCGGTCGCGGACGATGACTGCGCGCTCGTCGAGGGACGCGCCAACAGGGTTTTGTCGCCCCTTGAGGAGCGGCAAACGAAAGGACACCATGACGAATTGGAAATTGGGACTGGCAGGGTTGGCGCTTTCGAGCCTGGGAATTTCGGCGCTGGCGGCTCCAACGGCGCAGGCAGCAGTGCTGATCATTCACGCCGGGCGCGACGAGCCGCCGGCCGCGCGCGAAGAGCGCGTGGTGGAGCGTCGGGGCTACGTCTGGGACAGCGGCCACTACGGCTGGCGGCACCACCGTTACGTCTGGACGCGCGGGCGCTACCTGCACGCGCGCCGCGGCCACGAGTGGGTCCCCGGCCGCTGGGAGCGGCACGAGGATCACCACGATTGGCACCGCGGCGAATGGCGCCCGCATCGCTGACGCGGTCGGGGGCCTGGAGAACAGCTCCGAGGTGCTCATTTGCCGTGCAGGTCTTTGTCGGGTCGGCAGCGCATGGATCGACTACACCTTCGACGTCCAGGAAGAGCTTGAGTAGCATCACCTGTCCTTCGAGGAACCCGACGATTGCTTCTTCGTGAACCACGGCATTGCCGTTGAGGAGGCCCGTGGCCACGATGTCCACGGTGCCCGTGTTGTCGGTGGTTTCGATCAGGGCTGTGCGAACGGGCAAGGTGTAGCGCGCAGGCACAGGTCGCGAGGCGCGCGGCCAGCTCCTGGCTCTCCCGCCGAAGAAAGGTGCTCCTGGGTTGTGACTTTCGTATACGATTCTCCGCCTCATGTTTACCAGCCGACGACTTGAACTCGCCTTTTTCTCGATATTCTGCTCTTCCGCTTGCGGACACTCAGGACCGCAACCGGCATCCCCATCGACATCCGTTCCTTCCGCGGAGGGCGCGACGGCTCGGGGCGGTGTTGGCGGCGCGCCGTTGCCGGATGGACAATACGCAATCCGGCTGGCTAGCCGCCCCCACGGCGTGGCAACCCTGGAGATCACCAACGGCAGCCCATCCCTTGTCATGCAGAACCTCGAGGAACGGAATACAGTAGCCCTCAAATTCGCTGGAACAGGACCGCTGTGGCACTTGGCCAACCGAGAGCCGCGAGAGAGAGACTTCGAGGCCCAGCTTCTGGTCCTGGACGAAGGCCGAGGCTGGATTTTTCCCGATGACGAGAAGCAGGGGTCTGAGATTGTCAGGCTGCGGGATGTGCCCTCCAGCTTGCAGGGGCAGTGGACGTGTGTGCCCGGCATTTCCAAGCTGTCGAAGAACGTGGAAGCCTTGCAAGTCTCCTCAGGAAGTGTGTCCATCTCTTCCACTTGGGACCCGAAGAAGACGTTCTCCGCGGCATGGTTGCAGAATCGCGGGGATGCATTGCCGCGTATGCGCATCTCCGACAAGGGAGAGGGCACGCATCTGACCCTGGTGGCGCAAAACGGGCTGCTGGGTCTTTCGGTTCCCGGGGAAGGATTGGTTCTGTTCGTCGACAGCCACGCATCGGGCACCAAGGCGCTGAGCCTTGAACAGTTGCAGAGGCAATCACTCATCTACTTTGCAGGTCGCGAAGCCTACGACCTGAAATGCGTCGCTGCTGGCTGTGATTTGGTGGAGCTGGGCGCCACATCCCGCACGATTCACTTGAAGAAGGTGAATGCCGAGCCCAGTTTTGCCCTGCGACTGCGCCAAGGTGATTCCGAGGCCAGGGATGTGGTGCTCGTACCAATGAACAACCGCGTGTTGGCTCTGGGAAACAAGAGCAACGCCGTTGCTCTAACGCCCTTGGTTGTTTCCGCGATTCCGCCCAGCCTGATTGGCTCCTGGAAAGCCTCAGTCGTATTCCCCGTGAACGGATTCGATATCGCCGAAGTTCACATAGGCAGAGGTGGGATCGAGACGAAGCGGCAGCAGGACAAGCCCAGCCCGGCGTACCTGGTCCAGTCGGCGTATGACGACGGCCTTCTGCTGCTCGCATCCAGTCCAGGCAGCCGCCAGTGGGAACTCTGGCGTCTTACGCAGGCGCGCGAGGGCTGGTATCTGTCGGGGTGGACGGATGAGGCGGGTCCCGTGGCCCTGTGGCAGGGCGCGGAGCCTCCTTGGCTGGCCGACATCGCGGCGAGAGCACAGAAGGGAAACTCACGGCCGAGCGATCACAATCAGGCGGGCGCAGGTGAGGGCGACGAGAAGGCGGAGCATTCGGCTGACTGGAGGCAACTCGACAGCGATACGCAGACGACGGCGATCGGGGCTCTCAACAAGATGTGGGCCGGAGCCCTGACCTTCTACGAGACTGACAGGGTGGATGGCATGGGGGCACGTTTGCCCCCTAGGTTCCCAGGCAAACCCGCCTTCAGTTTCACCCCCGACTGCTGCAAGGCACAGGGCGCTTGCCCGCCAGAGTCTGGCTGGCAAGGTGAACCGTGGCGGTCTTTGAATTTCACGCCGCCAGATGACTCCGCAGGGATGCGCTTTGATTTCATCTCGGACGGAGAGCGTGACAAGGCGCGCTTCCTAGCCATTGTGGCAATAGACCGCGATTGTTCGGGCAGGCCAGTCTATGTCTGGCGGCGAGGTCACATCAATGCCGATGGCGATGTCACCGGCACCTACGAACCGGGAGCTGGCGACAAACTGCCCAAGCTGAGCGCGCCCGGCAAGGACAAGTAGGTGCGATGCACGTCAGGTCGATGACTGCGGCTGCTATCTCCCCCCATAGTGACTCTGCTCACTCCTGGCGCTCGAAGGATGTACGGGTCTACTTCCTGCGCGGCAGAAGCCGGGGCTCTTCGTTCCCATGGTCGACCGCGCCAAGTGCGAGGGCGGGTAGGCGCCGCAACCGTCGCCGCTCAGCTACACCCTCGGATTCCGCTGTGCAAGCGCGGCGAAGCTGTAGCCTGGCTTGTGAGGGCCGCTGGCGGCGTGAGAGATTGCGGCCATGCCAGTCTTGCCTCGGTCACCATGCTTGCCCGTCTTGATCGGTCTTGCGCTGGTCGGCCAGCCACTGGTTTTCCAGTCCGGATGCGCGTCGTCGCGCCCCAAAGAGCCAAAAGCAGAGGCTGTCTCCGCAGCTACGCGTCCGCCCGCTCAGTCGGCCTGTGCGCTGAACCAGGTGCTCATCCCCGGCGGGACCTTCCTAATGGGCGCCGACGATGGGGACGCCGACGAGAGGCCCGTGCACCAGGTGACGCTGTTACCCTACTGCATCGACAAGACCGAGGTGACCGTCGCCGCCTACCGTGCCTGCGTGCAGGCAGGCGAATGCCGAACCCGCGAGGACGAATGCAATCAGTATTGCACCTGGGGAAGAGAGGGCTTCGACCAGCATCCTATCAACTTCGTGGATTGGTACGACGCCAATGCGTATTGCAAATGGACCGGCGGCCGCTTGCCTTCCGAGGCCGAATGGGAGTATGCGGCCCGCGGCAACGATGGTCGCAGGTACCCATGGGGCAACCAGGCGCTGACCCCAGACAGGGCGAACACGTTCGGGGACGAGGACGGCTGGGAATGCACAGCACCCGTGGGCAGCTATCCGCAGGGCGCCAGCCCCTTCGGTCTTCTGGACATGGCCGGGAACGTGGCGGAATGGACCGCTGATAGTTATGAAGAGTACGGCCCCGACCCAGTCACCAACCCGCAACACCCCGGAACCGACAAATCACGCCGCGTGCTCCGCGGCGAGAGTTGGAGCGACTACGGTCGGGTTAGGGCTCGCGCGGCCGAGCGCTTCCGCACCAGCCCCGGGAACCTCAGTAGCTTCTTCGGTTTCCGGTGTGCAAGCGCAGCGAAGATGTGACTTGTGTTGTGAGGGCCGCTGGCAACGTGAGACAGTTCCGCCATGGCAATTCCTTCTCGGTCACTGTTCTTGTTTGCTCCGATCGGTCTTGCCAGGGTTGGGACTCATGCGCTGTCCGCCACGCAGGCGTTTTGGTCTGCCAGCATGACCCCAAAATCCTGCACCAAGCCCGCGCCTCCTTCCTTCTCGCCCAGGGCGAGGGCGCCCCACTGCTGCTGCCGCCACCCGGCTCGCCCGCGACAGCAGGACTCTCAAAGCAAGCTTGAAATCCATGCAGCTGGCCGGTCTTACCAAGCCAGCCAAAAACGAGAAAGGGCCTTCGACATGTCAACCAAATCAGCTTTCCGAGACTTGACGGCGCGCTGGCAGACCTTCTGCGTCGTTTCCTTGCTTTGCTTTTTGGTTCCGGGATGGAGCCTGCCCGCCGGAGCCGCGGACGCATCCCAAGGCCAGGCACCAGCCAATCCCTGGCGGCCTGCCTGGGACAGTGAGTATCGCGAGTTCGTCGAGGCGATTCTCATCCATCAGGGTTCTTGCTTCGTGGCCGGCGGCGGCAAAGTTCTGCAATTGGATCTGCGCGACGGCCGACAGCAATACGCACTCGCTGTCCCGGGCACAATTCTCCATTTGCAGGCGCTCGATCGCATCCTTCTGGTCTTCTATCGCAGCAACCAGGGTGGCGCGACCGACGAGAGGCGAGGCGATCTGCAAGCCGTGGCAGCTGCAGCGGCAAAATACACAGCCTTTCAAGCCACCAATGGGCCAGGCGTGATGCTTGCCCTCGATCTATCGTCGCACAAGAAGCTATGGGAAAGTCGCGGGTGGTCGGCCGAGGGCGCTCCCGCCGTTTGGAACAATACAGTCATCCTGAACCGGTCCCCCGGTGGGGTCAGTGCCTTGGACCTCGCGACCGGGAAACGGCTTTGGCAGAGCGGCCTTCTTTATCAGGTCGGGCCCGGCAGCAGTGAGATGGGCATCGAACTCGACAGCCTCGGTACGGATCTGACGGCGGTCGAGTTTGGGGGCGGGAAATCCGTTTGGCACACGAGCATACCGAAATTCAAGGCTCGCACCATTGACGTTGTATTGCGACAGGCGACTGGCAAAGATAACTACTATTTGCTGATGCAGCTTCCGGAGGACAAGCCGGTCTACGAGGCACGCAAGATCGACACAGTTCTCTTTGCCGGGAAGAAGGCAGACGGCCGGCCATTGTGGAAAGTCAGATACCCCGATCGGAAGCCAGTTTGCCCGCCGATGGTTCTGAATGGGAAAGTGATTTGGATTGCCTGCGGGGTGCCGCCGAGTGGCTCGGGTGGCGTCTACGCCTTGTCGGAGAGCGACGGACATCCAGTTTGGAGCCGAACCTTGAAGGTCGATCCCACGGAAGCTCCCGCTTTCATTAGTGAGGAGAATGAAGTCGTTCTCGTCTCCCCGGAACAAGACGGCGTCGCAGCCATCTTGGGGTTGGACGCCCAAAACGGGAACGTCAAGTGGAGATTCCTGGGTGAAGCCAATGCAAGGTTTCCGGGGACATTTTCGGGTTTTCCTAACCTTGCTTGCTCGGCGAGCCACTTGATCTACTTCGAGGATCTGAAGATTCGTGCGCTGAAGCGCAGGTGACTTTTCCGTTCGACCATCGGCGCAAGGGTCCGAGTCGGCACGGCTATTGCTGCGTAACCGTCCGACCCGGGACGCACCAACTCGCGAGCACCGTGGCGGCCGGGATTGGGCCGGGGTGAAATTCTTCCAGTTGCCAAACTCATGATCTGTCAACTACAGCGCACTGCTGACTGCCGGCGTCCTGCGGTTCGAGCTTCAACCGGCGCAGGTAGTGTTCGAATATGTCGGTATGTTTGCGCTCCTCCGGGAGCCCCATCCATCGAATCATTCTGGGCGGCGCAATACCGCGTCGACGTATTCGCACTTGCGCCCTCGTCACTCCGCCGATAGAAGGCGCGGAACCATGAGCAAGCTTCGTCCCATCTTGGCCACGTTCTCGATCTTCACCCTCGGCTGTGGCCACGCCTCCAGCTCCACGCCAACAGCAGCCCCACTGGCGTCGTCGCCCATGAACGGGCAGTTCCTGGTCGATTCGCTTCCATCCATCAGCGGTTGCGCGGTCCTGCAGATCCAGGGGACCAGCGCAGTCATTCGCCCGGCCATCGGCGGCAGCGAGCGGACGGTGCGCTTGGTGGGCAACTACCCGGCCTTCCGATTGGAAGCGGCGGGAGCGGTGGAAAAACCGTCCGCGCAGCTCCGGCTCTTGTTTACAACGCCGGACACGGGATGGATCTGGCGTTCTCAGGAAGACCCCAGCCGAATCGACCGCATCATCGCATTGCCAGAGGCGGCGCGCGGGGAATGGGCAGCGCTGAATCCGGTCGAACCGGTCGCCATCCTAGGCCAGGCGAACCTGCAACCGGACGCCATCAGCTTGGCCCCTCCGGCCGATCGCCATGCGGTCAGCTATTTCGTGACGACCGAGGGTGGTATCGGGTTCCGTGAGCTGTCCGGCAATCGAGAGTCGAGGTTCTCCGGGCAGCTCTTCTTGGCCGAGGGCTTTGCCGTTCTCGAAATAGAGCGCAACGCGATTCTACTGCACCGTCCCGGTCAGGCGCCGGGTTGGCTTCCGGCTGTCGCCGCCAAGGGCTCGACCCAGCCGCCGCGTCCCCGGACATTCTTCCCCTTCAGCAACGGCTTCCTCGACCAGGACTTGATACGTGTCGGCGGCAAAGACGTAGGTCCGGGAAAGGATGCAAACAATGGCGTCTTGGACTTGCCCGTGCCCACGCAGGCAGGTCCCATGATGCGTTTCGCACTGGACACGAAGCGCCCGTCGCCGGCCCTACTTGTCGACAAGCAGCGCGCGTGGCTTTGGATCCTTCCCAGCAAGGAACCCGGCACGCCGGCGCTGGCGGAAGCAGTAGCGCCGACTGGCGCCATGGGAGAGTGGACTGCAACCGCCGTGAATGCCAAGTGGGGCAGTCTGGCGCGCGTTCAGTTCATGAGCCAGGGCGCAACGTTCTTTCGCAACGATGGAAAGAAGAGCACCTGGCGATGGGCTGAACGCGGATTTCTGTTTTCGCAAGACGACCACGAAGTCTACCAAGTCTTCCCGACGGGCACTGGCTGGCTGATGGAAGGATCCGACGGTGACTTGACTGTCTTGCACCAAGGTTTGCCCCCATCATGGGCGCAGTCGCGCCAGAAAATGATCGAGCAGCTCGGCAAGCTCTGTCAGGCCGCCCAGCGGGTGTCGGCAGGCAAGCAAGAGAAACGCGTCGAGGATGCCATCGCCATTGTTAGCGCTCAGGAAGATCTCCTGGAGTTGCTCGAGAAGACCGTCCGAGATGCCGCTCACGGATTTGGCCGCGGCGGTTTCATGTCGTTTCTCCCCCACATCGGCGTGCCCTTTCCCGCCGATTGTTTCCGCGCGCCTTGACCAGTTGTCCGCCGCAATAGTGCCGAACGGTGACCGAGCACGCCCCAAATGGCTGCGAGGAGTGCTTGCTGTTCGGCACGGTCCGCTACATGGTGTTCTGTCCCAATATACGGCCGGGGCCGGTCGCATCGTTCGTCGCGAACGGCTGGGCGGACTGCTCAGTTTCTATCACCGGAAGACCGCCGTCTGGGAGCGGATCGAATAATGGGACAGGACGGGAAGTGGGAGTGACGCACGGCGTGCTGGTCCAGATCCGATCGTCCCTGTGGTCGCCATCGGCTGTCTAGGACGCGATGGGCCTATCTTCAAGATTGTGCGTGGCGGGACTTTCCGCAATCGGCGGGCGAAGCATGGTCCGCACAGAGTTCTTGCGGCGCACAGGCGGCCCAGCACATGGGCGCCAGCTCCCTTTCCGTACAGCACGGGTACCAGCCGCCGGCAGAATGGGTAGATCCTCGCGCGGTCCAATGATGCCCGCCTGCCTGCGCGTTGTGGTCTTGGCAAGCGCCCTGCCGACGTGAGACAGTGCGGACGTGACAATTCACGCTCCCTCACTGTTCTTTCGCACCTTGATCGGTCTTGCGTCTGTGATGCTGGTCGGCCAGTCACTAATTCTGCATTCCGGCTGCGCATCGTCGCGAAGCCGCCCCAAACAGACAGTGCCGGTGGCTGCGGCCCTGCCTCCGCCATCACGTCTGGACGCCCCACCGGCGCCCAGCCAGATGGAAACCCAAATGCCGTCTCCGGCGGTGACCTCCTCCACGGGCTCCGAAGATGAACAGGCCCCAGCGGCTGCGGATTCTGGTGCACCAGCGTCTGAAGCGAAGGGGCGGTCGATGCGAGATCCAGAGGTCATTCCCGGCCCGGTGCTTGTGCGGGGCTCGCTCGACAAGCTAGTTGTCCGTCGCACGCTTCGTGGCCACCTCGACGAGTTGCGGGCCTGCTACCTACCCGCGCTGAAGAAGAAGCCAGAGCTTTCTGGTCGGGTCACGGTTCAGTTCACCCTTTCAGCCGCTGGAAAGGTCGTCGATTCGGTATTGCAGTCTTCTAGACTGCAGGACGCCCGCGTAGAGAAATGCGTCGTCAAAGCATTTCGCGGCTGGGAGTTTCCCAAGCCGCCGGGAGGCGATTCGGTCGTGGTTACCCATGAGTTCAACTTCGAGGCCGGTTGGTCAGGCGAGCGCCACCTCGGAAGGTGATCCGTGGAAGGGGAGCCGCCCACTTTGCGTCAGCTCCTGTGCCAGACATTCCCGCCGGTCTTGCAACACTCAATACATGCGCCCTGCGCGAGGAGTGGACAGAAACCGGTTTTGACTTGGGGGCCGTTGGCAGCATGATCGCGGCCGTGCCTATCGGACGCATCGCTCTGTTCTTCATTTGCCTCAGCATCGTGCCACCGCCACGAGTTGCGTTGGCGGCGGCAGAATCCGCTGCAGCCCGCTGCCCGGAAGACGACCGCGCGCTGCTGAAGTGGGCTGGCGAGAACCTAGGCGACTTCGGCGACAAGAAGGAAGCCGTCAGAACGCTTCTGACAGCGCGTGCGACAGAAGCGATCGCTTGCGCCGAGGCTGACCCCAGCCTGCGCGTGCGCGCGATCCGTGCGCTGCTCACCTTTGACGGAGACATGGATCCCCACATTCCCCGGAACTGGGTTGCCGCTGTCGAACGGTGGGCGCGCGGGGCCAAGCCCAGTCTCTTCATGGCTCACTTTCTGGCTGTGGTCGGAGCGCCTCGCGCATTGCCGTTGCTCGCGCGCCTGTCAAAGAAATCCCCGGAGCTCTACCTCTCGATAGGGCGGGTGCCCGGCCAGGCGGCACGAGCGACGCTTGAAACCGGGCTTCGAGCCAGGGATGCCAAAGTTCGTGCCTACGCCGCGGTCGCGCTGCGCGGACATGGCGGCGCCGCGTGCCCGATCCTGCTTCGTCGTGCCGCACAGGAGAAGGAGCCCCGGGCGCTTGCACTCCTGCTCTTCTCGCTCGGCCATCTGCGCTGCGCCGGCGCGCCTGCCCCGGCGCTCGATCGCGTTGCTCACAACGAGCCCTTGGTGCGCGAGGGTGCGGCCGCGGTTCTCGCGCGTTTCCCCGATCCCTCGCATATCGCGGTGCTGGTCAAGCTTGTCCGTGATACGAACCACTCGGTGGCTGACGAAGCTGCGACCGCGCTCTTTTGTCAACCCGCCGCAGCTCCCTGGGTCAAAGAAATCATCGAGGCTGCCACGCAGGTGCACCGCTCTCGCTTGATCGCGGCTGCCATCGATCGCGCCGCTGCCGTAGGAGATCGCGAGCTGTTCCCGCTCGCGCAAGCCTTGCTTGCCAGCAGGGCCGCGCGCGACGACGCAGAAGCCCTGATGGCTGCTCTGGCGAATGCGCGACCTGACTTCCAGTTGCTGTCGCTCGCGCGTATGCGGCAGTTGGCCCTGCACGGGAACCGAGCCAACCTGAAGGAGTGCGAGCCAGATATCGACTGCGAAACCGTTGCCATCGAGGCGGCTCTGGCTCTGACCAGGCTCCACGACCGCGCGACGGCCGACGCGTTCGCCACGACGCTCGCGGATGCCTCTCAGGCTGACCTCAAAGCCGCGGCCCTGGCAGGGCTGTGGGCGCTGAGCGACCCTCGGGCCGCCGATTTCCTGCGAAAAAACCAGGCTGACCCGACCTTCGGACGCTACGCCGCTGCTGCCGAGGCCTATCGAGCGAATCCAGTCCCGGCTGGCGAGGACGGCGTGCTGCCCGTGCAGCAGCGTGTACTTGATGCAGGCACGCCGAATGCGCGGGCAGAGATTGACGTCACCCTGCCCCCTGGGGCGCCCATCCCGGCCGCGGTCTCGATAGCCGTCTTCGTCAGGTTGGGCGACGTCGAGTTTCCCATCGACTATGCAACCCAAGAGATGACCTCGCGGCACGCGACCATCGTGCACAAGCTGGCCGATTTGCGGGAATTCGAGCGTGAGTACCCGCTTGTCATTCGCGTGAGCCACGACGGTGTGGCCGCCGCGCTGGCCGTGCCCGCGCTGGGTAGCCGTATCTCGTTCAGGGTCACGGGTGGGGAGACGGCAGGCTCGCTCGTGCGCCTCCACTCGCGCAAGGAAATGATGATGTCGTTCACCGACATCGCCGGCAATGTCCTGCTCAACGGAATTACCCCTGGCCCGATTGGAATAGAGTTCCCAGACGAAGTCCCCGAAGCCGACGACTACCGCCCCGGCGAGTCAGATTCGTCGGACGAGACGCGCCCTGCGCCCGATCCCTGATCCGGACGGGTGCGCGTCGCCATCCCCCACTGCGATTGGCAGTAGGATGAAGCGAGGTCCCGACCCAGGTCGATCAAGTGGTGCTCCGTCGCTTGCAATCGATCCGGCTCTGCGGCGCTTGCGCGTGCGCTTCGGCCAGGGCAAATGGGACGACGGCGGCTGGCGTGGGCAGCACGCTCGGTATTCACGCTGCTTCCTCACCTCGGCGTTTCTCGCCCACGCCGCGCAACCCACGCGGCCAGTTCCGACGGAAATTCGACTGTGACACGCCCATTGCGCAGGCGGTGCCAGGTGCAGGTATCGGTGGGCTCTTTGCCGGCCAAAAAGAACTCGGATTTGGTGGCACAGTGCGGGCCGGGGCGCATGCCGGACAGTCGGCACACTTCACGCGTGACAATGCCGTCAGGTCGCGGCGGCAGGGTCAACGGGCGGCGACTGGCCATGGCGAGCAGGCCGGCGCGCACCAGGGGCGCCGCGCTCCACATAGCCAGCGAGCCGCGCGTGCCACTGCCATCGAAGCTGCCAGCCCAGGCCGCCACAATGACCTCGCGGGTGGCGCCCACTGCCACAGTATCGGCAAAGCCGCCGGAGGTTCCGGTCTTGATGGCCACAGGGAACGGCAAGTCCACCGGCAACTCGGCTCCGAATACCTGTCGCCGCGCGTCCGCATCGGCCAGCATGTCCATCACCAGCCAGCTCACTCTCTCGTCGAAAAGCCGCACCGGCTCGGCCGGCGAGCCCACGCCGCGGGCGCGCTCCACCATTCCGCGATTCACCAGAAAGCCATAGGCCGCGGCCAGATCCACAAGGCGCACCTTGGCCGAACCCAGGGCCAGGCCCAGCCGATAATCGGCAGCCGTTCCGGCCAGCGGGCCCAGCCCGGCCGTGCGCAAGCGGTCGAGTAGGTTCTCCACGCCCACGCGCTCCAGCACGTGAACCGCGGCCAGGTTGTACGAGCCGGCGAGTGCCTCGCGATAGCGGGCCGGGCCGTGCTCCCGCACCTCGCGCCCTGGATGCCACTCTGACTTGACGTCGGCGACGTCAAAGACCACTGTCGCGGGCGTGTCGCCGCTCTCGATGGCCAGAGCATAGAGGAAGGGCTTGAGCGCCGAGCCGGGATGGCGGGGCGTGGTGGTGATGTTGAGCTGACCTGCGAGCCCGCCGTATTCGGGCGAGCCCACCATGGCCAGCACCGCGCCCGTTGCAGGTTCCAGCATGACGGCGCCTGCCTCGCGCAGGCCCAGAGCGTGCCGTTCGTCGACATGGGTTTGCACCGCGCGTTCCAGATCCCGCTGCAGATCCAAATCTAGCGTGGTCCGCAGCGGCCCGCCATGCGCCCGCTGCGCAGGAGTGAGCCCGGCCAGCACCCAGTCGCAAAAGTGTGGCGCCAGTCCCGGGTCAGGCGCGCTGAAGGTGAAGGCAAGGGCCGTGACCTCGGCCTGC
>Ga0224523_1000529_pt1 | contig 19371 bp, 25 predicted proteins | sample CFST50metaG_FD_182732 | JGI IMG/M metagenome (GOLD analysis project Ga0224523, IMG submission 182732) | Peat soil microbial communities from Stordalen Mire, Sweden - C.F.S.T50 | ecosystem: Environmental > Terrestrial > Soil > Wetlands > Peat | place: Sweden: Norrbotten County, Stordalen Mire...
GCCCACGGCGCTACTACTGCTCGCGGCGCCGCCGCTGCCACCAACGCCGCCATTGCCGCCCACACCGCCGCCGCCGCTGGTACCGCTGCTGCCGCCGGCACCTCCCGTGGCACCAGAACCGTGGTTGATGCCGTAAAGGTACCCGTAGAGCGCCATCTTGCCGCGCATGGTTTGCTGGGGCGTGTATTCCGAGTGCGCCCAAACAAAAGGCGTGTCGAAGTAGCCTTCGCCGATGGGCCAGGTGTTCTTGAAGTCCGCCGGGTAGGAGTTCGCGTACAGCGCGGACGGTTTGGACATTACCATGGTGCTCCAGTCGTCCAGGTTCAGATACGGCGTTTGCCCAGGGGCCACCCCGGGCAGGTTGTCGTTGGATCCCCATGTGTACATGTAGTTCACACTGCGTTTTGCAGCCAGCCCTGTGTACGCCGTGCCCATTTCAATCATGTTGAGCGGATTGCGGCCCAGGCTCCAGTCGGCCTCGAGCCCCAAGGCCTTGCGAAAGAGCGCCTTTTCCGTCGCATCAGTCGTCACCGCGTGGGCGATGAGCGTGTGGTGCACGTTCTGGATGGTGCGGAAGTACATTTCCGTCTCGTCCGTCGCGCGCCGCGATGGCCGCGTGTCGATGTTGCCCGTTTCCTTGGCTTTTGCCTGCGCGATGACCGAGGCCTTCATGTTGTTCCAAAGGGTCTGAAAGTGGATTGGCTGCGGAGTCATCAGATAGGCGGCGGTGCCCCAGATCTGGCTGGTGGTCCCATTCAGAATGGCCGAATTGGCGGTGGTGCACAGGCTCTCGCTCTGGATCACGGCTTCGTATGTCTGATCGCCCGTGACGTTGTAGAGGAAAGCGGCCGCCATCATCTTGAGATCGCGCCCTCTTCCTGCGGCGGCGATCGTCTGATCGAGCATGGGGTCGGCATAGGCGCTGGCAACACCGTAGGCTTCTACCGCAGACGCCTTGTACTGCTCGGACAGGGTGGTATTGCCCGCGATGCGGAACGCATCCGCCAGCATGGCGGCATTGGCGGCGTTTGCCCAGGCTGACATGGCGGCGGGGCCAGCCTGAAAGAGCTCGTTGTTGGTGTTGGGATTGGTGACGCCGCTGCCGTAGCCGGTGCCGTCGCGCAGACGCAGCCAGTAGTCCACCTCGTAGCGAGCCTCGTCGATGATGTCGGGGATGCCGTTGCCGCTCTCGCTGATGCCGGTGTCGTCGTCGGTGAGCGCACCCTTGGTGAGGATGTATGGCAGTAGCATGTCGTAGATGTTCGGGACATGTCCGATGTGGCGATCCCAATCAGCCGCATCGGCGTGCCCACCCGTGGCATTCGGGTTGGTCGGGTTGCCGGCTGGGCGGAAGGCGGCCCACGAGTCGGGGGCATCCCATGGGTCGCCCCCGCCGGCAAATGTGCTGAACTGTGGGTTCCAGATGTTCATCGTGGTCAGATACACCGTCGTGTTGGCAGGGCTGGTGCCCGGAATGTAGAGCGGCGTCCTCGGTGCAGGCGTCAGCTTGGCGTCGTTGTTCTGTCCCATGCGCATGTAGAAGTAGCCGCGCACCGCGACCCGGAAGGGATCGGCGTAGATTCCAGGTGCGACTTGAAAATCTTGGCTGGCGCCTATTCCGTCGACGACCAGGCGGTAGGTCCCGGGCGTGGTGATGGTCGAGAGATCCACCGTCCATACGCTCGAGCGAAAGATGTTGTAGCCGCCCACATCTGCGCCACTCGGCTTCCAGAAGGCCACCGTTCCGACCTGTGTCGACTGTTTGCTCGCGACGCCGTAGACATAGACCTTGTTGCCCACGAAGGAGGTGTAGTCGCGTGCCCCGCCGTCGCCCATCCAGTGATAGAGGTCGGCGGACTTATGGGCTGCGTCGGGCGTGTAGCCGACCAGATTCACGTGGACCGCCTCGGAGGGGTTGGCGTACACGTCGAAGGTGAACGGCATCGACGTCTTGTCGAGGTTCGTCGCGGCGGCGATTGCCAGGGTGTAGGTGTCGCCCTGTTGAAGCGAGGTCGGCAGCTTGAGGTAGATCCAGTGCTGATAGGTGTACTCGTAGGTGTAATCGCTGCCCACCCAGGCCTCCTGGGACTGCCCACTCATCTTCGTCTTGCGCGAGATTGCGGTGGGGTTCTTGCCCGCGCCAGCGTAGCCAGCGTCGGCACTCGACGTCACCGTCCAGCTGCTCGTCAGCGCTGCAGCCGTGGTGCTCAGCTCGGGCGTGTAGCGCGTGACCTTCTCCGGCTCGTGCGCCACCTCTCCGTCGAGCACCTGCACCATCAAGTAGTCCCGATCGAGAACGCTCACTCCGACCAGTTTGGCCGCATGGGCAAGCGTGGGCGTAAAGCCAATCAAAGCGATGGCAACGAGTTGTGTCCCAGGTCGAAGCGTCATGCGTGTCTCCTTGCGCTGCTGCGGGGCTGGCTCAGCCCTTAGAGTAGGCTCATCCGGCGAGAAAGAGAAGGCTGCTTCCTCGTGACGAGGCGTCAGGAGACGCCATACCCTCTTACAAATGGTTCGACTACTTTGGCTTGGGCGTGACACTCGACAAAGGCGTTCCGGTGATTGGGCGATTGGAACAGATACACCGCATAGCCCCCCCAACCGCCGCCGCAGTACTTGCACGCCAGACACTCTTCGCGATGGGGCAGAGGATTCATCCCTTCTTCCATCTGTACGCGATAGCTCATGCGCACCGCTTCCGCCAATTTCCCCGGGTCTTCGCGCAATACCGCCTCACCCGCGACTAGGCTCGCCTCGTGGATTAATTGGTAGTTGCGGTTTCGGGCGGCGATCTCCGGCGTATCATGTTGCTGGCCGGTATGGAACAGTGCCATCAGTCCGTTGAGCATGTCGCCGTTGCGCTTCAGATGCAGCGCTGGCCGCAACCCGCTTTTCCACACGCACAGACCCGTCTCGGTGATGACCGCCGGATCCTGCCAGCCGACTCCCAGATTGAGTTCACTGTCCACGCCGTCTTCTCCGTGAAGCAGCGCCCAGGCTGCACTTCCGCCCAGGCCCGAACGTTTCTCGTACTCCCATGAGCTGATGGAGACCAGGGGCGAGATGGCACAGTTCACCACCAACCCGCCGTCCCTGGAAAAGCGCGGCACATCCAGCCAGCCGCCGGCGAAGTCAACCCGCAAAGGCGCTTCCCGGGGCGCGCGGATCCACTGTACGATCTTTGTCGTGGAGATCGGACTGAACTTCGGGGGTGTCTTGGGCAGCACGACATAGGCGGCCCCGGTCCTTGCACACAAGATGCGTTTCAGTTCACCGTATTGGTCGTCCTCGGTAACCGCCAAGATGTCGGGCCTGAGCTGCAAGAAGTGATCTTGAAAATCCAGCCCCAATTCCAGGTTCTCTCCCACGACCACGCCATCGACTGTGGCAAGGGATTGCAGCAGGGCCAGCTTGTGCTCCTGGGGGATGGACGATCGCCGTTTCTTGTGTGTCCAAAGAATTTCATCCGACGCGAAGCAGACGGTTAGGTGATCGCCCAGCGCCCTGGCGTCTTTGAAGAACTGGACATGACCGGCGTGCAGGATGTCGTAGCATCCAGAGACAAAGACTCTCTTCATGAAGTTCCGCATTGGTTGCCTGGGGAGAGTAAACTGTCCTTAAGAGGACATCAAGATGCCTGCCGTCCGTCTGCCGGCCGGTGAGGTGAACATTGTACTCGAACGGCCCACATCATCCAGGTACGCCAATCACAATCTCACCCTCCTGTAGAACACTCTCTTCACAAGCTCCGCTGCGAAAATGTAGAGTGAGACAATGAGCCCGATGCCGAGCAAGAATACCAGTGGCATCGGGCCAAACCCCAAGAACGCAGCCAACGGCGTAAACGGGACGACCACTGCGATGACAACAACTGACAGCGTTGCCAGTAACAAGGAGTTCCTCGGGCGACTACTGAAGAACGGCTTCCGGGTTCGAATGACAAGCACTATCAGCGACGCCGAGACAACCGACTCGACAAACCAGGCCGTCCGAAATTGCACCTGAGTGGCATGAAAGACGAGCAAGAGGAGACAGAATGCCACATAGTCAAATACCGAGCTCAGTATGCCGAAGGTGACCATGAACTAGCGAATTGCCTTCATATCCCAGCGTCGCGGATAGTCGACCATCTCGTTATCCACACTGTCGGTCGCAATGGTCATCTCAGGAAAGTCTGTCATGAGATTGGTCAGCAGCACCTGCTTGGGGAGCAACGGCAGGAACGGCAGGATGAGCAATACTCCGGCCATGCTGAACATGTTTCCGAAGTTAGCGCTGGTTGCCACGAACACATATTTGAGGGTATTGGCGAAGGTCGCCCTTCCTTCGCGCTGTCTCCCCGGTAAGCATAGCTTCATCAACGAACAGGTCTTTGGATTCCAGAACCAGCCCATCACCGGAAACGACATCGCCAGCATCCAGGACAAGAACGTCACCCGGAACGATCTCTTCTACTGGGACTCTTTCGGAATTACCATCCCGCAGGACCGCCGCTTTGATCTGCACGACGGAGAGGAGCTTCTCCACGGCGTTCGACGCGCCGCGCTCCTGCCAGAATCCAAGCGAGCTACTCACGAGAACGATGAACAGAATGATGAATGCATCAATCCGATCACCAAGACACAGCGACAAACCGGTTGCGAAAAGCAGGATGAAAATGATCGGACTTCCGAACTGCCTGAGCAGAAGCGACCAGACATCCGAGCGTTTTGCGGGCTTCAGTCGATTCGCGCCATAGTGCGCAAGCCGCTCTTTGGCCTCGTCGCCGGTCAATCCCTTGGCCGTGGTGTGAAACTTCTGGAGCATCTCGGCGACCGAGGTGTTCCAGAAGGCCTAATGGGATCGGATCGTCCCGTCGAGCTTGGGCGGCGTCATGTTCCCGACGCACGCGACCTGGGCGAATCGAGCTTGATGTCGGGTTCCATGGTCGAGCCCGGCTCCGCACCCAGGTTCGCCGCTCGCACATCGGAAGCAGTGATGGGCCTCCCATTGCGGTCCTTTTCCGCCACCTCGCCTTGGCCATCCTCGTCAGGGGCCGCAATGGCCAAGGGACCCACCGCTTGCGGCAGGGGACTGCGCGACCGAACAGTGGGCGCCTCCTCTGACCCGGTCTTGACGTCGCAGGCTCTTCCACCTTCCCGGGTCGGGCCAAACTCCTCTTCGGGACGGCTCTCCACGAAGGGGCCACCCAGTTCCTCGGTTAGTTCCTCGTCGCGACTGCCTTCCCCGGTATCATCGTCAAGCGCCTCTCGCAGGTACTGTTCCCCCGAAAACTCGGCCAAATCATCCGGTGTGCCGGAGATCTGTGCAGATTCTGGAATGAAGGCATCGCCGCCATCTGAGCGTTCTCGTGTCGACTTGTTCATTTGCAAAGTACTCCCCTTCTTGCGTTAGACGGTATCAAGCATCTGGTGAAACAAGGAATGAAGCACTTTTCGATCCACGGACGGCACGCCAGTAGATTCGAGCACTTGCACCGCGGACTCCAGGATTCCTGGTCTTTTCAATCAAAATGACGTGCTCTCGCTGTCAATTCGACAGGCCCAACCACCTTGACATTAGATATGGGTGGAATTGTCGGGTGCTTCTCGGGGAAGAAGCGATAGCCGCCCGCTGGTTCTCAGTCCAACCAGTCGCAGTGGTAGGTGTCTTGGACCACTTTGTCGAGTTCGCGCATCTAAGACACGCAGTGAACCCCTCTGCCTCCCATCTCAAGCGTTACTCGCAAATCGCCTCGCTACTATGGAAATACGGGCGCTCCGATCTGGCGCAGAAGATGGCCTCGGAGGATGGCTTTGGCGTTGACGCACGCCAGTCCTCGACGCCTGCTGCCGGACAGGCTTTGCCCGAGCAACTGGCGGATGATCTGGAGGCGATGGGACCGACCTACGTCAAGCTGGGACAGGTTCTGGCGGGCCGCCCGGACTTGCTGCCCGATGCCTATTTGAAGGCGCTTGCGCGACTGCAGGACAGGGTGAAGCCATTCTCCTACGCCGAGGTTGAGGAAGTTGTGATGGCCGAGTTGGGCGTCAGGATTTCCAAGGCGTTTTCGCGTTTCGACACCGAGCCGATGGCCGCGGCTTCGCTGGGGCAAGTGCACCGCGCAGCGCTGCGGGACGGCCGGCCGGTGGTGGTGAAGGTGCAGCGCCCGAACATCCGGCAGCAAGTTGCGGACGACTTCGAGGTGTTAGAGCAAATCGCCGGCTTCCTAGACCGCCACACCGCTTTCGGCCGTCGCCACCGCTTTCTGGCCATTCTACAAGAGTTCCGCCTGACGATTCAGCAGGAGCTCAACTACGAGCGCGAGGCGCACAACCTGGTCGCGGTTGGCGTGAACCTGAAGGACTTCAAGCTTATCCAGGTGCCGCAGCCAGTGCCGGACTATTGCACCCGGTCTGTTCTGACCATGGAGGAAGTGCAGGGAAAGAAGATTACTGCGCTTGGCCCTCTGGCCCTGCTCGAACTCAAGGGCGCGCCATTGGCCGAGGAGTTGTTCAAGGCCTACCTGAAGCAGGTGCTGGTGGACGGGTTGTTTCACGCCGACCCTCATCCCGGCAACGTCTTCGTCACGAACGACGGACGCATCGCGCTCATTGACCTGGGGATGGTAGGCCATACGGCGCCTGCCATGCGGGAGAGTCTACTGAAGATGCTGATGGCCCTGAGCGAAGGAAACGGCGAGGCTGCGGCAGAGCTCGCCATCCAAATGAGCGAGAAGCTGGAGGACTTTGCCGCATCCGAGTTTCGCCGGCGCATCACGCAACTGGTGGAGCTGAGGCGGGACCAGGGGTTGGAGCAGCTCAATGTCGGACGCTCCCTTCTCGAACTGAGCAGTATCGCCGACGAAGACGGCCTCATTATGCCCGCCGAACTGGTCTTGCTCGGGAAGACCATGCTCCAACTGGATCAGGTCGGGCGCATCCTCGATCCGCAGTTTGAGCCCAACGCCTCCATCCAGCGCAATGTCGCCGCGCTGATGGCCCAGAGCATGCGCAAAGAGATCACACAGGACAACCTGTACAGCACTCTGCTGGAGATGAAGGACTTCACGGTGGGACTTCCCGCAAGGCTCAACCGGCTCATGGACGCGGTCGCCAACTCCGATCTGGAAGTGAAGGTGAAGGCCCCCGACGCCAAGATGGTCATTGACAGCCTGCAGACGATCGCAAACCGCATTACCATGGGCATCGTACTGGCCGGCCTGATTGTGGGAGCATCACTGCTCATGCGCGTGGCGACTTCTTTCCAGCTCTTCGGTTTTCCCGGGCTGGCCATCCTTTGCTTCCTCGCGGCCGCTGCCGGCGGCTTCTGGCTCGTGATCAGGATCTTCGTCTCGGACTACAGGAGCCGCAAGAAGCTCACGCGCAAGAACGATGGCTAGGCCGACAACTTTTGCGCGATCTGGGCCACGTGCCGGCCCTGAAATCGCGCGGCCGCAAGCTCGTTCTCGCTTGCCATACGCTCGCCTTTGCCCCCAGCGATTGTGGACGCCCCATACGGCGACCCGCCTGTGATCTCATCCAGGCGCATCTGACCCTGGAACGTATACGGCAGTCCCACAATCACCATCCCGTGGTGAAGCAGCGTCGTATGGAAACTCAGTATGGTGGACTCTTGGCCACCATGTTGGGTGGCGGAGCTAGCAAACACGCTGCCAACTTTGCCCACCAGCTTGCCTTGGGCCCAGAGGCCACCGGTTCCGTCGAGGAACTGCCGCATCTGGCCCGCCATGTTCCCGAACCGCGTCGGCGTGCCGAAAATGACTGCACCAGCGTCCACCAGATCGCCGACCGTGGCGATGGGCACACTGGCAAAGGCCTTCTGCGCCTCGGTTGCCCCCATAGCGCTGATCCCCTCGGCGGACAGGGTTTCAGGAACGCGCTTGATCACGACGTCCACGCCCGGGACTTCGCGAGCACCGTCAGCGATCGCCTGCGCGAGACGATAGATATGGCCGTAGGTGGAATAGAAGAGCACAAGAAGCTTCATGGGTGGTTCCTTTCGTTGGTGGAATGCATTCACTGAGCCGTGGAGGATAAAGATTACGAAAGACTGGCCAGTGCTTCTTTATTGAAGCCAACCAATTCGCCAGAACGCCCTTGGTGGATCTTTTGTGCCCACCCGGCGTCGGCGAGCAGGGCGCGGCCTACTGCCACCAAGTCAAAATCTCCCCGGTCGTAACGCCGCAGGAGTTCATCTAATGGCTGAAAGAGTTCTTGTATCTTGTCCATTCGCCGATGCCTCGCATTGATTGTGCCGATCGAACAGACCCACGCGTGTGGGCTCACGCCACTAGAACGGCCGCACCTTCGAACCGACCAGAGCGGAGATCGGCAAGAGCCTGGTTAGCCTGAATGAGTGGATACTGCGTCGTCCTGGTGGCAATGCCGATTCTCGGGGCCAAGCTGAGAAAGTCGACTCCATCCGACCGCGAGAGATTGGCGACCGACACAAGCTGCCGCTCTTCCCATAGCAGCCGATAGGGGAAGCTCGGGATATCGCTCATGTGAATGCCAGCGCAAACAACGCGCCCGCCCTTGCGGACCGCCTTCAAGGCTAGTGGCACCAGGGCGCCCACAGGCGCAAAGATGATGGCGGCGTCGAGCGGCTCGGGTGGTGTTTGGTCAGATCCGCCAGCCCAGGTCGCGCCCAAGTGCTGGGCGAAGGCTTGGGTGGCGACATCTCCCGGCCGCGTGAAGGAAAACACCGATCGCCCTTGCCACTTCGCCACCTGTGCCACGATGTGGGCCGCGGCGCCGAAACCGTAGAGCCCCAGCTTCTTGCCGTCGCCTGCAATCACCAACGAGCGCCAACCAATGAGCCCGGCGCACAGCAAAGGGGCCAGCTCTACGTCGCTGCCGACTTCGCCCAAGGGAAAGGCAAAGCGTGCATCGGCAATGGTCGAGGTGGCAAAGCCGCCATCGCGCGTGTATCCGGTGAAAAGAGAATGATCGCAGAGATTTTCCTGGCCGCCTACACAATACGGACAAACGCCACAGGTGCGGGCGAGCCACGGAACGCCAACGCGCTCACCGACGTTGAAGCCCACGACGCCAGCCCCCACTGCATCGATCCGCCCTACGATTTCATGGCCAGGAATGATGGGTACTGTGGGATTGGGAAGCTCGCCATCCACGACGTGCAGATCCGTGCGGCAGACGCCGCAGGCGGCCACCTGGATTCGAAGCTCGCCCGGTCCGGGCTGCCGATCGGGCAGCTCGGTCCATTCGAGGGGAGCCCCGAGCCTTTTTAGCGTCATCGCGTGCATGGATTGCGTCCCGGTCCGGCCAGGCATCGGCTTGGCCTCATGATGTTCCTATCTCCTATGCGATGAGAGCGTAATCAGCTCATACTGATCATTGCCCATCTTCATCTCTTTCATGTATGACAGCTGGCGCAGGCCCTTCCGGGATTCAATGCGTTCTCTAAGGTCGTGAAGCTCCGCTTCAGGCAGCCTATACACCATGTCGATGGAAGCTTGTTCTACCGCTAGGATGTCAGTGGAAGCCAGGATGCCTAGATCCCGCGCCTTGACCGGCGCGGCGCTCACGCCAACGCAGTCGCAGTCCACAGACATATTGCGCAGCACATTTATATAGACCACCCGCTTGCCGAAATGGTCCATGGTGGCTTTTGCCGACTCCACCATGTTTTCCTGAAAAGGCTCTCCCTTGAGCCAGCTCTCGAGATCCTCATTGTCCGGGGCAGCGTGGACCATCTTCTTGCCGATGCGGCCGTCCGCACAACCGATCGCAATATTCTTCATCGAGCCACCGAGCCCGCCCATGGTATGCCCTTTGAAATGGGTCAGCACCACCATCGAGTCGTAACCCAGCATGTGCTTGCCAACCGACATTTCCTTGAAATGCTTTCCGCCCCGAACGGGAATCATCACCGCACCGTCCTCGTCCATGATGTCCACCGGGCAGAAATCCCAGCCGTTGATCTTGATGGTTTCGCGATGGTCGGCGGTGGTATATCTCTTGCCCTTATAGAAAGTGTTGGTTTCCACCAGATTGCTGTTGGGTATCCGCTGCTGTAGGGCTTTTACCATGTCCCGCGGCAGTATATTGGGGCCGTGCGGCTCGCCGGTGTGCAGCTTGATAGCGACCTTGCCTGTTATGCCCTCGCTGATTTTTGAATGTATTTCCAGCAATCCGTTGGCGCTGATGTCATTCGTGAAGAACACGGGCGAGCCGAGCTTGTCCTGCGGCAGACGCGCGGGGTTCGAACCACTGTTTGAGGATTGGCGCGGTTTTGCCCTCAAGAGCGAGGGAGCCAACAACGACCCTGCGGTCATTCCCAGCCCCGCAGCAAGGAATTTGCGGCGGCTGGGCATTGCGGGGTTAGCCGAGGCTTCCAGATTACTCTTTCCTGGTTCGCGCTTCTGCATTAGGGATTCCCTTCACTTTGTTGTCTTTCAATTGAATCGTATTGCTTTCGTTTACGGTTCCTGGCGCGTAGGCAATCATCATCTCTCACGGTTCGACAGCTCAGAGCGACGCCTACGCTGGCGCCTCCATCGACGCGACCCGGACCAGCTCCTGATTTGATGAGTGGCATGGCTAATCAAACCTTCGGCAGGACCTTGCTGATGCCGCCCGCTTCGGCAAGCCGCCCTGGAGCGCCCACACAGAGAGCAATCTCGACCCAGCCAGCTTCGAGCCTTGTCCTATAGGTGCGCATGGATTCAGTGCGTACGTCCTTCATCAACATGCCAATGTTCTGCATGTATGCGCCCAACCTCGGCGGCAACGCCTCGTGACCAAGATCCGGCGGTACCGGGCCCGAGATGGCCTCGCCGCTGGTTACGTCGAACTGTGCACAATGCATGGGGCAGGTAAGGTAGGTGCCGTCGAGCGTGCCCAGCTCAAGCGGCGCATTCATGTGGCCGCAGCGCCGTTGGACGGCGTAGTAGGTTCCACCACAGTTGCATACGACGATTTCATTTCCGTCGAGCTCGACGGTCTTCATCCCGCCAGGCGCGATTTCGTCTGCGGCTATCGCGCGCACGAATTTGTCACTCAAGGCCCACGTCCTTCGGCTCCAGTTGCGGCAACGTGTTCGGGTCGAGAACGTCCTTGTGCACGAAGAGTCCGCACCAACAGCGTTTGATCGCATCGAAATGCGCCCGATGGAACGGAATGCACGGGCAGACCATCTTCATGTCGCGCACGCGTTCGTGCCGTAGTGGCTGACAAGGACAGAAGGGGGTGCCATGCTTGGCTTCCAGGATAACCTCCTGATCGAGAAGAAACTCCTTCAGCTCCGCGTCCGGCGTGAACTTGAAGCCCAGCGGCTCAACGACCTTTTCGAAGAAGTACCGCAGGGCACTTTTCCTTGATTCAGCATTCATTGCGCACCGCCTCGGATTCCCAGCGCCTTCGCGTAGCGCTCTGGCTGGTAGCCCACGATGACTTCGTCGTTGATCTTGACGAACGGGAAGCCGGTGGCGCCCGCGGCATCAACCTCGGCAGAGATCCGGCTTTGAGTCGCTTCATCGGCGAGGTCGTAATCGATGAAGGTGAACGAGACCTTGTGCTCGGTGAAGAAGCTCTTCGACTTTCTGCACCAGGGGCAGGTTGAAAGCGTATACAGGACGACCTTTTTCATGACAGCCTTCTTTCAATTGAGATTGACGAACACTTTGCCGGCCTCGGACTTTGTAGAATAGACCGCGAGTCCAAGTTCGGCCGCGTCGAGAAACCTGCCTGTGCGAACATCGAACCGCCAATCGTGACATGGGCAGGTGAGCGTGTGGCCCTCCAAATGCCCCGTGAACAACGGACAGGCCATGTGCACGCATCTTCCTGAAACGGCGTAGATCTTGCCGCCTACGCGCGCAATTAGAACATTCACACCCAGCGGATAGACCGCTGCCATGTGGCCTTCGAGCAGCGCCGTATCGTCCATTGCGTATATCCAGTTTTCTGACATGACGTCTTCCTTCAGCCTATTTCCCGAGGCCGATCTCCTTCGTGAAGTCTTGGTTGTCCCAAAGAATAGGCTAGGAAGCTATTGAAATACTGAGGATCCATCCAATTGTGGCGGTCACTGCCATGGCCAGGGCACCGCCGATGGCGACTCGAAGCGATGCACGGCCGGGTGGCGCGCCGCCGAGATGACCACCAATTGCGCCGAGAGCTGCAAGACTCGCCAGAGATAGCCCTGCGATCGCGGGAATACGGAAAAGCGACGGCGCAGCAAGAAGAGCACCAATTGGAACCATGGCAAAGGACGCAAAGCTTGCGGCCGATGTCCATGCCGCCTGTATCGGACGAGACAGGGCGGCTTGGTCGATTCCCAGCTCGTCACGCATGTGAGCGCCGAGGCGATCGCGGACGCTGAGCTGCTCCGCAACCTTCATGGCGAGATCCTTGTCGAGGCCGCGCTTCACGTAGATCGTCGCAAGCTCGTCCAATTCGGCTTGGGGCTGGCCGGCAAGCTCTCGCCTTTCCCGCTCGATGTCCGCCCGCTCTGCATCGCGCTGCGAGCTTACCGAAACATATTCGCCCACGGCCATCGACATCGCTCCTGCGACAAGGCCCGCCACCCCGGAAACCAGGATGGCGCTCCTTGGCGCCGACGAAGCCGCAACGCCAATCATCAGGCTCGCGGTCGACCCAATACCGTCGTCCGCCCCGAGCACGGCGGCGCGCAGCCACCCAACGCGCCCGCTTCGGTGTTCCTCCTGGTTTGGCAGACGCATGCGCTGCGCCCTTTCTTTAGCGCCTCATGTGGAAGTAACCGCCTTTGCCTTCTCGCCCTTGCAGCAATTCTCCGCGCAGTGCGCCGGCCCCAACACTGTCAGGATCTTGCTCCCGTATCCTTGTGCACGGCTCTTCGTGGCAGCACACGTCCTATGGCCGGGCCGGCCTTTTTCGCTTGTTGCACACCTCGCTCAAGCTCCTCCAAATCGAGGTACTCCTCACCGTCCAGTAGGCGCGTGGCTGTTTCTGCGGTGCTCACGCTGGCGACTTCATCGTCGGAGAGCAGCTTCAGCACGCTTTCCCGGGCAATATTTTCGCTTCGCATGTCACTCTTCATGGTTGCTCCAATCAGGTTTGTGGGTTGGGTTACTAGCGGACTGCACGAGACGTGCCGACAACGGTTGGTGCCGTCCTGCTGGCGCGACGCGGGGCTTCCCAGGCGCACTTCCACCGCATGCCCAGTCAATGTGGAAAGGCTTCCATTCAGTTTGAATGCCCCCTCGGTACGAGGTCGACCCGGGCGATGACCGGTGACTTGCGTTTCAACACCTCCTCGGCCGCGCGCACCAGCTTCTCGACGCTGGCGCCGCTCATCGCCTGGTCGATCGCCACCCGCGCAACCACCCATGCCTGTCGTGGCCCGATGAACGTCACCACCAGCTCCGTAACCGCCACAATGCCAGGCTGGGCGACAATCATCTTTCCGATCCTGCCGCGCAGGGCCGCGGACACCTGGCCCCCGATGAGGATGTCACCATTGCGTGCAGCGAGCTGGAAGGCGACAAAGCCGAGCAGAATCCCAACCATGATCGCAGCGATTCCGTCCGACATTGCGGACCCTGTGACCTGGTGAAGTGCGATCCCTACGGCGGCGATCAGGTTGCCGACCAGCGCCGCAGCATCCTCAGCGAACACCGCTCGCACGACCGGGTCCGAGCTTAGATCGAGGTGCTCCAGGAATGTTCGCTCCAGCTCCTGCGCCTCTCGCGTTAGCTGTCGCTGGGCTTGGACCAAGGAAACGCCGTCCAGACAAGACGAGACGAAGAGGACTAAGTAGGCGATCCGGAATGACAAGATCGGCTGTCGGTGAAACAGCCCTTCGATTCCCTGATGCACCGAAAGCACGGCGCCGATGGCAAAGACTCCCATGGCAGCAATCAGCGCCCAGAAATAGGCTGCCCGCCCGTGGCCGAGTGGATGCTGCTCATCGGGCGGGCGACCGCTGCGCCGCTGGGCGAGCAGAAGCAGCACTTGGTTGCCACTGTCTGCGAAGGCGTGGAACGCTTCCGCCCACATTGCGCTCGACCCCGTAAACATCGCAGCCAGCACCTTCGCCAAAGCGGCGGCGAGGTTTGCGACCAGGGCAACCGCTACGGTGCGAAGGCTGTCATCTGTTCTCGATGGCATTTTCTTGGCGCAGGCAATGCGCCTGGGTTTCTCTATCTTCTGGCCTACGGTGTGCCCACAACGCCCCTGCTCGACCGCATCGAGGTCGCTCTGTAACCGCCACAAGGAGCGTCAGGGCGGCTACTGCTTGATGGCCTTGCACGCATCTGCGAGTTCGTGCCAGGCGGTCTCAACACCACCTTTGAAACTCTCCCACTTTTGGCCGTTGGCAGCCCTGTACGCATCGAGCCTGCTCTGCACCAAGGCCTGCTTATCTCTGACATGATCGATCCTTCTGCGATAGTCGGTCTTGGCATCGGTGCCTACTTCGTCGGCCTTGGCCACCAGCCTATCGAGCTTCGCGCCCAACTGTCGGAGTCGTGTTTCGATCCTTCCTAGTTCCTGTCCTGCTGTCTCCATGGAATTCTCCCCTCTTACTGCCGCCGTTGTTGGTCCGATCCGCTCAGCCGCCGGACTATTCGCATCGGAGGTATTTCCCAAATGCTTTCCTGCACAGTGGTTCGCGACTGCCCGTTCTATTGGTGGAGCACGTACATCATCATTCGCGCATCAACAACTTCTGTTGGGTCATGTTTTTCACCATGACATTGACGTATGACTTTATGAAATTTTGGTCCGTACCGGTGATCTGGGTCTCAGACGAGGCGGACCAGATGAGCTTGTCGTTGCCAGCATCGTACATGTTGGTTTCCATAACTGCGTATTTGGTCTCCTCAACATCGTTGGGAGAGGTGATGTTGCCATAACCATACTCGTAGTAGTTCTGCCAGGTGCGGTAGGATTGCGGCGGGGCGTATACTTCAAGCAGATTCGTGTATACCGTCTTTCTGCTGGCTATCCGGGTGATGAGTACCGCATCGGCCCCTTGCTCCTTCATCTTGGCCGCGATGGCGTCTTTGTTGCCGTCCTTGTCGTCGGGCAATATCGCGTAGCTTGAGACGGCATCCGTGCCTTGCAGCTTGAGCTGCTTTGCGAAGTCGTCTTCCAGCGTTCTCTTGTTTGCCGGACTCTTCGCTATTCCGATTATCATGATCTTGTGCGGCTTGACTTGATACGTTGGATCCCTCCATAAGGAACTGACGTACGTTGTGCTGCATGCCGCTAGTTGCGTGATGACGACCGCAGTAGCCAGAACTTTGAATGCGCTGAGCAATTTTGGTGGCATCATTTGTCCCTCTCGCCAAGGAATTCCTTCCATCGATAATCCGTGGGTGGTGCAGGATGCGTGCCACGCCTTTGGGTCATGTCTTCCGTTTCGCAGCCTCGACTGAGACACTGGATTTCGCTTCGATTTCCCGCACGCGGCGCTCGAAAGTGGCCGCGGACGTCGCCCCCAGATTGGGTGCGAAGGCCGCGAGGAAGTCCTCGACCGCGGTGCGCGTGCGCTCATCGAAGGCAACCGCGGTGCCCTCGCCCATGTGGAATCTTTCGAGGCCGCTCTCGGCCGTTCGTGGGGTTCAATCCAAATGAAGGATCGTTCCCTTCAATTCGATGGAGCAACCCGCAATCCAGGTTGAGATCGCATTCCCAAACGGCCCCGCGGAATCATTGGCATGCATACTGCAGCGTTTCATTAGTGTGAATCGCAGCCCTGCTCAATTCTTCTGATTTGCCGTTTTTGGCACGAGAAACTGGTATGCGGACCACTCAATTGAGTCACAGTGATGTAGCCGGGGAACGCGCCGCGGCAATAGAGAGGCCTGGCCGATCGGCCGCGTCACCGGGGCTGCTCTTGTTTCTCGCGTGGAAGGCGCTTGGCGAAAATGGGCTCTCGCTTATTCTGCTCCTATTGGCGGTAGCCGTCGGGGTCGGATTCCAAATCCCCAACCGCGCCAACCTGGCTGGCTTCCGAGATGAAATCATGCGGCAGGAGGTGTCGAGTGGGCTCGGGCAGGTGCGCGTACGCCCGCGCCATGGCGAGCGGTTTCTCGACGTCACCGACATGATGGCGAGCATCGCGCGTCTTCCGTCGGTCAAGGCAGTCGAGCCAATCCTGGTTCTTCCAGGCGCCATCAGAAGCGGCGGACATTTTGTCGTTCTCGGCATCACTGGGGTCAGCGCCTCCGCCGGCCAGCGCCCCTACGAACGCACGGCCGGCGCCGATCTGGTCCCTGGCGACAACCATGGAACGGTCCTGGGCGAGCGGCTCGCGAAACAGATCGGCGTCAGCGTGGGGGACGATGTCGATATACAGGTGTTGCTCTCCACTCGCCCGAGGCTCGTACTCGATGACAACGGGATGGGCAACTACACACTCAAGGTGCGCGGGCTCGCCGGCTTCGCGGCGCTGGACTCGGCGTTCGTCGATTGGGGTTTCCTTGCGTCTGAGACCGGCGACGACCACTCCGCCTCGGCGCTCCTGGTGTGGGCCCGCAATGACAAGGTAGAGCTAGCGCGCAAGACCGCAGCTACCGTCGAACACCTGTTTCCGGCCGCTACGGCAATGTCTTGGCTCGATGACAGTCGCTACTTGCGTAGTGTCGTGGGGGCAGTTCAAGCCTTGGAGAGCATAGCGGGTGGTATGAGTCTGTTTGGCGTCATCATTCCGGTGTTGTCGCTGCTCTACATTGATGCCCTTCACCGCCGGAGACAGGTGAGTCTCTTGTCGGCCATCGGTTTTCGCGAGCGAGAGATCTTCCTCATCTTCTTCGCGAAGGCGCTGATCGTCGGCATTGTGGGCGTCCTGCTGGGCGCGGCCGTGGGTTGGGGCATGCTCGGCTATTTCAACCTGCACCCCATCTACAATTACGAAAAGTTTGTCGTCCGGCCCACCATCACCTTTGGCAACATGCTGGCGCCCGTGTTGCTGGTCTTGGCGACCACGGCGCTCGCTGGCTCGCTCCCGGCCTGGCAGGCGGCGCGGGTGAACCCGTCCGATACTTTGCGGAGAATCGAATGAGCAGCGGATTGGTCCTGGTTGCCAACGGGCTCGTCCGCCGACGTGGTGACAAGACCATCATCGCCGGGGCGAGCCTGACCCTCAAACTGGGCGAATCGGTGGCGCTTATGGGCTCGAGCGGATGCGGAAAGACCACGCTGCTCCACCTGCTGGGCGTCCTTGATCGGCCCGGCGCGGGAACCGTGCTCATCGAGGGCATCAATCCATGGAGCAAGGGTCGCAATGCGCGCGCCGCGCTGCGATTGCGTCGCATTGGGTTCGTCTTTCAACAAAGCAATCTGATACCGTTCTTGAGCGCCCGCGACAACGTCGCTCTTCCCGCTTGGCGGCTCTCTGGCAGCAGGCGATCTGCCCTCGCACAGGCGGACGCGCTCTTGGATAGATTCGGCCTCAGCGTGCAGGCAAGGGCACCGGGCGGCGTGCTATCACTCGGCGAGGCCCAGCGGGTCGCGACGGCGCGGGCGCTGGTCAATCGGCCCGCCATCATCCTTGCCGACGAGCCCACCGGCAGTCTCGATTCCGCCTCGACCGAGGCAGTGCTCGACAGTTTCGACGAAATCGTTCGAGAAGGCACAACTCTCTTGGTGGCGACCCACGATTCACGGGTCGCCAGCCGCATGCACCGAATGGTTCATATGCAGGACGGCGCACTTGCAGACCAACCCATTCCCACGACGGGTTGCCCGTCTCCTTTCACCGCATTGAAGATACCTGCCGGCCGCAGGCCGTGAGGCCGGCATTGCACTCGCGGGTGCAGACAACCATCAAACTTCGCGCGCGGGTGTGTTGCGACGCAATTTCCGGCCTACGGCGGAGGCAGCGCCCCTACTCGACCGCATTGAATTCGCTTTGTGGAAATACTTGAGCGCCTTGGCCACGATCTGACGGTCGGTCAGCTTGTCAGTCGTCTCCATGACGGTGATGTGTCCACCGAACTTGGCGCGATCGAGGCGCTTCTTCAATTCGTTCTTGGCCTCCCCTGGGCCAAAGACCAAAATGGCGTCGGCATCGCTAATCGACGCAATCACCTTCGCATAATACTGGTTGAGATGGCCGGTAAGTTTCCTCTCCAGCCTGTCGTCAGCCTTGACCAGCTGAGATTCGTAGGGAGCGGTCGAACGAACGCCCGCGAATCTGCCCGGCTGTTTGTCCACGTTCGACTCGATCTCCATCGTCTCTTCGCCCTTGGCTGAGACAATCGCAACTACGGCCTTCCGATGGTCAATCCACAATCCCGCGGTCGTGTTCATGTCAGTCTCCGTCTATTGGTGGTGCTCCAAAGTCGCCGGCTGAGTACGTGTCAGGATGTCCTTGGCACGGCCTGCGTCATCCGCTGAACCGTGGACGAGCAGGACGAACTTGCCAGCCTTCAGGTCTGTCTCGTACTGCAATATGCTGTCCTTCGGGATGCCCAGGCTGTACAAACTGGCTCCGATCGCGCTCAGGCCGCCCACGACAACGGCGCCCTCTAGCGCCCCGACAATCCAGCTTACCAGCGGCCCCGCCACCAAAAGCGGGCCCAGCCCGGGAACCCAGAAGAACGCTGAACCGAAGAAGAGTCCCCAGATCCCACCCCAAAAGGCGCCGGTCTTGCCCCACACCCGCATGCGGTCGCCGACGTTGTAATATCCGACCACGTGCTCGTCCGTGTGATAGTCGCGGCCAACAATCGACAGTTTCTTCAGATCGAAACCGGATTTCTGCAGTTCCTTGATAGCCGCCTCGGCGGCCGTGTGCGATGGATAGATGGCTACGACGGAATTGTTCTTGCTCATGCTCTTCTCCCTCGGTTGGATGATGGCCAGCATCCCGAGATTGCGCGCTGGCGCACTCGGATCCCAGCTGTGGCGGACGGCATTGCCTCTCCGCGCATAAGCTAAAGCAGCTTTCAAGCCACAGATAGGATGTGAATAGAATCAGATGGTTGCATTGCCTGGTGAGCGAAAATGCCGGCTCATCCAATCCAAATGACGTAGGATCTCATCCAATTTGAAGGGGAGGATGGCGGATGGGCCGCAAGTGAAACAAATGGCCCCGTGAGCATGTCGGGAGCGGCGGGAAGCTGGAGATGATGGCGAGAAGGTGCGGTGGCGGGGGCGTAGACGGCTGGATCCGGCTGGATCCGCGAACCAACCCTAGGCCATCTGGGCTGATTTCGCGTATGAGCGCAGACGGGTGTCGGTCCGTCAGCCGGCGGACCGGCTGGCAGAGGGGGATCGGAGCGGCGGTCATGAACTCCGCCTACGCCTCGGCCGCGTCAGGTGGCTCGCGTAACGTCCGCGGAGGACGCGGCTCTGCCAGAAGGGTGGCCCTCGCGCGGGCGACGGGCGCGGCGAATCCGCGTGGGGCAGGGGC
>Ga0224523_1000531_pt1 | contig 19366 bp, 12 predicted proteins | sample CFST50metaG_FD_182732 | JGI IMG/M metagenome (GOLD analysis project Ga0224523, IMG submission 182732) | Peat soil microbial communities from Stordalen Mire, Sweden - C.F.S.T50 | ecosystem: Environmental > Terrestrial > Soil > Wetlands > Peat | place: Sweden: Norrbotten County, Stordalen Mire...
AGATGAAAATTGGCCGTGACCGAGGTTGAGCTGCCCACGGGCTCGTAGGTTCTTTCCTGCAGCACGCGCAGCAGCTTGACCTGCATGGGAAGCGGCAACTCGCCGATCTCGTCGAGGAAAAGCGTGCCACCTTCCGCCATGACGACACGGCCACGGCGCGAAGCCGCGGCACCCGTGAAGGCCCCGCGCACGTAGCCGAACAGCTCGCTCTCGATGAGCGACTCGGGGATGGCGCCACAGTTGACCGGAACAAAGGGGCGGTCGGCGCGGCTGCTGTGCGCGTGAACCAGGCGCGCGAAGACTTCCTTGCCCGTTCCGGTATCGCCGGTGAGCAACACCGTGGCGTTGCTGGCGGCTATGCGCGTGCAGGTGGCGCGAATGGCAGCGACGGGAGAGCCGGGGCCGTAGACTAGATTCGGGTCGCAGGGCAAGGAATCCGAGATTGCTACGCATGCGCTAGGAAGAGCCGTGTTCAACATCAGATAACCTTCTTGTTGGCGGTGCCGAAGTCGTCTTGATCCTGATCCTGGGATTGCGTCCGCTGTCGCAGGAACTCGCCGAACCCACGGGGCAGATGAAAAAGCAAACTGAAGCGACCCAATCGCAAAGTCTCGCCACCTTTAAGGCGGCAGGGCTTGCGCGGGGTCAGTGGCAGGTCGTTGACGAAGGTTCCGTTGGTCGCTCCCAAGTCGGTCAGTCGGTATTCGCCGTCGACCAGTGCCAAGATGCAGTGTCGTGTCGAGATGGTGTACTCGGGAATCGCCAGATCGTTGTCCGAGGTGCGACCGATGCTCACCGGGCCAGGCAGCGAGTTGCGGCCCTTGATCGCCGGGAAAACCCGCCCGGCCAGGGCCGTGGCCTGCAGCAACTCGCTGTTCATGGCGATCATCGTGCCGCTGTGGCTCGACTTCCCATCAAGCACACCGCCCATGCCGGACACGATGAGAACCGGCCAGTGATACGCACGCACGAACGACTGGGGACCCAGTCGCCGGTACTCTGCTTCGAATTCCGCTAGATACGCTGGCATGAATCCGCCTTGCGCTGGCAACAGGTCAGGCCAGAACTTTGGTCAAGCGCTCTTGTCTCAGACCTGAGGTGCACGGGGGGCGAACAATGCAACGGTCGATCCAACTTGAAAGTGTAGCGACTACGGCAGTTGCCGCGATCAGGCGTCGGTTTTCCGACGGCACTTTGGCTTTTGGGGGGTGTCGGCAAACCGACACTTACTTTGTACGACAACGGGTAGCGAGCTGTTGCACCACAGAGAGCACAGAGAACACAGAGATCGGAGGGGAAGAAGGGTTTCGGACCGGACAGAATCCAACCCTTCCTTTTCCGATCCGGCTCTGTGACCTCTGTGCTCTCTGTGGTGAAAAAGGGCTAACTTCGATCCACGGTTAGCAACGGCGCAGGACGCTGTCGCGCAGGCCAGCGACCACTTGCGCGAGGGTGGGCTCGTCGATGGCGGTGGCGCGCCGGATCTCCTCCACCACCTCGGGCGCCCGGGTCATGTCGTCGCGCCGCAGGTGAAACCCGTCGAGCGAGGCCAGCGCGTCGGCCAACTTGATGGCGTTGCTCAGCGACCAGCCGGGTGTGGCTTGGCCGTCGGCGCGTTCGATGGCTTGCGCCGCGGCGTCTGACAGCTGCCAGGTACACGCCACCCGCGCGCCAGCCGACGCCGAGGTGACTTCGATGCACGTGACCATCACATCATCGGATATTAGTCGACGACCTTTAGTGCTGGCCATCTGCCGCTCCACATTGAGCAAGAGCGCACCCACCACAGGCTTGCCAGTGTCGTGGAGCAATCCCGCGAGAAAAGCCTCCACGGCTACGGCGTCGCTGCACCCACGCGCCTGCATCAGCCTCTGGGTCAGCAGGGCGACGGCCATCGCGTGTTGCCACGGCTGTTTGAAGATGTCAGCGATGCGTGGCTCGCGCGATTCTAAGACCGGGCGCGCGGCGATTTCCAGCAGGGCGGTGCGCACGCCGGTGGCGCCCAAGCGCCCTATGGCTTGTTCGGCGTTGCGCGCAGGCAAGCGCGTGGGGCCGGTGCTGTTGGCCACCTGGACCACGCGGGTGGCCAGGTGTGGTTCCTCGGCCAGCACAGCGGCCATGCCAGCAAACGAGAACTCGGGTACCGCGGCCAGGTTCAAACAACGCAGCATGCGGGGGGAAAGCTGAGGCAGCGGCAGAGCGCCGCTGTGAATGCGCGAGCGCACGATTTCCACCAGACGCAGGGCCAGGGCCTGCTTGTTGATCCGCTCGGCGGTGGGAGTGGGCGTGAGAGGCGCGGGCCGCGGCGTGACCGGTGTGGGGATTGTGGCCGGCGCTCGCGTGAGCGGCGGCGGAGTCGTACCCATCAGCGTGGGCAGGTCGCACAGCAAGGTCGCCCCCATCGAATCCGGCGTCGACAAGGGGACGACGGTCGACGGCGCGCGGGCGTTGCTGTTCGCGGACGACAGCGGCGCGGTCCCTGCCACCGCCGCCAGGAGAGCGTCACGAAACTCGCGCATGCTTGCAAAGCGATGCTCAGGTTGCTTTTCGAGCGCGCGAAGAATGACGGCACCGATGGCCGGTGGCAGCGCGGGATTGACCGAGCAAGGGGGAGGCGGCGTGGCTTGCACGTGCAGTATGATGAGGCGTCCCGCCGTGTCGGCATCAAAGGGACGCCGGCCGGTCATCATCTGATAGGTCACCACGCCCAACGCGTAGATGTCGCTGCGATGGTCCAGGTTGGCGTCGCCCAAGCACTGCTCAGGCGACATGTAGGCCGGGGTTCCGATGATGGCCCCACACGCGGTCCGGTGTCCCGCCACCTGGTCGCGGGTTGCGGTCAGCTTGGCGACGCCAAAGTCCAACACCTTGACGAAGTCGGGATAATCCGGGTGCTGGCACAAGAAGATATTGGCCGGCTTTAGATCGCGGTGGACCATGCCGTGCTCGTGGGCCGCGCCCACGGCCGAGGCAACCTGGGTCAGCATCTGGATGGCAGAGACCGAGTCGAGCACACCGACCCGGGCCAGGCGATCTTCCAGCGTCTCGCCTTCCAGCAGCTCCATCACGATGTAGGGCTGGGCGCCGAAATGGCCGAGGTCAGTCACCTCGACAATGTTGGGATGGCGAATGTCGTTGACGGCGCGGGCCTCGTTGAAGAAGCGGGCCACCACGTCACTATCCGAGGAGACTTCCGGCGCCAGCACCTTGATGGCTGCCTTGCGTCCGATCAATACATGCTCGGCCCCGTACACCCGGCCCATGCCACCCTCGCCCAGCAACCCGGTGATGCGGAACGAGCCCAGGGTCTGGCCCACCATCGGGGCTGCGCTTGCCGCTGCGGATGGGGCGGGGGTGTCCGTCCCGCTGCACATGTCAACGGTCAGTTGGGCGCGGGCCATAGTGCTACAGGTATCGGCTCGTTTGGCCAATAGCTTTCGTGGATGCAGGAAATGGACCCAAGCAAACGCGCGGGCCGCGTGGATTCGGGCGGGCTGTGCTCGGCCGAATCCGTCGCGGGAGGTTCGGAACCCTCCCAGGGTTCCGAATTGAATCGCGTGGATTCGGGCGGGCTGTGCTCGGCCGAATCCGTCGCGGGAGGTTCGGAACCCTCCCAGGGTTCCGAATTGAATCGGCCGGCCGTCGGGATCTTGACACCTGCACTTAGGAATTGACGGTGGTGAGCCGACAATTTGCTTGAAGGCAGATCCGCTCCGCGGTCCCAGGCAACTGGACATGCAGGCCATGAAAATGATCCACCCACGCCATTTCTCTCCGCTCCTCGGGGCTGGGGGTCTTGTGGCGACCGCCATCCTGCTGGGTGTCGTGAGGGGGCCGGCAGTCGCGGTTGCGGTTCTCGCGCTCTCCCTGCTGGGATTCGCCGCTGGCTACGCGCTCAGACGGGCAAAGGGGCGGAGTGACGGCAGGATGCTTTCGACCACGTCGCGGATTGCGGCGGTGACGGCCAAGGCCGACGAACGACTGGTCAGTCTGGTCGAGGTCGCGCCCGAGCCGGTCCTGGTGTGCGCTGGCGGCCGCGTCGTCTACGCCAACCGTGCAGCCGGGACCGCGCTTCATTGCGAGAGCGCCGAAGAACTGACTACGCGCAACTTTTTCGACCTGGTCGAAGGCAAGGATCGGGAAGCCTTGGCCGAACGCTTGCGCGAGATGCTGTCCAGTGGCCGGCCGGCGCCGTCGGCCGAGGTTGACTTTCTCTGCCGCGACGGAAGCCGCGCCACCCTGGACGTGTCCTACTTGGTCACCGAGTTTCAGAGTGAGCGCGCCATCGTCTTGCTCTGCCGTGACATGACCGAGCGCAAGCAGCTTCAGGGCCACCTGATGCTGGCCGATCGGCTGGCCTCGCTCGGCACCCTGGCCGCGGGCGTGGCCCACGAGATCAACAACCCGCTGCTCTACATCAGCATGAATCTCGAGTACGTGACCAGCGAGGTGCAGAGAATTTCGGGCCAGCTTGCCGGTGGGGTCGCGAGCAAGGCAGCCGAATTGGTGCCGCAACTGGAAGCCCTGGACCGGCCGCTGCACGAGGCTCGCGACGGCGCCCAGCGCGTGAAAGACATCGTGCGCGACCTGCGCTCGTTCTCCACCGGCGGCGGGGGCGAGCGCGTCTGGCCGGTCGACATTTGTGCCATCATGGAATCCGCCCTACGCATGGCGCGCAACGAGATCAAGTATCGCGCCGAGGTTGTGCGCCAGTATGGCGAGACGCCCATGGTGGATGCCAACGAGTCGCGCATTGCTCAGGTGTTCCTCAATCTGCTCATCAATGCCGCCCAGGCCATCCCGGAAGGCAATGTGCCCAACAACGAGATCAGGATTTCCACCACCACGGACCGAACGGGTCGCGCCGTCATTCAGGTGCAGGACAGTGGCGTGGGCATCCCGCTCGACGTCCTGCCGCGGGTCTTCGATCCCTTCTTCACCACCAAAGCGGTGGGCAAGGGAACCGGTCTGGGCCTGGCCATCGTCCACCGCATCGTCACGGCTTTGAAAGGGGAGATCTACATCGAAAGCCAGGTGGGCTCGGGAACCACCGTGCGCATCATTCTGCCGCCGGCCCAGGGGGCGCCCCAGGCTGCGGAGGCAAAGCCGCTCTCTCCCCACGACGTGGGCGTACGCGACGAGCGTCGCTTGCGTGTGTTGCTGATTGACGACGAAACCGCCTTGGGCACGTCGTTGCGTCGCTGCATCAGCCGCTACTGGAATGCCAGTTTCGTCAACGACGGCCGGCAGGCCCTAGAGCTGCTGCGTCACGACGCCGGCTACGACGTCATCGTGTGCGACCTCATGATGCCTGAAGTGACGGGCATGGATATCTACGAAGAGCTGGTCCAGTCCAAGCCGGATCTGTCGAAGAGAATGTTGTTCATGACCGGCGGTGCCTTTACCGAACGGGCCCGCAGCTTCCTGGAAAGCGTACCCAACCGTCACCTGGATAAGCCATTTGACCTAGCCCAACTCGAGGCCGCTGTTCGTTCGGTGGCGGCCAACTGAGGATAGATGACCGCCATGGTGAAGCTGTCGACATCGGTGCTGGAGGAACTGTGGTTTGGTGAGGATGATCCGGCTGTCGCCGACGCCAAGGCGGCGGAGAGCCTGGCGGCTCACTTGGCCGAGCTTGAGGGATTGAGGCCTTTTCCGGTGGTGGTGCAGAAGGTGATCGCTTGCGTCGCGCGCCCCGACTTCAGGATGGAGCAGGTGCGCGATCTCATCGAGGAGGACCCCGCCCTGACTGCTCGCATCCTTCGCGTGGCCAATTCGGTGGCGTTTCATACGCGGGTGCCCTGCGCTTCGATCCAGGATGCCATTGTCAGAATGGGTGCACGCACGGTCACCGACCTGGCCAGTGGAATGGCGGCCATGACGGCGTTTGCCGATCTCAAGGGCGCGGGCAAGGCCGTGCGCGAGCACTGTGTGGGCACGGCCGCCATCGCGCGCGCGCTGGCTTACCGCATGGGCGACGGGGCCACTCCCTCGCTGGCTTTCTTGGTGGGCCTGCTGCACGACATAGGCAAGCTGCTCATCATGCAGACCCGGCACCAGAGCTATGCGGAGTTGCTAGCGGCCACCGCTGGTGTTCCCGACGAACTCCACCTTCAGGAGCGCGAATTCCTGGGCTACGATCATGCGGTGCTGGGCGGGCATGTTCTGGCCAAGTGGGGCCTGCCCTATCCCGTGCCCAAGATCGTGGCCTGGCACCACCAACCCGCGCGCGCCTATCAGGAAGGAGGCCCGGTGGCGGTCCTGGTGGCCGTCTTGCGCATCGCGGATGTGATCGACACGCTGGTCTCCAGTGACAAGCCGACCGACGGCGCCACTATCAAACGCCTGGCCACCGGCCCGGATGCGATTCGCGGCGGCATTCGCGAAAAGGACATCGTGGCCACATTCTCCGAGGCGTCCACGCTTCGGGGTGAGGCCCTCATGCTCTTCCGCTAGCGGCGAAGGACACGGACCATGGGCTACACCAACAATCCCACCTACGGCAGAGGCCAACACGCCATTGCCAACGATGCAATCCTGGTGGGGACGGCCGATCAGTTCGCGGGGCGCTTGCGCGCGCATTTCAGCTCGCCCGGATACACGCCGCCCCTTTTGCCCAAAGTGGCCCTGGAAGTACACGCGCTGACCCAGCAGTCGGATGTGGACGCGGCCAAGGTGGTCGAGGTGATGCGCAAGGACCCCATGCTGGCGGGGCGTGTACTCAAGATCGCGCAGTCGGCGGCCTTCGCGCCTGTGGGGACCATCACTTCGCTGCAGGACGCAGTGGTGCGTTTGGGGCTGCGCAACCTGTCGGAGATCGCCTGGGAGGTCTCCCTGGGCACGCGCGTCTTCCGCTCGCGCGCCTACAGCGATGCGATGGAGATGGTGCGCCGCCACAGCACGGCCTGCGCGTATCTGGCCCGCATGGTGTCCAGTTTCACACCCCTGGCCTCGGAGTATGCCTTCCTGTGTGGGCTGCTCCACGACATCGGGATAGCGGCGGCCCTCATTGTGCTCGGCGAAGAGAAGCGCACGCAAGCGGGGTTCGATCCCGCCACGCTCGCGATGGCCTTGCAGCAGTGCCACCAGGAGGCATCGGCCACGGTGGCTAGTTTGTGGAGGCTGCCTGCCGATGTGACGCTGGTGCTGGGCCACCACCACGATGTGGTGATCAATGGCTTGGTGCACCCGCTCGCCGCGGTGGTGGCGCTGGCCGAAGACCTGACCCGCGATGTGGGGCTGGGCATCGTGCTCGACGGCCACAACTGCGACGTGACCAGCGACGATGCCTTGGCCCAGGCCCGCAGCGCCTTGGGGTTCGACAGCGCGCGCATGGAGAAGCTGAGACAAGAGGCCGGGAAACTGCTTTCCACCCTCGAGCGCGGGGCCGTCATGGCGGCGGCAGCATCGCAAAGTCGCCCCAAAGCCCAGAGGTCCAAGCAGTGACATCCCGCGAACTTCTCGGCCTTTCGTCTGCGCAGGCTTCTTTGAGACCGGCCCCAGGGCAGGTAAACTCTCGTCCCGTGGCCGACGCTGTCGATCTGATTCCTCGCGTTATCGATCTGATGAATCGGAACGCCCTGCGCATTCCGCCCTATCCGGCGGTGGCAGTGCGCCTGCGCCGGGTGATTGCCCGGGGCGACTATGGAATTGGCGAGCTGGAGCGGATTGCAGGTGAGGATCAGAGCCTGGCCGCGACCCTGCTCCGCTACGCCAATTCCGCGGTCTACCGCCGGGTCACGCCCACCACCACCTTGGGGGCGGCCATCATGCGCATCGGCGCCACCGAGGTGGCGCGCATCGCCCTGGCCCTGAGCGTGGGCGGCTTCGCCGTCGAGCATGGGCCGCTGGCCGCAGTCCGCTTCCGGGTGTGGCGGCAGGCGCTGGTGTCGGCCTTGTGCTGTCGGGCCCTGGCCTACTGGCGCCAGACCGACGCTGAGGAGGCCTATGTGTGTGGGCTGTTGCATGACTTCGGACGGGTGGTGGCGGTGTGCGGGTTTGAAGACATCCTCGCGCGCACGCACGACAAGCGCGTCTTGACTGAGGCGGCCTGGGCTGAGGCTGCAGAGCAGGTGCACCTCAAACTCGGCATCCTCACCGCCCAGCGTTGGAACCTTTCGCCCTTGCTCTCGTCGGTGATCACCAACCATCACACACCGGAGCGAGCGGGCGCCTATCGAGCGATGGTAGACATCGTGGCAGCCTCCGACAAGCTGGTGGAAGCCCTGGAGAAGGAGCCCCATCCCAACACCAGCGACCTGATGAAGGCTGCGCCTCTGCGGATTGACGAGGCCGAGTACATGGTGACCATCCTGTCCACCGTGGCCGCATCGGTCAGTGCCATCGACGAGACCACTGCAGTTCCCGAAGTTGAAGCCACACCGGTCCCCAACCAAGTGGCGCGGCCGCCGAGCGCGCTGGCACCGCCCCACAAGGCGGTTGACTTGAAGGTGGGTCTTCTGCGCTCGAGTGGCAACGTGCCCTGCCAGGGCACCTACCTGTCGCGCGACGGACTGGCCTTTGTCGGCAAGATCAAGATTCGTGAGAACAGCATGATCCGGCTCGCGGTCGAGACGGCCAAACAGACTCTCGACGTGTGGGCCGTGGTCGCGTCGTGTGAGCCCGAGGGCGATGCCAACCGGATTGAGGCTCGCCTGTTCGCGGTGGCGCCTGAGTTGCAGTCGGCGTGGACCAGGCTGTACGCGTCGGTGTGATCGCCAGGGCCCGTAGGAGAATTGCGGGACATCCGGGCAGGCCGGCCCGCGCCTCGCGGGTCGCGTGGGCGAGGGCGTGAGCGTGTTCGTGTGCGGCACGCGGAAGGCGGAAAGCGTGTCGCTGGCCGCTCAGCCCCGGCAAGGACAGCCCACCCTGTCCGCCCCATAGGTGCTAACCACAGTTTCCCGCAGGTTTGCCCCGGATTTCACCACAGAGAGCACAGAGAGCACAGAGACGGATCGGAAGGAAGGAAGGGTTCGGATCCGGATCGAAACCCTTTCCTTCCGGCCTCTGTGGCCTCTGTGCTCTCTGTGGTGAGACTCCGGATCGCGCCGGCGGCCGTCAAGTCCCGAAAGAATCGTGGTTAGCACCTATGCCTGTCCACCCCTCGGGCGTCGCGCTCGCCCGTCGCACCTGCGCGAGCCGCCCACGCAGTCCGTTACACGCTGGTCGCCACCGCTACCGCTCACGGGCACGGCGTACGCGGGCCGACCGGCTGTGGCTCCGAACCGTTCACAGGTGCTTCAACGCATCTTCGGGCGGCTCGTCTTTGCCGTGTGTCTGCCGCTCCCAGGATCGACTGACGATTTCCTTGGAGCCCAGTCCGATGGCGAGCGCCACGGCCAACACGATTCCGCCGAAGAGGATGGCAAAGCCCAGACGCACGATCTCGCCGCCCACGCGCAGATGGTCGAGCGCCATGGCCGCGGCGAACACCAGCACCAGCCATTTGACCGCCAGGCTGAGCAGGCGCGCCGAGTGAATCTGCATGTTGACCGCGCTGATGAGCACCGCGCGCGAGAGGAAGCGCGCCAGCAAGACGCCCAACAAGACCAGCACGATGGCCGTGCCCAGGTTGGGCAGGGACTCCACCACATTGACAATCAACTGGGGCGTGACCCCGGCCCCGAATGCCGTCAGCCCGACCAACCAGCCCAAGACCACCACTGTCCAGGTGACGGTCTTGCGCAAGAGCAGGGTCGGGCTGCTTTTTGGTGACCACTCGGCCAGAACCACGAACCCCCATTTCTGCAGGCGCTTGTCGCAGTCGAGCGCGCGCAAGATCACGCCCACCAGGGCGCCCAGCAGCCAGCCCACCAGCGACGACAGCAAGACCGCCAGCACCAGGGCCAGCAGCGCGGGCAGGAAATTGGCTACTCCCACCAAGACGCGGTGGGTGGCCTGGTAAAGTGCGTCCTTGATTTGGTCCCACATGACGAAACGCTCCTTTCTCCACAGAATCGGAAGTTAGCTGTTTCACCACAGAGAGCACAGAGAACACAGAGGTCGGATGGGAAGAAAGGGTTCGGACAGGACAGGCGCCACCCCTTCTTCTTTCCGGTCCGGCTCTGTGGCCTCTGTGTACTCTGTGGTGAACAAGCTAGCCTCAAGGGTTAAAGCGATCGGGCCAGCGCCAGCGAGAGATTAGATATGGCTTCTGGGCTTCGTAAACCATGGAAAGCTGTTGCACCCTCCGTTCCACGTCCTGGGAAGGCGCGGCGCTCATCTCGCGCACGAAACAAGCCAGCCAGCCCAGGTACAGCGGGGTCAGCGCGCGCAAGAGGTGGCCGCGGTTCATCACGTGCAAGCGGTAACCGAGCGCGAAGTCGTACACGATGCGCGCCCACAGATCGTCGGCCAGCGTGGCCGCGTCGTCGCGGGCCAGATACTTGAGCGCGAGCATCGTCGCTGGCGGTAAGACCGGGGACCAGACATCTTGCAAGGTGCGGCAGCCGAGGCGGAACGACTCCCACATCTTGTGGGCATCCACCGGCGGCGGATTGTCCGCAATCTCCACCGGCGTGCCGAACCAGCGAACCGGTTCAGAGCCGCGCACCTTCTGCCAATACGAGACGTTGTGGTTCATCTCGTCGAACACCGAGCCCAGCACTGCAGCCAAAATGGAACTCAAGTCCAGCGGCGATGCGCTTGCCGCGTGTTCGGCCGGACCCAGGAAAGCCTGGCACAAGGCAAAGTCGGCGCAGATGGCTTCGCTCACGGCGCGGGCATCGGCGGACAGCGCGGAGACCTCGATGTCCCAGACTCTTCTTGCCAGGAAGCGTTCCACCAGGCGACCCGACAGCGCGAACACGCTGCCCAGGGGCTGGCGCACGCGCTTGCCGTAGAGTGCGCGTGTGAGCGGATACACGATGCCTTTGCTGATTGCGCCGTCGAGCTTGTGCCGGGCGAAATAGGGAACCACCATGTCGAACTGGTCGTCGAGAATGGGGCGCGCCAGCTGCGCCACCCAGTCCGCGCCCATGCTGGTCATACTGGCGTCGAGCACCAGGCAGGCACGCGCATGTACCTGGTGCGCCTGCTCCAGGATCATGCGCAGCTCGCGCGTCTCCACACCGGGGCTGGTGGTGCCCGCGGCGCCGTCAGCCGGTCCCAGCTCGCGCAACAGCGGGTTCTCCGCAACCAGCGTGCGCACCTGGCCGCGCGTGCCGTCGCTGGAGCCGACATCGGCACTGACCAGCAAACTGCTGTGCCCGCTGAAGAACTGGACTAGCCCGGCCTGGGCTGCGCGCAGAACCTGGACAACCGTGGCGGCGTGGTTGCAACTGGGCACGCCGACCACGATCTCGGTCGTCGCGGGCGCTGTCGCCGTCGTCGCCGAGATTCGCTGGCTTCCGCTGGTGTCGTGCACGGGCTACCTTTCACCCACTGGCTCGCGCACCAGCGCGAGCAGACCCTGCAGCGGAATGCGCGCCCAGGTCGGCCGGTGATCGAGTTCGTAACCCAGCTCGTAAAAGGCCTTGTCCACCAGGAAGGCGTCGAGCAGCCGTGCGAAGATGTTGCTGTCCGCGGGAAGAAAAGCCGCGCCGGCCGCGACCGTGCGGTAGCTGGCCAGAAACGCAGCCGAGGCGAACTTCGACCACAAGCGCGCCCAAGGCTCCAGGGTGTCGGCGTCCTGCGGCCGTCTTGCTAGATAGCTGGCCAGCGCGGCGTGGGCGGCGTAGCTGAAGGAGCGCACCATGCCGGCGACGTCCTTGAGCGGCGATTGCATCGCGCGGCGTTCTTCCGGCGAGCGCGCCGGCTCGCCCTCGAAGTCCAGCACCACGAAATCGCCGCGCGCCCGCAGCACCTGGCCCAGATGGAAGTCGCCGTGAATGCGGGTCTTCTGCAACACCGCCTCGGTTTCTTCCAGGCGGCGAAAGGCCTCCAGCACCTGGCGGCGTCGCGCCAGCAGCAAACCCACCAGCTCGACCAGATCGTCGGGCAGCGTGGCCAGCCGCGACTTCAATGCGTCGAGCGCGTCGCTGGCCCGCTCGCGGAACTGGTGGGCCAACAAACTCAGGTCGCTCTTGTCGAGCCGTTGGGGTTGGAACGCGGGATCCTCGCTCTGGGCCGCCAGGGCCAGGTGCATCTCGGCGGTGCGCCGGCCCAGCGTGGCCACTGCTTCCAGGTACAGGCTCATGCAGGCAGTGGCCACTTCAGGCAGCGGCTCCTCGGAGAGCAGCAGGATCGGGCGTCGGCTGGCCTCGATGAGGGCGGCTGGCGCCGGCTCCACCGTGTGGGCTTCGTAGTACAGACGCAACTCCTCCAGCGACCAAGTCCAGCCGTCGCCCTGATTGGTCACCAGCTCCTGCAACATGCCCAAAGTGAAGCGAGCGCCCTCGCGGTCGACGAATTCCAGTGCCCCGCCAAAGCGCGGAATATGGGAGAAGCTGCAGCTTTCGCAGAGGTGCTGCACCATCTCGCAGTCGGGATTGGGTCCGGGGCTGGGCCGACGGAAGAGCTTGAGGATCAGTTTTTCGCCATAGCGAATCGAGGTGTTGCTCTGCTCCGCGGTGCCGCGGCTGGTGGGCAGCACCGTGCCGGCTTCTCCGCGCAGGGTGGCGATCAGACGCCCGGGCATTCCGATGAGCGTGCCGGATTCGAAGCGCACGCTCTCTCCCCGCTCGATCACCCCGAGCAGCCATTGGCAGAAACCGTCGTCCACTGCGGCGTCGAAAAAGGCGCCCTGGCCGCCCTGACAGCTGGCCAGCAGGGAATCGCGATATTTGTCGCGCATGCCCAGCATGCGATCGGTAGGTACATGCACCAGGGGAAGGAAATACGATTCCCGGTCGCCCTCGGCGTAGCGCACGTCGAGTAGCAAGAGCGCCGCGCCCACATCAAACAAGTCGGCGAAGTCACTCACTGAAACCGAATCGATTACGCGCGACTTGCGCCCGAACCAACGCTGGCGCCGCAGGAAGGGACCCAGCAGCCGCTCGAAAGAGGCGCGCGTGGGCATAGCCAGGGCTTCGCGCAAACTGGCCGCCGCCAGCACCGGCTCGCTGCCATCGCCGTCGAGATCGTGCGGCGGCGCGGCCGGCGCCTGCAACTCGAACCACAGGTAGCCGTAGGGACCCAGGGTCAGACGATAGGGCTCGTTGCGGATGGGCGGGAACTCCACATAGCCCAGCATCTCCACTGGAACCACGCCCTCGAAGCGCGCCAGGTCCAGTTCCACCGGCTGGGCAAAGCGCGACAGATTGGCCACGCACAGGATCTGCTCTTTGTCGGAAATGCGCAGGTAAGCCAGGATCTTGCGGTTGGACGGCCGCAAGAATTCGATGCGGCCGCGGCCGAACACCTTGAATAGCTTGCGCAGCCCGATCATGTTGCGGGTCCAGTGCAGCAGCGACGAGGAATCGGAAAGCTGCGCCTCCACATTGACTGACTGGTAGCCGTACACCGGATCGAGCAGCACCGGGCTGTACAGGCGTGCGGGCAGGGCGCGCGAGAAGCCGGCGTTGCGATCCCCGCTCCACTGCATGGGGGTGCGCACGCCATTGCGGTCGCCCAGATAGATGTTGTCACCCATGCCGATCTCGTCGCCGTAATACAGGATGGGCGTGCCCGGGAACGACAGCAGGATGCTCTTGAGCAGTTCAATGCGCCGGCGGTTATTGTCGAGCAGCGGGGCCAGGCGGCGGCGAATGCCCACGTTCACGCGCATGCGCGGATCGGCACTGTAGGCCAGGTACATATAGTCGCGTTCGCGGTCGCTGACCATCTCCAGGGTCAGCTCGTCGTGATTGCGCAGAAACAGTCCCCACTGACAACTGGGCGGAATCTCCGGCGTGTCGGCCATGATGTCGAGGATGGGCTGGCGATCCTCCAGGCGCAGGGCCATGAACAGGCGAGGCATGAGGGGAAAGTGGAAGGCCATGTGGCACTCATCGCCCTCGCCGAAGTAGGGCCGCACATCCACTGGCAGTTGGTTGGCCTCGGCCAGGATCATGCGGTTGGCGTAGCGCTCGTCGAGCGCCGCCCGGATCTGGCGAATGATGGCGTGGGTCTCGGGCAGATTCTCGCAGCTTCCGCCCTCGCGTTCGACCAGATAGGGAATGGCGTCCAGGCGCAGTCCGTCCACGCCCTGGTCCAGCCAGAAACGCATGGCATCCAGCACCTCGCGCAAGACATCGGGGTTGTCGAAGTTGAGATCGGGCTGGTGCGAGAAGAAGCGGTGCCAGAAATAGGCCTTGGCCACCGGATCCCAGGTCCAGTTGGACTTCTCGGTGTCGGTGAAGATGATGCGCGCCCCACTCAGTTTGTGGTCGTCGTCGCTCCACACGTAGCGGTTGCGCTCGGGCGAACCGGGCGGGGCGTGGCGGGCAGCCTGGAACCAGGGATGCTGGTCCGAGGTGTGGTTGACCACCAACTCGATCATCACCTGCATGTCGCGGCTGTGGGCGGCGTCAAGAAAGGCGCGAAAGTCATCCAGCGTCCCGTAGGCGGGATGCACGCCGCAATAGTCCGAGATGTCGTAGCCGTCGTCGCGCAGGGGCGAAGGGAAGAAGGGCAGCAGCCACAGACAGGTGACGCCCAGATCCTGCAGGTAATCGAGCTTGTGCAGAAGCCCGCCGAAGTCGCCTATGCCGTCGTGGTTGCTGTCGAAGAACGCCTTGACCGGCAGCTCATAGATGATGGCGTCCTTGTACCAGAGCGGGTCGCTTGCACTTCCGCTGCGCTTCATGGTGGGCGTTGCCTTTGCCGGCGGATATCACTGACCTCGGGCCAGACGCGAAGGCTACCACGTTCCTGGAGGATCAGAAGCCTGCCGCGTTTGCGTAGAAGTTTCTAGTCTGTCACAGGCCCGTCACATACAGTCTCTAGCTTGCGCACAAGGAGATTGAAAACCATGAAGAGCAGGAGAATCCAAGGCACCCTTTGGGCAATTTCGTTGTTGGTTGCGCCTGCGGTCCTCGCGCAAGAGACGGCTCCCGTCGACAGCCAGGTCCCCGCGGCCAGCGAGGCACCTCCGGTGATGGCTCCATCGGTGGAGGCCCCGCCGCCGGCCCCGCCCGCGGTCGCCGCGCCAGTCCCCCCCGCACTCGATGCGCGCCTAAGCGCGGTCGAGGCCAAAGCGGCGGGAACCGAAGAGACGGTGGGCGCTTTGCAGTCGACGGTGGACGGCCTGAAGAAGATCAAGGTCGGCGGCTTTGTCCAGGGTCGCTATGAGTACCACCAGGACGCATTGGACGGCTGGTCCAAGTACAAGAACGAGAACCGCTTCTACGTGCGCCACGGCTATCTCGGGGCCAAGTACGAGGGCAAGAATGCCGAGTACTTTCTGCAGGTCGACGGCAACAACAACGACGGCCTCGTCCTCAAAGACGCCGAGGCCACCCTGGTCGACACCTGGACGCCTCTTCACCTCAAGCTGACCCTCGGTCAGTTCAAGATTCCCTTTGGATACGAGATCCTGCAGTCGGATGCGGATCGCGAGATGCCCGAGCGCGCGTCGGTCATCTCGGCTTCCGGTACAGGCCTCTTTCAAGGCGACCGCGATCGCGGTCTGCGCCTGCAAGGCAGCTACGAGATGCTGCGTCTGAATGTCGCCCTGGTGAACGGCGCCAGCTTCGGCCAGAAGGATCCGTCGAACTATCAGGGCGTCGTGCAGAACGGCTACGATCCCAATGGATACAAGACAATCGTGGGCCGGCTGGGCGCGGACTTGGGATGGCTGGCGGGTGGCATCTCGGGCATGTGGGGGCGCACGCTCGACACGAACGTCCTGCCGGTTCCCGCAGGCAAGACCACCCTCGTAGCGGCGGACGGCACCTCGCAGACTTTTACCACTCCAGAAGTTGTGGCCAGCTATCTCTACTACGAGCAGCTTCGCCTGGGTGCGGACGTGCAGGGCTACATCGATGTGCCCTCGGTGGGCGGTCTGGCACTCAAGGGCGAGTTGATCTGGGCGCGCAAGAAGAATCTGGACTACGATTTGGCGAAAGCGGACCCTTGCCGCAACAGCAACAGTCTGGGCTGGATGATCACCGTCGTGCAGAACATCGGCCCGTACCTGGGCGCCGCGCTTCGCTTCGACCAGTACGATCCGCTTCTCTCCAGTACGGTCAATTCAAGCTGCTACGAACCTGCCACGGCCACGGCCAAGCAGCTCAAACCCATCGCGAACCGCGACCTGGATCGCCTGAGCCGACTGGGAGTCGCCCTCCTCCTTCACGCCTCAGCCAACATGAAGTTCACTTTGTCCTACGAGCACCTGTGGGAGCAGGGCCCCGCGGTGGCCAACGACATCGTCACCGCGCAATTGCAGGCGCGCTTCTAGGCCGGAGGAAGAAAGCTTTTCACCACAGAGGGCACAGAGGACACAGAGCCGGAGCGGAAAGGGAGGAGGGTGGGCACTGGGTCCACCCCCCTTTTTCTTGTCCGACCTCTGTGGCCTCTGTGCCCTCTGTGGTGGAAAAAGCTAACCATTCTGGCGAACGGGGAAGGAAGCGTGCAGATTGTGGGGGCTGATGTTTTGGTTGCTTCCCTTCCTGGTTCTGTCGGTGGCCCCGACGGCGCCTGATGCCGCAGCGCCGTTGCAACCTGCGGCCCGAGGTTTCGATTTGCGCTGGAGTCGCGTGGCGACGCCCAAGCCGGGCTTGCCACGCGCCATCGGTCAGCCAGGAGCCGGCTGTCTGCAGGGCGCGCTGGCTCTGCCTTTGCGTGGCCCGGGCTGGATGGTGGTGCACCCCGAACGGCACCGCGAGTTCGGCCATCCGGTGCTGCACGCTTACCTGCGCGAGTTGGCGTCCCGCGCACGCCGCGAGAAATTGGGCCTGCTGTGTGTGGGCGATCTGGGCCAGCCGCGCGGCGGGCCCATGCCCACCGGTCATCGCAGTCACCAGATCGGGCTGGACGTCGATCTCTGGTATGGACCATCGGCCAAGCCGCTCACTTCAGGCTCAACAGCGACGCCGCCCACAATGGTCGACCTGCGCACTGGCAAGCTGCTGCCCGGCTGGAACGACCGGGTGGCACGGCTGATTGAAGCGGCAGCGGCAGATGCAGCCGTGGATCGCATCTTCGTTCATCCAGCGATCAAGCGCGCCCTTTGCCAGGACAAGGGCCGGGCTGGCCCCTGGTTGCAGCGGGTGCGTCCCTGGTGGGGGCACCACGATCATCTTCACGTGCGCCTGCGCTGTCCCACCGACGACACCGACTGCAAAGAACCGCAGCCCTTGCCCGCTGGCCAAGGCTGCGACGCCTCGCTCGACTGGTGGTTCTCCGAAGACGCGCGCACCACAGCGGCCAAACGCGGCCCGCCCGGCGAGGGCGCGCCCGCCATGCCGGAGCAGTGCGAGTCGCTGCTGGAAGAAGAAGGTCAGCCGAAGACGACCACGCCCTAGCGAAATCATCGGCAACCTCCGCAGCCCAAGGCGACGTAGTCACTCGCGCCACACACTAGACCCGAAGCGCAGTCGAGACGCTCCGACTCAAGCTGCGCCTTGATACAATCGGTCAACTCTGCCGGGTCGACGACGAAACTCGTTGGACAATCGTCGTCGAAAAATACAGATAGCGCTCCTCCCGTTGTCGCCCCAGTGCTCTCCAGGCAGTTCGACGCGATGGTTCTCATCACGTTGTCCAGAGCCGTTTGTGCAGTGTCACTCGAAACCACAGGACAGCTCACTAACGGGCGACTCGCACACGACGAGGTAAGTTGGATGGGTACACCGGGGAGTCCACTAGGATAGTCAGCATCGACCAGGCAATCATTGCCGGTTCGCTTGCAAGTCCGCTGATATCCGGACCAGTAGCTTGCGTCGAGTCCCTTGTAGCAAGTCAGGATGTCCTGGACACCGGGGCTCAGCGAGGATGGATAAACACAGGTCACACCCGCCAGCGAGTCCGGGCAGGAACTCGCCATGTCAGGTTCCACCTTCGGACATGGCGAATCCACTTCCGATGGATAGTGAACAACCAAGTTCGGGAAGAGCAACGGACAAGTGCCGTCATCCTGAGTAGTCAGACCGGAGTCCGGCAATTCGGCGAAGGTGAACGTGAACGTGCTGGCGTCCGGAAGCACAATGAAGACGGCCTCCTGTGCATTCCCATCCACCACGCCGCCGTCTTGTCCTGCCACTCCCGGAGAATCCGTTTTCGTACAGCCGAGCGACGTCAGGGCAAGAGTCGCAAGCAACGGAAAGAAGGAAAGCTCGAACGTGCTTGGCTTCCTCATGGCGCCCCCCGGGTTTGGTTCGTTTCTTGCCCAATGACGGGACCTTTCCAAACGTCCTAGGTACGATGATAGGCCTGCGTAGTTCGTTTGGCCAGAGAGGTGTTGAGTTGCGCGACGAGGCGCCCGCCAGCGAGAGCGCGCCTGCCATGCCGGAGCAGTGCGAGTCGCCGCTGGAAAAAGAAAGTCAGCCAAAGACGAAAGCGCCGTAGGCCCCGCAGAAGACTGACGGCGGGCTACTCGTAGAAAGTGGGCGCGATCTTCGCGACCACGTCGAGGGCCGCAAGCTGACACACGGTCTGCCACGACGCATTGGACATCGGAGCCGTGTTACCTAGACAATTTGCAGGCAGCAAACAGAGCTGTTCTGTGAGGGTATTGCACCCCACTCGCCCACTCGACCCCCACTCACAGAAGATGGTCGCATCGATCGCGAGCACCTCCGCCAGGGCAGCAGCATCTGGAGCGGGAAGACAGAATTCGACTGAACCATCGTTGGCGCAGCCGGTTTGCTGGGTGAATTCAATTTTGTCGGTACGACAACCCGGCTGCGACCCATCTGCACCACCGTCGGTTGCTCCGCCATTGCCGCCGGTGGCAGAGCCGCCCGCGCCACCCGTCGCTGTGCCACCTGAACCGCCGGCCCCTTGCGAGAGAGCATGGCAGGTGAAGTTTCCCGGCAGGGCCTGGGCCTGCAGGACTTCGGAAACGCTGGCTCCAGAGTCGCCTGGCGGGTAGGTCAGCACGGCGTTCACGTCCATAGTGAACCCAGCGCGGTAGTATGCTCCGCTTACCGTCACCGTGCCGGTTCCGCTGATGGCTTGGGTTGCCACGCTTGGCGTGCTTTCGGTTGTGCACGGGGCGGCCGAGGATGGCCACCGGGCCGAGTCCCACACGTCCCATCCTCTCGGTGTGATGGTGAGACCAAGAGTGCCGCCACCGTAGAAGCTTTCAAGCAGGAGGCGCACGCACATTCCATCGGCAGTGGTCTTGATGATCTCGACGAAATCCGATGGGTCAGCAACCGTGTAGCAAACGGCATAGGTGTCGACTGGCCCTGTTCCTCCGTCGCTGCCGCCCGCACCGCCCGTTCCACCGCTCGCTCCTCCCCCGCCGCTGCCCCCTGCTCCATCGCCGCCGGTCGTTCCGCCGTCGTTGGTGTCCGCGCTACCGACGGCCCACCAGGCC
>Ga0224523_1000534_pt1 | contig 19296 bp, 21 predicted proteins | sample CFST50metaG_FD_182732 | JGI IMG/M metagenome (GOLD analysis project Ga0224523, IMG submission 182732) | Peat soil microbial communities from Stordalen Mire, Sweden - C.F.S.T50 | ecosystem: Environmental > Terrestrial > Soil > Wetlands > Peat | place: Sweden: Norrbotten County, Stordalen Mire...
CGGGATGGGATGGAAAAAACAGAAAAGGAATGCTTGTTGCCGGAGGAACGTATCTTACGCGTATACGCGTATGGTTCGTGGACCCGAAAACGAACCAAATATCGAATGATGAATTCGCCTCTCCGCCGGTACTGATCGGTATAAAAACGAAAAAGTAACCGGAGAAGCGGCGTCGCGTGCGCGTATTCATACTCACGGAGCGGTTTTTTCCTCATGAAAAAAGAAACATTTGAATATAACTTTCAAAAAAAAACGGTATTTTTCATTATTTCCCAACGGAACAGCAAAGGATTGAATCATGGTGCAATTAAAAAGATCTGTTTTCCGGATACGGGTACAGGCACTTCTTTTATGTGCGCTTTCTTTAAGCCAAGTGTCTCCTTTATTCGCTGACGGATTGACTGGAGAGTATCTTTCCACGCAATACTGGCGCGATCTGCATAGCCGATACTCGCCCCTTACCAATCCCGCTTTCATGACCGAGGAAAATTATCTTTCCTTCCGGTTCGCCGGTTCGTACGTTCTGCAAAATTACGGCCTGTTCGAACTGGGCGCCACGCTTCCCGTCGGACTGTATGAATCGTGGGGATTTTCATGGTTTTCTCAAACATCAGGCGCCATTAATGTTACCGGCATTGACCCGTCCGGCGGCGTAACGGATAGCGGTAAAACCCTGAGCGATTGGAAAAATCTGTTCATGGTTTCATACGCCAATAATATCTGGGGCAGGCTTAGCGTCGGCGCGAACCTCGCAATAAATGTGGAAACGAATTTCAACGATCCTATTTTCAGCACGGCCCTTGATCTGGGCGCGTCCTACCGTTTGCTGTTCCACCCGGTACTGGGGGATCACATTCTTGGCGTCAACTTTCAAAACGTCTTGGCGCCGGTCAAGTTCGGTGAAAACAGCTATTCGAATACTATGAAATTTTCATGGCTTGGGTATTATTTAAACCGCCAGATAGAGACCGGCCTTGACGTTGATACGAAAAACCTTTTAAACCATCTAACGAATCCCGATTCGCAAAAACTGGAATTCAATACTTCATTCAGGGCCGGATGCTGGCTGCTGCGGGTGTTGAACCTCTATGGCATGGTCGGAACAAAGGACGGCTACGGACTGGATTATTGGGGTTTCGCGGGCGGCGTCAACGTGCCGCACGCCAACAACGGCAGGGACCTTTCCGTTCTTTATCAGTTTATCAACAAACAGGGCGCCGAAAGCGACATGCTGCATTCAGTCTATGTCCGCTTCCAGGTCGGCCAGCACCGCGAGGAAATTTACGCGGCGAAGATGGCGCGTTTCATCGACCTGGCCCCCAACGAACTTTACAATAAGGCATGCAGGCTTTATTTCGCCGGAAAATACTGGGACGCGTTTTTCATTTTCAGCCAGATCCTCGTACAGTATCCTACTTTTTTCAAAAACGACTGGTGCAAATATTTCAAGGGATCGTGCCTGGAAAAAATGGACATGCGGGAAGCTTCGATGGAAAATTACCAGCAAGCGAAGCATGATTATCCGAAAAGCGCGATCATCCCCTACGTGGATCTCGGCATGATGCGCATCGATTACCGGGACGACGCCGGCAATCTGGTGTACGACCAGTACGCCATGCTCAACAAACCGGAAGTATCCGATTCGCTGAAATACCACGCGTACTATCTGATGGGCCAGACGTATCTCAAGCAAAAAAATTACCAGCAGGCCTCCCAGCTCTTTTCACAGATACCCGAAACGCACCCTGAATACATCTATGCCCAACACTCCCTGGCCATCGTCCACATCCTCACCCTGAACATGGAGGAGGCCACGAACACCTTGGGCAATTGCATCGAGGCCAAGGTTGAGACCGACGCCCAAAAGGAAGTCGTCAACAGGTCGTACGTGATGCTGGGGTATATTTTCTATGAACAAATGGCCCTTTCCAAAGCAGTGACCGCGCTGCGCATGGTGCCGAAATCGAGCTATTTTTATTCCGACGCGCTCCTGGGCCTGTGCTGGACCGCTTTGCGCGCCCGTCAATGGAACGACTGCGTTTCCATGGGCGAAACCATCCAAAAATCGAGTTCTCAGGCGCCGCTCCAATGCGACGGAGCGCTCATCGAGGGCTATGCGTACATGATGCAGAAAAATTACGATAAGGCTTTCGATGTTTTGCAGGACGCCCAGAAAAAAGCTCAAGCCATGAAACCGCCTTCACCCGACACCCTGGAAATCGAACGCAATAAATACCGGACCAACCGTAAGGACTATGGCGTATTGGCCCAGTCCGCCGACAAAATCTCGGGGGAACTGCAATCGTCGATCGTGACGCAACAGATCGACAGTTTGCACAAAGACCAGCAGCTCGACAAAAAGAAACTCGACGAATTTTACCTCTTTACCGATGAATTCGCCCGGTCCAAGTTTTTCGCGCGCAACATCGATGTCATCAAGAGCGATCTTGAATACGCTCTCGCTATTTCGGAAAAAATTTCCCACCAGAGCGTCAAGGGCGAGGCGCAGCAAAAGATGCAGAATCAATCGAAGGAAATCGACCAGGAGATTGAAAAATTAAAGCAGGAAATGGAAAATCTCAATAAAGGCGGCGGCGCGAACAAAAATGCGCCCGACAAGAAATAGATACCATCATAGGGTTGAAATAAAAAACCCCGCTTCCATGCGGGGTTTTTTATTTGGCGGGTTTGGAACCCGCCCCTGCAAATTATTTCTTATTTCCCCAGCCTTTCCTTCGCCCCCTGGGCTTCTTCCGACGCGGGGCAGGTGGCTATAAGTTTTTGCCACGCCATTTTCCGCTTTTCCAATTGCCTTTTATTCTCGAACACGAATCCGAGCTTATAGAGCGCGGCGCAAACCTTCTTTCCTTCACGGTATTTTCTCAGATAATCCGAAAAAGCGAGTTCAGCTTTTTCCATGTCTTTTTTTCCATACCAGCATTCCGCGTACCAATACGCGGCGTCGTCCGCCAACGGCGCTTCGGGGAATTGTTTACAGAAATCGGCGAATCCGTTGGCCGCGAGGTCGAATCTTCCCGCGGTTTCATCGCCATAGGCGATTTGAAAAAGTTTGTCCATTTCCATGTTTTTCTTGGATTTTACGGTGGAATCAGCCTGCGCCTTGGCCTCCCAACGTTCCTGGATTTCCTGGGTTTTTTTGTCGATCTGGGACAGCTTATATTTACTTTCCGTAAGCCCGCCCTCCAGGGACGAGATTTTTTGTCCCATTTCATCGAAGCGCACTTGCTGATCCGCCCGGACAAGCCGCAACAATTCATTTTGGTTTTTCTGTTCCTTGAGCAGTTCCCGCTGCGCCGTTGAAAGTTCATTGTTCAGCGAATCCACCCGATGCTCGACCTGCTTGAGTTCCTTGATACGGATCAAGGTGATGGAAGAACAACCGGCGCCCATTAATCCGACCGAGGACGCCACGATCAACAACGGTATTTTTTTTATATACATAAGCTCCCTTTCCCGGCCGGCCCCTACTCGGACCAATCCGGCATTTTCGCGTTTCCAATGTTGGTTAATTTTTTAGAATGAGTCCCGTCGACCTTTACCGCATACAAATCGTTTTTTATACCGACTTTGCATGAATAAACGATATGCGCGCCATCCGCGGACCATGATGGATATTCATTACTTCCCGGATTCGTGGTAACCTGTAAAGGATTCGCGCCGTCGGTCTGGATGACCCATATTTCAAACGGCCCGCCGCTTTGGGACATATACGCTATTTTATCGCCCTTCGGAGACCAGGCGGGAGAATCCTGATAGTTGCCCTCATAGGTCAGCCGCCGAACATTGGAACCGTCGGAATCCATGACATAAATTTGGGGCGAACCCCCTCGATCCGAGGTAAAGGCGATTTGAAAACCATTCGGCGACCAACACGGCGATGTGTCGATCGACTTGTTGAACGTAAGGCGTTTTACGCCGGTGCCGTCGGCGTCGCACGTATAGATTTCCATGTTGCCGTCGCGGTTCGACCCGAAGGCGATCCTGCCGTCGGCCATGGACGACGAAGGAGAGGTTTCGATGTACCGGCTGACCACCAAGGGCCTGATTTTTCCCGCTCCCAATGACCCTTTGTAAATATCCGGCTGGCCCCGTGCGTAGGAAGTCCAGAGAATGGTCGTAGAGTCGGCGAAAACCGGAAAAATGTTAATGCTCTTGTTGTTGGTGAATTGCCGTTGATTGCGGCCGTCGTAATCCATGACCATGATGTTTTTAAACATTCCCTCGTCGCGAACGAAACATATTTTGCTGGTAAAAATGCCTCTGTCGCCGAAAAGCATACCGACGGCTTCGTTGGAAAACCGATGCGCCATGGTTCTCAAGGATTTCGTTTCCCCGTTATATCGTTTTTCGGCGATCACGTCGCCCGTCTTCGCATCGTGCATAGAGCAATCCATGACGATTAACGATCCCTCGAACGAGTACTTGCCGTCAATGTACACCGGGATGTTTTTCCGGGAAAACAACGCGGTATCGGCCGTCGCGTTCCTCGTCACCATGAAGCGGCCCGAAAAATCCAGGTCGTCGGCGATGACGTTCCATGGTTCATCGGTCCCCACCTTTTTGTCGTCGGTGGAGGTGAAGGGAATGACCGCGATGGGGAGACTATCGAGATTATGCGCGTAGGATTCCAAGGAAACCCTTTCCGCCCGACCGGCGGTGAATCCCATGGCGACGAAACCCATGACAATCGCGTATTTTTTCATGTATGTTCCACTCCCCTATGGTGAAAAGACCCTCGCCTATTTTACGTAATGCAACGTGTACGTGATATCCAACTTGTTTTCCGTGAATCCTATCGGAATTTTGCCGAACGGCGCCGCGAGCTGGATGGCCCTTTGCGCAAGGTGGTCCAGGGTGGAAACCCCCGACGAGCCGGCAACGGAAACATTGGAAACGGAACCGTTCTGCGAAATGGTAAACGACACCACCACGGCCGCGTCTGTTTTTTCAGTCAATCCCATGGGCGGCTTCCACTGTTCCTCAACCTTCGAAACGACGTTCTGAAGATACCAATGATACTTGAAATCCTGCACGGGCGCGATATCGGAAACCTTGGTGGGCGAAAGGGCCTCCAGAAGCTCGGAAAGATCCTCGGTGTTTTCTTGCTTGACAATATCCTTTTTCGGAACGGTCCGTGAATGGGGGTTTTTAGGGACCGGAGTCACGGCGTTTTTCTTGGGCGCCGCGGCCGCCCTTGATTTGGGCATCGGGGCTATCGGCGTTTTAATGAGCGAGGGGCTTACCAATTGAAACGTCCGGGGCCGTTCGTATTTTTCCGAGCGGTACATGAGCGTTGTCAAAAGAGGAATTCCCGCGAACACGATGACGTGAACGGCGAAGGAAATGAGGATGACCGGGAGCAATGAAGGATCGTCCGTGGAATTTCTGGGCCGAAGCGCGACGGTGGACGCCATTGATTACATTCCGCCCGCTTCGCCTTTGAGCGGCAACGTTAAAAAACCGAGCTTTACCACGCCGGCGCTTTGAACATCGGCGATGACGCGGATGACGAGGCCATAGGGCACTTTCTTGTCGGCGTTGACGAACACGGGCACCTTGGTCCGGTTGGCGAATACTTCTTTGAACCGCCGTTTAAAATCGACCTGGTTGATCCGTTCCTGGTCGATGAATATTTCGTTGTGACCGTTGATCGATATCTGGATGTAGTCGTTTACCTCGACGTTTTCGGCGTCGGCCTTCGGCAAATCGACTTGCACGCCCTGCGTCATCATGGGCGCGGTTATCATGAAAATGATAAGCAACGTCAACACCACGTCAACGAGATTGGTAATATTGAGGTCGGCGATGAGTTGCCGTCTGCGTTTTGTCATTGTGTAACGCTCTTTCGCGGGAAAGGGTTACTTCCCCGGTTTTTCGGTGTAAAGAACGCCGAAAATGTCCCTTTTTAAATGTGAAAACACAAGGTTCTTGAATTCATCCATTTCGATTTCCAACCGATCGACGCGGTGGATGAAATAATTGTAAAAGACCACGGATGGAATGGCCACCGCCAGCCCGACCAGCGTGACGATGAGCGCCTCGGCGATGCCGGGCGCCACCACGGGCAGGCTTGCCGAACCCTGGTTGCCGATCTCGAAAAAGGAATTCATGATGCCCCACACGGTCCCTAAAAGGCCGAGAAAAGGGGAAACACTGCTGGCGATGGCGAGAAAAATGATACCCCGGTCCAACTTCCGTCCGACTTCGGAGACCTTGGAATTTATGCGCTCAACCGCCATGGCGAACTGGGTCTGCAGGAAAAACGACCAATCGCGAACGCCGGCGAGTTTGTGCGAATCGTCAAGGATACGGCGGAATTCGGACGCCCCCATTTTCGCTATCGCGCTCAAGAGGCCCACGACCCGGCTTTTTTCCATTTTTTCAACGTCATTCAAGGAGGCAAGTCCCATATAAGCGCGTAAAAATTCGCGGTTGCCTTGCGCCGCGCGGCGCAGGGATATGAACCTGTTGATGATGATAGCCCATGTAACGATTGAAAAAAAACCCAGCACGATCATGATCAGGCGGGCAACCCAGCCCGACCTGAGAATCATATCTACAACGGGAATATTCATAGAAACACCGTGATCCTTTAAAAAATGGTAAGGTACATTCAATATATTAAATTACTTTTTTGAGGATATCAAGTCAAAGATGTTTGTTGTTTTACCTCACCCCGGCCTTCAACCCTTCAACCCATCCCCTAAAATCCGCCAACGCCCGTTGACACAGCAATTCATGCCTTTGTTTCTTCCCCACTTTTTTCTTTTCACCAGTTTCAAGCGCGGGCAATAGGCCGAAATGAAAGCTGCTCGGAGTAAAAGGCTTTATTTCCGACAACGTAATATGCCGCAGCAGAGCGCCGCAGGCGGTGGTGACCGGAGGGGGCGGCAGTAACAAGCCCCTTAACCGCGCCATGGTAAAAAGGGCCGCCAAATGCCCTGTAGCGATGCTTTCAACGTATCCTTCATTGCCGCACAATTGTCCGGCTAAAAACAGTTCCGGCCGCTGTTTAAAGGAAAAATCGCTTGAGAGCAGCGCGGGCGAATCCATGAAACTATTGCGGTGGCAACTGCCGTAGCGTAAAAACTCCGCCTGCGCCATCCCCGGAATCAAACGAAACACCGATTGCTGCCCGGCTATGGTCAGCCGCGTTTGAAAGGCCACCATGCCGAAGCCTACCCCGTCATTGGTTTCCCTGCGCAATTGACATACAGCAAAAGGAAGCCTCCCCGTGCGCGGGTCGATGAATCCGATGGGTTTCAGGGGGCCGAAGGCGAGCGACTGCCTCCCCCGCCCGGCGATGACCTCCAGGGGCAGGCACGCCTCGAAATAGACTTCGTGTTCGAAACTTCGCGAGGCCGCGCGGTCCGCGGAAATCAACGCGTCGTAAAACCGTCCGTATTCTTCCTCGGTAAATGGGCAATTGAGGTAGTCGGTGTTTTCGGGATGCCGGCGCGACGCGTAGAAGGCGATGGACGTATCGATGGAATCCAGGGAAACGATCGGCGCGATGGCGTCGTAGAAATGAAGGGCCCGGGATGAAAAAGCGGCGGCGAGCCACTGGGCCAGGCCCTCGGAAACCAGCGGCCCGGCGGCTATGATGTTCAAGGCATGGGTTTCCGAAGGTTGTAAAGCTTCCCTTCGCGCGTATGTTATGCCGGGCAGCGCGTCGATGGCGTTTTGCACGGATCGCGAAAACAATAACCTGTCCACGGCCAGGGCGCTGCCCGCGGGCACGGCGGATGCGGCGGCGCAGGCCAAAAGCGGGCTTTGAAGAAGCCTGAGCTCCTCCTTCAGCAGCGATTGCGCCGATGGCGGCTCGTTTGATTTAAGGGAATTTGAGCACACGAGTTCGGCGGGCAGGCCGGTGGTGTGCGCGGGAGTGGTTTTGCCGGGCCGCATTTCAACCAGTTCGACGCGTACGCCCCCGGCCGCGAGCGTCAAAGCCGCCTCGCAGCCGGCGAGGCCCGCGCCGATGATTTCAACGGAAGGTGTTTCACTCATTGCATGAAAATACCTCACGCGTAGCAAGCCGGATACGCCTTCGAAATTCGCGCATGTTTTTTCTTGACAGCGCACAAAGCCCTAATTGATATTATAAGTATGCCGCGAACAAATACGATATTCGCAAAACATAGCCTTCGACCTACAAAAGAGCAATGGCGTGATATTTGGCTCAAAAAACTCGACCGCGCCTGCGAAGCCGCGAAATTCAAACCGAAGGCGACCGAGGGGTTCGAGGCAAGAAAGTATTCCCCAAGAACCGTTAACCTGGTTACTGCGGCGATCCAGTTCTTTTATTTGAACGTCCTAAAAACCAGGCTTCCGGTAGAGTATCTCCCGCGAATGAAAACCGGGAGGCCATTGCCCAAGGTGTATTCGGAAAAGGACATTGAAAAAATCCTTTCCGCCGATATGAACCCTAAACACCGCTTATTGCTTATGATAGCGTATGGTTGCGGAGCACGACTTTCCGAAATCAGATATCTGAAGCGGGATGACATTAAGATTGACCGAGACCTTATTCTCATTCGCCAGGGGAAAGGCAAAAAAGACCGGATTGTTATGCTCGACCCAATAATCAAGATTGAAATTGAGCGGTATTTAAAAATGAACCTAAGCACAATATACCTTTTCGAAGGGTACTCTCCAGGCATCCCGCTAACAACAATGACCATTTCGAAAATTTACCATCACGCATGCGAAAAAGCAGGAATTACCTGTCTGGGAGGAATTCATACCTTGCGACATTCTTTTGCCACCCATCTTTTGGAACATGGAACTGATCTTAGATTTATTCAAGAACTCCTAGGCCATTCCAGTTCAAAAACAACTGAGATTTATACTCATGTAAGCGCCAAAGCTATAGGAAAAATAAGGTCTCCGATCGCCCACTTGAACTTGAATAAAGGATAAACTTTAAACGGAGATAATGTTGATCAAATATGTCATTTTGGAATAAAGGATAAACTCTTGAGTGTACTTTTGCAGTTTTTAAAAGAACATAACAGTTTATCCTAGTACTAGTTAGGCAAAATTTTAGGGCACCATTAAGAGCGCGCGAAGAAAAAGATAAAATGCAAGAAATTGAAAAAGTAATAGAAATATACTCTTCGATTCGGAATATTGAATCAATTTTATTAATTGGTTCAAGGGCGACTCCATTTTATGATGAGCATTCAGATTATGATTTGTATATAATTTATTCGAATGAAAAACCATCTAGAGAAAGCCGCTATATTTTCGGAAAAATGACAGGAGTTAAAGACTTTGATTTAAAACCTGAAGAAAACATTCGGCATGACGAATGGATTCAAACAGGTGAAACATTTACTTTTGAAAACATTAAAATTGATTCGGGTTATCAGTCACTTGATTTTTTGAAAGCAGTTATTCAAGGCGTGGTAGTTGAAGGAAAAACATCACTTGATGAAATAAGTTTTCGTCCCTACTCTATCCCTGGCCTAATTGAAGAATCACGAATATTGTTTGATAGAACTACTAAAGCTCAAAAATTAAAAGAACAAACAAGACCATTTCCAGATAAACTAAAAAAGTCATTAATAGTCGAAGGCAAAACAATAATTTCAGAATCATTGATAGATATGGCTGATTATTGCAAACGTTCCATTGGAAATGATGCATTTATTTTTCATCTATGGCGTGTAACACAAGGTTTTAGTGAAATTTTATTTGCTCTTAATAACAAGTATAATCCAATGTCAAAAAGGATAGAAAAATATTATGAAAATTTAGAATTGAAGCCTATCGATTTTAAAGAACGATTTGAAAGAATTTTAGAAGGACCATTTAATCAAGAAGGCAGAAAAAGGACCGTTAAAGAATTTGAAGTAATCTTTCAAGAATTGATGGAAATAGTTAATTTGAAAATGTCTGAATTACATGAAAAATGAATTAAGATGCGCGCGAAGAAAAGAATGGTGCCCTAAAACTTCGCCTAACAGCGCCAGCCCAAAATTGACGTTCCGGCTGGGGCACTCACCGCAGGCGGGTGCAAAGCCAACCCGCCTGTCAGTTCGTGTCCACCAGTCTACACTTGGCGTTTTACAAACACCACAACTTCGGGCGAGTTGCGCACACGTTGGTGGGAAATAATCCGGAACGATTGAATTTATAGGCGGCGGCGCAAAGACAAGAAAAAAGATAATGCAGCACCCCAAGACATGCCCCGTCCTATAGCGAAATTTTTAATAAAACATTAAAAGGGATATGGAGCACCAATGGGAAATGTAATTTAGCAAGAAAGGTTGCTGATATAAGTTTGATGAGGTTTATGGGAACAATTTTTTAATTCGACCTTATTAAATATTTTTAGGAATAAAAAAAGGGAGATGGCAGTCCTCGGCTAAAAGTACATGCCATGCTCCCCGGCCGCATTAGGGCATGTTTTCACATGTCTAATCGCCTTTTTTATTATACCAACAAAATTGAGGCGGAACAAGTCTGAAAGATAAAATCTCCTGAGCCAAAAATGCGGAATAGGGATCCTAAAAATTAGAAAGGTGTAAAAAAACGGCAAAATAAATCGATTGCATTTTGCGCTGGTAGGAATCTATTCACACACAACACCTAAGAAAGGGTCTGCTATGAAACGCATAATTGTTGGATTGACAATACTTAGTGTTTTGGCTCTTTTTTCCTGTTCAAAAAGTCCAAATAATCCGGTTGATAGAAGTGAACCCGGCTCGGCAACAGTCAATATTCAACTTGGCAAAGTAGGCGCTCTTGCTAAGAGTTCTGCATTGGCAAAATCAACCGCAATCAGCCTATCAAAGCTCTATATAACGCTTACAGCACAGGGTGAGCCCACCATCAACGATACAATTTCTTTATCTAGTGGCAGCAGCCAGGCCAATGTTACTAAGACTTATGGTCCGCTTGCTTCTATTAAGGAATGGACACTTACCGCAGCATCCATTGACCAGAACGACTCAACTATTCACAGTGGTACTCAGACATTTTCCGTGAAGCCAAAGCAAACACTAAACCTGCCAACATTAGCATTGAATGCGATCTATTCTATGCTTACGGCGAATTTCTATCCTATTCAAGATAGTGTTACACGATGTCAACTGCTGGTGAACGGTTCTCAGGTCGCGATTGTATCATTTGCCAAACAGTCACGGGTAGGCGATACAATCCCGGTAAAGTTAACTTTCGACTATCTGAGAACCAATGTGGCTCAAAGAATAAAGATGAATGCCTTTGGCGATATAAATGGCGTTGACACTCTTCTTTACTCAGTGGACACGCTAATTACGCCGCTACCCGGAGCTAATGCATTTTACATTGTTGCATTAAAATGGGTCGGGCCAGCTTTGCGTCCAGCTGGGCAGGCCAGCATTAATGTGGTGCTTGGAGCAATAGGAACTACAACTTTACAGGGTAGTCTTCAGCCAGATAATAGATTGTGGGGAAATGTTGTCAATCTGGCGGCAGGAGCTGATCATAGCCTTTTCCTTAAAAGTGATGGAACATTATGGGCATGCGGATTCAATAGAGAAGGCGAATTAGGTGATGGCACGACCATAGACCGCCATACCCCGGTACAGATAATGAATGGTGTGCAGGCTATAGCGGTAGGATTACAGCACTCTCTAATTCTAAAGAGCAATGGAACATTATGGGCCTGTGGTTATAATCATGGTGGCGAGTTAGGTGATGGCACAACCATCCAACGAAATACACCGGTACAGGTAATGAGTGGTGTGCAGGCAATAGCGGCAGGTGGACAGCACTCTCTTATTCTAAAGACCGATAGTACATTATGGGCATGCGGCAATAACAGTTTTGGCCAGTTAGGTGATGGTACAACCATTCAACAAAATACACCTGTACAGGTAATGTCCGGTGTGCGGGCAATAGCGGCAGGTGGAGGATACACTTTTATCCTCAAGAGCAATGGATCACTGTTTGCATGTGGAAGCAATTTTCGTGGCGAGCTAGGTGATGGTACAAACGTTAACCGTTATACACCGGTCCAGATAATGAGCGATGTTAAGGCGATAGCGACAGAAGGAGAACACTCTCTTATTCTCAAGAGTAATGGTGAATTATGGGCGTGTGGGAACAATAGTTATGGCCAGTTAGGCGTTGGCGATACAGCATCCCGATATGTCCCAGTGCAGATTATTAATGACGTGATGGCGATAGCGGCAGGAGAAGAACACTCTCTAATTCTCAAGAGCGATGGTACATTATGGGCGTGTGGGCATAATAGTTATGGCCAGTTAGGCATTGAAGACACCACATCCCATTATACCCCAGTGCAGATTATGAGTGACGTGCGGGTTATAGCGGCAGGATACGAAGGCTCCTTTATTCTCAAGAGCAATGCTACCTTATGGGCATGCGGTCGTAATTATATAGGCCAATTAGGTGATGGCACGACCATAGACCGCCATACGCCGGTGCAGATAATTTTTTAGGGAATTGGCTTCATTAGGTTGTGATCCATTAAGCTTGCTTCAGGACATACGAGTAATATATTATGAGAATTCCCCGAATCATGGTGCGGGGAATTCTTTCTTAACTTTTTAAATGTTCTGCCAAATTAAAGGCGCAAAACAGCGGCGGGGTTGGAAAAATACTATACCTGCCGCTATTAATCATTTTATAGTCTATAGTTGAGACCAGAATAAACGCACGCATATTTAGAATAATTATTTTTGGGGGCAAATATGACCACCACATTAGGCAGTAATGAGAAGATAGCTATGCTTGGAATCATCATCGGATTGATCGTATCTCTAATTGGTAATATTATTCAATTGAAGACTTCAGCTAATATCCGGCGAGAATTCAAGATTGAAAATTTCATTAAAATTAAGGAAATTCTACTTCCTAAATCAAACATAAATAGAGGAGATAAAATTGCCATAGATTACATTATTTCCAATACCTCAGGTGTTGCACTCAGAGCATGGCTTGGAGCATCAATAGGAAATTCTAGTGGCAAGCTATTCTACAAAACATCAGAAGATAAAATTGTTAACATAGAAAAGGGCAAGCAGAAATATACAAGATATTTGACAATTGATAATGAGTGTCTACCTGGCATTTATCATTTATCAGTCCAAATTTGGAGGGGATTAGTTTCTTCTCCAAAAGATTCGAAATTAATTGATCAATATGACTTAGATTTTCGAATCATTGACTATTAAATATGGGCGCCTAAAAGGGATTCAAGGCATATCCATAAGGACAATAAAGGAAGTTACTATATTATAAGAGGATTCCTCTTTCACAATAATCCTTACTTTAGATTGATTCTATTGCTATTCGGTTTGATGTTGTGGCACCCCTCCTAAACAAAAGGCAATGGAATAAGACGCGCCGCCGAAGAGAAGAAGAACGGGCTGAAAGACAAAAGCGAAAGGCAGGAAGAGCCGCCGCGAAAAACATTACACTATGGTAGCGTTCCGGTTTACATCCACCAACACATAAAGGGAATGCAATGTCCGGTTTGACGCTCCGTCGCCGTCCAGCTTGCTTCGACAAGCTCAGCACAAGTCGCGGGCGGCGTCATATCGCGATCAAGACACTGCACCCTTTATGGAACGTTATCGGCAAGAGTTGGGCAAGACTGGTTCTAGAAAAAAAGAGCCCGCGTCCGTGCGGGTAAAGAATATAAAAATATATATTATATAATTTGACTTATTCCATTATTTTTTTTAGTATAATTTATTTTTAATATTTAAGAAATATTAAATTGAATATAAATGCTAAGATAACAGGTATGTTTATAATAGCATTAATAAACAAAGGGTTTTAAGGAGTTTGATTATGTTACCGGATTCAAAAAGTTTTGCCAACGATTGGATTGAATCGTGGAATTCACATGATATTGATAGAATTCTTTCACATTATAGTGAAGATATTGAGATTACAACACCAATGATTAAAGTCGCTTTAGATATAGAAACGGGTACACTTGATGGTAAAGAAAATGTTAAAAATTATTGGCTGACAGCTTTAAGAAAAGTTCCGGATTTGAGATTTGAACTCATAGATGTTACTGAAGGTATTGATTCAATAGCAATCTATTATAAAGCAGTAATGAATAAAATGGCAACGGAAGTATTGTTTTTCAATGAATCAGGAAAAGTAAAAAAAGTAATAGTTCATTATAAGTAAAATGATCTTTTAATGGTTATTATATAAGGAGTAAAAAAAGGAGGTTTAATAAATGATCTCTAATGAAAACAAGCAAGTGATTATGCGATGTATTGATTCGTTTAACAAATGCACCCTTGAATGGGTGGATACTTTTTATTCGACAAATCTGGAATGGCTGGAATTGCCAATGCAAACTTCGCCACAGGGAAGATGTGGTGATTTAAAAATATTTCGCAATTCTGCTGAGCAAGCTTTAAAAATATTTCCAGACCGAAAGCTAACCGTTTTAAGAAGTGTGTCTGAAAATGATTTGGTTGTATTGGAGCAGGAATGGAAGGGAACGTCTGCATTTACTATTGGTAATTTTGTTAAAGATCACATCATAAAACTCAGAATAGCATCATTTTTTGAACTTGAAAATGGATTGATTGTAAGACAAACCGATTACTGTACACCGGCTATTTAATAAGAAATGATATATAAATATTAATTTTATATGAAAGGAAGTTTATTTTATGAATAAAGAATGGTGTTTTAATGAGTTTATACAAACAGGAACCGATTTTACGGATGTAAAAAAAGTTGAGGCGTATGATTCTAAAATGCAAAAATTTAGGAATTATAAACATGAGGCGGAGCAAATATTAAATGTTCTTAATGTTAGTTCAAATCATATCATTTTAGAAATAGGCACAGGTACGGGGCATTTTGCTATTGAGGCATCGAAAAGATGTAAAAAAGTTTATGCTATTGATGTTTCAAAACCAATGCTGGATTATGCAAAATTAAAAGCTAAAAAAGAGAATATTGATAATATAGAATGGTTAAAGTATGGATTCCTGACTTATGATTTTCCTGATAATATTAAATTTGATTCCATTGTTTCAAATGCGGCTCTTCATCATTTACCGGATTTTTGGAAGATGATAGCTGTAAACAAAATATATAAATCATTGAAAGAAAAAGGAAAGTTTTTTTTGGGTGATGTCATTTTCTCATTTAAGTTTGATGAGCTCAATGATAAAATAGATGAATGGATTAAAAATTCGAAAAATATAAGTGTTGAATTTAGTTCGGAAACAATTACTCATGTTAGGGATGAATATTCAACATATTCATGGATAATTGAAGGAATGTTCGAGCGAATTGGTTTTAAATTTCAAAAACTTAATGACACAGATGCAAATAATTTCGTTGCATATTTATGTTCAAAATAAATCATATAAAAATTAAATAAAGAATTATTATTAAACTATGATTATGAAAATACTTTTGTTAAAAAATAACGGCATCCGTGCCTTAACTGGTTGGAAATTCAATGCCCAACTCCAGCCGATAACACGCTGTAAAAGTTCCGCTCCTCGACTTTTTGAGTACAAAAAGTCTCCGGTGCTCAGGTCTGCGGTTTGAGTTGCTTTTTTGTTTGAAGAGGAAGCAACTCAAACCTTGACCACATTTTGCCTTCGCGAGTACACTACGGCAAAACGTCATTTACAGCAACCGTTGTTTGCAATAGCCAGCCAACCCCATTCTGAAAGCGCGCGTGAAGAATAAAAAGTAAACCAGAAATTAAATTAAAATAGATGGAGAATTTGTATAAATGGACATTGAAAAGGATGAAAAATTAATTGCATATTGTGGTTTTTATTGTGGAGCTTGTCCGAAATACAAAACTGGCAAACACAATTGTCAAGGTTGTAAGGGGGACAATCCTATTTGCTTGAATTCATGCAAAGTTCGACCTTGTAATATCGAGAATGGCTATTCATCTTGTGTTGACTGCAAACAATATACTAAATTACAAAAATGTAAAAAGTACAACCCGTTTTTAATTAAATTGGGTGAGTTCATCACAGGAACAAGTCGTAAAGAATGTGTTGAAATGATTCGAGAAAGTGGCAAGGAAAATTTTGTAAATTATATGGTTGAGAAGAAACTTGTATCAATAAAAAGAAACAAATCCAAAAAGGATAATTGAATATGGAAGAAAGATTATTCCTTGAAAAGTCAATTTTGCCATCAGATGATCAAATCAGAATTGGATTGGGGAAAATCTATCAATTATTTGAGAAACTAAAAGTGCTATTGTCAGGCTTTTCATTTACTTGGACTTTTACTAAAAGTAGTGGATGGATGTTAAAATTTCACGATAATAAAAAGGCGCTTTTGTATTTGATTCCAATGAGAAATGAATTCAAGGTATCGCTTACATTGCGTGATAATGAAAAAAACACAATTTTAAGAGAGCGATTATTAGAAGATGTGATGCTTACCAAAATTGAAAATGCAAAAAAGTATGTCGAAGGTTACGCTATTCAATTAATGATATCCAAAAATATCGAATATGTTGAATTGACAAAACTGATTAATAGACTTCAAGAAATCAGGAGAAAGAGCTAAAGACATAAAAGCGAAGAACACGCGCGAAGACAAAAAAGAATGGGGTTGGCTGGCTACAGACAAACAACACTAAGCGGTCTATCCGAAGCGAAAGCCGTAAAATATCGGCACGGACGCGCTTCGGATGACCGGTGTTGAACAAAGACGCCGGAAGTTGGCACGAGCCATGCAGTATGGGTTTTATACAATGCCCGCAATTGACCAAAAGAAGCTTTTAGGGGCTTTCTGAAGCATTGACTTAAGAAAGATGTTAACTTTTTCAACCTGACGGTGACTGAAAAAGGTCTTTTTCATATTCGAAAATCCGGTTTTAGACGATGCATGCCTCATGGCTAAATTGACGTATAGCAATAAATATATGAAACGCTAACCGGTTTACGTTTTAACGGAACCGGCGTTGTAACAAAAATCCGGTAACCTTTATAAAACCGCAGCTACCCTATCCGGTTGGGATGAGGGCTATAGAGCGTAAAAGGGTTACCGTGCACTGCAAAATTCCAATCGAGCATTTCGGGCAGCGACGCGGGTCCCTGCCCATGAATTCTTTGACAATTTGATACCATGGCAAAGAACCTTTCTTTAAATCGACGGCCTTTTTGTTAAAGAATGTCCTGCAACGGGTAAGGCGCTTACGCCTGGCCCGCGGCGCCAGAAAACCGAAATAGCGTATCTTTTTAAACCCCTGCGGAAGCACGTGCAGCAGGAAGCGCCGGACGAACTCGGCGGCGGTTACGGTCATGATTTTTCGCTTCCCCTCATTGGCGTAATCCTTATAGGAAAAGCTGACGGATTGGTTGTCGTGCCCCACTATACGCGAATCCGATATTGCGACCCGGTGCGTGTAAGCTCCGAGGTACTTGACCAGGGCCTCGGCCGAAGCAAACGGTTGCTTTACATAGACAGTCCACTCTTTCGCATACAGTGAGCTTACCAGTTCATTGAACTGCGGCGTGTCGGCGTCGCCGATAGCCATGCCGCTCATGGATGACCATGCGCTTATTATCAATGTCGGTGATTTTAAGGTTGAGGCATTCGCTGATTCGCAGGCCTGCTGAATAGAGGGAGGTGATAATGGCTTTTGCCTTAAGGTTGGGCGCGGCATTGATCAAGCTTTACGCCTCAGCGGCGCTGATGACGTGGGGTTGGTATTTGGGCGTGCGCATGCGGGAAAAGGGGCTCATGACATCGGATTGGGGAAGAAAGAAGTCGCAGAAGCGTTTGAGGGCATAGATGTGAATATTCATTGTGCGAGGGGCCAGCTTTTTATCATTTTTCAGGTAATCGAGGTATCGGTGTGCCGACTCACGGGTAACGTGTACCGGAGATTTGCCCAACCAGTCCTGAAACTGCTTTATCGACTGGATGTAATTGCGGACGGTAGCTTTGGTAAATCCTTTCAGTTGAAGGAACGAGATAAACTTGTCGCGTAACAAAGACATAAAACACCTCCTGTGAATATGGTTAAAAAATGCCGGTAAACCACTTACCGACGTTTTGTTAAAGCCTGTGGATAGTTCACAGGAGGTATTTTAAGTCTTGGGATGGGTTAAGGAAAAGCGGTTTGGATAACGTCGATGAGGAAGGATTTTACCGCCGCGTAGCGGCTTTGTTCAACACATGCATGCCGGGCGGAAAAAGCACCGCCCCAAATTGCCACTTTGATGCCTCCGTCGGTGTCCACTCGCTTCGCCGGGCACCGTCATGTCGGCTATACGGCAACTTCGGCAGTGCGTGGAACGTTGGCAATTTGGTCACCCCTAAGAGCGATGCGCGAGGAAAAAGAGAGTTAAAAACCAAAGAAGGCGGTGGCGAAAGACATAAATCAAGAGAAAAGAAAGCGGCAGCCCATTTATGTATGTCAGGAAGAACGGTTTTACCTATTTTTAAACTATAAAGCAATAAATTCAAAAGGAGTGCCCCCAGCGGAAGGCTAATGTAATACTATAGTCGGCAATAGAGGACCAATTTAGAAAGGACGGTGGAATTCATGCAAGATAATTTAATTAAGATCAAGCGCCTGATTATATCGAATCAATATATATTTACAAAAAAAGCCGAGCTTGAAATGTTTGCGGATAGTTTGACGGAAGAAGACGTCTTGGAATCAATCGTAAATGCAAATGGAATAAAAAAAGTAATCCGGTCAACTTCCAGCCATGCTTCCGGAAATGAAAAGCTGTACATAATTGAAAGTTTTACCTATGATGGCATTTTAGTCTATACAAAGGGATCTATAAAACGACTTGAAGGCAAAGAATATTTTTATCTTCTTATTTCTTCAAAAAAAGCAATAAAAAATTAATAAAGGAACTTTTTATGCAATTGAAAAAATGTCCGCTATGTGGTTCCCCTAAAATTCAACGGATTAACGAAGACTTCAAGGCCATCATTCATGGCAAAAAGATGGCTATACCCGATGTTGAACGGCAAAAATGTTTTTCCTGCGGGGAAGAGTTTTTCGATCATACTTCAAATGAAAAGTTAGACGCATTCCGCCGAAAAAGCAAAGCCGCGGCATAGATAAAGTATCTTTGCGTTCCGGTTTAAATTCCACCAACACCGGTAGCCCAAAATTGCGGAATATATGGGGATTGTTGAGCGTATTTGATTTCCGCAACTTCGGGCATGCCGGAAACGTTGAGGCTGTAGAAAAAGTCTCTTTTTCTAAAAAAATCAAAGCAAAGACTGCCTTTTTTCACTAGATTTACATGTAGAAAGACATCGTAAATCCAA
>Ga0224523_1000535_pt1 | contig 19295 bp, 21 predicted proteins | sample CFST50metaG_FD_182732 | JGI IMG/M metagenome (GOLD analysis project Ga0224523, IMG submission 182732) | Peat soil microbial communities from Stordalen Mire, Sweden - C.F.S.T50 | ecosystem: Environmental > Terrestrial > Soil > Wetlands > Peat | place: Sweden: Norrbotten County, Stordalen Mire...
GGGGATGTCCCGCAAGCGGGACATCCCCACTCCCCTCTCCTATCGGAGAGGGGAGTGGGGAGAGGTCAGGTCAGCTCTTAATTACTGATCTTTTTCCACTCGTCCCTGCGGTTTTTCGCGTGACATGGTTCGTCTTCTCCGCAGTTGGGAAAGGCGGGCCGTTCCTTGCCGTAGGAGGTTGTTTCGATTTTGTCGGCGGGAATGCCGTAGCCGGTCAAATAGTTCTTTGCCGACCGTGCCCTGTTGTCGCCGAGTCCCACGTTATACTCCGCGGAACCGCGTTCGTCCGCGTTGCCTTCGATGAGGATGCGCAGCGTCGGATGGTCCTTAAGGAACGTCGCGACCATCTGGAGCCTGTTGATCGCCTCAGGCGAAAGATCGTATTTGTCATAGGCAAAATAAATCGGCAAAAAGATTTCCTTCATTTTAGCGTCGAGGTCCTCCACTTTAAAGGAGTCCGCGGGCGGCATAGGAGCCGGCGGCTCTATCGCCTTTTTTACCGGGGCGGGAGCCGGCTTTGCCTGGGGCTGGACCTTCGTGACCGGTTTAGAGCACCCCGCCGACAGAATGAGAGCGGCAAGCAGCATTGTGCAGATACCAGAAATCCTGCGGATCATGTGTTCCTCCTTTACGTATGTTTAACGGTTTCCCACAGTTAACAAAATAAATTGCCCAAACGGATTATACAACACCATTTATCGCCTATGGGCGCGCGTTAGCGGCGCCTGACATCGGTCTTCAGTTTTATCGACAGCAGCAGTGTCGAATCGGGCAACGTCACCGACAAAACGCTTGCGGGCGATATCCACGTTTGGCCGCTGGGAAACGTTACCGTACCGGTAACGAGAAGATAGTAGCTTCCCGGCGCGGCCAAAAGGGAAAACCGCCCGTCGTTGTAAACCGAAAAATCCATCCGCTTGCCCGTCGCGCGGTTGACCATCCACCCTTCGTAACGATAGTTTGCGTTGCCGGTGAGGGTGACAATGGAGATGGACGTGTCGATGGCTTTTTCTATGAGCGTTTCCTGGGCTTCGGGCGGGGCCTTTCCAGCCGGATAAAAAATGGCGTTCCACTCTTTTTGATAGTCGCCGAGCGTCGCTTTTTTATCCCGTAGCTCCGCGATGGTGTTGTAATTTTCAACATGTTTGCCGCATCGATCAATCGCCTCCGTCACGGTCGGCAGTGAACGGGATGGAACAGGTTTCGCGGAGATGAGCCAGGAAAGATATTTGTCCAGTTCCTTTATCCATACTCCGGAAGCCGTGGCCATCGACTGCGCCTTGCTCGGAAGCGACCTGGCGTCCGTCATGCCGATCAAGGCTGTAATATAGAGCGTCATGGCATGGGAATAGTCTCCGGTTACTTCAAGCTTTATCGCTTCCGATAAAGGATCCGAGGATTCTTTAAACCCGAAAAAATATACCGCCGCGGCAACGGCCGCGATAACCAGAAGCGGCATGATGATTTTGTTCATTGCGCCCGCCTCCTTTTTTTCTTGTTTACCATGATCGTCAGGCACTATACTTAAACTATCGGGCAAAAAATCTTTTTAGAAACCGTGTTTGAAGTAATTACGCAAGCCGCGTCGATACTTTAAACCTACAGTTTATTATCCGCCGTATGGCGGGTTAGGCGTTTTGGCAAAAGCGAATGAACCGATTCAATAAAAAATATAATTACAGTGCGCCCCTTGCGGCAATAAGCATCTGCGGTATTCTTTTATGTACACGTCCCGAAACGGCATACTTCAGTAACGAGCACGCCGAGCTCTTCAATTCGAACACCATTGCCTTGTGCGCGCCTTTTAAAAACATGCGCGTGGAATATCTTGACAACACGAAGCTGCGGCCCGACAGCCTCTACGCCGACTCGTTTCTCACGGAGGCGGCCAACGGCCTGCTCATGTTTGAGGTAGCGCAGCGTTACCGTGTCAGCCCGGAGCGAACCTCGGCGGAGGACTCCGTTGAAAACCTGGAAAAAAGAGGGTATTCCGCGCTTGCGCATGATACGGCGCTGCGAATACTAACTTCCAAACGAGTCTCCGCGCTGGCGGAAAAATATTCAGTTGACCTCGTGGTCGTTCCCTATTCCTGCGTAGTCAAGCAACGGGCGGAGCAGGAAAAGGGATGGAGAAACAGTTCGGGTCCGGGGTACGACCGTCCCGTTTCATTCAGCGCGACGACGGCCGTCATTATACAACTATGGGACAAATCAGGCCGGCTTCTTTACGAACGCATTGGAAAGGGCGACACCGGGCGGCCGATACTCTATACGCTTTTTAAAAAGGAAAAGCCCGGCGGCGATATCGTGAAGTTCGCCAAAAAGATGTACGCTCCGCCGTTGATAAAATCCCTCTACGGGTCCATTAAGGAAGCGATGCGGATACAAACCCGGCGCTGACCTCCGCGGCCTCCACCGTCTGACGCATGAGCGTCGCTATGGTCATGGGCCCCACGCCGCCGGGAACCGGCGTATAGGCACCGCAGCTGTCAACGGCGTTCTTCAAATCAACGTCGCCGACCCCGCCGGGATGATAGCCGGCGTCAATGATAACGGCGTCCTTTTTTATCCAGTCAGCCTTGATGAATTCCGGCTTTCCCACGGCTCCCACTACGATGTCCGCTTCCTTGACAACCTCCGGCAGCCCCCGGGTGCGCGAATGACATATGGTTACCGTCGCATTACAATTCAACAACATCATCGCCATGGGCTTGCCCAAAATCGGGCTCCTTCCCACCACCGCCGCGCGCTTGCCTTCCAGGGAAATGTTATAATGCGCAAGCATCGTCATGATGCCCGCGGGAGTCGCGCTGCCGAAGGCGCGTAGGCCCATGGCCATCCTGCCGAAGCCCAGGCACGTGACTCCGTCAACGTCCTTACTCGGGTGTATGCGGTCGAAACAATCGCGTTCGTCAATATGCCGCGGAACCGGATGCTGCAGGAGAATGCCGTGGACCGCTGGGTCCGCGTTGAGGGCGTCGATATGATCCAGCAATTCACGCGTCGTCGTGACGGCGGGGAGTTCGATCTTTTTCGATTCCATGCCCACGCGAAGGCAGGCGTTGCCCTTCATTTTCACATAGGTGGCGGAGGCGGGGTCCCCGCCCACGAGAATCGTGGCGAGGACCGGCGCTCTTCCGGTTTTTTTCTTGAGAAGTTCGACCCGACCCCGCAGGGATTCCTCCATGGACCGGGCGAGCGTCTTTCCATCCAAAATAAGGGGCGTGGTCATTGATGTTCCTTTTTATTATACTCTTACTTGTTTTGCGCTTCCACTTCCTTGTCCGCTTTCTGCGCGGTAGCCAGCGCCTGTTTTGAAAAAGCGAAGAAGGTGATGTTGGCGTCGCCGGCGGGTTTCAAATTGCGGTCTTCATCGACGACGGTCAACTTGTACTTTGTCAATAGGAGGCCCCGGGTGATCGTCAGCTTGTTGCCCTCGATGTCCAGGAACAGGCCCGTGGCGGGCTTGTTTTTCGTTTTTACGTTCGCGCCGCCGTTATAGACGTATTCGATGCTGTCGAAGGAAACTTTCTGCGTCGAGGCGCTGTCCGCGTACAGGGCGGCTTCGCAGTCGATCCTGCCTTTTTTCGACCATCCGTAGCCCTCGATGTATCCGCTTGACAGTAATGTAAGGTTGAGGTCGGTGGTTATCGGAGCCTTTTCCTCTCCCGGGAATTTCCTCTCCAGCGTGGCCGGATAGGCGCCCACGAAAACCTTCCAGTACTTGGCGGTATCGACCTTATTGGTCGTTGGATTGATGAAATAGATGGTTTTTTCGAGCAGGGATTTAGCCGACAAGCTTCCCGCCGAAATAATCAGGAACAGAGCGAAGAGCGCTACCTTTTTCATACGACCTCCTTGAAGAGTGTTTTCCCATAGTACCGTACGCGGTAAGAAAATAAAAAATAGCTTCGCGCCACCCTCGCAAACAACAATCAAGAAGGAATAGGATTACGGTTCATCGATCCACGTATTCCCTTGGGCGGAAATTCGCTGTTTCCCGCGCGCATACCTCGTCACGTCGGCCATGCCCGCTTTTTCAAATCCCTTTTTGCGGATAATGCAGCTGTCGCACTCGCCGCAGGCGCCGCCCTCGGGGTCGGGATCGTAGCAACTATGCGTGAGGGAAAAATCGACGTCCAGATCCGCCCCGCGGGCGATGATCTGCGCCTTGGTCATGTTGATGAGGGGGGTGTGGATGGCGAGCCGCGCTCCCTCCACCTGCGCCTTGGTGGCCAGGTTGGCCATGGTTTCGAAGGCGCTGATGTACTCCGGCCTGCAGTCCGGATATCCTGAATAGTCAAGCGCGTTGACGCCGATGAAAATATCGCGGCATTGCATCACCTCGGCCCAGCCCAGCGCGAAGGACAGGAAAATCGTGTTGCGCGCGGGCACGTAGGTATTGGGAATGCCGGAGGCGTGGCCGATATGCAGGCGGTTTTTCGGAACAGCCATGGCCGAGGTCAGCGAGCTGCCGCCGAAGGCCGCCAGGTCGATGGCCACAACGCGATGTTCCTGTACGGAAAAGGCGGCGGCGATGCGCTGCGCGAACGCCAGCTCGACCTGATGGCGCTGGCCGTATGAAAAACTCATCGCATAGACCTCAAAACCCACGCTTTTCGCGATGGCCAGGCATGTGGCGGAATCGATGCCGCCGGAAAGCAGGACAACGGCGGATTTACCCATGATTCTCCTTATGCTTAAAATTTCTATATCGCAACCGGGGAGCGTGACGCGTCATCTCCCCTTCGTATCAAGGTCCCAGATGATTTTATGGAGCTGAAGCCCCAGCCTCACCGGCGCGTTTTCGGCGATGATCCACTCCGCCAGGTCCCTGGGCCGCAGCATGTCCGTATTGGGCGAAAAAATGACCGTACAGCGCTTCCGTAAATTCCTCGTGGCAACGAAATCATTCGCCCATTTAAAATCGGCCGCGTTGGAAATGACGAATTTAAGCTGGTCGCGGCCGTTCAACGCGGCGAGGTTTTTTTCCAAAAAGGAGCCTGCCATGCCGCTGCCGGGGCATTTGACGTCCACGATGCGCACGCACCCCGGCGCAAGCGCGGATATGTCCAGGCTGCCGTTGGTTTCCACGAGAACCGTATAATTTTTGTCAAGAAGCGCGCGGCACAGCTCCGGAGTTTCCCGCTGCAAAAGGGGCTCCCCGCCGGTAACCTCGACAAGCCCGCATACGTGCGTTTCCACCACCCTTACAATCTCTTCGATGCTCGTCGCAACGCCGCCGTCCCTCGCATAGCCCGTATCGCAATAGACGCAGGTGAGATTGCATCCCGCAAGACGGATGAAGGAACACGGTTCCCCGGCATAGGTCGATTCGCCTTGTATGCTTTTAAATTGTTCGGTTACGCGCAGCATTGCGGTTATTTATAATACGCCGCGGTACTGCCCGGGGTTTCCGAAACTTCCACCCTTGCAACAAGGCACGCTTCGTTATTGATGCGTTGTTCGAGTTCCCGGAATATATACGCGGCAAGGTTTTCCGAGGAGGGGTTTTTTCCCATCGGATCGAAGATGGTGTTGAGATCCGCATGGTCGAGCGCTTTTAGTATCTCCGCCAACGCGTTTTTTATCGACCGGAAATCAATGCCTATTCCCAATTCGTTCAGCGATTCGCAGCGCACGACCGCGCGCACGATCCAATTGTGGCCGTGGACGTTTTCGCACGGGCCGTTGTAATTGCGTAAATGATGCGCGGCTGAAAAATGCGCTTCCGACGTTATTTCGTACATACCATGTTTCCTTTTACCGATAAAAATATGTTTTCGCGAACCGCTCAATCACAGTATACTGAGTTAGTGTCCGGGATCTCGCGCTATGCGGAGGGAAAAGACTTTTTCCAAAGCGGAATGAATTCATAATCGATGACATCCGCGATGGCCACCCAATCGTTGTGTTCGAGCAGCAGCAACAGCGTTCGCAGGGACTCGGTGATTTGCTTTCGGTCAAGCTGAGAAGGCCCTTGTACATCCGCCGCCCCCATGCGCTCCTGAAGAAGAAGGATGCCGCGGTTGAAGGACAATGCCGCGGTCGGGTAATCACCGGTCCGTGCAAGGCGCGCGATATCGCTGAAAAGACGGACAATCGACGGTTTTTTATCTTCCACGACAATAAACTACTATCATGCGCGACTCTTTACAAATATTTACCGCCCAAAACGGACAACTATCCGCAAAAGTACTGTTCGCAAACGACACCGCCCGGCACCTCCATTCCCTGGTGGACCCGTCCGTGGAAACCGGACTGTATGACGGTTTGTCTTTTTGGGGCGATATCATCGTTTTCGTTGGATTGGGACTTGGATATCATATCGCGGGAAAAATATCCTCCATCCCGAAGCGCTGCGCCATCATCGCCATCGACTATTATGATGAACTGCTTCAACACTGCCAAGGCCGTCTTTTTAACGGCCTGGCCACTATCGCGGCATTCGTTTCGTCCTCGAACATCCAGGATATGACGCCGGCCGTAAAATCTATTCTGTCAAATAATCCCGGAGCCTCGGTGCAGATCGTCAAACATCCCGCCTCCTATTCCCTGCACAAGGATTTTTACGCGTCCGCGCTCGATCTCCTCGCCACGGCGCCGCTTCCCCGCCCGTCGCCGCCGCCGGCGGCCGCCGACCGGGCGATGCTCTTTCATGGAAATTTTTTTCTGGAAGAAGAGGTCCGTAGCGCCCTGAAAACGTGCGCCGTCGAACCGGTCCTCTTTGACTACAATAACACCCGGTCAATGGCGGCATATGAGGATGAAATTCAGCGGCTCATTCAGGACCGACGGCCGTCCTTTGTCCTGTCAATCAACATGAAGGGCTTCGACGCCAACGGCGCACTGGAGGACATTACCGCCCGGCTGGGCGTTCCCGTCGTGGTCTGGTTCGTCGACGATCCGCGCCCGATTCTCATGCACCGGCTTTCGTATGTCAAAAACAACATGGTCGCCGCGTGCTGGGAAAAGTCGTATCTTCCGTACTTGCAAAACGCCGGATTTTCCAAGGCGATCCATGCGCCCCTGGCCACCGATCCGGGGCTTTTCTCATCCGCGTCCGTCCCCGCTCCCCAAGTAAACCTGGGGTTCGTCGGCACCGCCATGGTCGACGGCTATGCGGGCAACATCAGGAAAAAATTCCTATGGTCGGAGAGTCTTTCGCCCCTGGTCGAGCTGGTCTCCGACCGGCTTCTGGCCGATCCGTTGTATCCGGCGGAAACCGAACTTCTCGCCTGCGCAAAGGCCCTGTCGGTTTCCCTGCCATTCTCCGACGAGCGCAACCTCACGTGGCTGCGCACGCTCTGCATCCATACGGCGAGCATGAAAAAGCGAAAAAACATCATCGGCGGTCTTTTCAATGAGGGCATGGAAACATTCGGCGATCCGGAAGGATGGAAAAGCCTTCTGGGACCCCGCGTGAGGACGCATCCCAACGTCGATTACCGCCATGGCCTTCGCGGCGCGTACCGGGACATTCGCATCAACGTCAATATTACGAGTTGTCAAATGCCTTCGGCGATCAACCAGCGGGTTTTCGACATCCCCTGCTGTGGAAGCTTTGTTTTATCCGACGATCAAAAGGACCTGCATGAATTGTTCGACGTAGGCAAGGAAGCGGCGGTGTATGAAAGCATAGGCGACTTAAAGGAAAAGCTGCGGTTTTACCAATCACATGAACCCCAACGCCTCTCCCTTATCGAAGCCGCGCGCGCGCGGATCATGAACGAACACACCTATGTTCACCGGATTCGGCGCATTCTAGATCTGCTGCGATAGCCTTGGACTCGACTGAAGTCCCAAAAATCCCAATCGCTTTTAGTGGATCCACAGAGCGGGTATTTAATAAAACCCATACCGCATGGCCCATGCCAACTTCCGGCGTCTTTGTTCAATACCGGTCATCCGATAGAAGAGCGAATGGAATCCAGAGCAATGAAACGCAAGAAATTCCCTGGAATGTGAACGCGACCATCAAGACGAATCAAAGAAAAGTCATTTGAATAGACATCAGTCAGGCTTGGGCCGAGAAAAATTTCCTCGGGAAACCGTGCTTGTACTGAAACAACGAGAGTAATTGTCGGGCGAACGTAACGCCGCTGTTGCGCGATTTATGTTTGGCGCGTTTCTTTCTTAGCGCGCGATTATTCTATTTCATTGATTATTTCTGTAAACCCAAGAGAAATAATTTGTTGTAAATGTGCTAATAGATTACTTTTGACCTTTTCTATATTGCTATTTTCCAATGATAATGTATAAGGCTGCAAATTAATTGGGGAGTAGCTTTTATCCGGCAAATTGTTTTCGGCTGTCTCCATTATACCACCGATTGCTAAAGTCATATCATCATATCCGTAATGATGAATAGTTATTATTACTCCGTAATTAATACCGCCCTTGATATGAACATTAAAACAATACCACCCACGTGGTAATGATCTATTAAAAAAGTAATCATGTTTGTTGGCATATTCTATAATCTGGTGCGTAAACCAATAATGCTTATTTTCATTGTCAGGAAGAGCAATTTCTAATCGAATATCAGCGATTTCTATAGAGATTTGTTTCCGAATAGTTTGAAGTGCCGAAGATAAATAATTTGAACACTGCTCAAAAATATAATTTCGATTTATTGCAATTGTTTTCTGACGTTCCTGAAGTTTGTTTTCCTTCCAACCATTTACCTTTTTTGCGAATAGGGAAGCTACTTCGGTCAATGTAGACTGAGCAATACTGTCTTCAATTTTTAAATTAAGAATAGATTCAATGCTTTTTTTTTGTGTTTCACAAAAAAAATCTACCGTTGCTTCGAAACTGTCATTATCTGCACTAATCAATCCTTCAATATACGATTTTTTATCTTGTCTTCGAACTGTAAGTGGAAATAAACCATGCTTGATAAGGATAAGGCTTGCTAATAATCTTGCCATTCTTCCATTGCCATCCTGAAATGGGTGAATGGTTGTAAATGCATGATGAAACCAAGCAGCAATAATTACTGGACTAATTTTATCATTTTCTGCACGATTGTAAAGTTCAAGCAATCTTTCTATTTCTGGTTCAACTTGTTCAGGTGGACAATAAATGTATTTTACATCACCATTTCTTTGAGGATTATTCTCCAGTTTTTTAAATGTTCCTTTAATAAGTTTGGCTTTAAATTTCCTGCCAAGTGAATCTTTTGCTTCGCAAAATTCTTGATGTCGGGTTAAAAGAGAATGAAGTTCTAATATAAAGCCCTTTGTCAAAGGTCGTTCGCTACTAACAATTTCATAAACAAATTGGACAGCTTCAAATTGATCATTTAAATAGTCCATTAATTCATTTTCATGGATATTTGTATCACCATGCTGTAAATAAGATTCAACAAAACCTTCCTTTATAAAAGTCTCTGTTATGCCTTCTTTTAAATCATAGAGCTTTTCTATTACTCCAGTTTCAATTGCATGCTGTCGTTTTATACGGGTTATAAAATCATTATATTCTTTTGTATCGGATTTAAGGGCCTTCCTTTTGTTGAACCAAGATGGAGCCAGTTCATCAAACTTTGACGTATTAGCAGATTTCCATTTATCAGTGAAAGTAATACCTTTCCAAATATTCACGATTTTCACAACAAGTCCTCCTATTCTTTAATTCGTTATCGCGCGCGCTGGCTAATTACAATTGTAATTTGATCCTTTTTCCAAATCTGATAAATCCGGTAGGGCGGACCTTTGAAAAATATTCCCGAAACCAGCACATTGGTATCAAGAATTACTTTCATTTATTCTTTCTGACCCTTTTAATGGCTTTGCCGATATCAGTTATTTTTAATCCCACCCGGCGCGCTTGTTTCCGTGCGTCGCCAAGTAAATCTTCAAATTCATCAAACGATGGAGGAGAAATCGTTTTGAAAATGACCGAATCTCCCTTACCGATTACAACAAATTGGACGCCGGCCTTAAGTCCCAGGGAATTCCTGATCTCCTCTGGAATGACAACCTGGCCTTTTGACGACAACCGAGTTGTGGCTAAATTGGTGCTCATATAATACTCCTTACTGGTTTGTGTCTTACCAGTAAGAATATAATACTTTCCAATTTAATTCAATTATTTTATTTCGCGCGCCCTTACCTTGTCTTTAAAGCTGCTTTGGTTTTTTGTCCATATGAGGTGCTTCGATGAAGACTTTTTGTCGGATATTTTTCAAGTTGTATTTGCCGGCCCAGAAAGATTAATCCTGCCAGTAATGCTTTAAGTGGAACCATTAAAACATCAACCTTGTTAAATGTTATTAAAATAGATTTCTTCAAAAAATAGATTGTTTTCTGATTGATTTTGTATTATTTCTTCTCGCGCCACTCTTTTTTTTGTCTTCAAACGGGGAGCATTGACGCAATAACGTTTCGCCTTACATGAAGTTGCCCGATTGCCGACATGACGGCTGCGAGCGAAGCGAAGACGCCGACGGAAGGCATCAAACCGGCATTGCACACTTTAGTGTTAGGCGTCTGTTTCCGGTTGGGCTCTCTTTTCTTACGGCACCCGCTCTTATTTTCTGCACGCAAACATGATGTTTGCATACATTGTCTTTTGAGTTTAACGGCTTATCGTGTTAACGAAATATTTGAAGATATTTTAATGTTTTTTTCATCCGTTATTTCCAATAAGTACACTCCTGTTGAGATACCATCAACAGGTATATTCAGAATACCATTGTTTGCCTTGACTATGACTGAGCGAATTTGCTTACCAGCAACATTGAGCAGCCGTACCTTCAATTTAGTATGCGAATTTGCATCAGGCATTATGGCGGTGATACGACCACTTGTAGTTTTGATATTAAAATTACTGCTGCTATTTGCATGGTTGTGATGAAATATCTCAACAGGAATATCCACCGGTGAGGTGAGTATCATACCGTTGGCGCCTACGGCACAGAATTGATTATTGTCAAATACCATGGAAAAAAGATCGCTTGTCGTACCGGAATATCTTTTTGTCCAGGTACTTCCATCTGGTGAGGTTAGAATCGTACCGGAAACACCCCCCGCAACGAACAGATGGCCGCCATACCCTACAAACCACAAAGTATTCAATGTACCGGAAGTTCTTTTTGTCCAGGTAATTCCGTCAGTGGAAGTTACAATTGCACCGGTATCGCCTACTGCCACAAACTGAGAATCAGCATATGTTACAGCCCACAATAAGCTTTGCACTCCCAAACTTCTCTTCGTCCAGGTACTGCAGTCGGGAGAAGTTGCAATTTGACTACCCGCGGATGCGTATAGTCCGGCACCATAGGCAAGGGATGTCCCACCCGGATAGGTTGAACTTGTTTTTGTCCAGGTTTCACCGTCGGGAGAAGTCCATGCCCCCGCCCCTCCTGTGGCCACGAACCGGTTGTTAGCAAAGACGATGAAACTTATGCGTTCGGTATTTGAAATGCGTTTGCTTGTCCATGATGTGCCATCTGAGGACTCGAGGCAAAAGGGGCTGGAGCCGGTGGAGCCGTTAACCGATGCTATGAATAAACCATTGCCATAGGCAACGGAAAACAGATTTTCCGTTGATCCTGAATTTTTTAGCTCCCACGTTGTTCCGTCAACAGAAGATATAATGGTACCACTTTCACCCACGGCGACTAATTGGTGGTTCCCGTTAGTTATAAAATCCAAACCTTTATTTGTTGCACCCCCGTTTACTTTTGCCCACGTCGAATCGGAATATATGAGGATCGTGCCGACATCACCGACAGCAACCAGCATACTGTCGGCATAAACCACTGAGGTGAGTGAATTTGTTGCAACCGATGTCTCTTTGGTCCATAAAGTACCATTGAGCGATGTTATGATCGTGCCGCCCAAACCAACAGCCACAAACCGGTTGTCGGCATAGGTCACGGAATTAAGAATGTTCGTTGTCCCTGAACTTTGCTGTGTCCATGTACTGTAATCCGGGGAGGAAAAAATAGCGCCATTTTGGCCGGCAGCCACGAACAGTCCTTTACCATAAGTCACCGAGTTGAATGTGATGGTTGTCCCGGAACTTGTATTTGACCACGTAGTACCATTGGCGGATGATAAAAGCTGGCTATACATCGCGCCGCTTAAAAACCTGGCAACTGCCACAAATTTGCTGTTACCATAGGTTACTGAATTGATCGGGTTGGTAGTGCCCGAACTTCTTTTAGTCCACAGAACGCCATCAGCGGAGGTAACAATCTTTCCACTATCGCCCACGGCCACAAACAGACTGTATCCCCAGGCAACGGAATTAAGGGTGTTGCTTATACCGGAAGTTCTTTTAGTCCAGGTTACACCGTCCGTGGATGTAAGAATTCGCCCACTATCCCCCACGGTGGTGAATTGATTGTTTCCGTAGATCACCGATTTGAGAGTAGTCATTGTCCCCGAATTTTGTTTTGTCCAAACCTTACCGTCGGAGGAGCTCATAATCACGCCACCGGAACCAACAGCAACGAAGTGATTGTTGCCATAGGTTACTGTATTGAGCGAAGGGGTCGCCGATTCCCAATTTGTTTGCCCGTAGCCTACACCTGCAAAAGCAAGACTCAACAAAACGACACTTTTTAAACTACAAAACATACTCTGTTTTTGAACTACCGACATCGAAAACCTCCTATTGTATATGGTTAAATTATATTTAAATTGCATTTTATGTATTCCTTGACGCACACGACATGCGGCAATTCTCTTCGGGTGCCGCTCCTTTCTTTTGTCTAGAGCCCAACCGGAAATTGCGCCTCAACGTTTGCCAAACATATTTCGTAGCCGGATCACCGAGATGACACCGCAGAATGACGACTGACCGAGGCCTTAACCGGCTACGGAATATTTTGGCTGTTGGCTGTCTGAATGCCTTGGCCGTGCCTTTTCTCCTTTAGGGTGGGGCGCCTTCAAATTATCAATTTGATGAAATCAGAGTATTCCTTCTAATACTTTTCCCATATTTAATATTTGCAATAGCCCCCAAAGAATCAACGGATGTGATTACAAACCTGTCAATGACTTCTTCTTTCATGACTAAGCCGACATTAGGATAATAATAATGATAACGCTTTTCATTAAGGTATCCTGAGGTTTCAAACTTGTAGCAATCAAAAGTACCTGTTTTCGTTATAACCTTTTGAATTCCTATAAAGACACGCGTAAGGGCCGTCTTCTTATTATTTAAACTGTCAACCAAGGTGTCGTAGGTCCATTCAGTTCCCAACTTAAACGTTAAGGGTGCTAAAAGAACTGGAGGATTTTTTAATTGAACACCCGGTTGTAAAACTAAGGATTTCCAAAGAGCATGGATTCCTCCTGGGATGGAAGCATACAAATAGATTCCATCCGCGCTTTTTTCATAATAATCATACCAGGCAGCGCTATTTACACTATCCGTAAATTCAAAAACAGGAAAACCAGCTTGATTTGTTTCCTGCGATGTTATTGAAGAAATTATTAGAGAGGAATCAATAGTTGAGTCGTTAAATTTCCAAACGGATTCATATTCCCACTTTTTTCCAATTTCAAGAGGAAATGCCAATGAGTAGGTTTTATCCGATTCTGGATTATTAAGGCATCCAATAAAAAATGTTCCAATAAGACCTATATAAAAGGAAAATCGCATAATGAATCCTTTATGTTATTTATGTTTCTAAAAAAGAAGAATAGATTTTATTTTCGCCTCGCCCCTATAAAGATTCGTTTCTTCATCCTTTCATGGCCAAGGTATTTTGCCGCCAACGTGTACCGCACCGCGCGAAGGTCCGGCCTACTAAAACGCTCAACAATCCTACAGGAAAGAACCGTACATGATAGGTTGGCTTCGCCTCTACTCCTCCCATTCGGTTGAATCACCTATTTGAACTTCCGCATGTATTAATTTTCCATCTTTATCTGGTGTTCTTACTTCGATTCTTTCCTTTGCATCAAAAACGTTAATTGCAAATTCAATGAATTTCAGAGCATCGTTTTTGATGATAAAAAATGAATTAATTTTGCGATGTCCGGCCGGAATAATTAATTCTTCGTTCATTTCATTCTCCTTTTTTGCAACGAAGGCGTCAGGCTAAAATATAATTAGACGACCACACCTCAATCGAATTCATATCATCCTTGAGATTGTGCAAATCCAAGACGAATAGAACAGAACCATTATACGATTTGGCCAACCCAAATAGATTGTTGGACCGACACGACCCGCGCTTGGGTCCCGTTTCCGAGAAATCCAACTCGATGCGAAGAATCCGATTAGTCCGACCCAGGTGAGTGCTGTTGCAAGTATTAGGAACGGAATCTGTTCATGCTTGACAATTCCTGAAATCGTCACGGCGACTATAGTTGAGATTATGGGAAACGTAAGAATCACAACAACGCCACAAATCGTGTGTAGAGTATTTCGTACGCTTCTTGAGATTTCTGTAATTGGGTCCGTTATGAAGGCTGCTGCTCCAAACATAGCAAACACAATAATGGCAAGCCAGACCGTCGCGACAAGGCTAAATTTTGAAACGCTGGAAGCGAGGTGAATCGTGAGAAACAAGACGCTTAGTCCCCATGACACAAATGCGAATCTCATCAACCAGCCATGCTTTCCAATTTCATATTCACTTATCATTCTCCATTTCGGATCGAGTTCACGTTTGAGAAAGTGAAGCAATATTAGGATGAAAATGAAACATACCGAGAAAGTTGTAGAAATCAATGAAGTCATCAATTTATCTCCCTGCGCCTTCTGCGCCCGTTTAACGTTTAATTTTCAGCCTAACCTACTTATTGTAAACCTATATAGAAATCATATTACCATATTTTCGCCGCCCTAAAGGCGGCATGTTTGGACTTTTCTTGCGCACCATTCTTTGAGTATCTTCTCCTAATTTTAAGAAATGAAACGCCGACTCTCATTTGATTCGTGCCAGTTTATTGACGCAACAACGTTCCATAAAGGTGTGCTGTGGCCGGATCGCGACATGACGCCGACACGAAGTTGACGGCGACGGAGCGTCAGACCGGACATTGCATCACTTTATGTGTTGAAAGATGCGGTGCCCGTTTTGGCATTTTCTTTCCCCTGCGCTTTTAAAGCCAGCGACAGGACAACGCTGGCTTTGCCTTTTTATGCTTTTCTCTTTCGGCCTTTTACGGTAATCCCCGTAAGAGAAACAACTCTGTTGAAAAAGTCAATATATTCGGGGCTTTCCTTGTTCTTGAGGTTGGATAAGGTATAAAAGCGGTCTGTAGAAGGGGATTCTTTCTTTGCCATTTCGACGTCCATATTGTCAACATTCACAACTGTCCAGCATTCAACAAAACCAGTTCTTCTTGCTTTTTGATGACTCTTCTCAGCCTCACCTATGCGGTTGTGTATGTTAGAGAAATCTTTGCCGCCTTTTATTTCAATTGCAATAACATATCTGAAAGAGGTTGATGTCATTTCTTCTCGGATGACAATGTCAGGATCTGATGCGAATTCAATTAACACTTTTCTATGTGCGGCATTTTTTATTTGCATTGAATTGTCATCGGATTTAACAATGGAATGTTTTACAATTTCACGAACTATATCAAAAACATCTACTATTGCTGCAGCTCCGAATTGATTGTTCGCTCCACCGCGCAACTGAGCACCAAGAGACAATAAAGTCAAATCATGTAAAAGGTTTGCCGAAATTCTTTCGATGCCAATACCCTCCAAAAGATTTGCCGCAGATTTATTCATATTGACGCAAAGATCACCAAGGGATTTTGTGGCCTTTTCCGACATGATGCCCTTTTCTTCCATGGACTTGAAGATTGAAAGACCATAACGACTGACATAGAATGCTTTTTGGCTGAAGCCAAGAAGGAGACGGTAGTAACCAAGTATTTTGGGGCTTTTTTCCAAAAGAAATGGAGTACAGAACACGAGTTCACCTCGTAGACCAATTGATGCGAGTTCAGAAAGAGTCCGCTTTGGTACGAACTTGTGAAGTTGCTTGTCAATTACTGCAACGTCCGCATTTTCAATCACCTTCCTGAGTGCGTCCTGTAAATACATTCCACGCACGGTAAATAATGTCTTAGCAAAATCCGTCTGCAATTCTGGAATAGGAATAACAATTTGCGCCATTTTAGCCTGCAAGCCTGTAAAGGGAATTTGAATGATCACGCAGCCGGCGATGTGCAATACTTATATACTCCGGATTCAGCTCTATTCCAACGTATTTCCTATCCAAATCTTGACAAACAACACCCACAGTTCCAGAGCCAAAAAACGGGTCAAGAACGAAATCGCCGGGCTTTGTGGAAATCGTTATACAAGGTTCGATTAGAGTTGTCGGAAATGTCGCAAAATGAGCATCAGAGAATGGCTGCGTGTTTATATCCCAAACACTACGCTTATTGCGTTTGCCCCCAATTACCGTTTCTCTGGAAGCTTCATAGTCGTAATAATACTGTTCTGATTTCGAAAACATAAATAGGTATTCATGTGACCTGTTTGGACGATCCTTAACACTTTCCGGCATCGCATTTGGTTTGTTCCAAATTATGTCGCTTCTCAGAAACCATCCATCCTCTTGCAGGGCTAACGCCAACCGCCATGGAACGCCAAGAAGGTCTTTTGGTTTCAGCCCAACGGGGGTATCTGGCCGGACATTCATTGCTCTTGCAGGGTTCTTTTTATCCGGCGCTCGCCATTTTCTATTTCCGCTTGTGTAGCCATCGCCAATATTAAGCCAAAATAGCCCATCATCCTTCAGAACCCGTCTTATTTCTCTGAATACAGTTACCAGTTTGTTAATATATTCTGGAAGACTTTGTTCTAAACCTATTTGCCCTTCAATTTCGTAATCTCTTAGGCCCCAATAGGGCGGTGAAGTAATTGCACATTGGATGGTTTCTGATTTGATTATGTCAAGAACTTTTAAGGTATCGCCTTCAAATATAGTAGAACGCGGGAGATCTATTTTGTCGGGAGGTATTACTTTTATCTTTCGAACGCCATTCATTATGTATTCCTCGTTATTTCAATCTCTTATGTTTACCCTGCAACGGATTGCAGGGCTATTTTGCGCAGGGGCTATGTGTAAAATAGATTCTACCACATATCTTTCAAAACGGGCAGCATATTTTATAACGTTCCGTGCACGCCCGAAGTTGTGACGCCTGAAAGGCGGCAAGTGAAGGCTGGTGGACATGAGCGGACAGGCGGCATGGATTTTCTGCCGACTGCCGTGAATGCCCCAGCCGGAGCGACAATTTTGGGCTGCACGTGTTGTTTGCTGTTTGTTAACCACTCCGGGTAGAAACGGGCCTTTTTAGACCCGAAGCCCCCACAGATCCGTACGAGCGTAATTGACGCATACGGTTCCTCACGAGATGGATTCACTACACTCCGGAGTGGCATATCCTTGGCGTCGGGAGTGGATATCCTTTGAGCAACTTTGCGAAACGTTCCCAACACATCTCCTTTCCGCATGAACGCCATCCGAGCCATTTCCGCCATGACCATTTTACCTCTTCTAAGAAATTCGAAAGACTGCGATAATTACAGAGAACGCCATAGTACTGGTAATGTCCCCGCAACTTCGCACAGAGCGTCTTCCATTGTTCCTTAAGAGGTTCGTGCCGATTTCTCTGGCACCATTGATTCACGCGTATTATCGCTCGTTTCAGTCGCTTCTTCGACGTCTTTCGCATAATTACCCAGTATCCCTTGCGCGCTTTGCCCCAGTAATGCGTGAGCCCGAGGAAATCGAACGTCCCAGGGCTTTCAACGCTTGTACCTGGTTTCCCAAACGGCAGCAAGCGCGTCTTTTCAGGGTGCAGCTTTAGTCCATACTTGGCAAATCGCTTCGGAAGCACCGAATGCACACGCTCGGCGTCGTGTTTACTTTCAAACGCAAGTACCGCGTCGTCAGCAAACCGTATCAGTTTCGCCGCGCCGTTCAAACGGGGTTGTATCTCCCGTTCGAACCATGCATCCAGCACCTCATGCAGATAGATATTACTTAACAAGGGTGAAATTACTCCCCCTTGTGGGCTTCCCTCTTCGGGAAAATGCACCGTTGCCCCTTCCATCACTCCCGCCTTCAGCCACTTTCCTATCATCCGTACCACCACTCCATCGCATACCCTGCGCTTGAGCATTGCTAGCAGGTGTTCATGCTTCATCGTGTCGAAGAATTTACTAATGTCAATCTCCAACATCCACCGCCCGCCACGCATATCCCGTATCGCCTCCCGCAACGCCGTAAGCGCTTGGTGTGGTGACCGTCCCGGACGAAATCCGTAGGAGCCGTTCGAGAACTCCGTCTCATACAGCGGCTCCAGAAGCATTAATACAGCCCTCTGAAGAATCTTATCCTCCAGTGTCGGTATGCCGATCGGCCGTTTTTCTTTGCCCTTCTCGTCCTTTGGTATGTAGACCCTTCGTACCGGCGGCGCTTTGTACGTTCCCGATTTAAACCGCTCCAGAAGATCACTAAGCCGATCGTCCAGACCGACCTCGTATTCCGTTGCGGTCATCCCGTCAACGCCCGCCGCCGCGTCCTTACGCGTGCGTCGGTACGCCTCCCGTAGCCATTCAAAGTCCACATAGTATGCCAGCGATGTAAAACTCACCCCTGGATGCAATACCGCAAGCTTCGCTATCCGCTGCTGTTTCGTGTACACGCTTTCAGATTCCATAGCATCCTTCGTGTTGCCCATCAGCGGTCCCATCTCCCGACATCACCCTTTCCTCCTTCGGCTCTCCTCGGGTCGGATTCGCCGCACTCTTCGGTACTATGATGATGCTAAGACTCCCTTCACCCTTCCCGTCCCGTTTCGTTTCCTTATCGGTCCGGTACCACCAGACACCTCTCGTATTCGTATATCCTTCCGTGTACTTAGGTGTAAAACCCACGAAAGGCCTGGATGTTTCGGGCTCACCCCTGCGGTCACCCTTCACCGGTTCGCTCTGATGGAGGCTTTCGGGCCTCCCAGGTTCCTGGGGAAACCTCTCCGCGCCTTTGCCCTGCTCTACGATCCCGGTCGTGCCAAGCAGTTAATGCCTTTACCGCTACCGCTGCTCGGTACTGTCCCCCCGTAGGTAGACAGGAAGGACCACGGCGATTAAACACTATTTCGGGACTCAATTACACGGCCTTAACGCTCGCTGTCAACGCTTCCCGGTTCGGTTTCCCTACGCGGGCATGACTCGCTTCCGGCTGGGGCATTCCTTTACCGGGTGGGATTCGGACCCACAGGTTTCCAATAGCTCCTTTCAAGTAACAGCTTCCTTGCTGTTTCTATTCCAAAGCTCCAGGCATTTTTTTT
>Ga0224523_1000536_pt1 | contig 19284 bp, 8 predicted proteins | sample CFST50metaG_FD_182732 | JGI IMG/M metagenome (GOLD analysis project Ga0224523, IMG submission 182732) | Peat soil microbial communities from Stordalen Mire, Sweden - C.F.S.T50 | ecosystem: Environmental > Terrestrial > Soil > Wetlands > Peat | place: Sweden: Norrbotten County, Stordalen Mire...
CAGATGCCCCAGTAAGTATGGTAGTTCCTGGGTTAGCTGAAATGCTGACGCTAACAGCTACTGGAGTGTTCACAGTAACTGCAGTGGTAGCAGTATTTGTACAACCATTGCCATCGGTAACAGAAAGTGTATATGTTCCTGCCATTGCCAATGTAGCTGTAGCAGATACAAGTGGACTTTGAGTCCCGTTGCTGAATGAATTAGGCCCTGTCCATGTATAGGTTGACATAGCTGCCGGTCCACCTGTAAGGCTTAATGCGCTTCCAAGGCAAGTTGGACCGCTGTTGGTAGCAGTAGCGACAGGTTTAGCATTGACAGTTAAACTTGTACTTGTATTATTTGATGCAGCTGTCAAGTTTACATCACCTGTATAAGCATAAGTGATGGTGTATGGTGTAACAGATGCTGGAATTGTAGCAGTGGGGAAGGAGACTGAAAATACTCCTGCACCACCAGAAATGGTTGCTGGTTGGGTAGATCCATTGATTGTCACACTGACAGTTTCTCCAATAGCAGGATATATAGGTCCTGTAGCACTTACAGTACCACTAAGTGTGGTGGTTGCAGTTCCATAACAAAGGCTTTGACTGGCAGTCAAACCTGAAAATGTTGGAGTTGGCCTGGAATCTGTAGTTATATTTAACTTACCGGTTGTTGCTGCAAAGTAAGTATTATCCTGATTGGTCGCAGTTGAAGTCGTTGATCCCCAGGTTCCATTAATTTTATTTAAACCACCCATTTTAAGGGTACCAACACTGATAGTCAACCCAGCGCCAACATTTGCTGTAACCCCACTATTAATAGTCAATTTTCCAGTGACTGAAGCACCGGTAGCAATAGATTTTACACCGCTACCAGCGAATATTAAGTTGTTAAAAGCAGTTGTTCCTGTAATGCTCTGTGCAGTTCCGTTAAGATTTATTGTTGTACCAGTTAGAGTAAAGGTACCACCCGTATTCGTCCAGTTCCCGGCAACATTGTGTGTAAAAGCGCCACCTGTAAATGTAGTACCTGTTCCTATTGACAGTGTGCCACCTATGGTAAGGCCAACAACAGCAGAAGTTGTAGCTGTCCCGCTTATTGTTAAATTGCCGCTGACTGTTGTGAGTGTGTTCAGAAGTGTTTTTGCACCGCTTCCGCTGAAAGTCAAATTATTTACTGTTGCAGGTATACCAGTCATACTTTGTGCGGCTCCATTGAATTCATAATTTGCACCCGCATTAAAAGTTGGGGAGGCATTAAGAGTTCCGATTGAGCAATTTGATGCTGTTGCAGCATACACTCCGTTTTGATTAGCTGTTTTCATTGTAGCACCGGAACCAAGAGTAAAAGAATATCTGGCGCCAGAAATTTGCACGGTAGTGGAATTTGTAAAAATTATAGTTCCATTTATTGTAAGAGCTCTGGTTCCACCTGCGGCAGGATTGATCATAGCTCCATCTATTTGAAGAGTAACTCCAGCTCCAAAAGTAGCATTACCTGCTAGCCTTGCTGACTGGCCACTAGAAATTATAAAAATATCGCCAGATGTAGTAAAATTTGAAGCAGCAGTTCCACCTCCTCCTATACCTCCTGTATTCCAGTTTGATGCGGTTTGAGCAGCACTAACACCAGCTGTTGTCAAATAATATGTAGTTCCCGATGGATTAACAGTAGCCGTCGTAGAAGCAGTATTAGTACAACCGTTAGCATCAGTAACTGTTATGATATATGTTCCGGACATAGCAATTGTTGCACTTGCAGATACTGTCGGGTTTTGTGTATTATTGGAATATGATAGTGGTCCGCTCCATGCATAAGAAGACAACCCACCAGCTCCGCCAGTCAGTGTAAGTGGATTGCCTGCCGTAACTGGTCCGTTGTTTGAAGCAGTTGCAGTGGGTAATGCGTTAACATTAACACTAGTACTTTGGCAAGTAGAATAACAGCTTCCACTTTCCCAACGTGCATAATAGGTAGTGGTCGTTGTAGGTGAAGCTATTGATAATGGATTGCCTGTACCAATTAAGATTCCTCCACATGAAGTCGTGTACCATCCTACTTGTGTGCCACTTCCTCCGGTGATACTCAGGTTGATATTTCCTGCATCATCTGAACAGAAATTTGTCCGGTCGCTCATGGCTGAAGTTGGTGCAGTGGGTATTGCATTGACAGTGGCAGCAGTAGAGGCAGTACCCGTACAACCGTTAGCATCAGTAACAGTAAGTGTATATGTACCAGTCATAGCCGTAGTAGCATTGGCAGACACGGTAGGACTTTGAGTAGCATTAGAATATGACAGAGGCCCGCTCCAGGCATAGGTAGTCATACTACCCGGTCCACCGGTAAGAGTCAGTGCAGCACCTGCGCATACAGGACCATTGTTGGTGGCAGTGGCAGTAGGCTTGGCATTGACAGTGGCAGCAGTAGAGGCAGTACCCGTACACCCGTTAGCGTCGGTAACAGTAAGCGTATATGTACCAGTCATAGCCGTAGTAGCATTGGCAGACACGGTAGGACTTTGAGTAGCATTAGAATACGACAGAGGCCCGCTCCAAGCATAGGTTGTCATACTACCCGGTCCACCGGTAAGAGTCAGTGAAGCACCGGCGCATACAGGACCATTGTTGGCAGTAGTGGCGACGGGATTGTTATTATTATTTAGAATTGTTGCAGATGATAAGGTAGAAGTACAGGTACTAAGAGTTACCTTTCCTTTGTAAGTACCACTAGCAAGAGCAGTAAATGCATGCGACGTAGCATTTCCAGTCCAGGTTTGCAAAGTAGCACCACTGTTATCACAAAGTTCATAAGTCTGTGAACCACTCTGGTCGGAACTGACAGTTACTGTACCAGCACCACATCCAGGCGTGTTTACGACAGTAGCGACAGGTTTAGCATTGACAGTAGCAGCAGTAGAAGCAGTACCCGTACAACCGTTAGCATCAGTAACAATAAGCGTATATGTACCAGTCATAGATGTAGTGGCATTCGCAGACACGGTAGGACTTTGAGTGGCATTAGAATACGACAGAGGCCCGCTCCAAGCATACGTTGTCATACTACCCGGTCCACCGGTAAGAGTCAGGGCAGCACCGGCGCATACAGGACCATTGTTGGTGGCAGTGGCAGTAGGCTTGGCATTGACAGTAGCAGTAGTAGAGGCAGTACCCGTACAACCGTTAGCATCAGTAACGGTAATTGTATATGTACCAGTCATAGCCGTAGTAACATTCGCAGAGACGGTAGGACTTTGAGTAGCATTAGAATACGACAGAGGCCCGCTCCAGGCATAGGTAGTCATACTACCCGGTCCACCGGTAAGAGTCAGTGAAGCACCTGCGCATACAGGACCATTGTTGGAAGCAGTGGCGACAGGGGCAACGTTATTAGTAAGTGTAGTAGCAGAAGATAGCGCAGAAGTATTGCTGCCGAGCGTCACTTTACCTTTATAAGTACCATTAGCAAGCCCAGAGAAAGCATGTGAGGTTGCACTGCCGGTCCATGTTTGCAATGTAGCACCGCCATTATCACAAAGCTCATATGTCTGTGTACCGCTTTGGTCGGATATTACAGTTACAATTCCAGTGCTGCATCCAGGAGTGTTTGAAACAGTGGCAACTGGAGTAACAGAACCAGCTGAAGCCTTGGCATGAGCAAATTCGGAAAAACCACTTAATCCTGAACGTTTTGCAGTAGGACTAACTCCAGTTACATGAGTTCCGTTTAAAGTCCATGGTCCCCCACCTGAAGGACGCTTGATAATACGTACGTCTGCATCTTCAGTAAAACTGGCAAAATTAGTCCCTGTAAGTTCAAGTGCATAATTTGTGCTTGCTAAGCTATTTGCTGCAATTAATGACCAATATCCTTCAGTAAATTGATTTTGGATGTTGAATGAATTCTCAGATAATGGTAATCCTGTTGATCCAGGATCAGTAGCAATAAATTTTGCAGTTAATGATCCATTTGTCAAGTTGGTAAATGTAACTAAAGCTTTCCGATTATCGCTGGATGTACCAACAGGGAAAAGTATTCCGGAACCTGTTGCATTGATCCATCTCATGAAATTCCCTATGATATTTCCTGACGTATAACTAAGTGTTCCAACAGAAGCTGTTGAGGTTCCTAATGTAATTGTATTAGCTCCACAGTCAATATTTCCTGAAGTCATTGTCAAGGTGCCACTAACTATTACATTTGTAGTGCTTCCACTGATATTTAATTTTGATGAACTTTTAGCAATGGTTAAATTATTGAATGTCTGAGTACTTAAAGTACCATTTATGGTTTGATCGGAAGTTGTATTACTAAAATTTATTGTACTTGTAGATGGAGTAAATGTACCGCCATTGTTTGTCCAGTCACCATTGATAGAATGTGTGAAACTTCCTGCATTATATGTAGTTCCTAAACCTAGAGTCACATTGCCAGTGACATTAATAGCTGCTAATGCGGTAGCTGATATACTACCTGATGTTGAGAAATTACCAGCGACTGTTATAGTAGATGCTGGCATTGTCTTTGTCCCGCTGCCGCTGAGAATCAGATTGCCGTATGTTTCAACAGTAACAGTTTGAGCTGCTCCGGCATAATTTACAGTGCTCGTTGCACCAAATGTTTTAGAACTTGTTCCTGTAACCATTGTAGTTGTTCCAGTCAAGTTAAAAGTTGCACCATTTGAAACACTAAGCGCTTTAGCGTTTAATACAATGGCAAATCCACCGTTATTAAAGGTTCCTGATTGAATGCTCAGATTTCCAACAACATTGGCAGCACTTATTGCAGCAGTTATGGTAGCACCTGCAGTGCTGGTGTTATTGGTTTGCATATTTGCATACGTAACTGCACTGATTCCGATCGGAATTGTCTGTCCAGTAGTTCCGTTGAAGTTAAAGGTACTGGTGGTTCCAGGTGTAATTGTTCCCAGGGAGTTAGTAACTGTAAGTGCTTTAGCTAAATTCACTGTAGCAGCCCCTCCACTAAGATCTATTTTTGAACATGCAGCAGCAGCAGCAGTTAAAACAAGATTGCCTGTTATTGTAATGCTCCCGGAAGTAAGTAATAATCTCGCTATTCTGGTTGCCGTTGTATTTGTTCCGTAGAGAGTAACATTTCCCCCAACAGATGCAGAACCCCCATTTATAGACCATCCAGCTGTTAAAGCAGCAGTAGGTTGATCAATAATAACATTTTCTCTAATATTAAGTGCATTTGTGCCAGAATGTGTGAGAAGGTTAGCATAAGCAGTAGAAATAAATGTCAAAGATTTAATATTGGTGGATACCACATCTAAAGTCACAGTGACTGCTGCAGCAAGTGCAGTGTTCCCAATCTGAACATCATTGGCAGAAGCAGGTACAGCCTCTTTTCCAAAAGCACCACTCGCAGTTGCACCAGCATTTCCTGTAAGAGTCAGATGAGTATTATCAGTGATTGAAAGTATTGTATAAGTTGTTCCTGGTGTTGCGTCAAGCATAATAATATCACCAACGGATAATTCTGTTGTAAAAACTGTTGCTGTTCCAGTTACAGCAGCACTTCCACTGGTAAATGACGCTGTTCCTGTAAGAACTTTGATCCAGGTCGCTATTGCGCTCCAGTTAGCTGCCCCTGTAACACGGGTTTTAACTTTATAACTCAGAGTTATTCCTAAGGCCTGGGTGGGACCTGTACATGAACCTGAACTAGGAGTGACTGTGAAATTCCCGTTGGCATAACCAACTGTAACAGTTATGCTATTTGTGCCTTGTCCGGCTGTAATAATCCAGTCGGAAGGTACAGTCCAGAAATAAGAGACTCCACCAACATTTGTTACACTATAAGTTTGTGATGTGCCTGGTGTAGGTGTAAGAGGACCCAAGATACTTGAGGGTAGGGCAGGTGCAACAGTAGCAGTTATTGCAGCAGAAGTAGTACTGCTATTGCCACATGTATTTACTGCATATACTGAAATATTTCCCGAAACAGCGCTTGCTGAAAAGTTTACTGTGATTGAATTTGTTCCGCTACCCGATGCGATAGTAGCACCTGATGGTACTGACCAAACATAACTATCGGCTCCAGGAACTGCTGCAACGGAATAAGGGATTTCATTGTCTCCTTTACAAACAGAAGTTACCCCAGTTATTGAAACGGGTGCACCTGGTGTACCCATAGTAATTCTTAACGCAGGTGAAGGATTTCCATTTCCGCAACCATTCTGACCATACACAATGATATCGCCTGCAGTTGCACCTCCTGTAAAGTTAACTGTAATTTTATTTGTATTATTTCCTGCAGTAATTGATCCCCCCGGAGGTAATGTCCAGACATATCCTGTCTGTCCAATAGTATAATTAGTAATATATGGAATTTGGTAAACAAGACCTGTTTGTGGTAAAGAACATACATCCGGCCCGACAATTGGTAAAGCGGCTGCCGGTATTTGATTGACTGTAATCGCAAGCGAAGATGATATGCCTGAACCACAAGCTGCAGTTCCCTTTACAGTGATATTACCACTTAAAGCACTCTGCGAATAATCAACGGTTATTGACCTCGTATTATCCCCGGAAGTAATTGTTGCTCCTGTTGGAAGTGTCCATACATATCCAGTTGCATTTGTAATTGCAGGAACAGAATAAGTATATCCGGTAGTACCCTGACATAGAGATGTAGTTCCACTTATGACACCTGCTGCAGCAACTGAACATGTTTGTTCTCCAATTTTAATATCATCAACCCAAATGTTATTACCATAATTACTGATGCCAGTAAATTTGACCATAACTTTCTGGTTCACATATGCTGCAAGATCTACACTTTCTGCTCGCCAGTCAGTGGAAGCACTAGGTGTGAAACTGGTTGTTGATGCAGCAAGTGTCATCAATGTCGTACCGGATTTATCATAAATATTAGACCATGTTCCTCCACAATTATTTGAAATCCATACTTGTAAACGATCAGTTTCCGATGCATATTGACGATATGCAACATTAAACTTTAAATAAGGGGTAGTGACACCTGATAGATCTACATTCATTGTTGTTAAGTTTCCTGTAGATCCATTTGACAATGCAAAGCAGTTAAATAACACCGCCCCACCAGATGTTCCATCTGCTCCAACTGCTGTGCCTCTCATCCAAATTGAATTTGTCCATTGAGCAGGTGGAAATGTAGTGGAGGCGAAATTCTCTTCTAAAGGAGCGGTTTTCTCTCCAACAGTAATATAATTTGTTTTTGTAATACTATTTGAGCCTTTTGAATTCGTTACCGTAAGTGAAACTGAATACGTCGCAGTTGTTGAAGGATATGTCACTGTAGGGTTTTGTAATGTAGATGAAGATGGTGTTCCTCCCGGGAAAGACCAGGACCAAGAAGTTGGAATATTATCGGATGCATCCTGATAATTTACTATATAACCAGAGCACGCATTCAATCCGGTTTTATCTGAAGAAATTCCTGCAACTGGAGCAATATCAGGCCTTGTGTAAATATCCGATTGCCAGAGTCCTCTTCCATATGTACCTGCTCTTAATTTAGAATTTGCAGGTGTAGCATCATAATATATTTCCAGTTCTTTTATAACTGCATTTGGTAATCCGGAGTTAAATAATGTCCAGTTTGGCATAACATTATCCCGGTAATAAATACCCATATCCCCACCAGCGTATACACCATCGTCAATATTATTTTTATCAGCTACAATTGCATTGAAAGGTATGTTGGGTAAATTGCTCGAATAATTTACCCATGTAGTACCTCCATCAGTAGATTTAAAAACCTTACTTCCGCTGTTGTAACCTGATACAGTTACCCAAACAGTATTTGGATCATTGTTTTTTACAGTGATATCAGAAAATGCGTAGCCTGCAAGTGTTCCTGTAATATTTGTCCAGTTTGCGCCATCATCAGAGGTTTTAAAAATGGTATCTAACTTGATTACGTAAATTGTTGTTGGCGAAGAAGGAGCTACAGCAATTCGCAGAATTGATTCACCTGTCGCTTTGTAACAAGTTCCCATTTGTGTCCATGCACTTCCACTATTAGTCGATCGGTATAAATTAATATAACCTGCATAAAGAGTGGTATTACTTGTTGGATGCATAACGTAGGGCGTAATCCAGGAGCCAACTTCTGCCGCTGGAATTCCATTTGTTCCCGGATTTGCAATCGTTGTCCAAGTGCTTCCTGAATTAGTTGATCGATTAATTTCTCCATCGACGTAAGATTCATAAATTATACTATTGTTTGTAGGGTCAACTATTGCTTCGCAACCATCACCACCATAAACTATGGTCCAAGTTCCATTATTATCCAGATTTGAGCCGTTATCCTGCCATCCAGACAACATTACATTTTGCTGACTTGCTCCAATACCAGCAATTTGGCCAATTGCCAATGTTCCAGATAAATCAGTCCAAGTTGCACCATTGTCAGTCGATTTAAAAATACCGCCATCATCGCCATCGAAAAGGGTTGTCGTACTACCAGGTAAGTATTCAACGGCATGATGATCTGCATGAGCATACTGGTATCCGGCACCTTTTAACCAGTAAGCGTTACATACCCATGCACTACCAGTAGTATTTGTCGATTTTTGCAGATTTACACCACCTACAAAAAACTCAGTTCCTGTTGAAGGATTAACCGCTAGACTTAAATCATAGAATGCCTGGCCTCCTTGCCCTGTTGTAAAGGAAAAATCAGTATTCCAGCCCAACAAATCATGAGTTGTACCAGTAGCATATGTTGTTGCAAAAGTTGCTCCGCTGTTTGTAGAGGTAAAAAAACCATAAAAACCCTGATCACTTGATTGCCCATAAAGTGCCCATACATTATTTGGGAGCGCGGCTGAAACAGCAATAGCAACGCGTTGGATGCCTGTTGTGGGCAATGTACCTCCTGAAGTATTCCAAGTGGAACCATCATTAGTTGAATACCAGAGACCCTTTCCAGCAGCATAAATAGTTGCAGGTGTTCCTGGTTTAAATTCAACATCGTAGCATATACCGATACTGGAAGCACCGATCCTTGTATATGTGGCAAAGCCGTTAGTTGTCTTATATAAACCAGCGTTGGTTGCAGCATAAATGATATCTGAATTTCCCGGATAAGCTAATAATTTATAAATTCTAATACCACTTGAAACACCACAGGTAAAAGACGTGGGTTGCCATGTAGATCCTGCATCTGTTGATTTCAGTATACCTATACTATAAGAATCTCCTGCATCAGCATCACCAGTAGCCATGTATATTATATTTGTATCTGATGCAACTGCGATATCTGAAACACCCATGCTTAAAGACTTATCTGATGAAGGGATCCATGTAGTACCTCCATTGTATGATCGCCATGCACCTCCGCAAGGTGTCCCTATCCACATTGTGTTTGATCTGAGGGGATTAAACCTGATACAATTAACTCTTCCAGCACCAGCAGGTGATTGATAAGACCCATTTGGAGTTGTACCACCTGGCGCCCCATTTGGGCCTACCAAGGTCCATGTTCCTGTAGCAGATTTTGTACCTGATTTATGGGGTGTTAAAACATCCGGATATAATTTTATGAATTTATCATATTCTTTCGCAATCATATCCTGCTTAGGCCTAATACCGGTCGGATATACACGGGGAGCCATATTATTCTCCCATCTTTTAAACAATGAAGCAGGTTCAATTATTCCTTCCTCTTCCCCAATTTCTTTATTGTTTTTAATTATTCCTTTTTCTTTGGATTCTTCTTTCACAGCTTTTTTGTACTTCTTGAATGTTTTAGAACTATAAAAAGCCTTTTGAACATCATAAAAGTTCACTGTTGAATCTTGCATTAATTCAATCCATGATACATTTTTAGAGTAAACTGACGTTTTTGTGACAGATGTGGTTTTGTTTTTCTGTGCATTAATCGATGAAAAAACAAATGTCAAAGTTAAGAGAAGTGTCAGTTTTAGCAAGAGGGAAAATCTTGATTGCATAAATTTCATGTTAAATTATTTAACCAAAATACAATAATTTAACTGCGAAATCAAGAGCTTGCTAGGTAATACAACAAAAATACGTGTTTTCAACAGGTGCTCTGCGGAAAATACTTATATACGAATTTTTATAAATGGAAAACAGATGTGTGCAATCTATAGACAAAATGATTAAATCTTTTATAGATATTCGTTATATCAATTACTATACAATGGAAACAAGGAATTTGCAACTAATATTAAAAAATTAAATTGTTAATTTTTTATCATCTGTCATTTAAGTATAAACCGAAGTAGTATTAATTGGAATTCCGAAAATATGCGGTTTTGTTAGATCAAAAATATTCTGATCATAAATATGATATATAAGCTATCAATTAATCTAGACTATTTCCGGAATTGCAGAAAAAATGTAAAATTTATTTCTTATTACAGAATCCCGTTTTTTCTATATCATTCCAGAATGTAGGATATGACTTTTCGACACAACCTGGATTCGTGATTTTTATTTCAGGACAAAGTATGGCGAGGGGTGCAAATGCCATGGCCATGCGGTGATCATTGTGGGTTTCAATAATGGCAGGAACCGGATTAAATTTTCCATGTAAAGAAAAAACATTCGCTACTTCCTCATTAAATATTACATTGAATTTCTTTAACTCATTTTTCAATGCTTGAATTCTGTTGGTCTCTTTGATTTTTAAACTTTGCAATCCTGTGAATTTGCATTGAATATTCTTAGCTGCACATAGCACAATAAAAGTTTGTGCCAAGTCTGGATTGTCAGTAAAATCAATTGTTGAGGGAATTGAAGAAAAATCTTCATCTGCTTTTGTGATAAATGCACCGGTATCACTGAATTCAGTGATAATGCCGAATGGTTTGAATAATTCCTGAACAACTGAATCCCCTTGAAACGACTGTCTTTTCAGTCCTTTCAGAAAGACAGCTGGATCTTTTGCAAGAGCTGCAATAAGGTACCAGTAAGAAGCACAACTCCAATCGGATTCAATAGTATAAGTTGTAGACTTATAGTTTTGCTTAGAAATAGTTATTCCATTTGCTGAACATTTTCCGACAATTCCAAAGTGCTTCATAATCGCCAGGGTCATTTCAATATATGGACGAGAGACTGGCTTTTCTGAAAATTCAATAATTAATCCTTCCGGCAAAACAGGCGCAATCATTAAGAGTGCAGAGATGAACTGACTACTTATATCTGAAGTGATGCGTATATTATTTTTTGTAAAATTAGATATGCTGCCATTAATTTTTATTGGTGGAAAGCCTGCAATGCCAGTGTATATAATGTTTGCTCCCGTTTCAATTAATGCATCAACTAAGGGCGCAATAGGCCTTTCGAGCATTCGCGGTGTGCCTGTCAGCGTTTTATCCTGATATGTTGCTGCAAAATATGCAGTAAGAAAACGTATTGCTGTTCCAGCATCCTGAATGTCAATTATGGTTTCCCTAGAATCAAGAGCCTCCTGAAGAAGTCTTGTATCAGACGAAGTGGAGAGATTTTTTAATACTGAATTATTTCCAGATAATGCATTTATTATAAGTGCGCGGTTGCTTTCACTTTTAGAACCGGGCAGCTCAATTGTTCCGGAAATATCATCTCTAGATTGTAATATTGTAATAAAATCTTTCATCAAAGTGATATATAATATTCCAGAGATTGCCGGATTTCATCTTCACTGATGATTTCGTTAATTCTAAATTGTCCAATGCCGTCAATTAAAGTAAATAGACGTTGCTGATGTTCGTTCTTTTTATCTTTAAGCGTATATGATATTAGTTCTTTGAAATTAGTATTGCTGAAAATTAATTTAGGAAACTCTTTTAAAATATATCTACTGATTTGCTGTAACTCGGCTTCCTCAAGATATTTCTTTTTCCATGAGATATATGATTCAGCTATCATCCCGGCTGCAATTGCTTCGCCATGATGAACCGGTTGGCCAGGAAAGTTTACTAGGAAAAAGGTCTCTAACGCGTGTCCAACTGTGTGTCCAAAATTCAGGCTTTTCCTTATGCCTTGTTCGAAAATATCAAGGTTGACAATTCTATTTTTTGTTCGGATTGAGCGACTAATAAATTTTTCAATATCACTTTTTATATCTTCGGATTCAAGAAGTTCTTTGAAAACCCTCTTATCCCCAATCAATGCATGTTTTATAATTTCTGCATAGCCCGACATGAAATGTCTTTCAGGTAATGTTTTTAGAAAATTTGTATAGAGCACAATTGCTTTTGGATTTTTAAACAGTCCTACAGCATTTTTTATTCCATCAAGATTTACTCCGAGTTTGCCGCCAATACTTGCATCGCACATTGCAAGAAGGGTAGTGGGGATGTTAACGAAATCGATACCTCTTTTATAAGTGGCTGCAATAAATCCACCCATATCGCAAATTACACCGCCACCTAAATTAATAATAAGTGCTTTTCTGTCGATTGCTTTGTCTGAAAGCTGTTTCCAAATATCAAGACATGTATGAATTGATTTGCTTTCCTCGCCACTTTTAACACTTATGGTAGTATGGTTTCCGATATATTCACTGATAAGTGGAAGACAGAATTTTTGAGTATTCTCATCGACAAGCACAACAATTTCTGAATAATTGCTGTTTGCAAGGAACTGTTTGAAATCGCCCAGACTTTCCAGTCCGTTATATAAAGATGGTTTTGATGTTGTTTTCATTTTTTGAAAATAAAACAAACCTACATGAATTTTCGATAATACGCAAATACCAAAAGAAAATTCAGTATGGTTCCTTCTGACCTTATAAAAGCAAAACAAGTTACAGAGGAAATTTAATAAAATCTTGTAATTACATTAATTAATGTTTCCTATATCAAATGGTGTGCTTTGATATACATAGTAATTTAGCCAGTTCAGAAAAAGCAGGTTGGCATGGCTTCTCCAGCTTACCATGGGCTTTTTACCGGGATCATTATCAGGAAAATAATTTTTTGGCATATCGATTTGCAAGCCTTTCGCAAGATCTCTTTCATATTCGTTTTTCAACGTATCAGGATCATATTCGGAATGCCCGGTGATAAATATTCTTTTTGAATCTTTCGAAGTCACAATGTATACGCCGGCTTCATCGGACTCGGAAACAATTTCAAGTTCGTGAATTTTGCTGATATCATTACTTCTTACTTCAGTATGCCTGGAATGCGGAGCAAAAAATCCATCATCAAATCCTCTTGCAATAGCTGATCTTTTATTGTTTATTGTATGATAAAAATTGCCAAACATCTTTTGTTGAAGTTCATATTTCGGAATATCATAAAAGTGATAAAGGCCTGCCTGAGCTGCCCAGCATATGAATAGGGAAGATGTAACGTTATGCACTGACCAGTCGAGAATGGATTTAATTTCATTCCAATATTCCACTTCCTCAAAATCCAGGTGTTCAACTGGAGCACCTGTTATAATCAAGCCATCGAATTTCTGATCGCATATTTCATCAAATGTTTTGTAAAAATATTCGAGATGATCAGCAGATGTATTTTTTGATGCATACGATTTTGTTCTTATCAGTTGTATCTCCACCTGTAGTGGAGTGTTTGTAAGTAATCGCAGGATGTGCGTCTCTGTGGCAATCTTCAGCGGCATTATGTTGACAATCGCAATTCGAAGCGGGCGTATATCCTGGTGAATTGCCTTTGTATGGTCAATCACAAAAATATTCTCGTTGCTGAGGATATCTTTTGCTGGTAATTTGTCTGGTATTATAACTGGCATAACAATATTTATATTTTAATTTTTTTCAAATGCTTGTTCGAAATCGGATTTGATATCTTCTATATGTTCTAATCCCACAGAGACCCTGAGCAGTGACGGGAACACTCCCGCAGCAAGTTGTTCTGCATCGCTGAGCTGCTGGTGTGTGGTTGCTGATGGCTGAATGATCAGGCTTTTTGCATCGCCAACATTTGCAAGATGACTCACGAGTTTTAAATCGTCCACAAGTTTGATGGCTGCTTTTTTGCCGCCTTTTGTAATAAATGAAAGAACTCCGCCAAATCCATTTTGTAAATATTTTTTTGCAAGTTCATGATAAGGACTTGATGCAAGTCCCGGATAATTTACTTTTTCAACTTTTGGATGAACTTCAAGCCACTTCGCAAGTTCCAAAGCATTTTCAGCATGGCGCTTTGCCCGGAGCGACAAGGTTTCCAAGCCCATTATCAATTGAAATGAATTGAAAGGACTTATAGCCGGGCCGAAATCACGAAGGCCTTCAACGCGTGCACGCATGATGAATGCAATATTTCCAAAGTCGCTTTTTGTTCCGAATACATCCGAGAAAACTAGTCCGTGATACCCTTCCGATGGTTTACTGAACTGCAGAAATTTTCCATTACCCCAGTTGAAATTTCCGCCGTCAACTATTACGCCTCCCATAGAAGTGCCATGACCACCGATCCATTTGGTGGCTGATTCAACTATAATGTTGGCGCCATGTTCAAGAGGACGGAAAAAATATCCTCCTGCTGCAAATGTATTATCGACAATCAGTGGAATGTCGTAATTGCGGGCCAGTTGAGCGAAAGCGTTGAAGTCGGGAATGTTGAAGCCAGGATTACCAATTGTTTCAAGGTAAATTGCTTTTGTCTTCACATCGATCAGTTTTTCGTATTCTGAAACATCATCTCCTTTAGCGAACCTTACTTCAATACCAAGTCTTTTAAAGGAAACTTTAAACTGGTTGTAGGTTCCGCCATATAAATAAGAAGTTGAAACAAAATTGTCACCGGCTGATAAAATATTATTCAATGCAATGAATTGAGCTGCATGGCCCGAAGATACTGCCAGCGCTGCAACACCACCTTCAAGTGCAGCCATTCTTTTTTCGAAAACATCAGTGGTCGGATTCATCAGCCTCGTGTAGATATTCCCGAATTCCTTTAGTGCAAAAAGGTTTGCCCCATGCTCTGAATTTTTAAAAGTATAGGAAGTGGTCTGATAAATTGGAACTGCCCTGGATTGTGTTACAGGATCTACTTCTTGTCCTGCATGAATTTGCAGAGTTTCGAAATGTAATGAATTGCTCATATTTTTTCCTTTCTTTTTCTTTTTTAATTAAAAAATTCTTTATGAATAACCTGCACGGCCTTATCCCTGCTGCTTTTGTTTACAATAAAATAGGTACAGTAATCGGATGCACCAGAAGAAATAGTTCGAACATTTATTCCAGCATCGGCAACTGATTTAAATAATCTTGCAGCAATGCCCGGTTTTTCTGTCATGCCACAACCAACCACAGCAATTGTTGCCATTTCATTTGTTATATTTATTTTATTGACACCATTAAGTGTAAGGTCTTTCAGCACCCTGTAAGCTTTTTCAACATCTGCATGTGAAAGAAATAAGTTGATTCTTGTATGCGAGTTAAAAATTAATTTGATGTTGATGCCTGAATTGTCAAGTCTTTCAGTGATTTTTGCCATGAGGCCTGGTTTGATGCCGACTCCGGGACCGCTGTATTGCAATGCACAAAAGTCATCGCTGCTGGTTACACTTTTAACAACATCTTTACTGATCTTCACTTTTGAATCAATCACAGTAAGAGGATTGATCTTTTTTCCTGACTTGTGAATATTAAAAATTCTGATCGGAATATTTTTTTCTGTCAAAGGTTCAACAGTTCGCGGGTGAAGTATCTTTGCCCCGAAATAAGCCAATTCAGCGGCTTCTCCGTAATTCAACCTCGGGATTGTAACTGCTTCTTTTACAAGTTTTGGATCGGCAGTTTGAAAACCATCTACATCTTTCCAGATGTCAAGCGACACTGCATCTATACAGTTAGCAATAGCTGCCGCAGTATAATCACTTCCGCCACGACCGAAAATTGTGATTCTACCTTCTTCTGATAATCCGTAAAATCCAGGAATTATAAAGACTTTATCCGCAGCAAGTTTTTTTCTGACGGATTTTTGTGACTTGCCAAAATCAACAGTAGCATTGCCAAATTCGCCATCGGTTATCAATCCGAGCTCTTCAGGTAAAACTTCTTTACAATCGATACCATTATATTTCAGGATTTCTGCAATGATCAGCGAACTTAATTTTTCACCATGCGTAAGGATTGTATCCTCAATAAACTGAGGAACTTCTCCTAAATAATTTACCCCAAGAAGTTGTTTCTTCAGGTCGTGAAGCCTTTGTTCAATTTTTACAGAAATCTGCTCTTTTACTTTTTCATCTTTGATATAATGACTGATAATTTTTTCTTTCATTTCAAGAAGAACATCTGTAAAAAGATGGATATCATTTTCATTGTAAATTGCTTTTCTCCTGATCTCGAGTAATTGGTTGGTGATTCCATAAAAGGCTGATACCACAATGGCTAGCGGCCTGTTGTATTGTCTTACAACTTTTAACAGATTCTGAATATCGCCTGTTTCTTTCAGGTTCGATCCACCGAATTTTACTACAATTTTTTTCTTCATGATGTTTTGTTTTTGTGCACGAAAAGCTTAGCTCATAAGGATAAATCTAATTTTGCAAAAAAATATTTTCGCGTTAGGCGAGTGCAAAATAAAATTTTAACCTGTTACAGGATCCAATACGTTATGTCCGTGCTGTGTTTCATTGTTCGTGTTTAATTTATAATTCCCTTTCGGGGCAGGTGTTAGCACCTTTCCGGAATTCCGGGGGTTGCTAGAGCTTCACAGAGCCTGTTCTCTCCACTCTTCTGTATAAGTCAAACACTCCTTGATAGGTAGGAATATTTGAAATGACGTTGCAAAATTAATAAAAAATTAATTCGAGCAAATATTTTTTTTAATCTGTTGATTTTTTTTACATCTTCTTTGCTATTTCCAGATAATCTGAAAAAGAATCCAATTCTTTCGAATGGGTGTTGTGATATAATTTCTCAGCAAAGTCTATTAAAGTTGCGCTTTCTGGAAATCTGAGAAAATTAAGTTTCAGATCAAAACGACTTATGCGCACACGGTCAAGTGCATCGGCATCTTTAAGAATTGCAGTAGTGATATAATGCGGATGATCCTCAGGCGGGTTCTCGCGCAGGCTATGATTCGTCAGCGCAGTTGCAAGCACATCCCGATCCTCCGGATTTATTCCGTTTTTAATAAACAAAGGAAAATATTTATCAAGTTTTGTTTCGGCTGACCATTTCCCGTGATCAGTGCATCTTCCATCATGCTGACGGGCCATATCGTGGATGAAGGCTGCAAAAAATGCGAGTTTTGTTTCACGATGAAAACTGATCATTGTTCCAATCTTCAGCACATTGCACATTACCCGATACGTATGCGAAATGCCGTGAATCCTGGTCTGATGATCAAAATACTCAGGTTTTAGATTAAAATCAAGTATGGAAATGCCCGGTAATTCCATTAAATGGAATAATTGATATTATGAGTTTGAGTAGCTTAAATGCTGAATGATTTCATTCATAGGAATTAAAACATTCAGCGACTTTCCTGAATTAACTTCGGTGCCGCTTACTTCAATAGAATCGACTTGCAGATATCTGAGACTTAATATGTATTCAATGCGTTCGGCCGACTGGCGTGAAACCTGCATGCCCCTTGATTTCTGAAAATAATCGGCTATTCGTTGTATAATGAGTTTTTTATTATTGTCGTTCCTGATAAACATAATTATTTTTATTGGATGGCAAAGATAAAATGATATGAATACATTTATGCAAATGTTGAAATCTCTTTTTTAAAAATTAGTTAGATGAAAAATTTGTTTTACAAACTGTAAAATGAAATTTTAAAATGCCTTATGTTAAAGGCTTTTGGGTGAACCGTGCCAAAGAAAATATATTTGCAGGATTAGTTTTCAACAGATATGAACAGGCTGTTAACAATAATGGAAAGTTCCAAGCCACATGCCATAAGTTTCAAACCCCAAATCATTCTTCTGTAAAGTTATTTAATATATATGTCATGCTGAGCCTTTCGAAGTATAAAAAGATCTATACTTCCTGGTCACACTTCGATAAACTCTGTGTGACATTTGCATCATCATGCATTTGACATTATGCAAGCGAACTTATTGGAAATTGTGACTTTAAATTTGGAATTTGGGTCTTTCTCTGAATTTTCCTTTGTATTTTTGCATATTGAAAAAACAGAAAAGTGTATTCCATCATTGATATTGAAACTACGGGGGGCAGGAAGTCGGATAAGATCACTGAAATAGCGATTATTAATCATGACGGAGAAAAAATTGTTGAGGAATATTCCACACTGATAAATCCTGAAATTACAATTCCTTATTTCATTACAAACCTTACGGGAATCACCAACGATATGGTGGCCGATGCTCCCAGGTTTTATGAGGTGGCAAAGAAAATTGTTGAAATGACTAGCGATACAGTCTTTGTGGCGCACAATGCTTCCTTTGATTACCATTTTATAAAAAATGAATTCAGTAGTCTTGGTTTTGAATTTAAGCGGAAAACCATCTGCACTGTTAAATTATCACGGAAACTGATACCCGCTCTTGATTCCTATAGTCTGGGCGAATTGTGCAAGGAACTGGATATTGAAATTACCAACAGACACCGTGCTGCAGGAGATGCACTGGCAACAACAAGACTTTTGGAATATCTTCTTACCATAAATGGCAACGAGATTGATTTATTTGCGAGTCAGCGCATTAATTCGTTGGGTAACCTGCACCCCATGCTTGACAAAGCAAAGATAGAAGCATTGCCTGAAGAAGCCGGTGTTTATTATTTTTATGATGAGCGTGGAGATCTTATTTACGTAGGCAAGAGTACCAATATTTACGGGCGAGTGCTTTCGCATCTGAGTAATTTCAAATCGAAGAAATCCATTGCAATGCGTGATTCCATTGCCGATATCGATTACCGGATTACGGGTAGTGAGCTTGTTGCTTTGCTGCATGAATCGCATGAAATAAAAACCAATGTTCCTCTTTTTAACCGCAGTCAAAGGAGAACAACATATACTTCTGGAATTTTTACCTACTTCAATAAAAATGGCTATCTGTGCCTTAAAGCAGATAAAATAAACAGCGAAGAAAATCCGGTTACTGTCTTTCATTCCCTCGACAGCGCACGTTCTGCTTTAATGCAATTGTCAGAGCAGTATAATCTTTGTCAGAAATTATGCGGGTTGTACGATGCGTCAGGAGCTTGTTTTCATTATTCGATAAAAATCTGCGAAGGTGCATGCATTGGTGCTGAAGATGTGGAAGCCTACAATGTACGGGTAAGACAAGCATTATTGCAATTTGAATTTGAAGAAAAGAATTTCTTAATTATTGACAGAGGTCGCAGACATGATGAACGTTCAGTTGTTAAAGTTGAAAACGGACG